>ERZ779866.3909-NODE-3909-length-11568-cov-3.011552_pt1 | contig 11568 bp, 7 predicted proteins | sample MGYA00511248_ERZ779866 | MGnify/ENA primary metagenome ERZ779866 (study PRJEB29588, sample SAMEA2155758) | human gut metagenome | biome: human gut; feature: human-associated habitat; material: faeces | place: Denmark | collected 2008/2010 ... | reverse complement strand
GGCGCTGGCAGTCACTGCGGAGCACGAATTGAAGGTAGTTGAAGTACCATATCCCATCTTACAAGATGACTGTGTGATCACAAAAACGCTGAGCTGTGGTGTTTGTAATGGGACCGACATGAAGATTATCCACGGTAAATTCAAGGGGATGTCCCAGTACCCACTGTTGCTGGGACATGAGGCCATTGGAGAGGTAATTGCTGTTGGAAAAAAAGTAAAGCAGTGGAAGGTAGGGGATTGGGTTACCCTTCCCTTTATGGAGGGGAAGGATGAAAACGACTGCTATGCCGGCTATCACAATGGATGGTGCGCTTATGCAGAATACACTATGGCCAGGGATTGGCAGGCGATGGCAGAATTGGGTTTTGGTCCTGGAACACCTGGTTTTTGGGACGGCTATTACACGCAAAAGCGGTTTCCAAAAGATATTGACCCAATCTACGGAAATATATGCTTGACCTTTCGAGAAGTTTTGGCGGCCATTCGGGGCTTTGGGTTCCGGGCAGGGGATAGTATCGTAATCTACGGGGCAGGCCCGGTAGGATTGAGCTTTACGCGGATGTGCAAGCTGTTAGGTCTAGGACCAGTGATAGTTACGGATATTCAGTCTGCAAAACAGGCTGATGTGGAAAAGCAGCAGGCTGATTACTTTATCGATGGCTCCAAAGAAGACGTTGTCAGCGCTGTGCGCCGTATTGCTCCAGAAGGCGTGGATCATGTGGTAGATGCAGTGGGCATCAACGCGATTATCAATGAGGGCATGAGGCTGATCAAAGATAACGGCCAAATTTGTGTTTACGGAATCAGTCCTAATCTCGGTATGGAGCTGGACTGGGGAAATGCGCCCTACAACTGGCATCTGCGCTTCCTACAGTTTCCCATTAAAAGGAACGAAGCTGACGCGCACTCCCAGGTCATGAACTGGGTCCAGACCGGAGCACTGAATCCGAAGGATTTTGTGTCTCATGTGATCCCATTCTCCAAGATTCTGGACGCTTTTGACATGCTGGAGAAGCGGGTCCCCTGCAAGAAGATCGTAATAAAATATGGCTGAATAGCTCACCAGAAAATCTGCCCCATGGTTTGGCGAGAAGACTGCTGTGCAAATGAAGGAGAGAAAAAACATGATTCACCACTTTATTCTTTGGAGGTATACAGATGCTGCAGAGTCTTATGGTAAAGAGGTGCTAATTGCGGAGCTGAACCGCAGGTTTCAAGCCCTGATAGGACAAATACAGGGAATGCTTTCCGTACATATCCGTCCTTGTGATGTAAAGGGTGACCCCGGGTATCATGATCTGATGCTGTACGCCGAATTTACAGATAAAGAGGCACTTGCCCGCTATATGGATGATGGTAGACATAAAGCAATCAGGGACTGGGATCAGCAGTATGTCTGCGATAGAGCTGGATTCGATTATGAGTGTAACCCGAAATCCTGACAGGCAGTTTTTGCGGTGAGAAAAAAGATTTTACACGGGCGGAAACATTCTCATTGAAAGCGAGGCGGAGTTTAGGTGCGAAAAGAAATCCTGCGGGCCGAGAAAATTAACAAATCATTTCCTGGAGTAAAGGCACTGAGCGACGTTTCCTTCGACCTAATGGAAGGCGAGGTACACGTCCTACTCGGAGAAAATGGGGCCGGAAAATCGACCCTAATGAAAATTTTTTCTGGCCTGTACTCCATCGACAGCGGTGAGATTTATCTTGACGGACAGAAGATTACCATTCACAATACAAAGTCTGCCCAGGACCTTGGAATCGCCATTATTTATCAGGAATTCAACCTGGTACCCCACCTCACTGTGGCGCAGAATATCTTTCTGGGCCGGGAACCATTGCTTAAAAACGGAAATATCGACAAGGCTAAAATGAAGCAGGAAGCGCAGGAGCGGCTGGATTTCCTCAACGCGAACATTTCTGCCGATGCCGAGGTCGCCACCCTGGGAGTAGCGCAACAGCAACTAGTGGAAATTGCAAAAGCCCTTTCACAAAACGCCCGCATTCTGATTATGGATGAGCCCACTGCGGCCCTGAGCGAGAGCGAAATTGAAATGCTGTTTAAGACGATTGCGGATTTGACAGCAAATGGGGTCTCTATCATCTACATCTCCCACCGTCTCCAGGAGCTGAAAGTGGTGGGGGACCGGGTGACTGTACTCCGGGACGGCTGCACCATCGGGACCAAGGATTTAGACAGCATCACGATGGACGAAATGGTGTGTATGATGGTCGGCCGAAGCGTCTCGCGTGAACGTGTCCGCTTAGAAAATACATCTACAGATGAAGTGGCCTTGGAGGCCCGGCACATAAGCCGCGGGAAGGTGGTCAAAGATGTGTCCCTTGTCGTGCACAGAGGTGAGATCGTCGCACTTTCTGGCCTGGTGGGGGCGGGCCGGACAGAGTTGGTCCATGCCATATTTGGAATTGACCACATGGATGCGGGTGAGGTCTACATCTATGGAAAAAAGCTGAAAAAAAACGACCCATCTACAAGCGTCCGAAATGGACTGGGGCTCCTGCCAGAGAGCAGGAAGGAATTTGGATGCTCTCTGCACCTCCCAATCTACCAAAATATTACTCAGGCAGCCCTGAAAAAGATTACCAAATGGGGCGTTATGAATCTGAAAAAGGAGCGCACTGCCACACAAAAGTATATCGAACGGTTGAATATAGTCTGTCCTGGAATGCGGCAAAAGGTGGTCAATCTCTCTGGCGGGAACCAGCAGAAGGTCGTGCTGGGGAAGTGGCTGTTCACCGAGTCCAACATACTTATTTTTGATGAACCGACACGCGGAATTGACATTGGTGCCAGGGATGAGATTTATCATTTGATTGACAACTTGGCAAGGGAAGGGAATTCCATCCTCGTGATCTCTTCTGACCTGCCCGAAATTTTGACGATTGCCGACCGTATTTACGTGATGAGAATGGGCGAAATCGTTGAAGAAATGCCCTGTGAAGGGGCTACGCAGGAAACGATCATAAGTTATGCGTCAGGAGGTACTCAGTGATGGAGAAACGAAAACTGTGGCTTCCTAAAACAGGTGCCATTTATGCAATCGCCCTGTTTGTGATCATTTATTCCATTCTTTTAAACGGGAGATACCTTACGGTAAACAATGTAATTAATGTGCTTCACCAATCCTCAACCCTGTGCCTTTTATCGATCAGCGCTTTCCTTGCGATTCTGACCCATCAAATTGATTTGTCCCTTGGATCGATTGTGAGTTTATCTGGTGTTGTTCTGGGATTATTGTTAAACATTGGGGCACCATTGCCTGCGGCCATTCTTGGGGCTGTCATGTCGGGTATGGCGATAGGGGCCATCAACGGATTCTTGGCTGGGTACACGACGATTCCGCCCTTTATTATCACGCTGGCCACAATGAACATTGCCAGCAGCATTGCCCTGGTCCTGAACAATGGCACGTTGTCTGTCTCTCACAGTGTTCTGGAAGCCTTTAATACTGTAAGGCTCGTTGTGATTCCGCTTCCAGCTCTGTTAGTGTTTCTCTTGATTCTGGTGTTTTTTTGGATTTTGAAATACCGGAGATACGGGACCGCCCTTTACGCTGTGGGCGGTAAAGAGGAGGCGGCGCTCACAGCGGGCATCAATGTTCGATGGGTCAAAATGTCCGCCTATCTGATCGGTGGTTCTCTGGCGGGGCTTGCCGGGGTGATCTATTCCGTCAGATTGAGTGCGGCCAACCCGACACAGGGTTCTGGGCTGGAGTTAGACGCCATCTGTGCAGCTGTATTGGGCGGTACCGCATTGACCGGCGGCCAGGGCAGCATATGGGGCGCCTATCTTGGAGCGTTAGCTATATTTATTCTTCGGAATGGCATGAACCTCATGGGAGTCCGCACGATCGAGCAGCTCACGGTCATCGGCTTTGTGCTTATAGTCGTCCTTGCATTTGACGTGTATAACAGAAGGAAGGCGGTGAAAGTCGGTGAGAAATAAAGCGCATACATGGAAGGCGCTGGCACAGTACTCTCCGTATATCATCTTGCTAGTCCTCTGTGCCATTATGACAGTTGCAACCGATAATTTTCTCTCCTTCTCCAATCTTATCAGCGTACTCAGGCAGACGTCATTCCTGCTGGTTATGGCGTTGGGCATGACCTTCGCCATGGTACTGGGAAGGGGCGCGGATATGTCGCTGGGAGCTACTGTTGCCATTTCTTCCTGCCTTGCCGCATTTTTCCTCAAGTCAAGTTGCAATGCAGCGACTGTGATCCTTGGATTCCTGATGGCCATCGGCATCGGCGTCGTTGTCGGCGCTTTGAACGGAGCTTTCATTGCGTATCTGCGGCTGCCAGCGATGCTTGTCACCTATGGCATGAGCAACATTCTTCGGGGTGTCATCTTTGCCTATATGGATGGAGATGTAGTGACAAATTTACATAAATCAGTTACCTATCTCGGTTCTGGCTACATTGGAAAAATCCCGGTTCCTGTGGTTGTTGCCGCCGTTTTGACCTTGCTTACCACCTTTATTTTAAAGAAAACTCCCATCGGCCGCCAGGTCTATGTAGTGGGAGAAAATGCTGAGGCGGCCCGCTTTTCCGGAATTAAATCCAATCTGACCGTGATCATCGGATTCGTGTTCACCGGATGTCTGGCGGCTATTGCCGGTATCATGTATATTGGGCGTCTTGGCACTGCTGAAGCCCAAATAGGAACAGACTTCCATCTGAATGCAATTGCCGCAGCCGCTATTGGGGGGGTCTCATTCAATGGCGGAGTGGCCAATCCCGGTGGTGTTGTAGCAGGGGCAATCATTTTAAGCCTGCTTACCAATGGCATGAACCTTCTAAATATTTCCTCCAACTGGCAGGAGTTTATCTATGGCCTCATCATTATCTTTGCGGTTCTGGTTGATTATTTTTCTAATAAAGAGGGCCGGTGATTGTACTGGCCGATAGGGCGGCTGCCCTATCTAAGCCAATATAATAAAATAAATTTACGGAGGTAACAAAATGAAAGCGAAAAAACTGATCAGCCTGCTCCTTGCCCTGGCACTCGGATTCAGCCTCGCAGCCTGCAGCGGAGATACCGCTGAGACAGGCGGACCTTCTGAGACCTCCTCTGGGGGTGACGAAAGTACCTATCGAATCGGCGTATTTTTTAAGGACAGCTCCAGCTCCTTCTGGCGCTATGTGGCCCAGGGCTGCGAGGATAGGGCTGAAGAGCTTGGTGTGGAGTGGGTTGAGTATTCGCCTACGAACTACACCGATTCCGCAGGCCAAATGAGTATGCTTGAGGATGCTATCGCGTCTGGAATTGATGCCATTTGTGTGGCGGCCATCGACTCCACGGCCATCGTGGATACTCTGGTAAAGGCCGAAGAGGCCGGGATCCCTGTGATTGTATTCAATACGCTGATCCCTGACTTCGAGGAGACTGGAATGCAGCGTTGCTTTGTGGGAATCGATAATGTAGAGGCGTCCAATTCAGTTACCGAACTGATTCTTTCGGAACACGATTATGAGGCCGATGTAGTCGTTCTGGAGGGTACGCCTGCCACACAGATGAATGCTGACCGCGCTGGTACCGCCACAGACGTCTGCAACCAGTATGAGGGTGTGAACATCGTTGCCAGCCAGCCCTGCTATGCGACCCGCGAGACGGCCATGACCACCATGGAAAATATACTACAATCTACTAGCGAGATTGATGTTGTATGGGCTCTGAATGACCCCACCGCATTGGGGGCCCTGCAGGCCATTGAGGGTGCTGGCCTGAGCGGAATCGATATCGTCTCAATTGACGGGACTCCCGAAGCTATTGCTGCGATTATAAATGAGCGCGGCATCAAATATACTGTAGATCAGGCCCCCTTTGATATGGGCGCTCTTGTCGTTCAGGCTGCATATGATATTTTAGAGGGGAACGAAATCGAATCTGTCATCCGCTGCGGTGGTACGATTATCGGGCCGGAGAATGCAGTTGAGCATATGGAGACTTATTATTCCGACTACGAATACTAATTTCCAACGGGAAAGGTTGACCGCTGTTTGAGATGTTGTAAGGACGACGGGGTGGACCAAATCTGAACCAGGGACGTGCCGCGGAACATGATTTCTGCGGCACGTCTTGCTATTTTGATGTTCTTTGAAGAGAGCAGTTCCATGGATATTTTGTATCTTATTGAATGGTGAGGATACACGCTTTCCGAGGCTCCGCTTTTACCAATTCCCATCGATCAGAAGTAATGTGGAGATGCGCTCCTCCGAAAGACATCCGTGACCGACTGCACCAACAAGGAAGTGGTCAAACACCCGATAGCCCTCCAAGCACCTGTCCCCAGACAACTATGAGGGGATTTTCAGGCATTTCAGGTTTGACGAAGTGCAGCCGAAGGTGGTCCCATGTAGCGGGGCTCTATGGGATGCCACCCGAAAGGGCGCCCCCGCCAGGGTGGAGAGGTGCAGCGGTAAATGCGGCCTCAGCAGTATGGTGTTCTGCAGAGAGCAAGGAATTGTTTACTACCCCATTTAAAGGGGAAAGTGGACTGTGTGGCGGTGCTCCAGCCTTTTGAACTATGGGAGGAACTGTTCCCCCATACTGGGGAGTAGTGGGGGCTCTCCAGGATATGTGCTGACTGTGGTTAACGGGGCCATGATGGACTGTGCCTTGAAGGAGCTGGGCACGACCAAGGAAAATATTGTGCTGATCCGCAGAAGCTTCGGAGGGAGCTGGTTTGGAGACGGCCGGAATACCACGGCCCTGGACTGGTTGCAAGGCGTTCACGATATGGTGGTCTTCATCAGAGTGGGAGCCAAGAATACGATGCGCTAACCAGGCATCTGGTAGGATACTCATACGACGGCAAGGCATGGCCCATCCGGCTCCATGTCCCTCCACTTTTTATCAAATTGAAAGTGGCTTCTATCAGAGCCAAGTGCTAGCAAATAAAGCTTGTAACTTTGAGAACCATCTTCCCTCAGTACAAGGTAGGGGGCGATCCAAACATTGAAAGACTCATACATTGAAAAAGGGGGACCAACTTGTGCTAGTGATCTCTCAAAATATTTTTGCGTGCAAATGTCAACAACGTGAAGCGAGAGCGTGGCCTAAACCGCGCTCTCGCAAAGTTAAGTAAGGAATATTAAAGGTCAGGATTATAGGATTCAGAACTACATCAAGTAAATGTAAAGGGCGAAGCTGACTCTTGACACATTCATGATAGTAAAAAAGTTCCAGGGAAAAGCCAAAGCTGCGGTGAGGTGTTTTAGAGAAAACGACTGATAAAAACCAGTAAATCTCCTCATTTGGAACTATCGTGGAGAGTAAATGTGCCCACCATCCGTTTGAGCATGACCGCCTGAGAGGACAGCTCCTCACTGGCGGCTGCGGACTCCTCGCTGGTGGCAGAGTTGGTCTGAACGACGGCGGAGAGCTGGTCCACGCCGGTGCTCAACTGGTTGATTGCGTCGGCCTGAGCTTCGGAGGCGCTGGCCAGAGCATCTAGAGAGGCAATGGTTAGCCCAACACGCTCTACCATCTCATCCATATCCTGGCCTACCTGCGTAGCCAGATCGTTGCCACGCTCTACACAGGTCATGGAGTCTTCGATGTGTTTCTTGGATTGCTTAGCGGCCTGGTCTGATTTGGAGGCCAAATTACGCACCTCATCGGCTACCACGGCGAACCCTTTGCCTGCGGCCCCGGCCCTGGCTGCCTCCACAGCGGCGTTCAATGCCAGGATGTTAGTCTGGAACGCAATGTCCTCAATGGTTCCGATAATCTTTCCGATATCTTCTTGCCCGGCCATGATGTCAGACATAGCTTTGCGCATCTCAACCATGCGAGCAGTGCTGACGGAAACTTGTTCCGATGCCTGGCTGGACTGCTCTTTGGCCGACCGAGCGGCGTTCACATTTTCCTGTGCCTTGCGGCCCATATCACTAATGGTGGCGGACAGCTCCTCCACGGCGCTGGCCTGTTCTGTGGCACCCTGTGCCAGTGCCTGGGAGCCGGTGGACACCTGCTCTGCGCCGGAGGACACCTGTTCCGCCGCCGCATTGATTTGATAGAGGGTATCACTTAGAGAGCGGTTGATTTTCCGCACGGACAGCAACAGGCTGTGGTAGGAGCCCACATAGCGGGTCTCCCTCCTGGGATACACCTGGAAATTTCTGTCGCTCATTTCAGAGAGTAAATAGTCAATGTCTTTGATCATGTCATTGAACTGCTGTGCCATCCGAGTAAAGGCATGGGCCAATTGGCCAATCTCATCATTCGTTTGGATGTCTAGCTGGGTGTTCAGATTGCCCTCCGCAATGGCATCGGCGGCCTCTACCAAGCGATTCAAGGGTTTGAGCCTGCGGCGAATGACAGTAATCAGCACCAAGACAATTACCGCCAGAGAAACCAGAGAGATTACAGACATAAAAACCGTTGTGCTGACAATTGATGCCCGGGCATCGGAGGTATAGATACCGGTAGAAGACCACCAGACATCGTCCCCAATGGTGATCGGGGTGTAGTAGACGGTGGTTTTTATCCCGTTGGGCCGGGTGTTCTCGATGGAAAAAGGTACACCTTGGGCAAGGCTATTGGAGAGCTCTTCCCGTTCGGAAGCACTCGAGATGTAATCTTGAATAATATTTTTGCCCACATCATCCAGGGTTTCGCTGTCCCAGATGATATTGGCCTGACTGTCTGTGACCGTCACCCACATAGTATCATAATTCTGACTGGATGTATTCAAAGAAGAAAAATTACTTAGCTCAATCTGGGAGATCGCTACTCCAACCACTTTGCCGTCATTGGTAATAGGGATGCCATAGGCTACCACCAGACCGCTACTGGTCTCATAAGGCTGGGAGAGGTAGGTCTTACCACTGCTGATAACCTCCTTGTAGGAGTATTCTTTGGCGTAGTCATCATAACTGGTATAGGGCTCTATCTGGGCACTCATGTTCTGCTTATCTACAAAGAAACCGTAGGCAGGAATGCTGCCCATGAGCTGGTACGGCTCGAACATTACACCAAAGCCGTTGATGCTGCTCTGATTTTTCACCAGATTGCGGGCAGTTGCGGTCATAAACTGCTCCATATTATAAGCAGAGGGCGACAGGGGGACATGGTAGAGCTCGCTGGTAAAGTATGTGGCCACTGAGGGATCGGCTGGTATTGTGGCCATTGCCGGGTCAGAGGAAGCTGTACGGTAGGCATATTGAAGGTTGTCCTGGATACCCAAGACTGCGGACTGAACTTCATCAAAACAGTTCTGGATTTGCGTGGCATTGTCTCTTGCTACAGCATTCAGCTCACCCGCAATCCCGCCGGAGAGCTGTACGCGGGTGAAGCTCAAGGTAAAAAGAATCTGCACAGCAAAAATAACTGTCAGCACTACGCCGATAATCAGCGAAATTCTGGAAGCGAGGCTCGTTTTCTTTGGCATGATCCATTAAATCCTTTCATTCCCTTTATTCTCTTGTTCTCTGCGCTTTGAGTTTTTAACGATTTTTTAAGCAAAGTCCTCTAATAAAAACATCCCCATTCAAAACTGGCATGTACCTCGTAGAAGGAGCTGTGTGCGAAAACTGTGCAGCAAAGCAACAAGGAAATTTTGCAGTAAAATTGGCCAGCCAAACTCAGAGGTGATGATCCATAACCGCGGACATAATGTAAGGTGCTGTTTCCACGATTGAGATTAACTCTTAATTATTTATCGGACGAAAGATTAAAAAGTTAATAGATGGAATAGATGGATTCATTTGAGGGGGCGATGAACCAGGGCCGGGGGTCTGAAACCCGCTTACTACCAGGACGTGCCGGAGCTCTTCCGGGACCATGTGGAGGCGGACGCCTTCCTGACCGCCGCCGTTCCCATAGACGGACACGGCTATTTCAGTGTGGGGATGGCTGGCTCGATAAGTCAGGGCCCTCATTCTCCATGGGAAACAGTCAACGGGCCGCAGGGGTGTACCTGCGGCCCGTTGACTGCTGAATGCTGCTATGGTAGAGGAAACGGGCTTGGTTGGGGGATTAACCAGTAACAAATGTTCCGGCTATCGGGGGTCCCGAATGCTGCATCAGTCAGCGCTGCCTTTTCTTTCTGCGTCGGTGTCTGATATAGGCCGCAGTAATCAGGAAAAGCCAGCCGGCCGTTATAACAATCAGCAGGGAGAGACTCCTTGAACGTTCCACAATGCAGAAGGTAATCCCGGCAGATTGACTGGACAATAGCAAATACTGGCCGTCTAGCTCATAGTGCGCCTCGGACCACCCAGCTTCCTCGAGTACCCACAGGCTGTACTGTTTTTTCACATCGGGCAGACGGTAGTGGACAGTGTAAGACACCTCTTCTAAGTCTGGATCGTCCACTTTCACCGTATAGGCGGTGCCGGTGTGTGGTACATTCTGCGTATCTATCCAGGTAACAGACTTGGTTGTATGAGAGACCGTAGCCCGGCTGCTGAAGCTGCCGTCCACCAAAAGCTGCGGCAGCTCCCCGCCGTCGGTCAATGCGGAGGTATAGGGAGTATACACCGCTTCCAAAGTTTGGTTGGCAGTGAGGTGTGTATAATCAAGCTCCGGCCAGGACGCAGAATATCCTTTTTTTTCTGGAATCTCCGGTAACGTGTGGATGCCCTCCCCATACGGAAAGGGGATGACCGCCACGGTGGCGCCATCGGCCAAAAAGGTCAGCTCTAATTGAGAAAACAACTCTGGTATGCCGGGCGTAGTACAGAGGCTGTCAAAATCCACTGGCTCGGCTTTCCCGGCATAGCTAATCCCATCCAGCGCTCCCATGCCTTCCCCTGTGAAGGTATTGCCGGATACGGTGCCGGCAGAGTCAATATCGCCAGCCACGGCACCCAGAAAAGCGGAGCCCTGGTCAATGCTTACCAGTGCGTGGCAGTTTATCAGAGTGGCGCCAAAACCGGCGATACCCCCCACATAGTCACCGCCAGATAAGTGACATTTGCTCCAACTGTCCCGGAGGCTCCCCCAGGATGCTCCAGCAATTCCGCCCACATAATCGCCGTTTGTGCTTGAGATAAAGCCGTAGTTTTCGCAGGCGCTGACCCGGCCCAAGTCCATAAGGCCTACCACGCCGCCAGTGTTGTCCTGCTTCCCGGTGATGTCCCCGGTATTTACACAGGAAATGACCACGGCGCGGGTCTGATAGCGAAAATCTAAGGAGCGGCTGCCCTCCTGAATCAAGTCGTCCTCCGGGTCAAAGTCGTACTCGATGGCCATGGAGCCCACGATCCCGGCCACATTGATGTCGCCCTCCACAGTTCCGTCGTTCCGGGCGTCGGACAGATACCCCGTATCTGTGGTCTCAGGCGCTTCATCCGACACATCCTCAAACCGGTCCTCAAATTCCTCGTCAGAACCATCCAGAATATCCCGCAGCAGGTCGGTAATGACGCCGAACTGCCGGTTGATGGCGTCCAAATCGTCCAGCAAAATGTCCGTGCTTCCGGACATGGACTCCCGCAGGGCGTCCCCGTCGTCCAGCAGGCCGGAGAAGATATCTCCCAGGGCGTCCCCCTGCTCCCGCAGGCCGCTGCTGATGGGGTGGATGGTAATGGTGGGCA
>ERZ779866.3907-NODE-3907-length-11570-cov-5.192792_pt1 | contig 11570 bp, 15 predicted proteins | sample MGYA00511248_ERZ779866 | MGnify/ENA primary metagenome ERZ779866 (study PRJEB29588, sample SAMEA2155758) | human gut metagenome | biome: human gut; feature: human-associated habitat; material: faeces | place: Denmark | collected 2008/2010 ... | reverse complement strand
GAGTCAAAATGACATTACCGTGTGGCGTCTTCACAACGAGCGTGAATTTATCGTAACCCCAATCTTTCTCAAACCGGAAGGGGTTGGTGGCAGATTCACTGAAGCCGAAGAGATAGTCGATCCCATCCATCACATGGCTTTTGCCGGTGTTTGAAGGACCAACAACAAATGTCAGCCCGTCAGAAAATTCAATGACTGAATCCGTTTTCCCAAGGCCAGAAATAATCAGGCGCTCAATGACAAATGGAAGCATCACATTTCCTCCCTTCCTTCAGATGAAGCTTTGGCCCATATTTGCCTAACAAGCTCAGTATCTGTATTGTGAGCATATTTCTCTATCACAGTATATGCAAGCTGGCAGTAGCTGTCCGCGTAAGCGCTGTTGAGCGTACTGCAATAATCACTGCCCGCAGCAGTGATCGCATAAGTGAACCCTCGGTCATCAGCATGGACTGATATCATCCCACGCAGTACGAGATGCCTTATTGCATCATTTGCCATGCTGCATCGAGAAGCATATTCACCATAACGATAACCACTGTTGCCGTTTAGGTTTTCAGCGGCAATACCAAAGTCGGCGGCGTATGTGCAAATGAAGTCCTCGGCGCATAACCTGCTCTCGGTCAGGGGATCTTTCCCTGACGCATGCAGCAAAAGCAGGTAGCGTATAGACAGTTCGAACACAGAACCCAATGCCTTAGCCATTCCGTTTCACCCACCTTAATCTGCCATCCGTCACAAGGAAATGGCACACGCCCTGCTTGATGCGGTTGTTTATCCAGTATGGAGAGCGGCTCAGGATGTACTGATCCACAGATGTCGCTATTGCCTGTTCCATTACATTCAGCATCCGTTCAAAGCCATCATCGTAACGTTTCAATGCAGTATTCCTGACGCCGGCATACACTTCGGATTTCAGCACAGAAAACTGATCCTGCAAATCGGCTCCCTGCAGTTCCATTATGCTGCATCTGATGGATTCAGCGGAGAAATAATCAATGCGGCGTTCTTTCAAATCCTCATCGTACTCGGGAAAGGAGGCCAGCGAAGATTGGTCAAAGCCGTCTACTTGTGCCGCTTGACCGTATGCTTCATAAAGCGCCTGAATATACACTTGTTCATGGTCAGCTAGTTTATCCGGAGGATCTTGCATATCAGGACGCGGCATACGACGGAGCGCTTGTTCGACCGCATCGCATGCATCGTTGAAATCACGCTTCCCCTTGGGGCTGGCAGCTTCCATGATGATCTGCTCAAGTACATCCGCGCACTTGGTGAGGATGTCGTCAAGCGAACCATCATTTACAATCCCATGATCATCAAGTGCTTTTGACAGTGCGATCAGAGAATCAAAGGACTGCGCATCTTCGCCAAGCACTTCGACGAAACGTTCCTTATCAATATGGTTATTAAATGGAATCGCATTGATGGCAGAAAAAGGAGACGCTCCGCTCAGAATCTTTCGAAGCGTACCAGCTTGTAGATCAAGCACTGGGCATTCAGTTTCCCAGTCTTCTTCCACTATTGCTCCGAGGATAAAGGTGACAAAGTCAGCCTTTCCTCGGCCTTTTTTTGTTTTTGGAGTAGCACCAAAGCCTTTCCTATCACCAAAGAATGGAAACAGCATATTTAAGTACTCCGATAAGGTCATGTATTTCCTCCTGATACCTGCTCGCTCAAACGCGATTCGCATTTCATCGTGTTTACTCGCGTCCTCAAAGACCCAGTTTTAGTATACTGATCGTGCCAGATGACGGCGAGGGATAGAAATCCTTATATATAAGGGTATCACGCATGTTTGCGATTGTCAATCTTCCCTCTGTGAAAGCAGTCATCTGACGCCAAGTCAGGAAGCTTAGCTGGTGTACAACTGCTTTCCGAAGGCTGTCTGATTAGGCTAACTGAATACCTCTGCACCGACCATCGGAAGGGCGGCTGCAGTCCGAAGTGGAGTCATCCATAGGACTGGGCTTATTTGTCATGGTCGCGCGCACTTGGTGCTCCATTTCGGGATCAACCGAAAGGAGCGCCAAAATGAGGAATTACAAGACAAGCAAGGCAAATCGTGCAACTTATCGCTACTATGACATTGAGGGAAAACTCCGGTGTGAGCTTGTCCCCGGGCAGGATGGCGTAACAGAGGTTCTCATCCAGCAGTTACATGCTGTTGACGATGACGAGTTCGATGCCAGCCGCCGTGAAGCTTACCACATCCCGGTTCACTACATGGCCTATACCAGTGGTGATGCTGAGGAGGCTGAAGATCGAAACTCGTATCTTGCTGATGAAGCCGCTGATCCTTCGATCATTTTTGAAAAAGCAATCAGCCGGGCGGAATTCAAATGTGCATTTCATGAACGGTGGAGCCGTCTGACAAAGGAACAGCAGCGGCTTGTGGTTCGTAAGGCTAGTGGTGAGACGAATGTTGCCATCGCAGCAGAGTTAGGGGTATCTGAAGCCGCAATCCGTAAACAGCTGAAGCGTATCCAGAAGCATTTCATTGATATCCATTAAGTACATTGGCGCCGCTCACACGAGTGGCGTCATTCTTTTATTCTTCGAGGGGGTTCGATTCGCGGGTTTTCTTCGCTTATCGCCAGAAGGCAGGTGTCCAATACGCCTTCTGGAATGGAGAAAAAATGTGACCCAGCAGCAAAAAGAACAAATTTCAAAGCTCCGTGCAAACGGCGCCAGCTTCGGCAAGATTGCTTCGGCGCTCGGTATATCCATCAATACCATCAAGTCCTACTGCAAGCGCAACCCTATATTGTCAGAGGTAGTGCCTGCTCCGAAGGCGGTAATTCATGCAGATCGCTGCCCACAGTGCAATGCCACACTGGAGCAATCCTCCGGGCATAGGCAGAAGCGCTTCTGCTCTCCAAAGTGCCGTATTGCATGGTGGGCAGATCATCCGGAGCAGATGACTCGAAAGAAGATCTTCTCAGTTGAGTGCCAGCACTGCGGAGGCGTTTTTATGCAGTATGGAAGCCGCCCGAGGAAGTTCTGCTCCCGAGGCTGTTATCTCGCCCATCGGTATGGTCAGGGTGGTGATGCTCATGGCTGATGATAAGGCGCTCATGTATTATCTGAGCACCATGCGTATTGCCCGGCAATGGCTGGGTTCGGGCCTCATTACCGATAGCGACTACGAGAAATTTGATACAATCGTTGCCGAAAAGTTTGGTGTATCCGCCCGCAGTATCTGGCGCGATATTAACTTGATAAAGCTGCCCTCTGACGGTAATATGCCACCTACGAAAGGGGGTATCTCTAGTGGAACGCACCATTCAACTGGTTCAGCCGATGAAGCTGGCTGAACGGAAACTGCTCCGGGTTGCGGCGTATGCACGTGTTTCGTGTGATAAGGATGCAATGAAGCATTCACTTGCTGCCCAAATCAGTTACTACAACGAATACATCCAGCGCAACCCCGATTGGGTCTTCGCCGGTATCTACGCCGATGAAGCCTACTCCGGTACAAAGGATGACCGTCCGCGCTTCGTGCAGCTGATCCAAGACTGCAAAGACGGAAAAATCGACAGGATCATCACCAAGTCCATCAGCCGCTTTGCCCGCAACACTGTCACCTTGCTCACAACGGTCAGAGACCTCAGACGCATGGGCATCGGTATTTACTTCGAGGAGCAGAACATCGACACGTTGACTGAAGCTGGCGAACTGATGATCACGCTTCTCGCTTCTCAGGCACAGGAAGAAAGCCGTGCCACCAGCGAGAACTGCAAATGGCGCATCAGAAAGAAGTTCGAAGAGGGCTATACCACGCACTTCAATTTGGTCGGCTACCATCAGGTGGACGGGCTGGTCAAAATGATCCCGGAAGAAGCAGAACTGGTCAAGCGCATTTTCCAGCTGTATCTTGAGGGATACGGTCAGCAGGCAATTGCCAACATCCTCTTTGAAGAGGATGCCCCTACCTGCTTGGGCGGCGAATGGTTCAGTACAACGATCAGAAGCATGCTTCGCAACGAGAAATATGCCGGCGATCTTCTTCTGCAAAAGTCCTTTGTCACTGATCACATCACAAAGGAAGTAAAGAAAAACAAAGGTGAAATGCCACAGTTTTTCATTCAGGATGATCATGAAGCCATCGTTCCCCATGAGGTATTCGAAGCTGTAAGGCGTGAAAACGCCCGCAGAGCCGCCAAGTACGGCAGTAACGGCGGAGAGACCTCTGAATTGACTTCACTGGTGAGATGCGGCATTTGTGGGAAGAACTACCGTCGCAAGAAAGCAAAAGCCAGATGGCTTTGGTGCTGCACCACCTATAACCTTCGCGGCAAAAAATACTGCGCATCGAAGGCGATCCCTGAAGAAACTTTGAGAAACGCATGCACTCAAGTGCTGGGGCTTGCAGAATATGATGCGGAAGCTGTAAAGAACCGCATCGAACGGATTGATGCCATGCCAGACAACCTTCTGGTTTTCCACCTGAAGGATGGTACAACCCTTGAAGTGAAATGGGTATTTCCTTCCCGTTCAGAAAGCTGGACGGTTGAAATGCGGGAAAAAGCTGCTGAGCAAATGAGGAGGCGTTATGCAAAGACAGGTAACTAAGCGGCAGGTACAGGTCATCCAGCCGACGATCAATGCAGGATTCATGCAGTCCACGCTGGCACCGGTGGTCAAAAAGCGTGTTGCCGCCTATGCCCGCGTTTCAACCGAGCACGAGGAGCAGCAGACCAGCTATGAGGCTCAGGTCGACTACTATACCAAGAAGATCAAAGAGCGTACTGACTGGGTTTTCGTTGAGGTCTATACCGACAAGGGTATCACAGGCACCAATACAAAACGGCGCGAAGGCTTCAATCGCATGGTCAAGGACGCCCTTGACGGAAAGATCGACTTGATCCTTACGAAGTCCGTTTCCCGCTTCGCCAGAAACACGGTCGATACCCTGACCACCATCCGCAAACTGAAGGAACGCGGCGTTGCGGTTTACTTTGAGGAGCAGAGCATAAATACGCTGGACGGCAAAGGCGAGTTGCTCATTACCATCATGTCCAGTATCGCTCAGGAAGAAAGTCGTTCCATTTCCGACAACGTCACTTGGGGCCAGCGCAAGCGCTTTGCAGATGGCAAGGTAAGCCTCGGGTACAAGCATTTTCTGGGCTACGAAAAAGGTGAAGATGGACTTCCCCAGATTGTCGAAGAGGAAGCCAAGATTGTGCGGTACATATATCGTGAATTCCTTCTGGGCAAAACCGGCTCTCATATTGCCAAGACGCTGACCGAGGCGGGAGTACCAACTCCGGGCGGTAAAAAGGAATGGCAAGCGTCTACGGTAATGAGCATCCTTCAGAATGAGAAGTACAAAGGCGCCGCCCTCCTCCAGAAGCAGTTTACCATTGATTTCCTTGAAAAGAAAATGAAGGTGAACGAAGGCGAGGTTCCACAGTATTACATCGAACACAGTCATGAACCGATCATAGACCCGGTTGATCACGAGCGCGTTCAGCTGGAGATTGGGCGCCGGAAGGGGCTTGATCGGCGGTACAGTTCCGCGCACCTGTTCTCTGCGAGAGTGATATGCGGGGACTGCGGTGGTTTTTACGGTCGAAAGCTCTGGCACTCAAATGACGTTTACCGTTCCTTTATTTGGCAGTGCAACGACAAATACAAAAAGGAGCACCGCTGCAAAACTCCGCATTTGACTGAAGAAAAGCTGAAGGAAGCCTTTGTGACAGCCCTCAATCAGCGGATGGAGTTCAAGGAAGAAACCCTTACCGCCTGCAGACTAGGTATTGGTGCCATGTGCGATCTCACGGAACTTGAAGCGGGCATTCGGACCATTACGGATGAAATTGCCGTTCTGGTTGAATTGTCCAGACAGCTGATTGAAGAAAACTCCCGCAGTGTTCAGGATCAGGACGAATATCAGCGCAAGCATGCTGCCTTGGTCGAACGATACGAAGAAGCTGATGGGCGGCTTAAGGCACTGCAGGCTGAACGAAGCCGACGGATGGATATTCGCAAGAACACGGAGTGGTTTATGGAGATTTTCAGTCAGCAGGAAGGACTTCTGGACGAGTTCGATGAGGGCTTGTTCTTCGCCCTCGCTGATGTGATGACCATATACCATGATGGGCGCGTGGTCGTTCGCTTCAGAGATGGGGTTGAAATTGAACCTTCTCCGATAAGTTCATCAAAGACTGCATAAACTGCGAGAAATGAAAAAGGCCAGTCGTCAATGACTGGTCTTTTATCGTTTGCAGCTTATTCTGGTCGTATGTCATTAACCACTGCTTTGAACATATCCGATTTGATGATGCTCATAATGTCAGTATGTTCATTGCACATGATCAGAATAATCAGCTGTTCATATTCGTCACGATCATCTGGGTTCTGAATGCGCAATTCAAAGTATCAGGCATCGCTATGGTCAGGGAGCCATTTTCTCTGCTTCCCTCATGGGTGATCGCAAGCTGGCACAGGACAAGTGCGACCTTGTCATGATGCCAAGCATGATGTACTCATAAGGACAGGAGGCTGCCTATGGAAAGACAACGGGTTCTGAAGCGAGTTTCCATACGTAACAGACATAGCAAATACAAGAGCAATCCCCGCGTGTTCGACGTGGTCTTGATCGGCAAGAGGGTCTTCTTCGAGGTAAAGACCGGCAAGGATCAGCTGGAGCGCATTCCCTTTGAGGATGTGATCGAGCAAGTCGAATCGGCGGTTTTACAAGAACAGCATACACAGTCATCACAAAGAACTACCGCAACCTGAGCCGCAGCTGTCGAGCATCAAACGGCGGAGCCATCACCACAGGAATTATCTGTGGGATAGCTCCGTCGTTTTCCTTTCTTGCAACTTCTTGCAAGAAAATTTCTATGGCATGAAATTTTGCCTTGACAACCATGCAAGATAGTGCTAAAATAATTTCACAAGAATGAAATCTTCTTGCAAGAAAATGAAATTGGAGGTATGCGCAATGACTATAGAGGAGATCAGAGGATATCAACAACTCCGTACCCCTGACTACGCTGCGCTTGCCAATTGTGTAAATCGCGCAAAAGGACCGAACCGGACAATGGCTCAATTCGCCGAGGATACCGGCATCAGCGCCTCAACGCTTTCTAGAATCGTCAATATGAATATTAAGAAACCGATGGCGATTGATCTGATAATCAAGATTTTTGAGAAGCGTGCTGATCAGGAAGATGAGTACCTGCTTGAGTCTATGGCCCGCGCAAATGGATTGATGTCGCAAGATTACGCAGAGCGACTTCAAGCCAGGACATCCATTATGGCTCGCCGAAATGATGAGATCAACCGCGAGCTTATGATGAAGAATGCAATTATCGCTGGAGTAGTTGCGTGTGGGATGCCAGTGGCTCGAGTAGTTAATACCCCGCTCCTGCGAAAGAGCGAGCTTCATCCTTTACAGCCCAGCAGAGTCGGTGACTTCGTGCTGATGCTTCAGGATGGCAGTAATATGGCGGGGGTCAATCAGTGGGCTTTTTTCCTCTTTCCGCAGCTTATTGACGAATCAGAAGATGAACGCAGAAGGCCAGCGTACCACAATGTACGCTACATTCTGGAGAAACTCAACAGCTGGTTTGTGCTCGATGCGTGGGCACCAGAGTACATGGCCGGTATGAAGCTCTCCTTTGCATTCCTAGATACCCAGCTGTTTAACCAGTTCTGCGAAGCGGTGCAAAAGGCCAAACTACACACAGAAATGACGATTTTGCTTCTGGACCAGTCGAATTACTCTGTTTTGACCGAAGTCTGGATTCCTGGCGAATATCAGCAGATGACCAATATCAGTGTATTTCAGGTACCTGCTCCCTGTAGCGAGGGAGACGATGAATATGATGACTATGTGGAAGATGAAACGGAGGAAAGCGAATGGCAGAATTGAGACCCAGTACGACCAAAATGATCTACACCCCTGACCGCCACATTCCTGTTGGCGAAGCCGTCAAAATGGCGGATGGCGAATATGGCCTCCGCATCAAACGTGCGAAGAGCAAAGAGGTTGACATAATCCCGATCAGCAAGCTCTACTCTCAGGTGATAAACACGGCTGAGGCGAGAGCATAAGCAGGGTTCCCGATAGAGGCGCCCGCATCACACCAATACCGCTCAAGACGAGCAGAACCGTTAGAGTTCAGGCCGGCACGAGCATTCATCAGGCAATGATGCCTGTGAATGAACGTGCCGGCCTTTTCTTTTTCATTCTGGGAAAGGAGGCCACATGATCAGCATCAAGAACAGCGACGCCAAGAAGGTATGCCAGGTCGATCCGCAGTCCCGCACTGTGGAGATCGTCCATAAGGGCTGCCGCACCACCATCACGTTCCTTGAGAACGGCACCTACAAAGTGACCAACACCAAAGCCGCATAACTGAAAAACACGTAACTACGAATCCGCAGAACCGCTGGACGGTCATGGATGCGTACCTTTCGAGGTATGTTCCTGCCCGTCCTTTGTGTTCTGCGGGTTATAGGCAGACACTGTCCCGGGCGGTCCTGCGGATTCAGGCAAAACGACCTGAAACGGAGGATCACCATGAGACAGTACAAGACCAGCAAGAAGAACAGAGCCACCTATACCTACTACAGCGCAGACGGCAAGAAGCTGATGGAACTCATTCCCGGCGAAAATGGAGTCACCGAGGCTGACATCGCCATGCTCCATGAGCAGGACGATCTGGAGTACAACGCCCAGCGGCGCGAGGATTACCATGCGCCCGTGCATTACGACAGCTACACCGTTTCGGATGGTCAGGACGGCACCGACCGCAATTCGTACCTCACCGACACAGATTCCAGTCCCGAAGATCTGATCTTAGGCGCCTTAGATGCTTCTGATCGCAAAGCTGCCATCCGTGTGCTGTGGGATGCACTGCTTCCCCAGCAGCGCGAACTGGTGCTCAAGAAGCTGCGTGGCATGAGCAACACAGACATTGCTGCCGCAGAAGGAGTCACCGAGGCTGCTGTCCGCAACCGACTGAAGAAGGTTCAGGAGCGCTTCAAAATTTTCAAATAAAAATGTTTTTTAGGGGGTTCGATATTCCGGGTTCTTTCGCTTATCGCCAGAGGGAGCAAGCAAAGCAGCCCTCTGAAAGGAGGCGAAGAGCTATGTGTCTCAGGCACAAAGTGTGCATCAGCGTCAGCCGACCGGATGGCGGCAAGCAGAACATTCTCAAGGGCAGCTCGTGTACGATGCGAGCACGCCTGCTGAACTTCCTGTTCGGCGAGAAGGTCGGCGTGATCATCCTCACGCCCGGTGAAACCGTAGAAAACGTGGAAATCAAGGAAATCGGAGGCGAAGCATAATGAGCAAAATGAAGGAACTCTCTATGGCGATCGAGGAGCTTCGCCGCTGCGGTGAAGCCCTGATCGATGTGGCTGACAGCTTGAAAGCCACTTTCAGCGGCGATTCTGCTGAAGCACCCCTCAAGACGGAAGCACCTGCTACCAAGCCTGTGCCGCTTGAAAAAGTCCGCGCTGTGCTGGCTGAAAAGTCTGTACAGGGCAAGCGTAAGGAAGTCCAGGCGCTGATCATCAAGTACGGCGCTGAACGTCTGAGCGACATTGCATCCGACCACTACGCCAGTCTGCTGGCTGAGGCGGAGGAACTGTAATGGCAGCAAGGAAACACGCTATCCTCTCAGCCTCCTCTGCCCACAGGTGGATGAACTGCAACCCGTCCGCCCGGCTTGAGCAGGAGTTTGAGGACCGGGAAACCGAAGCCGCGGCAGAAGGCACAGCCGCACACGCGCTGTGTGAGCACAAGCTGCGCCGCGCCATGAAAATGCAGTCCCGCAAGCCCACTTCGCAGTATGACTGTGATGAGATGGACGCTTACACGGATGACTACGTACAGTTCGTACTCGATACGCTGACAGAAGCCCAGGCGAACTGCGCAGACCCCATGCTGATGATCGAACAGCGGCTGGATTTCTCCTGCTACGTCCCGGACGGCTTCGGAACCGGTGACTGTGTGATCATCGCAGACCGCGCACTGCACATCATCGACTTCAAGTATCCATGCTGGGCCAGCCCTATTGGTACGGCACGGTTGTCTACAAGTGTTCCGAATCCCTGCGAAGCCGAAAGGCCAAGCAGTATCCGTCCCATTACAAGGACTCCCGCACTGCCCGCTATAAGCAGGACATTGCGAATAAGAAGGTCTGCGCTGACTGCGTTGGCCTCATCAAGGGCTACAACTGGGTGCGCCCGGATAGGGTGTAATTGAAAGTAGAAGGGTACTACCCTGCAACGATACCGCAGGAGTCTATCTGCCTGACCGAAAGGCGAAAGCTGGCACGGGAACACAGCACGGCAGAAAAGCGGCAAGTCACTCGAAGGTAAGAGAGTGCGACCGAGTCGCAAAGACAAGCGGATACGAGGATGAAACTGAGTTTGTTGAACGCGAGCTTCGAGTTTCCCTTTAGCCGGGGCGATGGAAATTTACCTGAAACCATCGGTGTGGAGAACATCATGTAGTCCACGTAGCATGATGGGTGTATCAACCAAACACACACGACGCGCCGGAGAACCGGTAGTAAAGAAGCAAAAGCGCATCCGAAAATCCGCAAACCCAGCAATTGCATCAACCGGGGATTGCCTAAATCGGAACGCCCTGATAAGGCTATGCGTAATGCCGAAAGGTGACAAATTCCAGAGTTAGTCAGGAAGATGACGCTGAAAATCCGATATGGCAACGGAGCGTCCATAGTAGTCAGAGAACCCTGAAACAACAGGGAAAGCCGTAAAAACGGATGCGGGAAAGCCGCTCACACGGCGAAGGGACGCAGTCAATACGAACCAATATCGACGTTGATTAGGGAGGAAAGCCTCACATGAAGCCAACGGCGGAGATACTGGCAAGCATCAGTCAGAACTCAAGCTCCCACCCCAAAGAGGTATTCACAAAGCTCTATCGCTACATGCTCAGGCCGGATATCTACTTTTTGGCTTATAAACATCTGTATGCCAACAATGGCGCTGCTACGCCTGGTGTAGACAAAGATGATACGGCAGACGGGTTCAGCGAAGCGAAGGTCGCGCGTATCATCGAAAGTCTGAAGGACGGGAGCTATCAGCCCAGACCTGTGCGCCGCACATACATTGATAAAGGGAACGGCGGCGGCAAGAAGCGTGCGCTGGGCCTGCCCGGATTTACAGATAAGCTGGTTCAGGAAGTTCTCAGAATAATTCTGGAAGCAGTGTATGAACCTGTATTTTCGACGCAGTCACACGGATTTCGCCCAGGGCGCAGTTGTCATACAGCGTTAAAGGACATCAAGCATGGTTTTCCCGGCGTAAGATGGTTCATTGAAGGAGATATAAAGGGATGCTTTGACAACATCGATCACAATGCCCTGATTTCTATCATCGGGCGAAAAATCAGGGACGCGCGTTTGTCACAGCTCATCTGGAAGTTCCTTAGAGCAGGATATATGGAGAACTGGAAGTACAATGCCACTTACAGCGGCACTCCGCAGGGCGGCATCATCAGTCCTATTCTTGCCAATATCTATCTCGACCAGTTCGACAAATATATGGCCGAGTTTAAGAAGCGGTTTGACCGTGGG
>ERZ779866.3905-NODE-3905-length-11573-cov-3.188574_pt1 | contig 11573 bp, 10 predicted proteins | sample MGYA00511248_ERZ779866 | MGnify/ENA primary metagenome ERZ779866 (study PRJEB29588, sample SAMEA2155758) | human gut metagenome | biome: human gut; feature: human-associated habitat; material: faeces | place: Denmark | collected 2008/2010 ... | reverse complement strand
CCGGGGCCGAAACCGCCCACCGGTGCAGGCGTCTTCGTCCGGTAGCTGCTGTAGGTGCGGGAGAGAATGAACGGCAGCGGGCCGGGCAGCGCAAGGTCCGTCTCGCCGGGCAGCACCTTCGCCCCCAGCAGCGGATTTACCGGGTTGCCCGAAGTCATCCCGCCCGGACACACCGAGCACGCCACGCCGGTGGGCGCGCCAATTCTTACACCTGCCGAACCCTGGACAATGGGACCGCCATACTGAGTCATATCTCCCTGACGCGCCGCTGGTTTTCCGCTCATATAAAGTGCCCTTTTAGTTATTGTTCATATCCCTGTGTTAGCAACAAAAAAAATAAAATGACACACAAGACCAGCTAATGTATTTATATATTTTTCACATAAACTTATTTGTTCTCAATCAACAACAACTGTTATTACAGGTCACTTTCAATATTTTATTAAACTAAAGTTTTTAGCACAGATGAATTCATCATCAACAAATTCACTATATGGATAATATCCATTCAACGCATATGATTTATGATTTTATTAGTCTGAGTTATTTTTGTAGGGCTATATTTAAAATTATTAAACCCCACCGATTCAGATTAATATCGCAATAGAAAGATAGGAAATCACCAATTCAATAACATCATCAATGAAACATATTGTAGAATTAATTTAAACAAGGCGTTCCATTCAACCAGAACGCCCCTTATTTACTCTCATCACCCCGCAAACTGCCTGAACAGCGCCTTACCCTTAACCAGTCGCGCACCCAGCCAGCCGCCGAAAAGCGACAGCAGCAGCGCACCGCTGCACGGCAGAACAATCCACAATCGCCAGTCTGGCTCCCACGGAAAATCAAACACTTTCGCCTGCAACACTGCCAGTGCCGTTTCCGCACCAATTGCGGCCACCAGGCCGGAAACAAACCCAAGCATGGCGAACTCACACCACAATGTCGTGCGCAGCAGTTTTTTCCCCGCACCGAGTGTGCGCCATACCACCAGCTCCTGATGACGCTGGCGCATTCCCACCTGCACCTGTGCCAGCAACAGCAACATCCCGCAGGCGGTGACCAGCACCACCATCACCTCCAGCGCCCGACTTACCTGCTCCAGCACCTGACCGACCTGTTTTAAAATCGCGCCAATATCTAACAGGCTAATGGTCGGGAACTGGCGGTTGAGTTGCGTCAACATGCCGTTGCCATTCTCCCAGCGGAAACTGGTAAGCCAGCTCTGCGGTTGCCCGTCTAATGCCCCTTCCGGGAAAATAAAATAGAAATTAGGCCGCAGACTTTCCCAGTCCACTTTGCGCAGGCTGGTCACTTTAGCGCGGAACTCCTGGGTATCGCCCATAAAAGTCACGGTATCACCGAGGGCAACGTTTAAGCGTTTCGCCAGCCCCTCTTCCATCGACACTTCATCGGCTTTTGGCGGCCAGTTACCGGCGACAATCGGATTATGATCGGGCCGCGTATTTTGCCAGGTAAGATTGAGTTCGCGATTAAGCGCCTCATCTTCATTACCTTCTGTCGGCTTATCGTTAATCGCCGTCAGCCGCGCCCGCACTACCGGATAAAATGATTCCGGGACTATATGATGTTCCGCGAGGAACGCTTTTAGCGGTGCTACCTGTTCTGTGGCGATGTTAATTAAAAAGTAGTTCGGGCTTTCTGGCGGTAGCTGCTGCTGCCAGCGGTCGAGCAGATCGCCACGCAATACCAGCAACAGCGCCAGCAGCATAAAGGAGAGCGAAAATGCCGAAAGCTGACTTAACGTTGACCACGGCTGACGTAACAGGCGGCTAACCGCCAGGCGCAGAGGCAGCGATTTCAGCGTCATGCGGCGAAGTACATTCAGCAGCATCCAGCCCAGCACACCGCACAGCAAAGCCAGTACTACCGCGCCCGCCAGCACCGCCCAAAGCAGCATGCTGCCACCCATTAATCCGGCGAGCAGCAGCACAACCACCACACTGACAATCGGCAGATAAAACTTCAGCGGCCAGACGTTCGCTACCACATCATTACGTAATACGCGTAAAGGCTGCGTTGCCAGCAACAAGCGGTATGGTCGTAGCCCCACCAGCAGCGAGATGACCGTCATGGTGCCAAGCGCCCACGGCCAGAGGCTGGCTGGCGGTAGTGCAGCAGGCAGAACGGGCTTGAGCAGCACCATCAACACGTTTTCGAACAACAGACCTATGGCCCCACCGGTAACGGCTGAAAGCGTCAGCACCATCAACCACTGACCGACGATTAGCTTACGCAGTTGCGCTCGCCCTGCCCCCAGCGTTTTGAGGATCGCCACCAGATCGTAGCGACTGCGACAGTAATGATTCATCGCTACCGCCACCGCTGCCACTGCCAGCAGCAAGGTCAGAAGCGCCGAAAGCAGCAGGAACTGTTGCGAGCGTTCCATCGATCGCCCCAGCGCGCCTTCGTCCTGTTCCAGACCGTACCAGCGTTGTTCGGGTTTAAGCTGAGGTAACAACCATTTCTCATAGCCGTCGAGCTGGTTCTCGTTGCCGCCGAATTTATAACGCCAGGTGACCCGACTCCCCGGCTGCACGGCTCCGGTTTTATCGACATCCGCCAGATTCATCATCAGACGCGGAGCCATCTGGAAGGGGTTAAAACCGGAATCCGGTTCCTGAATCACTTCTCCGGCAATCCGCAAGGTGGCATCGCCCACGTCAATGGTGTCGCCCGTTTTCAGGTTAAGCAGTGCCATCAGGCGTGGGGCCAGCAATACGCTGCCCGCCTGCGGTTTCAGGCCAGGGGGATTAGTTTGCAGATCTCCATACATCGGGTAGATATCATCCACCGCTTTGACGTTCGCCAGCTGCGGTGTGTCGCCTGCAAAGGTCATTGTGGCGAAAGTCAGCTGCTTGCCGACTTTCAGGCCGCGCTTTTGCGCTTCCTCCAGCCACGCTTGCGGCACTTCGCGTGAACTGCGCAACGCCCGATCGCCCGCCATAAACTCACGGCTTTGCTGGCTTAAGCCCTTCTCCATGCGATCGCTGATATTGCCCAGCGCCAGCACGCAGGCCACCGCCAGGCTTAGCGCCAGCCAGACAATTAATAGCGACGGCGAACGCCATTCGCGCCAGAACCAACGTGCAATCATGCTTCCTCCTGCAACTGCCCGTTCACCAGCCGTAAGCAGCGGTCGCAGCGTGCCGCCAGTTGCAGGTCGTGGGTCACCATAATCAACGTGGTGCCATGTTCACGGTTGAGGGAAAACAGCAGGTCGGCAATTTTATCGCCCGTCTGGCGGTCAAGGTTGCCGGTGGGTTCGTCGGCAAACAGCACATCAGGTCGACCATTAAAGGCTCGTGCCAGCGCCACTCGTTGCTGTTCACCGCCGGGAAGCTGTGCCGGAAGATGATCCAGACGTTTACCCAGCCCTAACTGTTCGAGCAACGCTTTCGCCCCGTTACGACTTTCCGCGCTACTCTCACCGCGCAGCAGAGCCGGAAGCTCGACGTTTTCCAGCGCGTTAAGGGTAGGAATTAACATAAATGACTGAAAAACAAAGCCGACGTGCTTCGCGCGCAACTTTGCCCGCGCTTCTTCGTCCATATTATGTAGCGGTTGTCCCACCAGACTCACTTCGCCACTGCTGCCGTCATCAAGCCCGGCGAGGATCGCCAGCAAGGTTGACTTACCCGATCCCGACTCGCCCACCAGTGCGATGGTCTCGCCACGTTTGACAACCAGCTCAACTCCGGTGAGGATGGAGAGTTCATGCTCCCCCTGACCGACGGACTTCTTAAGATGATGAACTTCAACAATGTTTTCCGCTGGCATTTGCCCTTCCTGTTCCTGGTCCTGTTAACCTTCCGTGCCGCCGCAGCGGACACGTTATTGATTCTGGGTGATAGCCTGAGCGCCGGGTATCGAATGTCTGCCAGCGCGGCCTGGCCTGCCTTGTTGAATGATAAGTGGCAGAGTAAAACGTCGGTAGTTAATGCCAGCATCAGCGGCGACACCTCGCAACAAGGACTGGCGCGCCTTCCGGCTCTGCTGAAACAGCATCAGCCGCGTTGGGTGCTGGTTGAACTGGGCGGCAATGACGGTTTGCGTGGTTTTCAGCCACAGCAAACCGAGCAAACGCTGCGCCAGATTTTGCAGGATGTCAAAGCCGCCAACGCTGAACCATTGTTAATGCAAATACGTCTGCCTGCAAACTATGGTCGCCGTTATAATGAAGCCTTTAGCGCCATTTACCCCAAACTCGCCAAAGAGTTTGATGTTCCGCTGCTGCCCTTTTTTATGGAAGAGGTCTACCTCAAGCCACAATGGATGCAGGATGACGGTATTCATCCCAACCGCGACGCCCAGCCGTTTATTGCCGACTGGATGGCGAAGCAGTTGCAGCCTTTAGTAAATCATGACTCATAAAGCAACGGAGATCCTGACAGGTAAAGTTATGCAAAAATCGGTCTTAATTACCGGATGTTCCAGTGGAATTGGCCTGGAAAGCGCGCTCGAATTAAAACGCCAGGGTTTTCATGTGCTGGCAGGTTGCCGGAAACCGGATGATGTTGAGCGTATGAACAGCATGGGATTTACCGGCGTGTTGATCGATCTGGATTCGCCAGAAAGTGTTGATCGCGCAGCCGACGAAGTGATCGCCCTGACCGATAATTGTCTGTATGGGATCTTTAACAATGCCGGATTCGGCATGTATGGCCCCCTTTCCACCATCAGCCGTGCGCAGATGGAACAGCAGTTTTCCGCCAACTTTTTCGGCGCACACCAGCTCACCATGCGCCTGTTACCCGCGATGTTACCGCACGGTGAAGGGCGTATTGTGATGACATCATCGGTGATGGGATTAATCTCCACGCCGGGTCGTGGCGCTTACGCGGCCAGTAAATATGCGCTGGAGGCGTGGTCAGACGCGCTGCGCATGGAGCTACGCCACAGCGGAATTAAAGTCAGCCTGATCGAACCCGGTCCCATTCGTACTCGCTTCACCGACAACGTCAACCAGACGCAAAGTGATAAACCAGTCGAAAATCCCGGCATCGCCGCCCGCTTTACGTTGGGACCGGAAGCGGTGGTGGACAAAGTACGCCATGCTTTTATTAGCGAGAAGCCGAAGATGCGCTATCCGGTAACGCTGGTGACCTGGGCAGTAATGGTGCTTAAGCGCCTGCTGCCGGGGCGCGTGATGGACAAAATATTGCAGGGGTGAGTTGAAGCGCGCGCTTAAGCCCCCATGTCAAAGAAAATATCGACAACAGAGAGCGACTCCATGTCCGTAGAAAATATTGTCAACATTAACGAATCTAACCTGCAACAGGTTCTTGAACAGTCGATGACCACTCCGGTGCTGTTCTATTTTTGGTCTGAACGTAGCCAGCACTGTTTGCAGTTAACCCCGATCCTGGAAAGCCTCGCGGCGCAGTACAACGGGCAATTTATTCTGGCGAAGCTGGACTGCGACGCGGAGCAGATGATTGCCGCCCAGTTTGGTCTGCGCGCGATTCCGACCGTGTATCTGTTCCAGAACGGGCAACCGGTAGATGGCTTCCAGGGGCCGCAACCGGAAGAGGCGATCCGCGCCCTGCTGGATAAAGTGCTGCCGCGCGAAGAAGAGCTGAAAGCGCAGCAGGCGATGCAACTGATGCAGGAAGGCAATTACACCGATGCCCTGCCATTGCTGAAAGACGCCTGGCAGTTGTCGAATCAGAACGGGGAGATCGGCCTGCTGCTGGCAGAAACGCTGATTGCGCTGAACCGTTCTGAAGATGCGGAAGCGGTGCTGAAAACCATTCCGTTGCAGGATCAGGACACCCGCTACCAGGGGCTGGTGGCGCAAATCGAACTGCTGAAGCAGGCGGCTGATACGCCGGAAATTCAACAGTTGCAACAGCAGGTGGCGGAGAATCCAGAAGATGCCGCACTGGCGACGCAACTGGCTCTGCAACTGCACCAGGTTGGGCGCAATGAAGAGGCGCTGGAGTTGCTGTTCGGGCATCTGCGTAAAGATCTCACCGCCGCAGACGGTCAGACGCGTAAAACGTTCCAGGAGATCCTCGCTGCACTGGGTACGGGTGATGCACTGGCGTCGAAGTATCGCCGCCAGCTGTATGCATTGTTGTATTGATATTCCGTTGATCGGCACATGAACCACAACGCCGGATGCGATGCTGCGCATCCGGCATCGTATTATTTCTTCTTCAATTGCGTCACCACCAACTGGTGGCGCGAATTATAAAACTTACGATAGGTTAAATAGCAGGCAATAATGGTCGACAAGCTGGCGGTTGAGAGCAGCATAAAGGTCACCATAATCTGATATTTAATCGCCTTCACCGGATCAATCCCGGCAAATATCAGCCCGGACATCATTCCTGGTAAACTCACTAAGCCAACCGTTTTTGCTGAATCGACCGTCGGAATTAAAGCCGCGCGAATACTGTCGCGAATCAATATCGCTGAAGCCTGCTTCGGCGTCGCACCAAGACTCAGTTTCTCCTGAATCTGTTGCTGTTCGCTAATGACCCGTTGCCCTAAATTGTTGTAACACAACCCCACCGCTACCATGGCGTTACCGGCAATCATCCCGGCGATAGGGATCACCTGCATCGGGATAAATTCAATCGACCCTGAGAGAATCAGCACCGCTAGGGTAATTCCCGCCCCGACCGTAATGGCAACAAACGATGAGATAAAAGCTTTAGCAATATATTTACTGCGTTTTTGCGCGTTCCACGCCGCATTAAAGCAGATAAATAACACCATCAATAATGTCAGGCTGGCATCATCCACGCTGAAAATATACTTCAGCACATAGCCGACAATAATCAGCTGAATTATCGCTCGCCCGACGCTCCAGAGAATATCTTTCTCCAGCGCCAGTTTTTCTTTATGGCTAATTAAGATTGCCACCACCACCAGCATTAATGCCAGTGCTAATGATTCGTTAGTAATATTATGCGAGTTCATAGCGTGCTTCCTGCATTTCTCCGGCATGCGGTTGCAGTGTAATCACTTTATCCGCATGATTAATTTCGTCTTTATCGTGTGTCACCCACAGCACGGCAATATTTTGCTCGCGCACATAACGATGGATCATCTCATTGACGTTATGTTTATTACTTTCATCCAGCGCACTGGTTATTTCATCCAGCAATAAAACCTTCGGCATAAATTGCAGGTTACGAATCAATGAGATGCGTTGTTTTTCACCACCAGATAGCTCGGCGATATCCTTCGTCAAAATGCTGTCCGGCAAAGCGAAGCGTTCGAGAAAATCGAGAAAAATGGCCGGGTCAGGCTGCTGGTTACGGATCTGCCAGGGAAAGATCAGATTATCGTATACCGTATCGCCAAACAGCGTCGGTGTCTGGGCGCAGTAAGAGACTTGCTGGCGGTAGATTTCTGGCTTTAGTGTGCTGACATCCTCCCCTTCAAACAGTAACGTTCCGCTGGTTGGGCTGATCAATGAAGCAACTATTTTTAGCAGCGTACTTTTGCCACAACCAGAAGGACCGGTAATTAACTTAAATTCGCCAGCACGCAGCGAAAAATTGATGTTATTAAGAATCTTCGTATCACCCGCCAGATATCCTACGTTTTGTAGCTGAAGCAAAGGACTATTTTCCTGCATCGCTGTTCCCTTTTTCTGATTTTTACTAAAAACAGTTTATCCTTCGCAGGAATAAGGGGGAACTCTCTTTCAGTAATCAGGTATAATTTGTTTAATCAAGCAGCAATTTTGCTGATTATGGACGGTACAACAGGAGGTTTTTCCGATGCTTATCTTTATCCCGATTCTCATTTTTGTCGCGCTGGTCATTGTCGGCGCGGGCGTCAAAATCGTGCCGCAGGGCTATCAATGGACGGTAGAACGTTTTGGTCGCTATACCAAAACGTTACAGCCGGGGCTCAGTCTGGTGGTGCCGTTTATGGATCGCATTGGTCGCAAGATCAATATGATGGAGCAAGTGCTCGATATCCCTTCCCAGGAAGTTATCTCGAAAGATAACGCCAACGTTACCATCGACGCAGTCTGTTTTATTCAGGTGATTGACGCGCCGCGCGCGGCTTATGAAGTCAGCAATCTGGAGCTGGCGATCATCAACCTGACCATGACTAACATCCGTACCGTGTTGGGTTCAATGGAACTTGACGAAATGCTCTCTCAGCGCGACAGCATCAACTCACGCCTGCTGCGTATTGTCGATGAAGCCACCAACCCGTGGGGGATTAAAGTCACCCGTATTGAAATTCGCGACGTGCGCCCACCGGCAGAGCTTATCTCTTCAATGAACGCGCAGATGAAAGCGGAACGTACCAAACGCGCTTACATTCTTGAAGCGGAAGGGATCCGTCAGGCGGAAATCCTCAAAGCCGAAGGTGAAAAACAGTCGCAAATCCTGAAAGCGGAAGGCGAACGTCAGTCGGCGTTTTTACAGGCTGAAGCGCGTGAACGTTCCGCTGAAGCAGAAGCCCGCGCCACCAAAATGGTGTCTGAAGCCATCGCCTCCGGTGATATTCAGGCGGTGAACTACTTCGTAGCGCAGAAATACACCGAAGCGTTACAGCAGATCGGTTCCTCCAGTAACAGCAAAGTAGTGATGATGCCATTAGAGGCCAGCAGCCTGATGGGGTCGATTGCCGGGATTGCCGAGCTGGTGAAAGACAGCGCCAACAAACGGACTCAGCCATGATGGAGTTAATGGTCGTTCATCCACATATTTTCTGGCTCAGTCTCGGCGGTTTGCTGCTGGCAGCCGAGATGCTGGGCGGAAATGGTTATTTGTTGTGGAGCGGCGTGGCAGCGGTGATTACCGGCCTGGTGGTCTGGCTGGTGCCGCTGGGTTGGGAGTGGCAAGGGGTAATGTTTGCCATCCTGACGCTGCTCGCCGCCTGGCTGTGGTGGAAATGGTTGTCGCGGCGGGTGCGCGAACAAAAGCACAGCGATAGTCATTTAAACCAGCGCGGGCAGCAGCTGATTGGCCGACGTTTTGTGCTGGAATCTCCGCTGGTCAACGGGCGCGGTCATATGCGCGTCGGTGACAGTTCATGGCCTGTCAGCGCCAGCGAGGATCTCGGTGCAGGTACGCATGTTGAAGTCATTGCGATAGAAGGGATAACCCTACATATCCGAGCCGTCTCGTCTTAATCACCCTGCCCGATGATGACAGCAGCCGGAGAGATTTTCGATAATCGGGCAGTCGGCGCTGTCATCGCCAGGGCAGGCATTCGCCAGTGCCAGCAGCTGGTCGCGCATGGATTGCAGCTCCTCAATGTGTCGTTCGATCTCCGCCACCTTCTCCAGCGTGCGCCGTTTGACGTCGGCGCTGTGCCGCTGCGGGTCGTTAAACAGATTCACCAGCTCGCCGCTCTCTTCCAGGTTAAAGCCCACCTGCCGTGCCTGACGCAGTAAGGTCAGTTCGTTGAGATGCTGCTGCGTGTAGGTGCGATAACCGTTTTCGCTGCGCATCGGCGGCGTCACCAGCCCCTTCTCTTCATAGAAGCGAATGGCTTTGCTGGTCAGGCCGGTAATTTTTGCTACATCGCTGATGTTCATCGTTCGCGCAACGCCTCCTGTGCTTTGTTAAAGGGTTTCAACAGATATTCAAGCACGTTTTTTTGCCAGTGCGAATATCGACCGCCACCACAATAATACAGGAAGTACTGCGCACAGAGAGATGTTATACGGTTTTATTGCGCTTCATGACCATTGCCACAATAAGGCTGAGTAAGAGTGAGCCAATAATCCATATCAACGCACGGCTACCCTGGGACCACAGACTGTAGATAAAGCCAACGATCACCAACAACATCACCAACGTACCAACGATAAGAATCGGCAACGAGGCGTGAATATCATGACGCAGGCGGATCGCCACCACAAACACCGCCAGGTAGCAAATCAAAAAGGTGGCGCTGGCAACACTGGCGAGTGAGCCTAAATTTAGCGCCGCCGTCATCAGCATAATCAACACCACGACAATGATGTTGCCCCAGGTACTCTGCCGCCACAGGGATTTATTCATTAGCTTCGGCAGTTCGCGTTCGCTGCCCATGTTGTCCATGATGTTAAACACGGCGAACAGGTTCGCGTTAATGGCTGAAGCCGTCGCCAGTAAAGCGCCGATGACGACGATCACATAACCCACATGTCCGAGCAGCGGAGAAGCAGCCTGCGCTACGGCGGTATCGGCATATTTTTCTAACTCTAATGCCGATACATCGCTAAGCAAAACCAGTGCCAGCGAGATATAAAGCAACGTGGTAACGCCAATCGCCACCAGAAACGCCCGCGGCATAATGACCTGCGGATCTTTCACTTTATCCGCCGCGTTCGCCATCATGCCAAAGCCCGCATAGGCAAGGAAGGTTATCCCGATACAGGAGAAGAACGCACCGGAGCTGGGGGGCGCAGAGACGGAAATATGCGCCGGTTGCAGCGACCAGACACCGGCAATAATCAGCAATAACAGGATCATCATTTTAATGCCGACGAGGATCACTTCCAGCCGCCCTACCGCATGGTTGCTTAAGGAGTTGAAAAGCGTCATCACCGCAATGATCCCCAACGCGTAGAGCAAAATAAGGTGCTCCTCCTGGCTGCCTTCATGCAAAAACTGCACGGCATAAGCGCCAAAAGCACGGGCGACCATGGCGATGCTCACCGCCAGCGTCAACAGGTACAGTAACGAGAGCGCCAGCGAAAAGACGCCGTTGCCTAATCCGCGACGAAAGAAGTCGATAATGCCGCCATTGCTGGGATAGCTCGCCCCCAGACGCGCATAGGCATAACCGGAAAACATCGCCACAATACCGCCAAAAGCAAAGGCGACCCAGGTCGAGGCTTCCATCAGCAACGCAGCCTGCCCCAGCAGCGCGAAGATCCCCGCCCCCACCATTGCCCCAATGCCGATGGAAACGACGTTCCATAGACCGAGGGGTTTGTTACCGTTATTACCTTCCGTGTTCATCATGATCAGCCCTTAAACACGTTATAGCCGAGTTGCTTAGCGACCGATGCCACCATTTTTTGACCGCGAACACTGTTGCCTTCTTCGTCCAGCGGTGGTGAGAACGCGGCAATTCCCATCACACCAGGGACGACCGCCAGAATACCGCCACCTACACCGCTTTTGCCCGGTAAACCAACGCGATATGCCCAGTCACCGGAGCGACCATACAGCCCTTCCATCATCATTTCGGCCAGAATGTACGGCACGTTATCGGCCTGAAGAACGCGTTTATGCGTCAGCGGATTCACTCCCCCCGCCGCCAGCGTCGCGCCAAGTGTTGCCAGTTCAACAGTATTGAGGAGCGTGGAGCACTGACGGGTGTACACGTCACAGGCTTCCATTGCATCACAATAGAGATATCCGGCGGAGTACAGCAGCCAGGCAATGGCCCGGTTATGGAAGTTGGTTGTTTGTTCCGACTGGTTGACTTCGTCAGAGAGCGCTACCTGCTCACCAGCCAGTTGCTGTTGGATATGTAAAATTCGCTGCCAGCGTTGTTCAACATTTTCAGCGTTAATCAGGCTGGTGGTGGCAATGGCGCCAGCATTTACCAGTGGCGAAAGCGGTTTGCCG
>ERZ779866.3897-NODE-3897-length-11590-cov-2.666840_pt1 | contig 11590 bp, 11 predicted proteins | sample MGYA00511248_ERZ779866 | MGnify/ENA primary metagenome ERZ779866 (study PRJEB29588, sample SAMEA2155758) | human gut metagenome | biome: human gut; feature: human-associated habitat; material: faeces | place: Denmark | collected 2008/2010 ... | reverse complement strand
AACCGCTTTTATTGATTATTGCTTTGTTGTAACCCCGCCGTATCGCTACCGATTGCCAATTGCAAACGCCATAAAAGGCGGAATTGTCAGCGGCGACTCGCCGCCGCCTTAGTCCTCAAGCCCCTTGAGTGCCTGGAATTCTTCCTTCTTGATTCTTATTTTGCCGTCCTTGATCAGCTTTACATCCTCCCTCTTGAATGCCGTAGCGGCGGCATCGGGATTCTTGTCGAGCTTTACCTTGAGTACGCCTGTCAGCAGGTTTGCATCCTCAACGATGCCTCTGCCCTCGGCTGTTTCCACAAGAGCGCCGACCTTAGGAGTTATCGCAAGAAGTTCCTCATAGCAGTTCTGCTCATATTTAAGACAGCACATAAGTCGTCCGCAGGTGCCTGAAATCTTTGTGGGATTCAGCGACAGCGATTGCTCCTTTGCCATCTTTATAGACACCGGCTGAAATTCTCCGAAAAGTCTTGCAGCAGAACGGTCTGCCACAGATTCCAAGTCCGCCGAGCATCTTCGCCTCGTCACGCACACCAATCTGACGCAGCTCTATTCTTGTACGGTAAACCGATGCAAGATCCTTTACAAGCTCTCTGAAATCCACTCTGCTTTCAGCTGTGAAATAAAATAATATCTTGCTTCCGTCAAAGGTACAGTCAATATCAATAGGCTTCATTTCCAGCTTATGCTCGGCTATTTTCTGAGCAAAGACCTTCATTATCTCCTGCTCTTTTTCACGGTTCTTCTTCTGCGTTTCAAGATCCTTGTCGGTAGCTATGCGGATTATGCTCTTGAGCGGCTGTACCACCTTGTCGTCCTCAATCTCACGGTTCGCTATAACGACCTCGCCGCACTCAACGCCTCTTGCGGTTTCCACTATAACGTGACTTCCGCACTTGACCGTATTTTTATTCGGGGAAAAGTAGTATATCTTCCCGACATCCTTGAATCTGACTCCTATAATTTCAGTCATTTTTACCCTTTCTTATTTGCCTATTGTAAAACAGCAAACAGCTTTGCAGGTATATATGCCTGCATCAGCTTTACATTTATATTAGTTCCGTCCATAAGCGCAAAGGCGTTCAGCACCTCGTACAAGGCATACAGCCTTGCCTTAGTCAGACATAGCAAAGGCTCGCCGCCGGTTTCAAGCGCTCTGAGCGACTCGGTCACATTCTCGTACAGTATCGTTATTACCCCGTACAGATCCTCCCTTGTCGTGCAGGCGGTCATTGCAGCTGCGGCCGAATATTCGTCCTTCTTCGATAATGCCTCTGTCACCTTTTTGGCTGTATCATACAGCTTTATGCGCTTTTCGTCAGAGAGTATATCCCGTATTCTGCCCGGATTTGTCCCGTACAGCTCTACCGCCCGTTTCGCCGTGTCGCTGTCATAACCGTTGTATTCAAGACAGGAAATGCATTCTTCCGCCGTCATGTCCGATACCGGTATGCACACGAGCCTCGACTTTATCGTTTCAAGTATCTGCGAGGTGTTTGAGCAGGTGAAAATGTAACGGTTATATTTTGACGGCTCTTCTATCGCTTTGAGCAGAACGTTCTGCTGCTCCTCCGTCATTTCCTCGCAGTCCTCATAGATGAAAACACGGGTGTCGCTGTCATTGGGGAGCGTTGAAGCAAAGCATACATTATCACGCACGCTTTCCTTGCTGTACTTTTCGCCCTTGGCATAGATAACGTCTGCGTGTTCGCCCGATATGATATTCCGACAGCTCCTGCATCTGCCGCACGGCATATTGTTTTCGGGATTACGGCACAGATACAGCATAGCGCACCACTTGGCGAAGGTGCGCTTGCCTATGCCTTTTTCACCCGTCAGCATTATTCCGTGGGGAAGCCTGTCGCTTTCTGCTGTTTCCGCCAGCAGAGCAGTCTCACGCTGTTTGCCGAACAGCTTTATGCTGTCACAGCTTGCATTGCTTGCAGACATCAGACTTTCTCAAATCTCTCTATGTTCGTCACGAAGATAGTCGCACCGCCGACAAATACCTCGACAGGAAAGCTGGTGTAGCTTCCTACGCCGTATGATGCGGCAGAAGGAACAAACTGCTTTCTCTTGTGCGAATGATCCTTGATAATCTCGATTATCTCGTCTATCTTGTCGTCCTCAGAGCAGATAAGAAATGTCGTGTTTCCTGACATTAAAAATCCTCCGGTCGAGGCAAGTTTGGTGGCCTGAAAGTCAGATTTTGTAAGTGATGATGAAACTGAATGAGCATCATCATTATTTACGATTGCATATATTAATTTCATAAAGATTACCGTCCTTTCTGTATCGGGCTATCCTTGTGAGTTTGAATTTCGAAATAATTATAACACATTTTCTGTATAAAGTAAAGGCAAAACGCATAAACTTCACCGCAAACTTTTGATACGGACCTGATTTTTTGCCGCAGAAATATCCGTTTTTGCGAAAAGCTCACCTTCAGCATAAATCATCAACGTGACGGTTTTCTGCATATTGTCCGTAAACGTACACTGCAAGCGGTTTCACGGCCTGTTTTTTGCAAAGTACCTTCATCGTTTTTCATCACCTGTGATTTATGCCTGTTTTTTTCGTCAGACAACTATCGGAATATCGGCTATTCCCTTGTCACGAAGTGCCCTTGCGGCGTCTATCGTGACCACCTCGCCCGGCATTATAAGCGGGATTCCCGGCGGACACGGCGCAACCGCACCTGCGCACACCTTGCCGACCGTCATCATCACCGGCAGTCTCACCTTTCCCGAGAAGTACGCCTTCGCCGGTGAGCAGGCGGTCTGTGTCCTGATATGGACAGGCGGCGAGGGCAGGCTCCTTACGAAAACCGACCTCGGCGTATTCGCCTTCAGCACCATCTTTATCGTCTCAAAATCGACATCCGTCGAGCCGCTTCCGAACAGCAGTACACAGCGGTATTCGTCCGCATATTCGCACTCTATGCCGAATTCCTTCAGCATCTCAGCCATAGCAAAGCCGGTCGAATGCACCGCCGCACAATCGAATGTCACCTTCATATAATCGCTTTGGCTCAGCACATATCCCATATCGGCACAGTGCCGCTTCAGCGCCGTTACCTTGTTGCATATTTCCGCTATATGAAAGGGTTTCTCGGCTATTGTACGGTTGCATCTGTCAAGGCTGTCAAGGATAAGATAGCTCGGGCTTGAGGTCGCCGTGAGAGCCATCGCCTCCTTCGCCATAGCGCAGTATTTCTCGTTCGCTATATGCAGATACGCTCCGCCCGTAAGCACGGGGAGCGTCTTGTGGGCGCTGTCCGCACACATATCCGCACCGAGCGTCATCGGGTGCAGATCGACAGGAGCAAATTTCAGATATGCGCCGTGTGCATTGTCAACCAGTAAAGGTATACCGTGCGAATGGCACACCTCCGCTATAGCGGAAATATTGCTCATACCGCCGTAATAATCAATTGAATTTATAAATACCGCAAGCGTTCTTGAATTGATTTTTGCCTCTATGCTTTCGGGAGTAACGGCGGAGCTGAGGTATTCCTCGGGATAGACCCAGGACGGAATAAGCCCCAGCAGGACGCAGGAATTTATAAAGCTGCGGTGCGAATATCTGCCGGCGATAACGTGATCCTTGCCGTTGCCCCTCAGCTTTGCAAGGGTGAGCATTGTCTGTATCGCAAGCGTACTTCCCGAGCAGGAGTACAGCGTTCTCATACTGCCGAACAGCTTTGATGCGTTTTTCTCGCTTTGTGCTATTATGCCCTTTCCGCCGTTTGTGTCGGTGTCATAAAGGCTGTCCGCTCCGTCAATTTCAGTAATGTCAAGCGGATCCTCCGTTCCCTTATGCCCCGGCATATAACAGCGTATCGTATGACTTTCACTGTTCTTTACAAGAAAATCGTGTATCGGCGTTGTCATTTCTTCAATTAAATTTGAAATATCCATCAGGTATCATTCCTTATCATTTCGTTTATCGCTCTATTCCTGTAAACAAGATCGTGCCTTTCGGTAAAGCCGAGCTTTTCCCAAAATTCGTTACCGCTCTCGTTGTGTCTGAAAACCACGAGTGCAACCTTATTTATCCCGATATTTTTCATAGCGTCCATAGCCGCATCGACAAGGGCGGTCGCTATCCCTCTTTTGCGGTACTGCGGATTTACCGCAGTGTGGTAAATATAGCCTCTGCGCCCGTCCGAGCCTGCCATGATCACTCCTACAACCTTGTTGTCCTCAAATGCCGCAAAGCAGGTATCGGGATTTCTCTCAAGAAATCGGTTTATACCCTGTTCGCTGTCGTCAAGATTATTGAGCCCCATTCCCTTGCATGACAGCCACAGTTCATAGACATCGGAATAATGTTCTTTTGTCATTTTTATAATTTCCATATTTCATTCCCCCTTTGATTTTTATTGTATCATAAATAATGTTGATTTTCAATTTTTTTGTGATAAAAAACAGAAAAAAGGTTGAATTATTCCGTAAATTTAATTATAATTATAATCAGCAGTAATGATATTATCGAATTTTCGATAAAAATCAGTATCGGAAAAAATCAAAATATCGAAAACCGAAAAAAATCGAAAGTTGAGTAAACCTGTACGGGTTTACTGGATTTGTGGTACAATCAGTGATATTTTTAATGAAAGGGAGTAAATAAAATGGCGGCACCTAAAAGGAGAGGCAGACCGAGAAAAGAAGAATCTGCCGCAAAAAATACAAGCGAAAATAAAAAGACCACAGCTAAATCAGCCACAGCAAAGAAAACTACGGCAAAGAAGCCGTCGGCATCTGCTAAAAAGACGCTGAAACCGCAGGGAGATACGGTTTTTGCTCTTGATATAGGCACAAGGACGGTCGTAGGCGTACTGGGTTTTATGGACGGCGAAACCTTCCGTGTGACCGATACCGAGAGCGTTCCGCACCTGAAGCGTGCAATGATAGACGGACAGGTAGAGGATATTGAGCAGGTAGCAAAGGTAGCACGCACCGTAAAGGAAACGCTTGAGCAGAGAAACTCCATCAGGTTGACAGAGGTTTCTGTAGCCGCCGCAGGCCGTGCGCTCAAGACCTACCGTGTGTCGATGGATTTTGACGTTTCGGATAAGAACACTATCACAGCGGATATGGTACGCACAATGGAGTGCGAAACGATACAGAAGGCACAGAAAGGGATAGACGAGAAGTACAGCAACGAGGATGCTGTATTCTACTGTGTAGGTCACTCGGTAGTGCATTATTACCTTGACGATTACGCAATGGTAAACCTTGAGGGGCATAAGGGCGACAAGGTTACTATAGAGCTTATCGGTGCATTTCTGCCCGAGGTCGTAGTAGAGGGTCTGTATGCCGCTACAGATAAGACGGGTCTTAAGGTAAAGAGTATGACGCTCGAGCCTATCGCCGCAATGAACGTGATAATCCCGCCGGAGATACGGCTTATCAATATTGCTCTCGTGGATATAGGCGCAGGTACGTCTGATATTTCATTCTATCAGTGGCCGAGCTGGAAAGCATGATGTTTGCCCCGGAAACCGACGTTTGGAGCTATGTATTCTCCGCCGGGCTGACCCTGGCCTTCACTTTCCTGGTCAACGGGCTGTTCTTTTTCAAGCTGCGCCGCCTGAATATGGCGGAGAGCATGAAAATACAGGCGAGCGGCGACACGGACAGCATTACATACCGTGACATTTTCGGCAGGGAGCAGACAATATCCAAGGCTGATTTCTTCGAGAAATGCAGTCCGTCCGTTGACAGCCTTGCGGATGTGATAAGTCAGGCGGTATGTGACGCAAACGGTCAGAGCCCTGCCGCAATGTTCCTTATAGGCGGCGGAAGCATGGCAAACGGCCTTGCGGACGCACTTGCGGACAAGCTCGGAATAGATCACGGAAGGGTCGCTGTAGGCGGTCAGGAATTTATGAAAAACGTTGATGTGGGCAACAGGAAGCTGGGTCCTGAGTATGTAACTCCTGTCGGCATTGCGGTCACTGCCTGCACCAACATGGCGTATGATTTCTCGACCGTGACGCTAAACGGCGAGCAGGTAAGGGTGTTCGATACAAAGTCGCTCAGCGTATTTGAGCTTCTTGGCTCGGCAGGCTTCAAAACCTCTCAGATAATGGGACACAGCGGCGCCGGACTTAAGTTCATTCTTAACGGCGAAACGAAGATGCTCAAAGGCACTGCGTTTATTCCTGCGGTAATCACTGTAAACGACAAGCCTGCCGCACTTACAACAAAGATAAAGCAGGGCGACAGCATAACGCTTACGCCTGCGGTGAACGGCGAAAACGCACACGCATTTATCCGTGATTATGCGGACGATATTTCAAGGGTAAGCGTCATATTCTGCGGTGAAAATGCGGTAGCCGGAAAACGTGCCTATGCAAACGGAAAAGAAGTCGGCAAGGACTATGAGATACAGCCGCTTGACAATATAGAGATACACGACGCAAGAACGCTCGGAGCGTTCCTTATGCAGTACGGCGGAGATACGCAGACCGCAACCGTATATGTAAACGGCGAGGAAAAGCCCGAAAGCTATGTTCTTTGTGACGGGGATATACTGGGCTTTGATAAAGGCTCGTCTTCTGAAGCGGTACAAGCCGCCGTTGCCGCTGAGGGCGCATCGGGAGCGCAAACGGCTGAGGATATACAGACTTCGGAGCAGGGAAATTTTGTATCCGTAATCTTCAACGGCGTTCCGACCGATCTTCCCGAAAAGGAGAGCAAAACTCCATATATGCTTATAGACCTGTTTGAAAGAGCGAATATTGACATTGAAAATCCCACACGCAGACTTGTGCTTTCGGTAAACGGGAAAAGTGCAAAGTTCACCGACAAGATACAGTCGGGCGACATTGTGGTAATAAAGCAGGAGGACTGACTTGCATATCAGGAAACTAACGGCACTCACGCTTGCCGTCATAATGCTTGCCGGCTGTTCGGAAATCGACTATTCCTCAGTGGCTTCCGATAACAGTGCGGATACCTCGGCAAACGGGGAAACGTCTGTACCGCAGGCGATTATTGTGACCGAAAATAAAACCAAAGAATACAAAATCAACAAATCAAATTTCAGCTATGTTCTTGAAGCGGAAAAGACGGAAGGGACAAAGCTGATCTCGGATGACAGAAAGTACAGCGGCGAGGGATATATCACAGTGGGCGCTTACAAATCGGTATCGTTTGATATGGAAGTGCCTTCGACACAGTTTTACGATATTGCGATAACCGCATTGTCCGACGACGGCGGAAGCATCACTCTTATTGTTGACGGCGACAAGCAGATAAACAGCGAAAACGGCAGTTATAAGCGTATGAACGGCGAGCTGTACGGAGCGTATAACATAGTACAGAGCGATACGTTTGAGAGTCATTCGTTATGTCCTGTATATCTTACGCAGGGAATGCACAGGATAACTCTCCAGACGGTAAAAAACAGCGTTTCTTTAGACAGGATAACTGTAAAGAACACGGAAAAAGCGGACGAAAAGCGTTACTCGCAGGCAGGAACGTGGATCTCGGGCAAGGATGTAAACACCGACCGTATTGAGCTTATGGATTATCTCAAAAGCATTTACGGCAGGAAAACGCTTACGGCACAGGCCGTAACGCCTAACACGAATACCGAAATTGACGCAATAGTAAAGAACACGGGACGGTTTCCTGCGATAAGAGCGAGTGATCTAAGATACTATACGGCAAGCGGTGCTAAGCTGGTGAAAAACAACACGGATATTCAGCTTTCGCAGGAATGGGCTAAAAACGGCGGTATAGTGTCATACGCATGGTACTGGTATACGCCTATAGGAAAGACTACCTTCTACCGTGAAGAAAGCACATTTGACATCGGTGCGGCTGTAAGCGACTATGAGGATCTGGCGGTAATGAATGAGGAATCGCTGGCACAGCTTCTTGAGGAAGAAACAATATCGGAGGAATGCTATGCTGTGCTGTCGGATATGGACGCAATAGCAAAACAGCTTTCCGTTCTCAAGGACAGCGGTGTTACGGTGCTTTTCCGACCGCTCCCTGCAAGCAGTGCGGGGCTGTACTGGTGGGAAAAGAACAGCAAGACTTATAAATGGCTGTGGCAGACTATGCACAGACGCTTTGATGAGCTGTACGGGCTGTCAAACCTGCTGTGGATATATACGGCGGATATTGACCCTCAGATGTTCCCCGGTGACGATTATGTCGATATAGTCGGCTGTGACGTATACGACAATACCGATACCGCTCATCTTGCGGCGATGTATGCAACGGATTCATTATCGCTTAACAAGCGTATGCTGGCACTCACGGAATGTGCCTTATATCCCGACCCTGACATAATGGCAAGGGATAACGCAATGTGGCTGTGGACGGCTATGTGGAACGGTAAATATCTTATCAACGAAAGCGGAGAGCTGACGGGCGACTATATATCGGTAGAACAGCTGAAGAAATTCTACAATCACGAGGCTACTGTCACAAGGGACGAAATAGGAAAACAGGAAGAATAACAGGCGGTGAAACAAGGTGAGCGGAAAACAGAAGATATACGATAAGCTGATAAGCGGCAACGCTTCCGTGCAGAACCGTTATTTTTCATTCGTTTCATCTCATAGCAGGCTTCACGGGATAATGCACGCAGCGGCGTGGGGGTACGCATTGCTGTTATATCTTAAGTACAGCGTGTTTCATTTTCCCGACAGGAAATTCGGAGAATACTCGCTGTCGGCTGAGGAAACAGCGAAGCTTTTGTGTAAAGCAGATGTAGTATCGTTTGATATTTTCGATACGCTGATTTTCCGCAGTGTTTCACGAAAAGAAGTTTTCGACAATACGGGCAGAACGCTTGGCATAGAAAATTTCGGCAAAATCAGGGCTGACAGTGAAACTGAGGCGAGAAAAGAAAAGAAAGAGCCGTGCATAAATGATATTTACCGCATTATAGCCGTGAAAGCAGGGCTTACGGACAAAGCCGCCGAAGAAGCCGTGAAAGCCGAATGCGATGAGGAATTTTCGGTTTGCCGTGCCGACCCGTTCATGCTTGATGTGTACGGCAGGGTAATCTCCTGCGGAAAAACGGTTATTATCACGACCGATATGTATTTTACCGAAGGCGTTATCTCAAAGCTGCTTTGCGACAACGGGTTTAGCGGTTATGAAAAGCTGTTCGTTTCGTGCGAATACGGGTGCGGAAAATCGGACGGAGGGCTGTATCGGATAATTAAAAACGAGTACGGCAACAAGAGGATCGTTCATATGGGGGATAATTATATGAGCGATGTTCTGACGGCAGGGAAAACCGGGCTTGAAGCGGTGTATTATCGCAGAAAAGCATAGATAAAGTGAAATCCGACAGGGTGTTCCTGTCGGATTTTAGTTTGTGGAAAAAAATTTTTAATGTACTTCTATTATATCTTCTGATATTTATCTATGATAACAAGCTACCGATAGTTCTGTTTGTCGGACAGCACTTCTCGGGTTCGCTATTCGAATGGGTACACCTGTCAATATGAACGAGGGAAAGAACCAAAGAGACTAGGGCAAGGGACTTGACAGCCCCTCTCCCTATCTCTTAGGTTCTCTCCCTCGTGGCTCCCTCTTTCCTTACTCACACCCCCACCCCGTCGGGGTGTTGGCTAAACTCGAATAACCACCTGAACATTGTATATCCTGTCAATGCAGGGACGCTTAACGCTACACGTCCGCAGGTTAGTACATATATCTCAGGTTAGTAGCGTTTTTTTGAAGGGTCAATGTTAGAGCAGTTGTACAGATACACTCACGAAAATATTAATTCCTTGTCAGCACGGAAAGTGTTTTCGGCGGTGTTGGCAATATATTTCACTTTGTGGTTTAATAATTATTGGTTTTTCGACAATCTGAAGCGGTACATTTTCGGTGTACCGCTTTTTGGGGGAAGGCTGTGGGTTTTACACGGGATGTGATTTAAACTATTTATCGAACATACATCTTTTGAGAGCGGCAATTATCTTCTGATATTCATCGGTCGCACGGGTCATAAGCTCTGCGGCCTTTTCTATATTGCCTGAACGCAGTTCTTCTGAGACAAGGGAGAACGCAGAGTACATTTTAGTGAACCCGAGGTTTGCCGAGATACCTTTCATTGTGTGGGCGGCCTTGAAGGCGGTTTCGGTATCACGGTTTTCAATTGCACGCAGAAGCCTTATGTAATGCAGGTCGAGCATAAATTCCTTTACCGCATTATATATTATCTTTTCATCGCAACCAAGACGGGAAAGCAGATCGTCATAGCTTTCGCCTGCAAGAAGGTAGCATTCTCTCAGTGTGAGATCCTTTTTGCCGGTGTATCCGGAAATTACGCTTTTCAGCTTTGACGAGTCTACGGGCTTCGACAGATGCTCGTTCATTCCTGCACTGCGTGACTTTTCCTTGTCATCGGTGAAAGCGTTTGCCGTAAGTGCGATTATAGGAACGGTGGCAACATCTGCACGTTCCATTGAACGTATCGCCTTTGCTGCGGTGATGCCGTCTGTTCCCGGCATCATTATATCCATCAGCACTGCGTCTATGCTGTATTCTTCGGATAGCTCGAAAATCTCGATTGCTTCTTTGCCGTTCCACGCTTTTATGACGGTGGCACCCTCGTTTGTGAGGAGGAATTCGGTTATTTCCATATTCAGCCTGTTATCCTCTGCGAGCAGTATTGTAAGTCCTTCGAGCGAGATTTCTCCGACGGTGACCTTGCTCCTGTCGGTGCATTCGCACGAATTATCCGTTTCAAACGGCAGGCTTACTGTGAAGCAGGTGCCGATGTTCTTGCGGCTTACGCAATCGATCTTACCGTTCATATTTTCGGTAAGCCTTTTGGCGATAGCAAGACCGAGTCCGGTACCCTGATAGAATGTCCTGGCTTGATCGTTTTCCTGCATAAACGGCTCGAACATTACCTTCATAAAGTTTTCGCCCATACCGATGCCGTTGTCCTTACACGTTATATTTATAACAACCGTATCGGGAATTTTTTCGTCAAACTCGGATTCGCTGACGGAAACCTTTACATAGCCTCCGTTTTTGCCGTATTTTATGGCGTTGCCTATGATATTCATAAGAATACGCTTGACGTGCAGAGGGCTTCCTATCAGCCTGTTGTGAAGGTTTTCGCAATACTCGAAGGTAAGCGTGATGTTCTTTCGCTGAAGGTTATGCCCGTTAAGGACGGCAATCTCGTCAAACATCTCATAAAGGTCGAAGGGAATATGCTCAAGGTAGGTTTCGCCGGATTCGAGCTTGCCCATATCAAGTACGTCGTTTACAAGCTCAAGCAGATAGCCTGACGCAGTACGGATATTTTCTCTGCACTCTGCCTGCCTTTCGGCATCGTCGGCGTTCTTGTCGGCAATCTCCGTCATTCCCATTATAACGTTTATCGGTGTTCTTATATCGTGGCTCATTCTGCGTAAAAAATCGCTCTTGGCGGCATTCGCACGTCTTGCTTCTTCGGCAGACTTCAGCAGCTTTTCGTTGTATTTTTCCTCTGTAATATGACTTTCACGCAGGTGCCTTATGCTTATTATCCTGTAAATAAGACTTGCGGCAAGGAAGAATATTATATAAATCGATGTGAAAATAGAGGTGGC
>ERZ779866.3894-NODE-3894-length-11601-cov-3.958947_pt1 | contig 11601 bp, 12 predicted proteins | sample MGYA00511248_ERZ779866 | MGnify/ENA primary metagenome ERZ779866 (study PRJEB29588, sample SAMEA2155758) | human gut metagenome | biome: human gut; feature: human-associated habitat; material: faeces | place: Denmark | collected 2008/2010 ... | reverse complement strand
GTAAAACCGAATGAGGAGTCCATTCAGCTTGCGGCGTATAACGGAGCTGTGATATGTGAGGACGACGAAAATTACAGTGAAGCTTTAGAGCTTGTCAAAAGCATATTCAGAGAGTAAAATCGATTACAATTTGTATAATTAAATCAAAATATAACGAAAAGACGGGATTTCTCCCGTCTTTTCTTATAGTCTGAGGATAGAGCAAAAGCTCTGTCCTTTTTGTATTTAAAGTTTACTATTATTAAAATTGAATAAAAATATTGACAAATGCAAAAAAAATGATAATATACAACCAAGGATATCCTTTAAAAATTAAAATAGAGGAAAAAATATGAAAATTAAAAAATGTTTAAGCCTTTTGCTTGTCGCTGTAACATTTATGGGTATCTTTGCGCATAATTCAAATGCACTGCCGCAATATCTGGAATATTGGTATGCTTATTATTATAATACGGTGACAGGTTTGTTCACAGATGCATATATTATCAGATACTTTGATTTGGGGCCAATGAACGACAAGTATCCTGTAATGTACAAGGAAAATTTAAGCGGTTTCAGCAATACAAGCTTTAATTCTTATTTTACACATGGCAGGAATCAGTGGTTTAATGCTGGCCTTATAAGTAGCTATGCATACACAGAGGAAAATGCTAATTTTAAAGTGTACGGTGGTAATAATGTGGATGTTAAGGTAAAAGTACCAAGTTTGTCGGCGGCAATTCCTGCTCGCACAGTTCCGACAAGCACATCAGTGGGAACAATATCATGTGCTGTAAGTACTACAAAAGAAGTAGAAAAAATCTCCGAAGTAAAGATAGGTATAAATTATTCAACTTACAGCGATAATGTTTACAAAAACATATTTACTCATGAAATGGGACACGGTTTTGGCTGGGACAATCACTCGGATAATTCATCTGATGTCATGTGGCCTCAAACCTCTTATAATACAGTGCTGACAAACAGAGATATAAACCACATAAAACAGATGTATCAGTAAGGAGGTAGGAAATATGAAAAGGAAAATAATTATATTTTTATGTTCAGCACTATGTCTTATAATTATATTTGCAGCCTTGAACAGAGCGGAACAGCTCCCAAGTGGAAATTCTACAGCAATAGTTGAGCCAATGGGAGATAAGACTCTTCAAAGCATATATTCAGAATGTCCGGTTGTGCTGATAGGGACGGTTAAAGATATATCTTCAGTAGACGGAATAGGTGAAAGTGTAATTACTTTAGATGTATTGGAAATTATAAAAGGAGAGGCGGAAGCTGAAATACAGCAGTACGATATACCAAAAGAAGTCAATATGGAAATGGGAAAAACATATATGATTTTCTTAGACAAATCATATATTACGGTATATCCGAGACCGTTGTATACAGCCTGGCTTAAGGAGGCTGTTTTAAAGGTGGAAAACGGCAAACTCAAGGCCAATGTCATGGGAAGCGACTGGTATCTCAGACAGCTTCCTGAAGATACCGATGAGGCTGTGGAATACTTGAAATCACTGCCTGTTACATATTCCGATACCGAAGAGTATTCAATACCGGAAAACTTTGAACTGACCGAAGAAAACATAAAAAACTGCGACTGTGTTTTTACCATGAAGCCTACTGAGGTGTATGCGGTTCATGGGGAAGCCGATGAAGTGATTTTTAATATCACTGCAAATTACAAGGGCTCAATGACAAATTTTAAAAAGATCATGCCTGCAAGAGTAGGTTTTGAAAATGGAAAAGAATATCTGGTATTTATGGTCGAAGGCGCTCAGGAATCCATTCAGCTTGCGGCGTATAACGGAGCTGTGATATGCGAGGACGATGACAATTACGGTGAAGCTTTAGAGCTTGTCAAAAGCCTATTCGGGGAGCAGAATTGATTACAAATTGTATAATCAAATCGAAATATAACGAAAAGACGGGATTTTTCCCGTCTTTTCTTGTGGTCGTATGTAAAAGATGTAAGTTATTTTGCGTATTCCAAAACGGCGTCGGCAATGGCTTGGGCTATCTTTGTCTGATATTCCGCCGTGGTCAAAAGATATCTCTCGTTGGCGTTTGAAAGAAAGCCGCACTCTATCAGAACAGACGGCATGTCTGTCTCTCTCGTGACAATGAGATCATCGCGACTCATGTAGCCTCTGTCGTTGGCTTCGGTGGATTTTATAAGAGCCTGGTGTATGGTCTTCGCCAGCTTTTTGGCGTTTTTATTGCTGCTGTTATAATATGTCTCAATGCCCTCGGCGTCGGGGACATCTTCAGCGGCATTCTGATGTATGCTTATAAAAAGCCCCGCCTTCTTATCGTTGGCAAACTCTGCCCTCTGGCTGGGAGAGATATATTCGCTGCCGTCGTGAGTCATTACGACGGTGTATTCCTCTTTCTCCAAAAGGTCTTTGAGCAAAAGCGCAATGTCCATATTTATATCTGCCTCGTTGACGCCGTCATAGGAGCAGCCGATGTCGGTGGCTCCGTGTCCCGGATCCAAAACTATGATTTTTGAATCGAGCTTGGTACCGAAAATCGACGACACAAAGGCAAAAATTCCCCAAATCAAAAGGCACAGCATGACGGCGCACAAAGCCAAAAAAGCCTGACGCTGTCTCGCCCTCTTTTTTCTTCTTTCTTCTCTCGTCATTTTTTTACCTCCCAAAAAAATCATAGCACAGAGAAACTGCGCATACAATAGCAAAATGTCAAATGTAAGATATTTTTAAGACAAAGGAAATAAAAATATACAACAAAAAAGGACAGATAATTATATGCAAAATGGCTATTGAAAAAGTTATATAAAAGATTTATAATTATTACATATGAATAAAACAAAGGAGATTAAAACTATGACGCTCAACAACGATTTATTTGTCAAGCATCTTCAGGGAATGGTTCAGTTTCCCACCGTTTCCAGCGTAGATCCCGACAAAATCAACAAGCAGGCTTTTCTCGATTTTCATAAATATCTCGAGGAGACATACCCCCTCGTCCACAAGACTTTTGAAAAAACAATAGTCGGACGCGTCGGACTCCTTTATCACTGGAAGGGCACAGGCAAGAGCAAGTCTCTCCCCCTGCTTCTGACAGCTCACCAGGATGTCGTTCCCGAAGGCGACCACTCCATGTGGAAATATCCTCCCTATGTGGGAACTCTTGACGAGGACGGAATCCTTTGGGGCAGAGGAGTTACAGACTCCAAGTGCAACATCCAGGCATATATGGACGCTCTCGAGCTGCTCATCGCCGACGGTTTTGTGCCCGATTACGACCTCTATCTGGCTTTTGGTTACAATGAGGAGATCATGGGCGGTCCCGAAGCTGCCGCAGGCCTCATAGTTGAGGAGCTCAAGAGAAGAAATGTCGACCTCGGTCTCGTCATCGACGAGTGCGGCGGCATCTCCGAGAAGAACGGCAAACTTGTCGCCGAGATATTCCCCTGCGAAAAGGGCTACGGCGATTTCGAGTTCACCATGGAAGACAAGGGCGGCCATGCAGCTTCTCCCGGACATCACAGCTCTTTGGGCATCATAGGCAAGACAGCCTGCATCCTTGAGGAAAATCTCTTCCCCCAGACCCTTACTGCTCCCGTAATTCAGCAGTTTAAGGCACTCGCTCCCTTCACAGAGGGCCCCTTGGGCGAGATGTACGCAGATCCCGAAAAGCACTGGGATATGCTCAAGCTCATCTGCGCCGAGAACAGACAGCTCAACGCTCTGACACGCACAACAACAGCCGTCACAATGGCTAAGGGCTCCGATCAGGCCAACATACTGCCCGAAAAGGCAAGCCTTATCATCAATACAAGACTTCTCCCCGGCGAGACTCTCGACAACATGATGAAATACTTTGAGAGCATCGTTCCCGAAGGCGTCAAGGTCAGACTTGTAAAGGGTCACAATCCTCCTGCCATCTCCTCCACAGAGTCAGAGGGCTATCTGACCATCAAGAAGGTCATCGAGGAGAAATACCCCGGAATCACATTTATCCCCGCTATGCTGACAGGCGGTACAGACTCCCGCTTCTACTGCGATGTCTGCTCCACAAAGAGCGTTTACCGCTTCACAGGTATGCGTCACTCCGGTAAGACAGGCGGCGCTCACCAGGTCAACGAGCACATCGACACAAGCATCATTTCCGACAATGTAGATTTCTACATCAAGCTCATCATGGCTTACGGCAAATAGTGTTACATACTTACGGCAGACCTCCCTTACGGGAGGTCTGTTTTTATATGGATTTCATCATAAATTTAACAAATGACGGTTTGCATTATTATTTATAATGTGTTATACTGAAGTTAATAAAATTTGAGAGGAGATTTCAGTATGAACGACCAGCTCACTAAAAAACTTTCCGGCATACTCAGACAGAACCTCGCAAAAGACTTCACATCTGTCTCCTATGCCATAATGAAAAACGGCAAGCTTATTGCCGCCGACGCCATAGGCACAAACGGCGGAAAGGAGAACGCTCCGTCTACTATAAACGACACCTACAATGTGGCATCGGTCTCCAAGATCTACTGCGCACTCGCAGCCATGAAGCTTGTTGAGATGGGCAAGCTCGATCTCGACACACCTATCTATCAGTATCTTCCCAGATTCAAGATGCTCGACGAGAGATATAAGAAGATCACCACAAGACACTGTCTGTCCCATACATCCGGTCTCCCCGGAACACAGTGGAAGGGCTTCTCGGTTACAGATGTAACGGCCGATGACTACTACGATGTAGTTTACGAATACATGGCAAACAACTACCTCAAGGCAGAGCCAGGCGAATACGCAGTATACTGCAACGACGGCTTTACTATGGCTGAAATGGTCATCGCACAGCTTTCCGGTATGCGTTTCTCCAAGTTTTGCGAGAAATATATAACAAAGCCCATAGGCGCAAAGACCACACAGACCTCCGACCTTCTCACAGGCGAGCACACTCTGACAAGAGAGAAGAAAAAGCCCTATGAGCTGCTCTACATCCAGGGCGGCGCAGGCTTTACCACCAGCATGGTAGACCTTTGCAAGATGGGTAATATGATCCTCCATCCCGAAGGAGTATTTGAGAAGTCCTCCATCGAGGAGATGGCAAAGAGCTTCGGCAGAACATTCCTTGAAGAGGATGACAGAAGCACAGGTTTCGGTCTCGGCTGGGACAATGTAAATTACAAGGACATCGACTACGATCTGGGCGAGGGCGCTCTTCAGAAGGGCGGCAACAGCTTCCAGTTTACCACACAGTTTGTGGTAATTCCCAAATATGACGCCGTTCTGGCAATTTCCGAGACCCACGACTGCAACATTGATGTCTCCGAGACGATACTCCGCCTGTTCGCCACAGCCATGCTTGAGGAGGGCGTAAACATCTACACCAAGAATCAGCCCGTTCCCCGGGAGATGATCGACAAATACGCAGGAAAATACATAATTCCCAGCGGCGTTTTTGAGGTTGAGATGTACGGTGCTCACTGCAATATCTCGAGAGTCACCACAAGAGGGGACAAAAAGGGAGTATACAAGAACCTCAAATTTAACGGCGAGGTGTTTGAGGGAGAAAACGGACAGACCTTCTACTTTGAGGAGAAGGACGGCGAAATCTACCTCATCACAAACCTCAGAGGCAAGAGAATTCCCCAGGCTCAGAAGGCTCACTCTTTCAAGCCCCTTTCCAAGGCATGGGAAAAGAGAATCGGCAAGCAGTATGTCTGCATAACGACAAATCCCTACGATCTGGTCATCTACGAGCTCATGACAGGCTTTAAGCTCAACAAGATGGAAGGCGTCGAGGGAGTCATGATCGGCTGCTACTCGGGCAGAGACGACGCAGACATCTACGGCGTATTTGAGGCAAGCGTAAAAGAGGTCGACGCCAACAAGGCAACAGGCTTTATCAACACACCTGCCAACGGCAGCCGTGACCTCGTCACCATGATATTCCGCACAGAGGGCGGCGTCGAGTACTGCGACAGCTCCTCCTACACCTACCGCGATGTGGACAGCCTGCCCGTTTACGAGGGTCAGCTCTTCCATCAGGACGGCAAGGTCAACAGAGTTTACAAGATCGAGAAAGAGCTCAAAGAGCTTCCCGAAGTACCCAACGGCAGAAGACTTATGGTTCTCGACAAGAATCTCGCCGCCGTCTACGACTCCATGTACGGCGGAGAATTCAAGGGCGTCAAGGAAGGATACATTTCTTTCATATAACATTTCCCCAAAAATACAAAACAGAGAGGTGAAAACCTCTCTGTTTTTTACATATTTTATAAAAAATTGTTGCAATTCATAATTTGATATTGTATAATGTAAGTGAGTTGGAGTGTGCCGTGTGAATAAAGGAGAAGGATATGAAAAAGTATCTGTTTTTTCCTCTGGCATTTTGGCCATTTTTGGCAGGCTTAATTGTGGAAAACTCTGTTTTAAACGGAGTTTACGGTCCGTGGTATGCCGTAGATTTCGCTTTGCTCATAGTGTGGGCAGCAGCGGCATATTTCCTTGCAAAATATGAACCCTCTGCCGTAAAGGGCTTTTTCATTCTCAATGTGCCGATGCTTGCGGCATGGGGAGTGTGCTTTGCGCAGTTTCATCTCAAACAGACAGGCTTGTTTTCTGACGGAGCCCTCATTTGGGCTCAGCGTTTTTTCATGCCCATGGTAGGGCTGTCGGATATTTTTGCCGACATATTTTTCTTTTTCAGCGATGATTTTTCCTTCACATATGACGCGGCGTTTATACTTATGATTGCCGCATATATTACAGGTCACAGTCTGTATTTGAAAAGGGGTATTTTAAAAAGAAGGCTCTTCAGTTGGTTGGGCGACAGGATATAGGAAAGGTGTGGTGTTTTGAAACGGTCTGTCTTGGTACTTTTGGGATTTTCTCCTCTGCTTATAGGGTTTGTCATGAACCGACTGATGATGATGTTTCCCGATACCGTGCCGCCCACTACGATTATAGGAATTATTTTTCTCGCCTTTTGGGGATTTTTGAGCTTTCAGGCGGGAAAAATGGAAAAAGACATAAAAAGCGCATTTTTTCTTTTAAACGGCCCGGCTCTTTTGGTGATGCATCTGATTTTGTGGCAGGAAGTCATAAGGCAGAGCTATTGGAAGGGTATATTGGGCGTCTATACACAGCTTTTCTATCTGCCCCTCATCAGCATCGGATTTTCTTTTTCGTCGTGGTCGGGCAGAATATGGCCGGCTTATATTGTGTGCTTCCTGCTCATGTCGGCGGCGTTTGTTGTGGGACACAGACAGGCAAACAAATAGAGAACAGATCTTGATTTTTGACCGAGCCGAAAAGTTATTGTAAGGCGGATCTTATGAACGAGTTTTTTTTCATCTACTAAAAATACAAGGCCGATAGCGGACGGAAGCTTCAGATATATAAGAAGCGATGTCCCTCTTGCCGTCACGGAGAGCGAAGCCGATAGGCTTGTCACTCTGAATATCGTGACGGTTGTAGATTTGAGAAGTGAAGAGGAACGGAAATCGAGACCGTGTCCGCTGGAAAACGACGGGCGTTTTGTGTATCTGCATATGCCCGTGACGGGCGGGAACGCAGTACCGCCGTGCAGAGAACAGGTCGCGAAGTCGTATCTGAATATGGTAGACGGTCAGATGGAGCGCATTGTGGATACGATATGGAATGCCCGATCGAATGTCCTGTATTTTTGCAGCGCCGGCAAGGACAGAACGGGTGTGGTGACCGCTTTGCTGCTGCGGAAACCGGGAGCCGATGATGAGCGCATAATCGATGATTATCTCAAATCTGCCGAAAATCTAAGGGAAGAGCTGGCCCGTGCGGCGGCCGAAAATCCCGATATAGATTTGGGCGTCATAACTCCTGACAGATCCTATATGGAGGAGTTTCTGAGATCGGTTTCATTTTAAAGGCAAAATTATCATATATGATCAATAAAAAAATCCCTGCGGAACCTCCGCAGGGATTTTTAAGTGTACAGATTAGTTTTTCTTTGCGATTGCGGCTTTGACGGCGCGGACAATTTCGGCGCTGTTGAGTTTGAAGCGCTCTCTCAAAAAGTCCTCTGTGCCGACTTCGCCGAATTCGTCGTGAACGCCCACCATCTCCATGACTGTCGGAGCGTTTACGGCGAGGCAGGAGGCTACGGCAGAGCCGAGACCGCCCACTACATTGTGGTTTTCGGCAGTTACGACGGCGCCGCACTTTTTGGCGTAGGCGCAGACGGTTTCATTGTCCAAAGGCTTCCATGTAAAGGTGTTTACAACGGCGCAGCTGATGCCCTCATCCTTGAGAGCGTCGGCAGCCTTGAGAGCCTCGGCAACCATGATGCCGCTGGCGAAGATTACGCAGTCATCGCCGTCTCTCAAAACGGGAGCCTTGCCCAGCTCAAAGGTGGAGCCTTCCTCATAGATGCTTACAGGAAGCTTTCTCAGCATACGGACATAGAAAACGCCGTAGGCATTCTGAAGCTCTTTGATGAGCCATCTGAGCTGCACTGTGTCGCAGGGCTCTACAAGAGTGATGTGGGGAATGGACATGAGAACGCCCATGTCCTCAAAGGGCATATGTGTGCCGCCGTTGTATGCAGCGGTTACGCCGGGGTCTGTGCCTATGATACGGACATTGTTCTTGGCATAGGCGCAGGAAATGAAAATCTGATCGAGAACTCGTCTTGTGGCGAAGGGTGCAAAGCTGTGGGCAAAGGGAATCATGCCGACGGCCGACATACCTGCGGCGACGCCTATCATGTTGGCTTCCTGAATTCCGCAGTCTATTGCTCTTTCGGGAAATGCCTTGAAGAAGGGCTTTGTGCCCGAGGAGCCCACGAGGTCGGCGTCGAGAATGCATATTCTCTCGTCCTTTTCGGCCATCTCCATTAGGGTCTCGGCATATACCTTGCGCATTTCGACGGTGCTCTTTTCGAATGTGTCTTTTACTTTATAGCTCATTTTGCTTCCTCCCTGGCCTTTGCCAAAACTTCCTCGGCATATTTGACGGATTTTTCCATGTCCTCAGCCTTGAAAGCGATGTGGTGATTGGGGAATACCTCGAGGCAGAGGGGGCAGCCGTTGCCCTTTATGGTGTCGAGAATGATGACAGAGGGCTTCTCGGTTTCATTTTTGGCGTCCTCTATTGCCTTTTCAAGGGCGGCGATGTCGTGACCGTTTACCTTGACGGTGTGGCAGCCGAAGGATGTGAACTTGTCTACCATGTCGCCCATGTTGAGGACATCTTCACAGGAGCCGTCGAGCTGCTGCTTGTTGTAGTCGACAAAAATGATGAGCTTCGAGAGCTTCTGATGGGCTGCGAAAGCCGCGCCTTCCCATACCTGACCTTCGTCGCACTCACCGTCACCCAGAATGAGGTAGGTGTAGCGGTCGCTCTTTTTGATCTTGTTGCCGAGAGCGATGCCGCAGGCTGTCGACATACCCTGACCCAAAGAACCTGTCGTCATATCGACGCCGGGAGTTTTGAGTCTGTCGCAGTGGCTGGGCAGAGAAGTGCCGCCTCTGTTGAGGGTGAGAAGGACTTCCTTGGGGAAATAGCCCTTGAGAGCAAGAGTGGCGTAAAGGGCGGGGCCTGCGTGGCCTTTGGAGAGAACAAGACGGTCGCGGTCATCCATCTGAGGATTTTTGGGATCGATCTTCATCTCTTTGCCGTAAAGCACTGCGAGTGTTTCCACTATGGACATCGAGCCGCCCACATGGCCGAAGCCGAGAGCCAAAAACTCTTTGAGAGTTTCAACTCTGATCTCCTCTGCGAAAACACGAAGCTGTTTGGTATTGAGCATAAAAACACCTCGTATAAATGATTTTTGTAAGCGAATATTCTTATATGAATATCATACCAAAAAAACCGAAAAAACGCAATAGACAAAGCTGTTTTTGTATTTTGCCGTCCCCCGAAGTCTCGGCAAAAATTCAAAAAACAGACATTTTTTAAAAAAAGTTCGGAAATCGCTACTTTTTTCACAAAAAGCATATGAAAAACACTGTTAAAATATAAATTATCATTGAAATTCGGCCGACTATGTTATATAATAAAAAAAGAGGTCGAAAGGCTTTATTTTTGATAAAAAACTATTCTATATATAAGAGGTGGAAAATGGTATATACATTTAAAAACGGTACCCACCCAGAAGGCAACAAGGAGCACACCAAGGATAAGCTCATTGAGAGCATAGCCCCTCCCGCCGTGGTCACATTGCCGCTGGCAATGCACATCGGCGCGCCTGCCAAAGCTGTTGTCAAGGTGGGCGACGAGGTCAAGATGGGTCAGCTCATCGCCGAGCCGGGCAGCTTTGTGTCGTCTGCGGTACACGCCACGGTTTCGGGCAAGGTGATAAAGGTGGAGCCCGTCATGAGCCCGAACGGCAACAAGGTCATGTCGATAGTAATTGAAAACGACATGAAAGACGAGCTGCACGAGAGCGTTAAGCCCTTTGACTACGAGAATATGACATCGGAGGAGCTGTGCAAGGCTCTTATGATGTCGGGTATAGCGGGCCACGGCGGAGCCGCATTCCCCACCCATGTAAAGGTTCAGTCGGCAATAGGAAAAATCGATACCATAATCGTAAACGGCGCCGAGTGCGAGCCCTACATAACCTCCGACCACCGTCTGCTTCTCGAAAACCCCGAGGAGATCATAGGCGGCATCGAGATACTTATGAAGATGCTGGGAGTGAGAAATACCCTCATCGGAATCGAGAAAAACAAGGAAAACACCTTTGAGCGCATAGAGGAGCTCATTCAGAACAACGACAGCATAAAGCTGTGCCCCCTTGAGGTCAAGTACCCTCAGGGCGCCGAAAAACAGCTTATATACGCCCTTACAAAGCGCGAAGTGCCCACCAAGAAGCTTCCTGCCGACGCGGGTTGCGCCGTCTTCAATGTGGATACCTGCGGCGCAGTTTACAGATATTTCGCCAAGGGTCTGCCCATGATGAGACGAATCGTGACGGTTTCGGGCTCGGCCATATCCAACCCCAAAAACCTTGAGGTAAGGATAGGCACTCCCATAAGAGAGCTCATAGAGCACTGCGGCGGATTTTTGAGAGATCCCTACAAGATACTCATGGGCGGCCCGATGATGGGTGTGGCACAGTTTTCGATAGATGTGCCTGCCATCAAGGGCACCAACGCCATTCTGGCCTTTGACAAGTCGGGCGCTCTGCCCGAGCCGGGCCAGTGCATAAGATGCGGAAAGTGCGTAGATGTATGTCCCATGCATCTCATGCCCACATATATATACCACCACAGTGAAAAGAAGAATGTCGCCTCTCTGGAGAGCTACAACACCATGGACTGTATAGAGTGCGGCGCGTGCACATATGTCTGTCCGGCAAAGCTGCCCCTGGTGCAGGGAATAAGAGCCGGAAAGCATCAGATTATATCGAGTCAGAAGAAGTAAGGAGAAAAAAATGTCGGAACTTATGAAGGTAAAAGTGTCTTCCTCGCCGCACATACGCTCGGAGGACACCACAAGACAGATAATGCTCGATGTGATAATAGCTCTCCTGCCGGCCTTTGCCGTGGGAGTCTTTGTCTTCGGAGCAAGAGCGGCAGCGGTTACTATAAACTGCGTGCTGACGGCGGGCATCGCCGAATATCTTTAACAG
>ERZ779866.3892-NODE-3892-length-11605-cov-2.768571_pt1 | contig 11605 bp, 13 predicted proteins | sample MGYA00511248_ERZ779866 | MGnify/ENA primary metagenome ERZ779866 (study PRJEB29588, sample SAMEA2155758) | human gut metagenome | biome: human gut; feature: human-associated habitat; material: faeces | place: Denmark | collected 2008/2010 ... | reverse complement strand
TAAATCTCGGTTAATCCCAGAGTCCCAGTTGTCCAATACCATCTTTCTTCTTACACCATTTTCATGACTGCCGTTTGAATTGGTGATCCCAACGAGAGTCGAACTCGTGTTACAGCCTTGAGAGGGCCGTGTCCTAGGCCACTAGACGATGGGACCGTATACTTTCAACCAGACACCTCTTCGGCATCTAATTTCGCTTCCGTCATAAGTTCCGTCGCTCAAATAAGATGTTCCGAAGAGCTTGCAGACAAAAATGACATTTAAGGTCATTTTTGCTTAGCGCTCCTAGGCCACTAGACGATGGAACCGCAGAAACAAGCATTTTGATAATATAAATTTGCAAAACTTGCAAGCCTTTTTTTCTTAAAACTTTCTTTTTCTGATTGAAGTGCGTTTTTTTCTGCGTTAACCTTAGACATTGTTTTCACAGATAGGACAGGTAAATGCTGGAGCGCTTGCAAAACAAAATCAGGAGCATTCCCGATTTTCCCAAAAAAGGGATTATATTCAAAGACATCACCACGCTGCTGAAAGACGCGGAAGCTTTTCGCGAGGTGATAGACGTTTTTTATGAACAGTTCAAAGGACAGGGGATTGATTATGTTGCGGCGGTTGAATCCCGCGGCTATCTGTTTGGCGCGCCGCTGGCCTATAAGCTCGGTGCCGGCTTGGTAATCATCCGCAAGCCCGGAAAGCTCCCCGCCGCAGTCGAGCGTATCGAATATGATCTGGAATACGGTACCGACGCGCTTGAAATTCACAAAGATTCCGTAGAACCGGGCAAAAAGGTGCTGGTCATTGATGATCTTCTGGCCACGGGCGGTACGGTTTCCGCGGCTTGCCGTCTGGTGGAAAAAGTCGGCGGCACCGTGGCGGCGGCGGCTTTTATGATAGAGCTTCAGGATCTGGGCGGTCGTTCAAAACTGCCGGTTTCCGTCACCTGCTATTCAATGTTTCGTTATTAATATACATACCGTTTTCTGCAAAAATGTTGCTGATAAAGGTTTACTGTCCCGCAGAATTGGGTGTATAATAGACGCATTAAAATTCAATATTGAAAGGAGTTCCGCCATGAATAAACGTTTGCGTAATATCCTTATCTTCTGTTCTCTTTCCGTTTTGCTCGTTGTTTTGTCGGCCGCTGCGGCGTCTGTCGGTTCCGCACCGGCGGCGCAGAAATTCGGGCTTGACGGTTTCAGTGATTATAATTTGGCGCTGACGGGAAGCGAAAAGGGGGTTAATACCTATTCCGGCAGGAAAAACAATTTGCGTCTGATTTTCAGCATAGAAGAAGATCAGGTCCGGAAAATGATTCTGACCTACGACAACAACATTGCCACAGGCGAGCGCCAGACCCTGAGCCTGGAAATTTTGGATTTGTCGAGTAGGCTTTTCCCCGGAAAAATCGTTTCTTTGGCCGAAGCGCAGCAAAAACTTTATGAAGAGCTGAACAATTTGAAAACCGACCGTGACGACAAGGTTTTTGTCATTGACCGTTTACGTTTTGAAATAAATCTGGTCAATGATCTGGTCAACGTCCGGGTAACGGCGGTTCAGCCTACCGGCCAAGATAACGCTGCAATGCCGCTTTGACGGATTCCAGACCGAAGGCGTCGATGTTTATTTCCCGGCGGGGAATAAACAATATTTCCGAATTTTCGCTTTTGTCCGGCAGCAGGCGCTCCGTATCTTTAATTTTTGCCTCAAAAAAGAAGTCCAGCGGATAGAGTTCCACGCCCTTGTATTCATAATGGTTGGGAATGCTGAACAAATATTTTCCGAGCGAAATTTCCAGATTCGTCTCTTCCCGAACCTCGCGTTTTACGGCGTCCTCAATGCATTCTCCCGCTTCGCAGAAACCGCCGGGAAGATGCAGTGTGCCTTTGGCGGGTTCTTTGGTGCGCCGCACCGCGAGCAGACGGTCCTGTTGGTCAAAAATCAGCGCCGCGCCGCCGATGGTGGGGTTTTTGTACATTTCATAGCCGCAGCTCCGGCAGACGCGCATATTGGCGTGTTTGTTTTCCCAGGCGGATTTTCCGCACTTCGGGCAGAATTTCAAAACGTCGAACGGATCCATTTTTTCCTGCTTTCCATTGTGATTAAAACGTCTGCAATAATAGGAAAATATGTTTAAGGAAAAGATAATATTCTTAATTTGTGAAAAAAGCACCCTTTCGGGTGCTTTCCGTTTGGTGTTATGAGTTCTTTTTCTTATGGGGCGCTTCTTCGCTGATGTCGATTTCGTCTTCTTCGACCATCAGGTCTTCGTCGTTAAAACCCTTGGCATAGCGTTCGTTCATATCCATGCAGGGGCAGGAAGATTTTTGAGCGCTTTTTTTGGTAGTAGAGGTATGTTCCATTGTTTTTCTCCTTGTAAAATGGTTACAGCAATGAGATAAGCCATCAAAAGCAAAAGCCAATAGATAATTGGTCATAGGCTTTGAATGCCATCTTTGATTGACAAGCGGAACAGATTTGATTATTTATAAAAATAAGTTTTACAAATAAGGCCTTTATCAAATGAACAACACAACCGTCCGAAAGCTGCCTCTTGCGGAAATTTTCAAGTCCGCGCTGCGCTTTTTCGTTTCCAAGCCGCTGGCAATGCTGGTATATTCTCTCATAAACTATGCGATTATCATTGTCGGCATTGCCACTTGGTCGCAGCCGGCGTTTTTATTGCTGGCCGTTGCGGCTTATGCTTTCTGGAGCTGGTTTTTCCGCTGGTATTTTGATAAGAAGCCGTATTTTGACCGGCGTTCTCTGTTTTCGTCTTTGGCGCCGTCTACCAAGATTCTGGTTTTGGGCTTTATTGTCATGACCATACTCATTTTGCTGCCGTTTGCGCCTTTGTTTCTGGGTTTCAACGGGCAATATGCCGACCGCTATCTGGCCTTTTTGCAAAAATATATGCAGGAAAGTCAGACCATAGACGCGGTTTTGAGCGTCATTACCGTTTTCATAGCGCCCTACATTCTGTTCCGGCCGTTTTTCGCCTGGATCGGTTCTCTGATCGGCCGCAACGGCAACCTGCGCTTTGCCATGCAGAAAACCCGCGGCAATTATTGGCAGATTGTGGCGCTGCTGCTGGTTTTGAATATTCCGTTTATGATTGTGGAGCAGGCGGGAAACTGGTTTGGCTGGTCTTCTTACGTGCGGTTTTTCCTGATGTCGCCGCTGATTGTGTACGGCAATCTCCTGATTGCCAAGTCTTATGAATATTTCTTTATGGAAGAATAAGGCGGAAGGTCTATTTTTTTCTGGCTTTTTCCAGGATGCTGATGGCGTCGGACACCAGGTTCAGAAAGTCGAGGTCATATTCGGTCAGACGGACAGCAATGTCTTCAATCTTCTTGCGAAGAATTTTATCCTTTGGCTGTTTTTTGGGAAATTCGAACAATTCGCTCAATTCTACACCCAGTTTATCGGCAATTTTCTTTATTGTTTCTATTTTGGGAGATATTTTTCCGAGCTCAATGCCTGATATGGTGTTCATCGACATATCCATATCATAGGCCAGCTCAAGCTGGCTCACACCCTTAAGTTTCCTAAGCTCCCGAATTCTTATCCCAAGCTGCGCTGCAAAATCGTTTTCGTTCATACGGAACATATTCCTATTTTATTATGAAACTATATATACTATTTAATGGTAATTTTTTTTCTTGACTCTAAAAAATTACCAATATATTATGAATCATAAGGCGGGTGATTTATAATATTAACAATATTTAGTGAATCATTTGCCCGGGAAAAGAGGGCACAGAACTAAAGCCTATATTTCTGTTATCCTCACTAAAGCATACACACTCGTAAAGATACTCCGGCCCTCTTTTCCAATTTTTATGTTAATTAAGGCAGGTATAAAATGAAGTCAGGTATTTTACATATTTTATTTCTGAGTGGCGTGGTTCTGTGCTGCGGACACAGAGAAGCCTGTTCCCGGGCGGTGTTTTTGCCCGATGCGCAAGACGGCGAATGGGCGGGGCACACGGTCTCGGAAGATTATAACGTTTACAGTTCCTGCGTGCAGGACGGATATAAGCTGACTTCTTGCCCTGAAGGTTCTACGCCGAGCGGTCGTTGTCCGCTTTATCCGACGCTTTTTGAAAAATGTATCTCAAATTCGGAAGTCTGCCGCGGGCAGGGGTATGTTATCAGCTGCCCGGAGGGGGAAGACGCCGATTATTCGCAAAGATGTCCGCAGGATTCCGTATATACAAAATGCAAATGTGCCGCTTGCCTCGGATATGACTATACCGAGGTTGAAGCCAATTCTGACGGCTATATTGCCGACGGAGAGCCGTGTCTCAGCTGTCAAACGGAAAAATATAAGAGAAAAATAAATCCCTGTGAAGGTTATGAATATGATGCCGGAAATTGCGGCGTAAATTCCTGCGGCAAGCTCGCCGGAGACACGTGCCAGTCCGGCTCGACGCTGAAATATAAAAAATGCGATCCTTGTCCGGCGCCGTCGCCGACTTGCAGCGACGGTTCCTGGAACCTGGACAACTATTGGTGTAACGGTGCTCTGCGCTGCTGGCTGCCGCAGAGCAATTAGACAAACCACGAGGCAGAGAAATGTTTCAGATTGATAGCGCTGATTTCGATAATTTTGATATTTGCAACGGCTTATATCCTGTTTCAGATGATTTTATGACAGCCGCCATTATTATAAAAGGAGAAAGAAAATGAAAACAAATTTAAAAAACATATTCGGAGCAGGCCTGTTCGCTCTGGCTTTCTCCGTCGGTGCGACAGCCGCAGCTGCGGCAGAGAGCTGCGCTGTCCCGCCAAGCTGCGATTCATTGGGTTATACCAAAACCGCGTCCGATTGTCAGGATATGTCAACGCTGAAATGTCCGTTTGACACCTCAAAGGTTTTCTGCGTGTCGGCCGATGAACTGCCGTCTAGCAACTGTGCAATCGGAGATATTCTTTATTCCGATAAAACGTGTAATGCTAACGTTGTTGCGAGCAAGACCGCCATCGGTGTTGTCTTTGATGCCACCAATCGTCTGGCGATAGCCAAAGATACGGCGAAAAAAGCTTGGATGTCAAGTCCTTATGAAGACGTAACGACATTAACGAATATTACGTCAAGTTCTGCTGTAACGGCAGATTGGCAGGGAAAGAGCAATACGGCTACAATTGTAGCTTATTGTAATGCGAACAGCAAAACTTGTCCTGCTTTTGACTATGTAATCTCTTACAGTACGGCGGGAACGCATACAGGCGACTGGTATTTGCCGGCCGGAGGTGAGTTGAATGCAATTTATGGTAATAAAGATGTTTTGAATACAGCTTTGAATAAGATAGACGGAACTGCATTGCCTGACAGTTATCACTGGTCTTCTTCCGAGTACTCAGACGACTACGCTTGGTACCAGTACTTCAATAATGGTCTCATCAACGTCAACAGTAAGTACGATAGCCGTTACGTTCGCCCGGTCCTGGCTTTTTAGTGGTTTTAACCATTTAACTTTTATCTGCCCCGCCGGCGGGGCAGATTTAATTTTGAAAACCTTAGAATTTCTCGTGCTCCGCAAGGAGCGCGAGAACGCTTGGAACCAGAGATTCAGCGATGGCAACATCAACAACAAAATACCAATTACGTTCGCCCGGTCCTGGCTTTTTTGAAAAAAACGTTTATATGAATGAGAACTGGTTATGCAGTTAGAGCTATTTGAGGAAAATTGCGGCGGCATCAGTCTGGATGAGTTGTTTCAGGCTTATTATGACTGCCGCAAAAACAAACGAAAAACCTTTAACGCGCTTGAATTTGAGGCCGACTATGAAAATCGGCTGCTGGAGGCTGATTTTATTTCCGACAGCTACTCCTGCCGGGAGGGAAAGGGCGTGCAGTACGGCATAAAATGCATTGCCGAATATATGTATCTCTGCTCGGAAGGCTATACCAAAGACTGCTATATCTTAAAAATGGATATACAGTCTTTTTTTATGAGCATCGACAAGCGCCTGCTCTTAGACCGATTGCCCGGCCAGTTCCAAAAATTCGTTTTCGTTCAGGACCGTTATGCCCAGTTCCTGCGCTTTTTTGGCTTTGGAACCGGCGTCCGCGCCGACGATGACATAATCGGTGTTCTTGGAAACCGAACCGGCTACTTTGGCGCCGAGCGAAAGCGCTTTGGCTTTGGCTTCGGCCCGCGTCAGGCGTTCCAGCGTCCCGGTAAAGACCACCGTCTTGCCGGCAATCGGCGAGTTGTAGTCCGTATCGTCGACAAAGTCTTCGACCTTCACCTGTTCCAAAAGTTCGTTAACGGTTCTGAGGTTGTGTTCTTCGGCAAAAAAGCCGGCGATGTCATTGACCATTGCCTCGCCGATTCCGTCGATTTCCAGCAGTTTTTCAGTGCGGCCGTGAACCATGTCGTCACGAAAATGCTCAAAGCTGCCGTAGTTTTTGGCAATCAGCCGCGACGTGGCCGTTCCCACCTGACGGATGCCCAAAGCGTAAATGAAACGGGGTAGGGAGATGTCTCGGCGGCCGTTGATGGCCCGGAACAGGTTTTCCACCGATTTCTTGCCCCAGCCTTCGCGATTTTCCAGATAGATACCGCCGTCGTCAAGCGCAGCGAACAAATCGTCGCGCAGCTTTTGGTTGCGGCGTTCCAGCGTAAAAATGTCAACCGGGTTGCGGATGATGCCTTCGTTGTAAAATTCTTCCATAATCTTTGCCCCCAGCCCCTCAATGTCAAAGGCTTCGCGGGAAACAAAATGCTTGAGGCGCTCAATGGCCTGCGCCGGACAGGTGAGACCACCGGTGCAGCGTCGCACCGCTTCGTCTTCTTCGCGGATGGCATGGGCGCCGCACATCGGGCATGTCTGCGGAAATTCGTATTCTTTGGATTCGGGCGGTCGCTTGTCTTTAACCGCTTCAACAATCTGCGGAATAACGTCTCCGGCGCGCTGGATGACGACCGTGTCTCCGATTCGGATGTCTTTGCGTTTGATTTCGTCTTCGTTGTGCAGCGTTGCGTGCGAAACGATGACCCCGCCGACATTGACCGGCTCCAGATCCGCCACCGGCGTCAGCGCGCCGGTTCGGCCGACCTGAATTCTGATGTCGTTGATTTTGGTAAAGGCCTGCTCGGCCGGAAACTTGTGCGCAATGGCCCACCGTGGCGTGCGGGTCAGAAAACCGAGGCGCTGTTGCAGCTCCAGACTGTCAACCTTATAAACAATGCCGTCAATGTCATAAGCCAGATTAGCGCGCTCTTTCAGCAGATATTCAAAATAGTCGGACAAATCCCGCGTCGTGTGGCAGATACGGTTGTATGGATTGGTCTTAAAACCCCAGCCGCGGACCTTTTCCAGAAATTCGCTCTGCGATTTCCAGACAATTTCGGACACGTCGCCCCAGGTATAGACAAACAGACTCAGCTTGCGCTCTTTGGTAATGTTGGCGTCAAGCTGCCGCAGCGAACCTGCCGCCGCGTTGCGGGGGTTGGCAAACGCTTTTTTCCCCTCGCTCTCATATTGCCGGTTAAGCTCCAGAAAATCCCGCTTGGACATATAAACTTCGCCGCGCACTTCCAAAATCTCCGGTACGTCTTTCCCTTCAATCTTTTGCGGCAGATCCTTGATAACGCGCAGATTTTCGGTGATGTCCTCGCCGGTTGCGCCGTCGCCGCGCGTCGCTCCTCTCACGAACGAGCCGTTTTCATATCGGGCCGAAAAGGAAAGACCGTCGATTTTCGGTTCGGCGGAATAAGTGATCATATTGTCGGTTTCATAACCCAGAAACCGGTTGACCGAAGCCGTGAAGTCGCTTAGCTCCTCTTCGGAAAAAATGTCTCCGAGCGAAAGCATCGGAATCTTATGCTTAACCTTGCCGAACTCGCTGCGGACGGCGGCGCCGATTCTGACCGACGGGCCGTTTTCAATTTTCAGTTCCGGAAACTTTTTCTCCAGCAGCTCGTTTCTGCGTTTGAGCGCGTCGTATTCCGCGTCGCTGAGATAAGGATCGTCGTTTTGATAATAGGCAATGTCGGCTTTCGCCATTTCTTCGGCGATTCGTTTTAGTTCTTCCGCCGCCTGTTCTTTGGTTAGGCTTTCAATATCGTTCATTTCGGTCATCCTCGTTTTCGCTTGAAAACAATATAATTTTTTTTTGCCTGTTTTTCTAGGACAATTACGGAGTTTTACAAGGGGAAATTCCGGCTTTGGGACAATAAAAAAGGGAACCGAAGCGATTCCCTTTTTGTTTTTGTTGGCGGCCTTATTTTTCGGGGGCGATGACCATCATCATCTGCTTACCCTCAAGCTTGGGTTCCGATTCGAGTTTGTACAGACCTTCCAAATCGTCCAGCAGCTTCATCAGAACGTCTTTACCCATGTCGGCCGAGTTCATTTCGCGGCCTTTGTAACGCATCGTAAATTTCACCTTGTCACCCTGAGCCAGAAACTTTTTGGCTTGTTTTACTTTCACTTCATAATCGTGCGTATCAATCATCGGGCGCAGCTTAAGCTCTTTAATGTCTATTACTTTCTGGTTTTTCCGGGCTTCTGCTTTGCGTTTCTGCATTTCATACTTATATTTGCCGATGTCCAGAATCTTACAAACCGGGGGATTCGCCTGCGGAGAAATTTCAATCAAATCCAGTCCCGCTTCATCAGCCATTGTCAAAGCTTCCCTGATCGGAACGATTCCCCGATTCTCTCCTGTTTCATCAATAAGGCGAACCTCTTTTACTCTGATATCTTCATTAATGCGTGGTCCATCATCATCGCGTACTGGCGCATTGGTATTCTCTTTAGCTATTTTAGCCTCCTAAAAATGTTGTTAACTGACTATACATAATACAAAAGTAATAATTAATGACAAGTTAAAAGTGATTCTTTTCTATGTCTTCGCCGTGAGATTCTCCGCCTCTGCGGCGGGTAAAACATTCCTGACTTATATATAATATAAAGGATTAAGACTTCAATACAGCTTGACTTGTAAAATATTTCGTAATAATATCTGCAAATATCAAGAGGTTAACTGTTTATTCACAAAAAAATAAAAATTTTTGAAAAGAAAGGCATATTATGAAAAAGATTTTAATCTCACTATCAATTATTGTAGTTGCAGCAGCTATAACATATCCGCATATATCACCTAATTACAAATACAAAAAAATAGGCATAACCCTCAATAAATTTTTCAAAGCGACTGAAACCCAAACAAAAAACTATGTTATTAAAAATGGAAGCTTCAAAAACCCAAAAGATGTAATGCAATTTGTTAATTCTTCTTATTCAATAAAGAAGCTTGATGGAATACAAGATAAAACAATACTTGAACTAATCCCCAAAACTGCTAATCACGCTATTTATTACACAATTCCAAACAAAGATTTGAAAGCCATTTTAAAAGACAATACCTCAATCAATATAAAAATGGCAAAAGAAAATAAATTTATAAAGCATAGGGATGCTGTAAATGTTTATTCAATAGGTTTACCTGTTTTTAATATCGATTTTTCACCAAATGTAAAAGGACTGCCCGAAAACATTCAGAAAAACTTTAACTTTGTTGTAACAGAGCTGGGGTACGTAATTCCGAATGATAATGATATGTGTCTATGGAAATTACAAAATGAAAATTGGTTAACAACCGCAGAAACATTCAATACTGCTGTATGTAGAAAATAAATAATAAATCCCGTCTTAATGACGGGATTTTATTTATTGTTAAAAAAAAGGCTAACCTTTCGGCTAGCCGTAAATATCAACCAACAATTTCTTTAACTTCTGCTTGCAGGTTCTTCGCATCAATCTTAATGCTTGGCCCCATTGTTGTTGTCAAGTAAATTGACTTAACATAAGTACCTTTAGCTGCAGAAGGTTTTGCTCTAAGAACTGCATCAACAAGAGTACCGTAGTTCTTAACCAAATCTTCATTAGCGAACTGAACTTTACCGATAGGACAGTGAATCATACCCTGTTTATCAGCTCTAAATTCAACTTTACCTGCTTTTGCATCTTTAACTGCTTTTGCAATATCAAGGGTTACAGTGCCGGTTTTAGGGTTTGGCATCAAACCTTTTGGTCCTAAAACTCTACCTAATTTACCCAGCATACCCATACAGTCTGGAGTTGCAATCAATGTATCAAATTCAAACCAGCCACCAGCAATTTTATCGATAATATCTTCTGTACCGTAGAAATCAGCGCCTGCATCTTTTGCTTCATTAACCTTAGGGCCTTTAGCAATAACACATACACGAACTTCTTTACCTAAACCTGCTGGTAATACAACAGTAGATCTGATTTGCTGTTCAGCGTGTTTAACTTCAATACCTAATCTCATATGACATTCAACTGTTTCATTGAATTTTGCAACTTCTTTAGATACTTCTTGTAATTTTATAAGAGCATCACGACCGCTAGCCGGTTGTTCGAAATCAGCTAACAATTCCTGAAGCTTTTTTTGTTTTTTAGTTATTTTTGACATTTTCTTATCCTTTCATGGTGATAACGGACAAAAGTCCTTCCATTGTTTTATATTGTAACTAACTTTTGAGCTTTAAAGTAAATTAACCTTCTTCTTTAACAGTAACGCCCATAGCTCTGCAAGAGCCTTTAATCATATTTACAGCAGCATCCATAGAAGTTGCGTTCAAATCGTTCATTTTAATCTTAGCGATTTCTTCTAGTTGTGCTCTTGTAATTTCACCAACTTTAGTTTTGTTAGGCACAGCAGAACCTTTTGGTAAGTTTAATGCCTTTTTAATTAAAACAGGTGCCGGTGGAGATTTAGTTACAAAAGTAAAACTTCTGTCTTCATATACATCAATAACAACAGGGATAATGTAACCTGCTTGAGATTCAGTTCTAGCGTTGAACTGTTTGCAGAAATCCATGATGTTAACACCATGCTGACCCAGAGCCGGACCTACCGGAGGTGAAGGGTTAGCTTTTCCTGCTTGAATTTGCAGTTTAATTTTTCCTACTACTTTTTTTGCCATTTTGTTCTCCTTTCGTGGTACTAGCGGGGGGCATCCCCTTCCACGGTATTAGTGTTGTTTTTCTACAGGGTTCGTGTATCGTCAGTTTTGTAGTTGCAAAGCTGACAGCTTACATTTACCCCCTATAATTTTTGTATTTGTTTGTATTCTAATTCAACCGGGGTTTCACGTCCAAAGATAGAAACCATCGCTCTGAGTTTAGCCTTATCAGGATAAACTTCAGTAATATCACCAACAAATTCTGCAAATGGACCGGATATAATTCTAACTTTTTCACCGACTTTAACATCCATTTCGATTTTCTGTGTTTGAGTAGTTGAACGGTGAATAATTTTCTTAATTTCGCTGTCTTTTGCTGGAATAGGTTTTTTAGCTGAACCAACAAATTTGGTAACCCCTGCTGTGTGACGCACAACATACCAGCTGTCTTCATCCATTATCATTTCAACCAGAACATAACCAGGGAAGATTTTTTCTTCTTTTTCCTGTTTTCTGCCGCCTTTTATCTGGGTAATAGTTTTTTGCGGAACTTCAACTCTGAAAATTTTATCCGCCATGTTCATATATTCAATACGTTTTTCAAGGTTACTCTTTACCTTATTTTCGTATCCTGAATAAGTGTGGACAATATACCA
>ERZ779866.3889-NODE-3889-length-11611-cov-2.559536_pt1 | contig 11611 bp, 14 predicted proteins | sample MGYA00511248_ERZ779866 | MGnify/ENA primary metagenome ERZ779866 (study PRJEB29588, sample SAMEA2155758) | human gut metagenome | biome: human gut; feature: human-associated habitat; material: faeces | place: Denmark | collected 2008/2010 ... | reverse complement strand
GTGGGCTCGTCGGCGATGATCATGCTGGGGTTGTTGACCAGCGCACGGGCAATGGCCACACGCTGCTGCTCGCCGCCCGAGAGCTGGTTGGGGCACATGTCCTTCTTCTTGGACAGGCCCACCAGGTCCAGCACGTAGGGGATCCGCTTGCGGATCTCCCGGGAGGACGCGCCCACCACACGCATGGCGAAGGTCAGGTTCTCCGCCACCGTCTTTTTCTCAATGAGCCGGAAATCCTGGAAGATGACTCCCAGGGTTCGCCGGAGATAGGGCACCTGACGGGGCCGGATGGTGTTCAGGTTGTAGCCGTTCACCATCAGGCGGCCGTCCGTGGGGGCCACCTCGGCCGTCAGCAGCTTGATGATGGTGGACTTGCCGGAGCCGGACGGCCCCACCAGAAAGGCAAACTCCCCGTCGTCAATCCGCAGATTGATCCCCTTCAGGGCCTTTGTGCCGTTGTCATAGGTCTTATAGATGTCGATGAGTCGAATCATAGCTACCTCGTCTGCCTGATAGTTATCATGCGTACCAATACATATCCATTCAACTGCGTATAGGGGACGCCGATGCCGGCGTCCCCTATACGGTTGTCATGTTCAGGAATCAATGCCACGGGAGATCAGGTACTTCTTGACCATGAGGGCCACCTTGAAGGTGATGGCGTCATCAAACTCCCGCAGGTCCAGGCCGGTCAGCTTCTTGATCTTCTCCAGGCGGTACACCAGGGTGTTCCGGTGGACAAAGAGCTTACGGGCCGTCTCGGACACGTTCAGGTTGTTCTCAAAGAACTTGTTGATGGTGAACAGGGTCTCCTGGTCCAGGGCGTCGATGGGGTTCTTCTTGAAGACCTCCTGGAGGAACATCTCACACAGGGTGGTGGGCAGCTGGTAAATCAGACGTCCGATGCCCAGGTTCTCGTAGTTGATGATGCTCTTCTCGGTGTCAAACACCTTGCCCACGTCGATGGCCACCTGGGCCTCCTTGTAGGCCCGGGCCAGATCCCGGATGTGGCTGACGATGGTGCCGATACCGATGACCGCCTTCACGTTGAGCTCCTCGGCCAGGGCATCCTCGATCTGCTTGGCCACCTTGTACAGGTCCTTGCTCTCGGTGGTGTCGGACAGCTGCTTGATGAGGGCCACGTCGGTCTCGCTGATGGAGAGGACGAAGTCCACCTGCTTCTCGGGGAACAGGGACTGGACCACGTCGATGGCGCCCACATCAGTGGAGCCCACCTGGCGGATCAGGAACACGGCACGGGGCACCTCGGAGACAAAGTGCAGCTCCTTGGCCCGGACGTAGATATCACCCAGAAGGATATTGTCGGAGATGATGTTCTTGACAAAGGTTGCCTTGTCGTGCTTCTCCTCGTAGTAGGTCTTGGCCCCGTTGAGGGCCACGGCCGCCATGGAGCAGATCAGCCGGGCGTGGTCGTCCTCGCCGCGGACAAACACGGCGTAGTCGAACTGGGCACCCCAGCCGGTCAGCGCCTTGAAGGTCTTGCCCTCAAAGGTGACAATCTCGTTTCCTGCGGCGTTCACAGTCTCCACCGCACCGGGCCAACGCTCTCCAATATTGGTCAGCTCATTGCAGGCCACCACCGTTCCCTCGGAATCGATGACGCCAATGGCTCTGTCTGAGCTCTCTTTCATCTGTAATACGACGCTCTGAAAAATCCTGCTGGACATAGGCGACAGCCTCCCTCAAACTCTATTATCATGGGAACGCACATTTTCCCTTACAGTATAGCGGATTTTTTTGTGCATTTCAATAGGAAACGCAAAATTTTTTGTGGAAATTGCCGAACCAGGTCTGACACTTCCCAATTTTATGACGATATCAGACCAAGTTCACTGTTTTTCCGCTGTTTTTATCATTTTTTCAGACAATTTTTTCGTGGATTTTCTTTTCACACGCCCGGAGCGGAGCGCAGCCGGGACAGCTCCTCTTCTGTCAGCGGACGCCACTGGCCCTTCTCCAGGCCCTCGTCCAGCACCAGCGGCCCCATGGTAAGCCGTTTCAGATAGCGCACCGGCTTGCCCCTGGCCGCCAGCATCCGCTTGATCTGGTGGTACTTCCCCTCACGCAGGGTCACCAGCGCCTCATCCGGCGCCTCCAGCAGCTTCAGCCCGGCAGGCAGACACACCAGTCCGTCTCCCAGGGTCATGCCGCCCTGAAAGGCCTCCACATCCGACTGGTCCAGCTGCCCCTCCACCTGGACAAAATAGGTTTTGTCCACGTGCTTGCGGGGAGAGAGCAGGTCGTGGGCCAGGGTCCCGTCGTTGGTCAGCAGCAGCAGCCCCTCGGTATCCCGGTCCAGCCGTCCGGCCGGAAACAGCCCGATTTTCCGCAGGTACTCGGGCAGCAGCTCCAGCACCGTGGCCTGTCTGGGGTCCTCCGTGGCCGACACCAGCCCAGCCGGCTTGTGCAGCATCAGGTACGTATAGCGCTCACAGAGCACGCTCTGGCCGTCCACACGCAGGTCCAGGCCCTCCCGCTGGTACTTCTCCTCCGGGCTGCGGACCACTGCGCCGTTGGCCGTCACCCGTCCGGCCCGCACCAGCTCCTTTACCTCCCGCCGGGACCACCGCCCCGTGGAGGCCAGAATTTTATCCAGTCGCTCCATTTTGTCCTCTCCTGTCCGTCTGATTCGCCGCCGTTTTCTGGCATAACCTCTGCCCCGCCCACATATGGATTACCACGACATAAAACGGAGGGAGCGTTGCGCTGTGTTTATCTTTACCGCCAAAGTGGACCGCAGAAAGCTCACCGCCGCGGCAGTGGCCGGGGTGGTGCTCTGCGGTGCGCTGGTGGCCCTGTTCGTCCTCCTGGGCGGGAAAGGGACGGCAGTCTCCGCACTGGCAGACCCCAAGGGCGTCCGGACCAATGAGGACAGGATCGCCTATCTGGAGCAGTTCGGCTGGACGGTGGACCCGGAGCCCGCCGCAGTGGAGGAGCTCCTGATTCCCGAGACCTTCGACGAAACCTACACCCAATACCTGGAGCTCCAGTCCAGCCAGGGCTTTGATCTGACCAAATACTGCGGAAAACGAGTCAAACGCTACGCCTACATCATCACCAACTACCCCACCGGTGAGACCGGTGTCCAGGCCGGGCTTCTGGTCTACAAAAATACCGTCATCGGCGGCGAGGTCCTCTCCAGCCAGCTGGACGGCTTTATCCACGGTCTTTCCCTTCCCCAGTCCTGAGGAAACACAAGCAGCTTCAGCGCCGTGCACAAACTGCCCGGCGCTCTTTTCTTTTCCCTCAGTGACGCTGCAAAGCTCCCTGGCCCCGGTACAGAAAGGCCATAAAAACCAGCCGTCCCGCCAGCTGCAGCACCAGATAGACCGTTATAGGTGCCAGCAGCATTTTATTGCCTGCCAGAAACATGGCCCCGCAGGCGCACAGAATACTGCTCACGCCGCACAGGACACACAGCCGCCAGGTCATCTCTCCCCTGCTGGAATCCACGTCCCCGTCCCGCTCCTCCATCAGGCGGCTGGACAGTCGGCAGATGATCACAAGCCCTGTCAGCTCCATCAGCTGCCGGAGCACTGCCAGGGCAAAAATCAGCATGGAGTTGTCCACAATCAGGGCGGCCAGCAACCCCACCACAGCGCCCAGCCGGGAAAACCATATGGCCCGGCGGTAGCCGCTGTCCGCAACGGATGCGGCGGTCAGCCCCACAAACACCAGGAAAAACACAGCCAGGCAGGTAATGGCGGAGAGCACCCGCAGAGGCATCAGGCCGAGAAGCAGCCCCGTGGTATTCAGCAGTACATAGGCCGCAGACAGGCATACACCGAAAAATATCCTCATCAGGCCCTGTCCGGCCGCAGAAAACTGCTTCTCCATAGGCAACCGCCTCCTGTGTCTTCTTCTACTCCTGCTTCATATGGACATTCAGATGGTTATAGGTCATCTCGATTCCGTTCTTGTCAAAGGCCGCTTTTACCTGCTCCATCAGGTCGGAATAGAGCTCCCAGTAGTCGTCGGTGGCACACCACACACGCACGGCGTACTCAATGGAGCTGTCCTTATAGGCCGAAACCCGTGCGAAGGGCGCAGGCTCACGCAGCGCCTTGGGATGGCTGCGGATGACCGACTGAATGGTCTCCTTCACCAGCTCCACCGGCGCGTCATAGGACGTATTGAACTTCAGATCCACCCGGCGGCGCTCCTCAGCGGTGTAATTGGTAATCTTGGCGGAGGCCACCTGGCCGTTGGGGATCATGATGATCTTATTGTCGTAGGTCTTGATTTTGGTGTACACCAGACCGATCTCGCTCACGGTTCCACTGATGCTCTCCGTCTCGATATAGTCCCCGGCCTTAAAAGGCTTGGACACCAGCACCTGGATGCCGCCTGCCAGATTGGAGAGGGTCCCCTGAATGGCCAGGGAGACAGGCTTCTCACTAAGAGGGTATCCCCCATCCTCCGCCTCAGCGGCGATCTGACGGGCACGGTGGGCCACCACATTTACAAGTTGATAGCGGCTAGGCACCTGGGCCAGAAGGTCTTTCATGGCAGGATAGAGCATCATATATTCTTACACTCCTTTGAAAATCTCAGATTCCCTCAACCAAGTGGAGCCGGTTTCGGGTCCGGCAGCCCTCGGCCAACAAAATTGCAATGATCTCGGCCGCGGCATCGGAGACCTTGTCGTTAACCACTAGAAAATCATAATTGGGAATCTCCTTATATTCTTCCCTGGCTTTTTGGAGCCGTCCGGCAATGATCTCTTCACTGTCGGTATTGCGGCCGCGCAGCCGCCTGGAAAGCTCCTCAAACGAGGGGGGAATAATGAAAATCAGCACCGCCTCTGGACATTTGGCCCGGACCTTGGCCGCCCCCTGAACCTCGATGTCCAGCAGTACATCGATGCCGGAGTCCAACTTTTCCTGGATGACCTTAAGGGAAGTGCCATAGTAGTTGCCTACGTACTCGGCGTGCTCCAACAACTCACCGGCGGAGATCATCCGTTCAAATTCCGCACGGTCCACAAAGTTGTAATTTACGCCGTCGGCTTCTCCCACCCGGGGCTTCCGGGTAGTGAAGGAGACAGAAAAATAGATGTCCTGCCGTTGCCCCAACAGTTCAGAAATCACTGTACTTTTGCCCACACCAGAGGGACCTGAAAGAACAATGAGTTGACCCCTCCTCTTTTTCTTTACTGTCATGAAACCAACTCCTCCTCTTCCGCCACCTCTGTAACCGCAGCGCCAAGACGCTCGGCCATTTTGTCCGTGGGAATTGCGGAAAGGATTACATGGTCGCTATCCATCACCAATACAGCCCGGGTTTTTCTGCCGTAGGTGGCATCAATGAGCACGCTCCGCTCTCTGGCTTCCTGGATCATCCGCTTGATGGGGGCGGATTCCGGGCTGACGATGGCAATCAATCGGTCTGCCGAGACCATACTCCCAAATCCGATATTGATGAGCTTCACGCCTCTGCCTCCCCTACTCAATGTTCTGAATTTGCTCCCGAATTTTTTCAATCTCACCCTTAATATCGATGACCCGCCGGGAGGTCTCAAGATCGCTGCATTTGGAACCAATGGTATTGGCCTCCCGATTAAACTCTTGAATGAGGAAGTCCAGCTTCCGGCCGATGGGCCCCCCCTGGTCCAGCATGACCTTAAGCTGAGAAAGGTGGCTCCGAAGACGGACAGTCTCTTCATCCACTGCAACCTTGTCAGCGAAGATGGCTGCTTCCGTAAGAATACGACTCTCATCCAACTGGTGGGTTTGCAACACCTCTTTCAGCTTTGTCTCCAGCCTTGTCCTGTATTCGGCCACTGTGCGGGGACTCTGATCCTCCACCAGAGCTGTAAGGCGCTCGATAGTGTCGGCGCGGGAAAGAATGTCAGCACGGAGCCTCTCTCCTTCCCGCTCTCTCATAATGGAAAAATCCCTTAGGGCCAGATTCAGCACTGTGCAGATATCGGCAGCTACAGCCTCTACATCCTCCGGGGCCTTCTCCACCTGGAGGACATCCGGAAAATGGGAGAGGAGCTCTAGCGTAGGGGCCCCCTCCACCGGAAAGGTCTCCTTCAGCTCCTGCAGTGCGGCAAGATAATTCTCAGCCGCTTGGCGGTTCACCGAGACTGTAATTCCCTCAGCCTGCATTCCCTCCAGGGAGACAAAGACATCCACTTTGCCCCGAGAAATACTGCCCTGGACCTGACGTTTAATGCTCTCCTCAGCAAATAGATAGGCTCGGGGCATTTTGATGGAACAGTCCAAATATCGATTGTTTACCGAACGCACCTCCACGGTTATGGTTCGCCCGTTTAGGACTGCCTCGCCCCTGCCGTAGCCAGTCATGCTGCAGATCATGGGCAGTCCCCCCTTTCTTATCTTTGTTTGTTTTCCCTTATATTTATGGCTGTTTCAGGGCCGTCCTTTTCGGAGAACCCGATCTACCCGCAGGGTATAAAAGGAAATCAGTTTGGTAAAGCCAAAATCGTAGACCAAAAAAATCACGTTTCCGGCAGGGTAAAGCACCCAGGGAACCGTCTGAACTGCTGGCAATGCTGCCACAAAAGCCCACCGAAACCCAAACCAAAAGAGGGTAAGCACAGCATTAAAAAAGAGCAGCTTAAGCACCAGCTCTAGTGTCAGCCTCCTCAGCCGCTCTACGGCATATTTCACCAGCGGATAGAGTCCAAAAAAGAGCAAATAAAGCAAAGCGTTGCCCTTATCCGGCAGCAAAATCAGGCTTAAAATGGACGTAGCAGTATAGCACATAGCCCCAGCAGACGGGCCACCGGAAATCACCGCAGCCGCCGGCAAGAGACCAGCCACAGCCACCAGTCCCATTCTTCCGGATGGCGACAGGACGGAGAGGTAAAGTACCACCAGAGATAGGGCGGCCAACAGGGCAGCCAAGGCTATGCCGCGGGTATTTTGCGATCTTTTCATCTCAATGTCCACATCCGCCACAAAGACAATTCAGGCAAAGCATAGTTGTGCAACAGTCCATAGAGTCCATGCCCCCAGCGCTATAGCCATAGGGCCGGTAAGCCTGTCCCCCCTGCTGCATCATATGATAGGCTTGCCGGTACTCTGGATTCCCGGGGTCCATATTGCAGGCGAATTGGAACTGCTGTGCGGCCTCGTCCAACCAGCCCTTACGGTAGGCAATGCTTCCCATAAGGAAATGCCACTCGGCGTCCTGGCCGGGGACAGAGCGGAGCAACTCCTCCGCTTGCGTGAGGTTCCCCAAGTTGATGGCCTGCCGTGCCTGCGCATAGGTGCTGTTCCCGGAGGAGGAATAAGAGGACCGGTTCTGCTGGCGGTAGCCCGATTGTTGATAGGCGCCCTGATAGCCACCCCCACCGCCGGAGCGCATCTTATTAATCGCCTCGTAAGCCTCATTGATTTCTTTCATCTTTTCTTCTGCCAAGTCCGCCAGTGGGTTATTTTGGTAATTGTCTGGATGATATTTTCGGGCTAACTCCCGGTAAGCACGCTTAATTTCGTCATCACTGGCGCTGGAGTCTACCCCCAAAACGCTATAAGGATCGTTCATGTCTGTTTCTCCCTGTCTGTTTCTTGAGCTGCCGCCACTGCCCGGTAAAGACGGCCTCCTCTACCGTGGGCAGACCCAAGCAGAGGATATTTAGTACAAGGCCGTTCCACGGCCCAAAGTCTGTTAAATTACAGGCGGATACCGCCAAATTCAAAGAATGCCGCAGTGTAGTCCGAATCTCGTCAGTATGCCTCTCAGGACCGTCTGGAAACCGGGCAAGATAAGGATTATATCCTTTCCGCTTCCGGTCATCCTCCAGGTCATCCCAGGCATCTACAAGGTAAATCCACCGTCCCACATGGTAGAGAAGCTGGGCCACCGCCCGGTCCCGGACAGAGTCTCCCGCAGCGGGTGAAGCGGCACACAAAATGCGGGCAAAGGTATCAGCCGCCCGATCCATGGAAAAAGCATGGTCCGCCTCCAGGACCCGGAGCTCCTCTAGACAAGCCGTGGTCTTCCGGACAAACTCAGGACACCTGGTTGCTGCCTTCTGATAAGCTGGGTGAAAAAAGAGAGAGAGAAAACGGGCTGGCAAACCACGCCAAAAGGAACTGTCTGCCACCGCATCTTGTAGCTTCCAATAGGCAAGCACCAAACTTTCGTCCGCCGCCAGGTCCAGGCTCTCCCGACGGGTACACACCCGCTTTCCTCGAAGGGGACAAGCGATACACCGACGCTTTTGGAGCTCCGGCTGGTCAGAGGCCGGAGCAAGAATCATGGCCAAAAAAGTAAAATCATAATTAAGAAGCCATCGGGAAAAGAAGCCATACCTACTTCCCAGTGTATGGCAAAGTCCGCAATAGAGTCCCTGATAGGACTCCAGCTCCCGAACTTTTAACTCTCCCCGGAGGGGGAGTACATAGCCGAACATCAGACCTCCTGTACCGCAACGATGCGAAACTGAAGAGCCTTGCGCTTTTTGACCCTGCGGTCTAATGCCACCACCAACAGGATACTTAGGGCAAAAGCAGCTATAGCCGCTAAAATACACCATCCCTGGGTGAATCCCAATGCCTGAGCCACCAGGTAACCCGCGATGAGCAGCACCATCGGTACCAAGTAGACAAAGGCAATGATACCCATAAGCTGGGCATTTTCAGTCTCAACTACTACAAGCTCTCCTTCTTTGGCGCCGACTGTATTTTCAGCCAGGGCGGTGACCGTAGGCTGGGCCGCGGTCATACAGCCGCCGCACTCGGAGCAATTGTGGGCACAGGCTCCCTGGCGCACCACTGCCACCTGGGCAGTGCCATTGGGGAACGTCCGCTTGATTTGCGCAGTTTGTGTCATATGGATTCTCCTATTTTTATTCCGCTTGGATATTAACGACTACGATGTATCCCCCAGAGGCGCCAGAGCTCACCACACCACATTTTCCGTCACCATCCAGGTAGATACGGGGGGTAAAGGGGAATTGTGCCTGCCGGAGGTTCTCACCCTCCAAGTCTACCACCACCCGGAGCTGATATCCTTCTACGTCCTCTAAAGAGGAGGCAGGGCCCCGGACCTGGACCTGAAGGCTCTGAGTTACTGGGTCTGCAGTAAAGCCCTCCGGTGTGTTGATGATCTGAATATTGGAGGTCTCAACTGTTTTCGTCTCCAGGCCGCTGACCGTGATGGTAACTATGGCCTGGGTGATACCACTGTCATTCGTGAGTTCTGGGGAGAGCTCGATGGGGAAGGTATAGGTCTGCCCATCCTGAATGACCTGGGAGAGATCAATCTCTCCCAAAGTAATAGAGGAACCCTCTAGGGGAGTAATATCGGTTTCATCTCCAGAAATTTGGATGGTAGAGGGACTAATCTCATAAGTGACATAGCGGTCAAAATTCTCTTCTGTCACACCGCCTCCATAGACGAACTGGACGGTAAGGGGCAATTCCAGCGTTTTGACCACTGGCAGCACGACGCTCACAGTATCCACGTTGGTAGTGATGCCTTCGCTCTCCACCACCTGACCATCCTCAGTCATAAGCTGGAAGCCTAGCTCCCCGCTGTAGGTTTTGGTGAGGTTCTCTCCGGTGATGATGACCTGAGCATAGGATACCTGCTCCACCAACTCCTCTGGACCCTGGATGTTGATGGTGCCGGGAGTGACTTCCGCCGCATTGGCACGGTAACCGTTTTCTTCGTCAACAGTACCTTCAAAAACCGCCCGCACTGGGATTTGCGTAGACAAAAGCCGTGAGACTGTTACTTGAATAACTTGCTTCTCCTGATCTACCACCTGAACGCTGCTGAGACTGAAAGGTGAATTTACTGGCGTGACTGTACAGGTCAAATCATAATTTCCCGGCTCGTCAATCTCCGTGACATTGATGGTAGCAGTAAAATATTGAGAAGGGTCCATAGCCATACTCACTAAAGTATTTCGGTTGCCGTTGACTCTGGCGGTTACCGTCAGACCTTTACCTGACTCCAGCATCAGGCCCTTGTTGTTCAGGACCTCCTCTCCCACAACAGTTACTGGAATGTTGCGAATGGTAATCTCTCCCACGTTAGTATCCAGGGATGTCACATAGACCCACAGCCCAAGAGCGATGAGGATAGCCAGGATCATATTGAATGCTTTATTTTCCGTGTATTTCTTCCCCATCGTGCTTGTCACCTTTTTTCGACTTAAATAGCGAGGAGAGCTTTCCAGGCGCCTTGGGCGTCTCCTGCTGGGGCAGCAGCTCATTGCGCAGAAGGCGCTCCAAGGTTTCGGGTGCCAGATGGCGCTTGAGCATTCCATTTTCCGCCACAGAGATGGAGCCGGTTTCCTCCGAAACGATGGCCACCACGGCGTCAGAGTTCTCACTCATGCCGATGCCGGCCCGGTGGCGCATTCCAAGGTCCTTGGAGAGGTTAACGTTGCCTGATAGTGGAAGCACACATCCCGCTCCTACAATATGTCCGTTCCGGACGATGACCGCCCCATCATGGAGAGGGGCCTTGTTCCAGAAAAGGTTTTTTAGCAGCTCAGCGTTTACTGTAGAGTTCAGGGGCGTGCCGGTTTTGATGATATCGTCCAGAGGGACCTTCCGCTCAAATACCATCAGCGCGCCGACCTTGTCCCTGGAGAGAGAGGTATAGGCCTGAACGGTCTGAGCGATGGCTGCTTCTACCTCTGGGGGGGCCTCCTCTCTGCTGAACATGTCTCCTAAGCTGCTGCTGCCCAGTTGCTCTAAAAAGCGGCGGATCTCTGGTTGAAATACTACAATAAGGGCCAGGGCACCCATAGTGAGCAGGTTGCTAAGGACAAAGTAAATCACCCGCAGCGGCAGCCAAGCAGAGAGGGCGAGGGCTACCAACAGCAGGAGGATGGCTTTCGCCACTTGAGCCGTCCGGCTGCGCCGGACTAAAATCAGAATGCGGTAGACAATATAGGCCACAATGGCGACATCCGCCACGTCCGTAATGGAAATGTTAAAGGTCTGGATGTAGTGAAACATCCGCTGCACAAAATCAGTCATTTCCAAAGTCTCCCACACGCTTAATATATGCTCCTGGGCGCACGCTATAAATCAGCGCCCGCCCCCAAAATCATTATACTGTATCTATGAAGAAATGGCAAGGACTAGGCCGATGAAATTTCCTTAAATTCTAGAGAGAACAGCCGAAAAAAAGAGTACGGGAGCGTGCGGCGCAGTGCCGCACGTTCCCGTACGTCATAGAGATATCTCCTTGTGCTCACCCCTGAGTGATTTGTGCCACCGCCCTGGCCAGAAGGTCAACCTCCCGGATGGTGTTGAAGGCAGAAAAACTGACACGAACAGTCCCATCCCCTATGGTTCCGGCGGATTGATGGGCTAGAGGAGCACAGTGGAGACCTGCCCGAACGGCGATGCCACGGGCGCCCAAACGTTCTGCAACCTCCTCGCAGTCCAAACCATCTACCTGGAATGAGAGGACCCCTGCTTGGCTGAACAGCCGGGGGGCGGCGTACACTGTTACCCCGGGAACCGCGGAAAGGGCTTGGGCGCAGCGGGCAGTGAGGCTTCGTTCATGGTTTAGAATGACCTCTGGAGTCCTGCGGCGGACAAAGCGGATACCCTCTAGTAGACCAGCGATTCCTGTGAGATTGTGGGTG
>ERZ779866.3886-NODE-3886-length-11617-cov-2.455544_pt1 | contig 11617 bp, 10 predicted proteins | sample MGYA00511248_ERZ779866 | MGnify/ENA primary metagenome ERZ779866 (study PRJEB29588, sample SAMEA2155758) | human gut metagenome | biome: human gut; feature: human-associated habitat; material: faeces | place: Denmark | collected 2008/2010 ... | reverse complement strand
AACGAAACCCGTTAGCCGGAAGGTTAGCGGGTTTTCGCTGTTTATTATCTTACCTTTTTATTACCTTACCTTTTCCAATGGAAATGTAACACTCCACTTCCCTTTAATGTGCATATTACTTGTTGTGAACTTTCCATAAATAACATAATCCGAAACATTTTTATCTGACAAGTCAAAGATATATTCGCTGTACATATCTTTTTCTCCTTCATCTGTAAAGAAAGAAATACTTGCTTCACAATCAAGAACATCTCCATCACTGTTCTTCAAATAAACATATCCATGATTATCCGTTTCAAGCGCAGAATCATATCTGATTTGAATATGAAGTTTTTCTCCCACATATCCTATCGCCGTAAGAGCAACTCCCGAAACAGGCGAATTTATATCGGGAGAAAGTATGGAGATATGGGCTGGAAATATAAGGCGAATTTATATCTCCTTGAGATACGAGAGCCTGAAAATCTTCCATATACTTTTCACTATTTGCACCACTCCCACCCAAAACACTATACGGAGTAAAAATCTTTACCGAACCGCTATTCTTATCCAAATTTAATGTCGATATTGAACCTTCATACGTTTCTTTATTACTCAATATTTCCCGCACAGAGAAAGTTATTTTCTCATCTGCAATATCATACTTATCCCATTGCGATATAGAAATCAAAAAAACGGCTGTTTCCGTCTCTGCATCATACTTTATATTTTCACATGAGCTACTGCAGTCAAATGAGGTATTGATACTAAAACTATCAAACAAATCTGTCGTTTCATCAATCCTGTCTTCCTCCAAATCTTGTACAGAAATAAGTATCTTCGCCTCTCCGCTCTCTACATAAGCAGAAATAACCTCTATTTTAATACCATTATCCTCACTTATCATACTAACAGGCTTTAACTTTTGGGCTGCTGACGGAGACAACGTATAGAGAAATTCATAAGCCGGAGAAAAATCCGCAGCTACCAATGTCGAAACAGATAATATAAATACAAGTATAAATGAAGCCGCGGCAGCAACGCTCTTTTGTAAAATAGAACTCTTCCCTGTCCTTTTCTTTTTTCTCTGAAAATCTGCAGCTTCTTCGATATATCGATCATTAATATTGCCAATCGCATCTGATATATCCTTTTTTCTCATACTTCAACGCCCTCCTTTTTTAAATATCGTTTTAATTTTCCTCTAATTCGTGAAAGCCGGACTGATACATTGTTATTACTTATTTGAAACCTTTCCGCAAGATCTGAAATACTATCAGAATACCAATAACGGCGAACAAACATTATTCTGCTTCTCTTATCTAACGTTTCAAGAAAGCCGTCAAGTAAATCCGACAATTCATTTGCTTCCATTTCCTGTTCGACAGTCATTACTGCCATAAGACAGTTCTCCAATTCCTGCAACGCCACATCATAATAGCTGTTCCGCTTAATACAAGTGTTCTCATGGTACTTCGCAATAGATATATTTCGGATAATCCGGAATATATAAGCCCTTAACGGATTTGGATTTTTAGGCGGTATTGTATTCCATACGGCAAGGTATGTATCATTTACACATTCCTCTGCATCACGATGATTTTTCAAAATGTTGCCTGCAATACGTTTACACGCCGTTCCGTATTTTTCCGACAATTCTATAAGAGCCTGTTCCTCTCGCTTATAGAGCAAATCAATAATTTTACTATCTTCTTCCAACGTATCATCCTCCTCTCAGCTATATACTAGGGATTTATCCGCAAATCTTACACCTGAAAACAACAATTTTAAAACCTTTTAAACATTTAATTTCCCCCTGCTTGCAGAAAGTCCTGAAAGGAAGTGCTTGCCAACACTTTAATCCATCGTGATTACTTCAATCCAAATCACACTATATAAAACTGCGGAAACTCAAGGAAAATGAATATTGCATTCAATATTTGCATATGCTATAATGCCAGCAGGCAAAAAGAAACGGCGTATCCATGTTGAGCGTCAACAAAAAACCCACGAGTGCACACCTCGTGGGTTTTTCTATTCCTACTTTTTAGGCATGGGGAGGATTAACCCCATAGGCCGGTTGCCGATTATTTTGTCGTGAATTACTTTACAAAATCAGCATGGCATCTCCAAAGCTAAAGAAACGATATCGTTCTTTCACCGCTTCTTCATAAGCCGCCATAACATGTTCTTTTCCTGCCAGCGCGGATACGAGCATAATAAGAGTTGACTCCGGCAAATGGAAGTTTGTGATCAGGCAGTCCAGCGTTTTAAAACGATAACCCGGATAAATAAAAATCTCCGTCCAGCCACTGCAAGCCTTTAAACGTCCGTTTTCATCTGCCGCAGATTCAATCGTGCGGCAGCTTGTCGTTCCGACACAGATCACGCGTCCGCCCCTGTCTTTGGCATGGTTGATCTTCTCCGCCGCTTCTTCATTTATCATATAAAATTCCGAGTGCATATGATGATTTTCCACATCGTCAACTTTGACAGGACGAAATGTTCCCAAACCTACATGTAATGTTACTCTTGCAATATCAACGCCTTTTTCTTCAATTTTTCTAAGTAGTTCCGGCGTAAAATGAAGTCCTGCCGTCGGAGCGGCTGCTGAACCTGAATGTTCTGCATAAACCGTATTATATCTGTTCTTATCCTGAAGCTGATGCGTAATATACGGCGGAAGAGGCATTTGACCGAGCTGATCTAATATTTCTTCAAAGATACCTTCGTATTCAAAATGGATCAGTCTGTTTCCTTCGTCCACGATATCGACAACTTCTCCTACGAGCAGCCCGTCTCCGAAACTAATCCGCGTTCCCGGTTTTGCCTTACGACCGGGTTTCACGAGCGTTTCCCACACATCATCCGCTCCTCTTTTCAGAAGAAGCACTTCGATCTTCGCTCCGGTTTCTTCTTTTGCTCCGATCAATCTGGCAGGGATTACCTTTGTATCATTTATCACGAGACAATCGCCTTCATTCAAATAATCGATAATCTCACTGAATACATGATGTCCGATCTTACCGGTTTCTTTGTCCACTGTCATAAGTCTGGAAGAGGAACGGTCTTCAAGCGGATCCTGCGCGATCAACTCCTCCGGAAGATCATAATAAAAATCACTTGTTTTCATATTCGGTTTATCTCCTGTTATTTCTAAGAAGCAAGCCTTGTTTTATTGTGTTCTAAGCTCTGCGCCCATTTTCTTTCCGAGTTTTTTCATAACCTGTTCGGCGACGCTTTCGATCTCCTGTGATGTCAGCGTTTTCTCATCAGATCCGATCGTCAGTCTGATCGTTACGGATTTTTTGCCCTGCGGAATCTGTTTTCCTCTGTATTCATCTACAAACGATGCGTCTTTTAAAAGGGCGCTTGCTTTCTTTTTACCCATAACGGCATCATAAATGTCATTCCATACTGCATCGGAATCAAAAAGCATGGAAATGTCATAGTCTGTCTCAGGATACTCTGCAAGATGCTCGAATTTATTCGTTCTTGATTTCAGCGGTTTCAGTTTTGAAGCATCCATTTCAAAAAGAATCACAGAAAGATTCTTAATGCCGCATTCCATAGAAACTTTTTTCGCTACAAGCCCCATATCGCCGATTTTCTCGTCATCAAGGTAAATATTCAGCCACACAACATTGTCAGCCCATACCGGCTTTTCTTCTTTTTTAAACTCATACGCTTCCATATGCGTATATCTCGGCATATACTCAAGAACTCCTTTTGCCTCTCTGAAAAGCATACCGATGTCCTTTACGCTGCTTGCAAATGCCGCTCCGATATGTCTGCGCTGTTCAGGAAGAGATTCCGTCTCATCATATGCATTTGTGTAGTTTTTATCAAAGAACACCTGAGCCTCTTCAAAGATAGAAAAATCATTAAAGTAACGCTCGTTTTTCGCAACCGCCTCGCAAAGGTTCGGCAGAAGAGAAGAACGAATGCAGCTCATATCCGGCGCCGGAGGCGTGGAAAGTTTCAAAACTCCGTCTGTGCTTTGCAGAACTGCGTTTACAAACACATCGTTCATCCACGGATAAGTATATACTTCCTGCATTCCACAGCGTATTGCAAGATATTCTTTAATATTTCTTACAAGACTCTTATCTTTCTGATTGATCGAGTCTGTAAATGTCGTCGTAAACTCTGTCGCCTCGAAATTATCGTATCCGTACATTCTGGCAACTTCTTCCATCACATCGTCTTTAATGGAAATATCTCCTGTCGAACGCCATGTCGGCGCCGTCACATGCATGTTGTCTCCGTCGATCTGAACATCGAATCCAAGCTGCTCTAATTTGCCCTGGATTTCTTCGTTTGTCAAATGTTTTCCAAGTCTCTTCTCAAGCCATGTCAGATTAACGTCAATCTCTGCTCTGTCGAGTTTTTTCACATAATTATCGCAGTATCCTGTCACCTGAAGTTCAGGATAAAGCTCTTTAAAATACTTCATTGAAAGAGCAAGCGCCTGATCGCATCTTTCAGGATCGATTGCTTTCTCATATCTGGAAGACGCTTCTGTACGCGTATCGTAACGAAGCGCCGTACGGCGGATGCCTGTCGCTTCAAAGTTTGCCACTTCAAGAATCACGCGTTCCGTCTTCGGCAGGATCGAATCTTTCGCTCCGCCCATAACTCCTGCAAGAGCAACCGCGCCTTCGGAATCTGTGATTACAAGATCATCTGCGTTTAATTCAAGTTCTTTATCATTTAAAAGAAGCAGTTTCTCACCTTCTCCTGCATGTCTTACAACAATGTGATCCGTAATATTGTCCGCGTCAAATGCATGTGTCGGATTTCCTGTTGCAAGCATTACATAGTTCGTGATATCAACAAGCGCATTGATCGGACGCATTCCTACTTTCCAGATTCTATTCTGCATTTTATACGGCGCAGGTTTTACAGCCACGCCTGACATTTCAACGCCGATATATCTTGTACATCTGTCAGGATCTTCTATCTCGACTTTAAAATCAGACTGAACGTCTGCCCGGAAAGGCTCGATCTTTGCAAGCGGCAAGTTATAAAGAGCCGCGATCTCGCGGGCGATTCCGTAATGTCCCCAAAGGTCCGGTCTGTTTGTCATTGATTTATTGTCGATCTCAAGAAGCACGTCATTCATATCCAAAGCATTTGCCAAAGAAGTTCCTGCCGGAACGTCAAACGCTGACAGATCAAGGATTTCTCCTTCTGTTTCTGACGGGAACAGCTCGCCTAATCCGATCTCATCTGAAGCGCAGATCATACCGAATGACTCAACTCCGCGAAGTTTAGAATTTTTGATCACTACAGGCTCACCCTCGCCGTGCCAGCGGACAACCGCTCCCGGACAAGATACTGCAACGCGCATTCCTTCTTCCAGATTAATGCCTCCGCATACGATGTCTTTGATCTCATCACTGCCGATATTTACTTTACATACTCGCAGTCTGTCCGCATTCGGATGCGGCTCGATCTTTTCGATCACTCCGACGATCATATTTTCAAAACGTTCTGCAAGATATTCCACATCTTCCACTTCGACTGTAGACATTGTCAGATCGTACGCCAGTTTTTTCAGATCTGCATCTTCCGGAATATTTACATAATCTCTAATCCATGATAATGATAATTTCATAGTCTCTCTCCTCGTATCTAAATTGCCTCTATCTAAACTGTTTCAGGAATCTTAAATCTGCGCTGTGGAACAATCTTACGTCATCCACGCCGTAGCGCATCATAACAAGTCTGTCCAAACCGATATTTACATAAAATCCTGTATACTCATCCGGATCAAGCCCTGCTGCCCGAAGAACGTTCGGATGCGGAGAACCGCCCGGCATAACTTCGATCCAGCCGACATGTTTACATACGCTGCATCCTTTTCCGCCGCAAACCTGACACTGCATGTCGATCTCAAATCCCGGCTCTACAAACGGGAAGAAACCGGAACGCATTCTGACCGGAACGTCCGTTCCAAACACTTTGCTCAAAATACTCTTAATCATTACTTTACCTGATGTAAACGTAATATCTTTGTCCACGATCAGCGCCTCATACTGGAAAAACGCTCTCTCATGATGCGCGTCCGTTGTCTCATTTCTGTACACGCGACCCGGATATACGAAACGATACGGCGGTTTGTGTGTCTGCATATAGCGAACACTTCCGCCTGTCAGATGCGGACGAAGGCAAAGCTTCTCATTCGTGCTTCCGCTGTCATGTCCTTCCAGCCAGTATGTGTCCATACTCTCACGCGCCGGATGATTCGGCGGAAAATTCAATTTATCAAACGCATACATTTCACTTGTGATCTCGTCTTCCTCGAACACCTCGAATCCCATCGAACGGAACGTATCGTTCAAGTCATAACACATCTGCGTGATCGGGTGAAGTCCGCCGCCTGTCGGCAGGATACCCGGAACAGAACAGTCAAAATCAGGAGACACTTCCGAAGCTTTCAGCTTCAGCTCTGTTCTCTTAGAGTTGATCAGCTCCGTCACCTGATTCTTAGCCTGATTGAGCACCTTTCCCATCTCCGGGCGAAGCGCTGCGTCAAGCTTCGGCATCTCCTTCATTAACATACTTAACGCACCCTGTTTTCCAACATATGCATTCTTCACATTCTGCAGTTCATTTTCATTTGCTGCTTCAGAAATCTTAGTTTTCACTTCTGATAAAATACTGTTGATTTTATCTTTCATTTTATTTCTCCTTCCCAAATTGTTTTTTCATTTGAACTTCCTCGATGCGGCGTGCGCATCCTCCCTAAGGGATCTATGCCATAGGAAATCGAATTTTTCTATAGCATAATCACCGGAAGTGCCAAACGGCACATTCCGGGATTGTAAGCGGTCGCCAAGGTCTCGGGCAAGCCCGGACTTTGGCTCGTCGCCTATACAAAAAAACACCGTCGCCCCTATCCACGCACATTCTCGCATGGATAGGGGCGCGGAATCCTGTTCCTCGCGGTACCACCCTATTTCAGAGCATCCTATCTGCTCTGCGCTCTCATTGTGTAAAATATTGCTACACGAACATCCGACTTAACGCACAAACTGCTTTTCGCCGGAAGACTCCCATACTGAAACTTCAAGAAGGGTCGCGCGGAATGCTCTCAGCCGATGACACTCCGTCTCTGGGTCGCTCTGCCTACTCTACTCACATATGTTCATAGTCTAATTTCTGAAATTATGATTTTGTTTCTGTTATATTTTTTAATCTCCCGCTTTGTAACAACAAACATTGTTCCAATCGGCTGATTCTAAATTATTTTGGCACAGATTACGTTTTTTGTCAATGACGGAAATTTACCTCCTCTGTCACGTTCCGCATAAGCATTTCCAAAAAGCGTTCTTTCTTAGTTTCTCCTGTAAGCTCTTTGAAGTAAACGCCTTTTCTTGTTTTTAAATAAGCTCTTACATTTTTACTTTCGTAAAAATCTGTCTTGTGAGTCAGCGTCATCTCATCAAGCGCTTGCGGACAACTGATGAAAAGAGACTGCATCGCCTGTTTCGCTTTCGCATTCTGCTCCAATCCGGTCACGGCATCACCATTTGCACAATAAATATGGATGTTCAATCCAAACACGAGCACAAGAGTCTTCGTTTTATTACCGATGATCGCGCTCTCCACCGGTATATCAAATACTGCTAGATAAACCTGCTTATCATTTTCAAGCTGAAGATTCATCTGTTCAAATGTATAATCCAAAGCATTTTGCCTTAATTCCAAATATCGTTCTGACACTTCTTTTATAGCCATAAATTTACTCTCCTCCTGCCAGTTCTGCATAGATATCTTTTATCCTGCGGTACGTTCCATCCTGCTTTTTGTACAGCTTATCATTCTCCGATTTATACAGAGGGAACTTATTTTCCTCAAGAACCTGCTTCAAAATAACCGCCGCATTTTCAAGACACTTTTCTGTCATACAGTTGTCAAACTTTTTTATTCTGTACAACGTATTCCAATCTTTCGCTTCATCTTTCAGATCAAACGTAAATGCCCCGCGGTCTGCATCCAGTGTAACATAAATTTTTGTCGGCTCATAGAAAAATCTGATCTGAAACTGCCCCATAGGGCCGATCGCACTGCTTTCACCGATCACCCGTATCTGTTCGCCGAATATTTTACAAATAATCTTCTTATATTTACACATCATTTCCTTTTGCTCTGTCTCCATACGTTTCCGCTCCATATATTCATATTGTGAACTACCCATTGTCTGAAGCCTGTGGGCTTCCTGTTTCAATCCGATACATGATGTCTGTCGGCAAAATCACAAAAACTTTAAAATCCGCTCTGTTCTTGGGTAACACAACACAGTCACCTGCTCTTCTCCTTCTAACTCATAATACTCATCCGAAGAAATTTCCATCTGATATTCCGTCCACTCGTCATCTCTTCCGCATAAATAGTAATGCCGTGAAATAAGACCATATATTCCCGACGATTCACGCATAGTAACTGACGTCAGACGCACAACCTCCGGTCCTGATATAAGATCCAATACAAGCTTTCCTGATATCCATCCGCCAATACCTAATATCAATACCAGCAGCAATACTCCGAAAACAACCGCCGTTTTATTTGTCTTCCTTTTATGAATGATCGTCCACACACAGCTTCCTCCGATACCGAAAAATAAAACCGCATTTGAACCTTCATTTACCATTCCCAATACACCTGTTTCCGGGATTACAATTTTAACAATCAAAAAAACCAGCACTAAAATCCAAAAAATTGTTGTAAATAAATCTCGTTTCTTTTCTTTTTCATCTCTCGTTTTCATACTCACCGTTTTACAGCCTCCTTATTTTTCAAGCTGCAATCCGCCTTTACTCTGGTCTTGATAAGTCAAATTGCGCTCAGCCTTACTGTACAGCATGCCACAAATCACCCTCTTTTACAAATTTATATCCATGCTGCCGCAAATACTCGATCTCTTTCGCAAAAAAACTTCCGTCTCCGCTGAATTTCGCCGGATCATGAGATAAGTATATATCTCTTCCCGACGCGATTTCAATATCAAGAAATTTCTCATTTACTTTCCACATTTCATCTCTCGAATACGTTTTTGCCAGCTCATCCCACTCATCCAAATTATAATACTGTGCGTCATATTCTTGCGCTATTTTATCATATGAAGTCGATTTTCCGTCCTCAAACTTACCAAGCACGACGGCATCCGATTTACCCTTTCCTTTTATTGCGCCAAATGCGAGATCTTCTGCTTCCTGATTTGTAAATATCGCAGTCTTAGCGCTGTCTGCATCTGTCTTTGGATGCAAAAAGCTTTCCTGTTTTTTCGCATACTCTGAACGGATTTTTATCACTTCATTGTGATCAACTTTCTTCACCGCTATATGCTCGGACACTTTCTGATCTGCAAAATCCCACGCATCCATATCTGCATCAGATAGTCCCGGAGGGTTATGTTTTCCGCTTTCCATGTTCTGCATCGATTGATTATACCGTTTCGCCTCTGAAAATGTCATATCATCTGTAAACGGAACATGTTTACTTCCCACCTTATCAAGTCCTTTATCCAATCCAAACTCAAGTCCTGTTTTAAGAAGTTCCGTCTGAAAGTCGCCCAAATCCAGCTCTTCACGCGCCCAGTTTGTCATAGTTTCGGCAGTAAAATCAACCGCCATGTCTTTTACAGCCTCTTTTGCTACTCGTTTCGCGCTTTCGCGCGCGATTGCCTTTACTCCAAGACCGGCCCCCGCCTTAGTTCCTTGACCAATAGGAACTAAAAGACCCGCAACCATCATATTTATATTTCCCCATGCGTCATATGCCTCTTGATTCCCCTGAAATACTGTATCTCTAATAAAATTAAAAGACTTACTTGTCAGATCTTTAGCTCTTCCATAATGAACGTCCTGAATGCCCTCTATCGCTTTACTCGCCCCATAGAGAGCGGTCGATCCTCCTGTAACCCATACGCCTATCACAACCGGAGTTGCCATCCCTCCAGTTCCGACGATTGCCAAGATTCCGGTAATTGCCGCAGCGCCTCCTGTCAGCAATTTTATTGCGCCTTCCTCTTCTCTTGCCTTACACGCATCTTCATATTGCTGTGCGAATACTTCCTGCATCTTTACTTCTGCAAGCTCGATCTCTTCCGCATTTTCTTTCAAATACTCATTCGCTGTCAGTACATGCTGACAAAGCTCCGGCATATGTGAATTTCCGAAACAGTCTCCCGACTGATACGATGTCACATTCGTTCCGTTTGTATAATATTCTGTAAGCGTTGCAAATAATGACTGAAGCAGATCTGCCAATTCCCCGTTTGCTTCTGACTTATGCTGCGCTTCATAATCTATAATATTTTGATTGAAGTCTGTTACATTCTGCTTTACTTCTTCCATAGAATCTTTTAAATAATACGAATTAGGCGCCTGCAAAGCAATAAGATCCGATACATTTAACAAACTTGTTTGTACTATTAGAGAAGAATCAGATACGTCTTCGATCTCTGTTTTCATCCGGTCTTTTACAGAAAGTAACGTCTTCTGGGGAATGACTGCATATAAGTCCCCTTCTATATCATAATATCCTTCACGGTAAAAAAGATATTTTGTCCTATATAACTGTATTGCCTGCTGTATAGAAGTAAGCAGCGTCATATGCACTTCTTTCAGATACGTTTTAACAGACTCCGCGCTTTTTCCTTGATAACATTCCATATTTCCAAGATTTTCACACGCCTTAACCCACGGTTCTAACTGACTGACCCATTCTGCCATGCGCCCGTTTGTCTGATCATAAAATTGATCCATAGAACTATACATTATTTTATATTGTCCACTCATAATTTTTCCTCTGATATTTCATCAAAATCTCTGTACAATGTCTGCATATCGAAAAACTATCCCGAAAAATTCCGTAACAGTTCATTTTAACTATTACAAAAATTCCAAAATCCGCTCTGTTCTCGAATAACATCGTACAATGATTTCATGTATATTTTCCAACTCATAAAACTCATCTGCCGATACTTCCAGCCGATACTGCTTTCCGTCTTCCCCTCTGCCGCATAAGTAATAGTGATGAGAAATTAACCCTGATAATCCGTTGAGTTCCTCTGTTGTAACCGATGTCAGACGGATCGTTTTTGGTCCTTCTATAAGATCTGCTGCGACCTTCCCAGAGATCCAGCCACCGGGAACACATGCTAAAACTGCTAAGCATAAACCGAGAACAAGCGCAGATTTATCTTCTTTTCTTTTCTTGATAGCTGCATAAGCACAGACTGCTCCTACTCCGAAAAATAAAACTGCCATTGACCCTTCGTTCACCATCCCACCTATGCCTGTTTCCGGCAGCATAATTTGCATAACAATAAAAAGCAAAACTGCAATACACAAAATTCCTCCGGCAATTTCCCGAATTTTCTTTTTTCTATCATCTCGTTTATTTTCCACGTTCACTCTTTTTGCTTTCCTTTTTTATTTTTATTTTCTCATGTATTTCTGCTGTTCTCAATCACTTTATTTCAACATTTGAAGACCTTTCCATACACCCTCTAATTTTAAATCTATTTCTTTCAGTTGTTCTCCCGTAGTTTCAATCGCATCAATATCTTTTTTTATAAGTGATTTATAAAGACTTATGATTCTTTGCAGCTGAACGAACTGCTCTG
>ERZ779866.3884-NODE-3884-length-11618-cov-3.473925_pt1 | contig 11618 bp, 9 predicted proteins | sample MGYA00511248_ERZ779866 | MGnify/ENA primary metagenome ERZ779866 (study PRJEB29588, sample SAMEA2155758) | human gut metagenome | biome: human gut; feature: human-associated habitat; material: faeces | place: Denmark | collected 2008/2010 ... | reverse complement strand
ATCTGACGGATCCGTTCGTAGACATCCATATCATTTTTTCGGTGGGCCGGAAGGGCCAGACGGATATCCAGAGACCGGATTTTTTTCAGACTTTCCAGATAATTTCCAAGGGAGTCTTCAACACCGCGCCACATGGTGATGTTCGGGGTGATATCGAATAAAATATGATCTCCGGCAAAGAGTATTTTTTCTTTTTCCATAAAAAGACAGGTGTGTCCCGGGGTATGTCCGGGCGTCTGTATACATCGGAAAGTATAGGCGCCGACAGTAAAACGGTCTCCGTCGGAAACACCTTCTGCTTTGAATAAATATTCAGGCGCATACTGACGCGCCGGATTGACTGCCCGCTGACGTTCGATCAGGTCCTCGGAAAGGCCTTCCCTGAAAAATTTATGTTCCATCCACCGCCAGTTATCGCCGTCCACATCACGGCTCAGGTAATCATAGTCGGTCCGGCTCATAAGAATTTTCGTCTGTCCGGTGGCGATATGATTGACGAGGCCGATATGGTCGGAATGAAGATGGGTTAAAAACAGCGTGGTCCGGTCCATATCGATATCCAGCGCTTTCAGTTTTTCCATCGTTTCCCAGAACAGGGTTTCGCTACTGACCATGTGCATCGCTACGCGTTGTTGGTCACCCGCCAGCGGCAGAATGGTTGGGCGTTCGGCACCTGGCAGCAGGGCGATGACTTCATCCAGACGTTCGGTCGGTGCGTGCATCATGATGTATTTTGATTCGCGCGCCTGGATCACACCCTGAATACGGGTCAGCAGTTTGTCGATCAGTTGCTGTTTGGATTCTTCCATTTCGCCATCGCGCTGGATCAGGCAGGCTTTCGAGCGGTAGATAACTTCGACTTCGCGCAGGCCGTTTGCTTCCAGCGTGGCACCGGTGGAAACCAGATCGCAAATCGCATCCGCCAGTCCGGCACGCGGGGCGACTTCAACAGAACCGTTCAGTAAGCAGGATTTAAAAGAGATGCCTTTCTGGTCGAGATAACGCTTGAGCAGGTGAGGATAAGAGGTGGCGATACGTTTACCGTTTAAGGAGAGCGGGCCATCCCAGGCTTCATCAACCGGCGTTGCCAGCGAAAGACGGCAGCCGCCGAAATCCAGACGACGCAGGGTAAAGTAGCGTGGATCTTCACCCTGGGCGCGGCGGTTAAGCAGCTCTTCTTCCAGCACGTTTTCGCCGATAATCCCGAGGTCAACCACGCCGTCCATTACCAGACCGGGAATGTCGTCGTCACGCACGCGCAGAATATCAATCGGCATGTTTTCTGCCATCGCGATCAGGCGCTGGGTGTGAAGATTGATTTTAATGCCACAGCGCGCCAGCAATTCACGTGAGTCATCACTTAAACGGCCGGATTTCTGCATAGCTATGCGTAAACGAGTGTTGTCTGTCATTTTCTTATTCCTCTTTAAACCTGTCTGAACCGTTATCAATCGCGCAATAAAAAAGCCCCCGGAAGGTGATCTTCCGGGGGCTTTCTCATGCGTTCATGCACCACTGGAAGATCTGAATGTCTTCCAGCACACATCGCCTGAAAGACTAGTCAGGATGATGGTGATGATGGTGGTGTTTAAATTGAACGCGTGTCATAAAAGTCTCTTTGAATGTTTATTCAACTGATGTCTTTTAACCTAAACCACTTTCACGTTAGAAAGCAAGGGCTTTTTTATATATTTTATGGCAATGGATTTGTTTAATGAATGAGCGGGGAAAGGAGGGCGCTAAGAGGACTGTCCTCTAAGCTGACGGCACCAAAAATAGCGAAGCCTGGATTTTCGTCTCACTGACAATACCTTGATCTACAAACTAATTAATAAATAGTTAATTAACGCCCATCATTGTACAATGAACTGTACAAAAGAGGAGATTGACATGCGTACAATTAGCTACAGCGAAGCGCGTCAGAATTTGTCGGCAACAATGATGAAAGCCGTTGAAGATCATGCCCCGATCCTTATTACTCGTCAGAATGGAGAGGCTTGTGTTCTGATGTCACTCGAAGAATACAACTCGCTGGAAGAGACGGCTTATCTACTGCGTTCCCCCGCTAACGCCCGGAGATTGATGGACTCAATCGATAGCCTGAAATCAGGCAAAGGAACAGAAAAGGACATTATTGAGTGAAACTAATCTGGTCTGAGGAATCATGGGATGATTATCTGTACTGGCAGGAAACAGATAAGCGAATTGTTAAAAAGATCAATGAACTTATCAAAGATACCCGCAGAACGCCATTTGAAGGTAAGGGGAAGCCAGAACCCCTGAAACATAATTTGTCAGGTTTCTGGTCCCGACGCATTACAGAGGAGCACCGTCTGGTATACGCGGTTACCGACGATTCACTGCTCATTGCAGCATGTCGTTATCATTATTGAACAGATTCATTCATAGAATGAATTGTCAGTTTTGATACGCTAGCGTAGCCTTATAGATCTAAGGTGTATCAGGAGATAACGGATGAAAAAGGTCGCAATTGTCGGGTTAGGGTGGTTAGGCATGCCGCTGGCGATGTCACTTTCAGCGCGAGGCTGGCAAGTCACCGGGAGTAAAACCACACAAGATGGTGTCGAAGCGGCCCGAATGAGTGGCATTGATAGCTATCTGCTTCGCATGGAGCCTGAGTTAGTTTGCGATTCTGACGATCTGGATGCCCTGATGGATGCCGATGCACTGGTCATTACGCTTCCGGCACGTCGTAGCGGCTCCGGCGATGAGTTCTATTTACAAGCGGTACAAGAGTTAGTGGATAGCGCGCTGGCCCATCGTATTCCCCGAATTATTTTTACCAGCTCAACATCTGTCTATGGCGATGCGCAAGGCATGGTGAAAGAAACTACCCCGCGTAATCCGGTAACCAACAGTGGACGAGTATTAGAAGAACTCGAAGACTGGCTGCACAATTTACCCGGTACTTCGGTCGATATTCTGCGTCTTGCGGGCCTGGTCGGACCGGGGCGTCATCCCGGACGCTTCTTTGCCGGAAAAACCGCGCCTGATGGTGAACATGGTGTTAATTTAGTCCATTTAGAAGATGTTATTGGCGCTATCACTCTGTTGTTACAGGCACCTAAAGGCGGACACATCTATAATATATGTGCGCCAGCTCACCCTGCGCGTAATGTTTTCTATCCGCAGATGGCCCGTTTACTGGGGCTGGAGCCTCCGCAGTTCAGAAATAGTCTGGACAGCGGCAAAGGTAAGATTATTGATGGCAGTCGGATTTGTAATGAACTGGGATTTGAATACCAGTATCCCGATCCGCTGGTAATGCCGCTGGAGTAAACGACCACGCCAGCAGGACGCCGCATGCACTGCAAGGGGGCGTGTATGAAACCACTGCTGGATGTGTTGATGATCCTCGATGCCTTAGAAAAAGAAGGCAGTTTTGCGGCGGCGTCGGCCAAACTCTATAAGACGCCGTCCGCTCTGAGTTACACCGTTCACAAGCTGGAAAGCGACCTTAATATTCAATTGCTTGATCGTAGCGGACACCGCGCTAAATTCACCCGCACCGGAAAAATGTTATTAGAGAAAGGGCGGGAAGTTCTGCATACCGTGCGAGAACTGGAAAAGCAGGCGATCAAACTGCATGAAGGCTGGGAAAACGAACTGGTGATTGGCGTGGACGACACGTTTCCTTTTTCTCTGCTTGCGCCACTCATTGAAGCTTTTTATCAACATCATAGCGTGACGCGCCTGAAGTTTATCAATGGCGTACTCGGTGGTTCATGGGATGCCCTGACTCAGGGGCGAGCGGATATTATTGTTGGCGCGATGCATGAGCCACCATCTTCCAGTGAGTTTGGTTTCTCGCGGTTGGGCGATCTGGAACAAGTCTTTGCGGTAGCGCCTCATCATCCGTTAGCCCTGGAAGAAGAACCGTTAAACCGTCGTATCATTAAGCGATATCGGGCGATTGTGGTGGGGGACACTGCGCAGGCCGGCGCTTCTACGGCCTCACAACTTCTCGACGAACAAGAAGCCATTACCGTCTTCGATTTTAAAACCAAGCTGGAGCTGCAAATTAGCGGCCTCGGCTGCGGCTATTTACCCCGTTATCTGGCGCAACGTTTTCTCGATAGTGGCGCGTTAATCGAGAAGAAAGTGGTCGCCCAAACTCTCTTTGAACCCGTCTGGATTGGCTGGAACGAACAGACCGCAGGGCTTGCCAGCGGCTGGTGGCGAGATGAAATTTTAGCAAATAGTGCGATCGCCGGTGTTTATGCAAAATCTGATGACGGAAAATCAGCCATTTAAAGAAAAATTATTATGACAAGCCTCTCATTCTCTTGTCATTTCCCCCCCATTTAGGCACAATGCGCCGCTGTCAAAAAATGACTAAAAACCGACGTTTCATCAGCGTCGGTTATTTTTTGCTTCAAACCAATCATTCATACCAAGAGGCCGGGCTTCGTACCGGATAGATATTTACTAAAAATCGACAGTTGTTGTCGCTGAGGAATCCAAAAAAATGGGGCAATTTTTTGCTTACGCGACGGTTATCACCGTAAAGGAGAATGACCATGTCGCATAACGTTACTCCAAACACCTCTCGCGTGGAATTGCGTAAAACGCTTACGTTAGTTCCGGTTGTAATGATGGGTCTTGCCTATATGCAGCCGATGACGCTGTTTGATACTTTTGGTATCGTTTCAGGCCTCACGGATGGTCATGTGCCGACAGCCTATGCGTTCGCATTGATTGCGATCCTGTTTACGGCTCTGAGCTACGGGAAGCTGGTTCGCCGCTATCCTTCTGCTGGCTCTGCATATACTTACGCCCAGAAATCCATTAGCCCGACTGTCGGCTTTATGGTGGGTTGGTCTTCTCTGCTCGACTATCTGTTCGCGCCGATGATCAACATTCTGCTGGCGAAAATCTATTTTGAAGCTCTGGTGCCTTCCATCCCATCGTGGATGTTTGTGGTGGCGCTGGTGGCCTTTATGACCGCCTTTAACCTGCGTAGTCTGAAATCCGTAGCGAACTTCAACACTGTAATCGTCGTGTTGCAGGTAGTGCTGATCGCGGTGATTCTGGGCATGGTTGTTTATGGCGTATTTGAAGGTGAAGGCGCTGGTACGCTGGCGAGCACTCGTCCGTTCTGGTCTGGCGATGCGCATGTTATCCCGATGATTACCGGGGCGACAATCCTGTGCTTCTCCTTTACCGGCTTTGACGGCATCAGCAACCTGTCGGAAGAAACCAAAGATGCAGAGCGCGTGATCCCGCGTGCGATTTTCCTGACCGCGCTGATTGGCGGCATGATCTTCATCTTTGCAACTTACTTCCTGCAGCTGTACTTCCCGGATATCTCTCGCTTTAAAGATCCGGATGCGTCACAGCCTGAAATCATGCTGTACGTGGCAGGTAAAGCATTCCAGGTTGGTGCGCTGATCTTCTCCACCATTACCGTACTGGCGTCCGGTATGGCGGCGCACGCAGGTGTTGCGCGTCTGATGTACGTAATGGGTCGTGACGGCGTGTTCCCGAAAAGCTTCTTCGGTTATGTACACCCGAAATGGCGTACTCCGGCGATGAACATCATCCTGGTTGGCGCGATTGCCCTGCTGGCAATCAACTTCGACCTGGTAATGGCTACAGCGCTGATTAACTTTGGTGCGTTGGTGGCGTTCACCTTCGTTAACCTGTCGGTCATCTCGCAGTTCTGGATCCGTGAGAAGCGTAATAAGACGCTGAAAGATCACTTCCAGTATCTGTTCCTGCCGATGTGTGGTGCACTGACCGTTGGTGCGCTGTGGGTTAACCTGGAAGAAAGCTCAATGGTTCTGGGTCTGATCTGGGCTGCTATCGGTCTGATTTACCTGGCTTGCGTCACCAAGAGTTTCCGTAACCCGGTTCCGCAGTACGAAGACGTAGCGTAATCATCTTTTCTAATAATAAACCGGAGTCGAATGAATATTTGGCTCCGGTTTTTTTATTCTTTTTTATCGACATCCTCATTAATAACCATTTGTTCTAATTTAGACAATTTGGTTATTGGTCTGCATTCCACCAGTCATGAATAATTTCCCCATTAACATTCATCTGGTTAATTAATTTATGTTTTCAATGATATTAAGCGGGCTAATTTGTGGTGCTCTGCTGGGATTTGTCATGCAGCGTGGGCGTTTTTGCCTGACAGGTGGTTTTCGCGATATGTATATCGCGAAAAATAATCGCATGTTTTACGCCTTGCTGATTGCAATTTCGGTACAAAGCGTGGGGGTTTTTGCGTTAATTCAGGCGGGCCTACTGACTTACGAAGCCGGGGCGTTCCCGTGGCTTGGTACTGTTATAGGTGGGTATATCTTCGGGCTGGGAATTGTTCTGGCGGGTGGATGTGCCACCGGGACCTGGTATCGCGCGGGTGAGGGATTGATCGGCAGTTGGATCGCGCTTTTCACTTATATGGTGATGAGTGCGGTGATGCGTTCTCCACATGTCAGTGGTTTAAATCAAACCTTGCAGCACTACAGTACTGAACATAACTCCATTGCCGAGACGTTTAATCTGTCTGTGTGGCCGTTGATTGCCGTTTTGCTGGTGATAACTTTCTGGGTGGTGATGAAAGAGTTGAAGAAGCCAAAACTCAAAGTCGCGACCTTACCGCCGCGCCGAACCGGGATCGCTCATATTCTGTTTGAAAAACGCTGGCATCCCTTTGTCACTGCTGTACTCATCGGTTTGATTGCGCTTTTAGCCTGGCCCCTGAGTGAAGCAACCGGACGCATGTTTGGGTTAGGAATCACTTCCCCAACGGCCAATATTCTGCAATTTCTGGTCGCGGGTGACGTGAAATACATTAACTGGGGCGTTTTCCTGGTGTTAGGGATCTTCGTGGGGTCATTTATTGCAGCCAAAGCGAGCCGTGAGTTCCGCGTTCGCGCAGCTGATGCACAAACAACATTACGTAGCGGGTTAGGTGGTGTACTGATGGGCTTCGGTGCCAGTATTGCAGGTGGTTGCTCTATCGGTAATGGACTGGTTATGACTGCAATGATGACCTGGCAGGGCTGGATTGGCCTTGTATTTATGATTCTCGGAGTCTGGACTGCGTCCTGGCTTGTGTATGTTCGACCGCAGCGTAAGGCGCGACTGGCAACTGCTGCGGCAAATTAAGTAAGGTGTAAAGATGGCGATTAAAAAGCTGGATGTGGTGACGCAGGTCTGTCCGTTTCCACTCATAGAAGCAAAAGCAGCACTGGCAGAAATGGCCAGCGGCGATGAGTTGGTAATTGAGTTTGATTGCACCCAGGCAACTGAAGCAATCCCACAGTGGGCGGCAGAAGAAGGGCATGCCATCACCGATTATCAGCAGATTGGCGATGCAGCGTGGAGTATCACCGTTCAAAAAGCCTGACTCAACATTGACCTCCGCCGTACCAGCGGCGGAGGCTTCAAATTAGACGATCTCTTCCGCGTACTGCCAAAGCGCTTTTAACAGCGCCACTTTCTCTTTGTTATCGGCATATTGTTGTGCCAGCATCTGCAATTCATCTGCATAACCTTGTAAAAACTCGGGCGTGAAGACCTGGCGGCGGTGCTCCAGCCAGCGTTGCTGCTCGGCATAATCCAGCGTCCCCGGGAAGTTGCGTGCCCGATAATTGAACAACAGTTTTTCAATTCGTTTATCAACAAAAGTGATATCCAGTGCCGGTAAATTACGCGGCTCGGTTTCCAGCACAATTTTCATTGCTGCGCGATCGGCGTCACTGAAAAAGCCGTTATAAAGCTGTGCATCCACGTTATCTGAAGGCGTAAACGGTTCGGCTTCCGCGAATATCGCCACCACTTTTTCACGCACTTGCGGATTTTCACGCAGAATTTTCAGGTTATCGAGGCAATGCTGACGATTAATTCCCAGTCGGTCGGCATCTTCCGGGCGTAGCGTATTCGCCTGGGCCAGCACCGGACATTTATTGATGTGCACCAGCTTAACCGGAACGGCGGCGTTATCGCCAAGATCGGTTTTTGCGGTATATAAACGCTCGCGCAATGTGTCGCTATCCAGTTCCAGTAATGGCGAAATGTCTCCTGCCAAATCCACCATAATTATGGCATTGCGATTTTCAGGATGCCACGCCAGCGGTGCCACCCAGCTGGTGTTGCCGCGCCATGCCCCAAACATTCCGGAAACGTGCACCAGGGGTTTCATCTGCGGAACATCAATCAACGCCATCAGTTTGTGTTTATTGCGATGGGTAAAGATATAATCAAACAGGCGTGGCTGACGCGTTTTTACCAGCTTTGCCATCGCAATAGTGGCGTACACATCAGCCATAGCATCGTGGGCGTTGCTATGTTCAATACCATTCGCTTTGGTTAAATGCTCAAGGCGAAAGCTCGGTAGACCGTCATCATTTTCAGGCCAGTTTATTCCTTCCGGGCGCAGGGCATAACAGGCACGCATAACATCCAGCAAATCCCAGCGCGAGTTATCATGCTGCCAGCTCCAGGCGTAAGGATCGTAGAAATTACGATAAAAAACGTTGCGTGTGACTTCGTCGTCGAAACGCACATTGTTGTAGCCCAGAATACAGGTCTTCGGTACGTTAAAAAGCGAGTGAATACGGGCGGCAAACGCGGCTTCGTTTTCTCCTTTCGCCCGTGCTTCCTGCGGGGTAATACCGGTAATTAATACTGCTCCAGGCTGGGGCAAATAGTCATCCGCGGGCTTGCAGTAAAAGACTTCGGGTTCGCCGATGACATTGAATTCGCTATCGGTGCGAATGGCTGCGAACTGTGCAGGGCGATCTAACGCGGGGTGCGTGCCAAAGGTTTCGTAATCGTGAAACAAAAAGGTAGATTGTTGCTTACCGTCATTCATCATTAGGTTAAATCCGTTATTTCTGCTGTCTGCCAGAGTATCAAATATCACCGTGCTAATCAGCTTTAGCGCCACAATTTGGCAGCGAGTGGCAACAGATCATGTCAGATAAAAATGAGAGGGTAGTCACATTTTCTTGCACTTTATTCCAGCCAGTTCATAAGTATTTCCGTAAAAAGAACAGCTATTTGAAACTCCTGAGGGTTTGCTGTTGAAACGCCGTCTTATTATTGCTGCTTCTTTGTTCGTTTTTAACTTATCGTCTGGTTTTGCGGCGGAAAACATTCCTTTTTCACCTCAGCCTCCAGAGATTCATGCCGGGTCCTGGGTACTGATGGATTACACCACCGGTCAGATCCTCACCGCGGGTAATGAGCATCAACAGCGCAATCCCGCCAGCCTGACAAAGCTGATGACGGGTTATGTCGTGGATCGCGCTATCGATAGTCATCGCATTACGCCAGACGATATTGTCACCGTGGGGCGCGATGCGTGGGCGAAAGATAATCCGGTGTTTGTCGGTTCTTCACTGATGTTTTTGAAAGAGGGCGATCGCGTATCGGTACGTGATTTAAGCCGTGGTTTAATTGTGGATTCCGGAAATGACGCTTGTGTTGCACTGCCTGACTATATTGCCGGTGGGCAACGGCAGTTTGTTGAAATGATGAACAACTATGCCGAGAAGCTGCATCTCAAGGATACGCATTTTGAAACAGTGCATGGCCTGGATGCGCCAGGTCAGCATAGCTCGGCTTATGATTTAGCTGTGCTTTCTCGTGCTATCATCCACGGCGAGCCCGAGTTTTATCATATGTACAGTGAGAAAAGCCTCACCTGGAACGGTATCACCCAGCAAAACCGTAACGGGTTATTGTGGGATAAAACCATGAATGTTGACGGCCTGAAAACGGGTCATACTTCTGGTGCTGGGTTTAATCTCATTGCTTCGGCTGTAGATGGGCAGCGTCGTCTCATTGCAGTGGTAATGGGTGCTGACAGCGCAAAAGGTCGTGAGGAAGAGGCAAGAAAATTACTGCGTTGGGGGCAACAAAACTTTACTACGGTGCAAATTTTGCACCGTGGGAAAAAGGTCGGTACGGAACGCATATGGTATGGCGATAAAGAAAATATCGCCCTGGGAACAGAACAAGAGTTCTGGATGGTACTACCGAAAGCCGAAATTCCACATATCAAAGCCAAATATACCCTTGATGGTAAAGAACTCACCGCGCCAATTAGCGCCCATCAGCGGGTAGGGGAAATTGAACTTTACGACCGTGATAAACAGGTGGCGAACTGGCCGCTGGTTACCCTGGAATCTGTCGGGGAAGGCAGCATGTTTTCTCGCCTGAGTGATTATTTCCACCATAAGGCCTGACCTTTCTTTTGCAGCAGACTGGCAGGAGTGCGAGTCTGCTCGCATAATCAACACTCATTCCTTGTGGTTTTAATTTTGCAACTATACTGTATATAAAAACAGTATCAATGGAGGCGTCATGAACTACGAGATTAAGCAGGAAGAGAAACGTACCGTTGCAGGTTTCCATCTCGTTGGCCCGTGGGAACAGACGGTAAAGAAAGGCTTTGAGCAGTTGATGATGTGGGTAGATAGCAAAAATATTGTGCCGAAGGAGTGGGTTGCTGTCTATTACGACAATCCAGATGAAACACCCGCCGAAAAATTACGCTGCGACACCGTCGTGACGGTGCCGGGTTACTTTACGCTTCCCGAAAACAGTGAGGGCGTCATTCTGACAGAAATTACAGGTGGTCAGTATGCGGTGGCGGTAGCTCGTGTAGTCGGTGATGATTTTGCTAAACCCTGGTATCAGTTCTTTAATAGCCTCTTGCAGGACAGTGCTTATGAAATGTTACCAAAGCCCTGCTTCGAGGTTTATTTGAACAATGGCGCGGAAGATGGGTACTGGGATATCGAAATGTATGTTGCGGTGCAGCCAAAACATCACTAATTCATCTCAGGGCGGTGTGTTAACGCGATGACCACTCTTTTTTTTGAAAGCGAAAAGAGTAAGATGCGCCTTTCAATTTTTTCGCTCCTGCCGGGAAATTACACTGTTCCCGGTTTGTCCGTCGGATAATTCAGAGGCGCGCCTTCTGGCCGACAGATGAGTTATGAGCGCTTTTAATCTCATTACGGAGTTTCTGCGTGCGTGCCGATAAGTCATTAAGCCCGTTTGAAATCCGGGTATACCGCCATTACCGCATTGTGCATGGTACTCGGGTCGCGCTGGCATTCCTGCTCACTTTTCTCATTATCCGCCTGTTTACTATCCCGGAAAGCACCTGGCCGCTGGTCACCATGGTGGTGATTATGGGGCCAATCTCGTTCTGGGGTAACGTTGTCCCTCGCGCCTTTGAGCGTATTGGCGGTACGGTGTTGGGTTCGATTTTAGGTCTTATCGCTCTGCAACTGGAGTTAATCTCGTTACCGCTGATGTTAGTCTGGTGCGCGGCGGCCATGTTCCTTTGCGGTTGGCTGGCGCTGGGCAAGAAACCGTATCAAGGTTTATTGATTGGGGTGACGCTGGCAATTGTTGTGGGTTCCCCGACAGGTGAAATTGATACGGCGTTATGGCGAAGCGGCGATGTGATCCTCGGCTCTTTACTGGCAATGTTGTTTACCGGTATCTGGCCACAACGGGCGTTCATCCACTGGCGCATTCAACTGGCGAAAAGTCTGACCGAGTATAATCGGGTCTTGTATTATCCCTCCAGTGCAGAGAAAATCGGCCAGTTTTCTCTGCCTGCAGTC
>ERZ779866.3882-NODE-3882-length-11634-cov-7.151049_pt1 | contig 11634 bp, 7 predicted proteins | sample MGYA00511248_ERZ779866 | MGnify/ENA primary metagenome ERZ779866 (study PRJEB29588, sample SAMEA2155758) | human gut metagenome | biome: human gut; feature: human-associated habitat; material: faeces | place: Denmark | collected 2008/2010 ... | reverse complement strand
ATCGACGGCGTCAATGTAGGAGAGGATATCTTCCTCATTGAGACCCAGGTGACCAAAAGCGGCGCCCACATCATGAAACAGGTCATCGAGTGCCGCAACCGGCTTTCGCGGGAAAAGCGCTGGAAGCAGCTGGATGAGGATGTGGATTACCAGCCCACCCAGCTGGATCGGGACATTGTCAATCCCAGTCAGATCCGCATGGTAATCCGCACCTTCCGGGACAACCTGTTTACCACACTTTTCCCACGGCGTAAGGAAGTCCCCAAGACCTTGATTTTTGCCAAAGCTGACAGCCATGCTGATGACATCATTCAGATCGTCCGCGAGGAGTTTGGCGAGGGAAATGAGTTCTGCAAAAAAGTTACTTATACCGCTGAGAATCCGGAGAGTGTGCTCAGCGACTTCCGCAACAACTATAATCCCCGCATTGCGGTCACAGTGGATATGATCGCCACCGGTACTGATGTCAAGCCCATTGAGTGCCTGATCTTCATGCGGGATGTACGCAGCAAGAACTATTTTGAGCAGATGAAGGGCCGGGGCACCCGTACCCTGAGCAAGGACGACTTACAAAAGGTGACCCCCTCGGCCACCGAGAACAAGGACCACTTTGTCATTGTGGACGCGGTGGGTGTCACCAAGTCCAAGAAGTCCGAGACCCGTGCCCTGGAGCGCAAGCCTTCTATCTCTCTGAAAGAGCTGATGATGACGGTGGCTCTGGGTGTCCGGGACGAAGATACCCTGACCTCCCTTGCCAATCGGGTGATCCGCCTCAACAGCCAGATGAGTGCTGGCGAACGCAAGGAATTTACTCAGGTAGTGGGCGTTACGGCAAGTCAGCTGGCAGAGGAACTGCTCAACGCCTTTGACGAGGATATTCTCACCGCCCGTGCTCAGGAGCAGTTCCACATCCAGGCGCCCACGGAGGAGCAGCTGCAGACAGTGCAGCGAGAGGCGGCGGCCCAGGCTGCCGGGCCCTTCTGCCGCCCGGAGGTACGGGAATTTATAGAGAATGTCCGCCGCAGTCATGAGCAGATCATTGACAATACCAACCCGGACACTCTGCTCTTTGCCGGTTTTGATACCCAGAAGGAGGAAAACGCCGACCGGGTAATCCGTACCTTCCATGAATTCATTGAGGAAAATAAGGACGAGATCATTGCGCTTCGCATCCTGTATAACCAGACCTATCAGGACCGGCCCATGGCCATTGAGAAGCTGAAAGCCCTATATGAGAAGCTGCGGAGTAAGGGAGTAACCATTGAGCGGCTGTGGGACTGCTATGCCATCAAGAAGCCGGAGAAGGTGAAAGGAACAGGCACGCTGCGCCAGCTGGCCGACCTGGTGTCCATCATCCGGTTTGAGATGGGGGAAGCGGAGGGTTTACAACCCTTTGCCGATAAGGTAAACTACAACTTCCAGCAGTGGACCTTCCGCCGCAACGCCGGTGCGGTGCATTTCACCCCGGAACAGATGGAGTGGCTCCAGCTGGTGAAGGACCACATCGCCACCTCTCTGAGCATCCAGCCGGAGGACCTGGACCTGAGCCCCTTCGATCGCAGGGGAGGCCTGGGGCGGTTCTATCAGGTGTTTGGGGAAAAGTATGAGGAGATTTTGCGGGAAATGAATCGGGAATTGGTGGCGTAAAAGGGAGAATAATATGGGAATCTATGATGCTTTTAAAGATGCACTTAATGTAGCACAGAAAGCTGATAATGTTGAATTATACCGGAAACTGTTGGATTTGAGCGCCCAGGCACTTGATTTGCAGGCAGAAAATGCGAGATTGAAAGAAGAAAATGCTGAGTTACGTAAGATAAGAGATTTGGAACAGAGTATTATTCGACACAACCAACCATATATTTCTATTAGCGACGATGAACGGCAGCTACCTTACTGCGCTGTGTGTTGGGCCAAGGAAAACAAACTTTATCAAATGAAAGTGCTTAATACTTACGGAGTTGCCGAAGTGTATTGCAAGAACTGTGGGAATAAATGTAGATATGAAAAATGAGATACAAAAATATTTGCTTAAAGATATTGCCGCCATTATAGCAGGGCAATCACCGGAGTCAAAATATTATAACACTAATGGAGAAGGGATTCCTTTTTTTCAGGGAAAAGCAGATTTTGGAGCCTTGTATCCTAATATAAGGACATACTGTTCTCAACCAATCAGAATAGCGGAGAAAGATGATATCCTTTTATCTGTTCGAGCTCCTGTTGGTCCGACAAATCTATCTCCTGGAAAGGTGTGTATTGGTCGTGGATTAACAGCAATTCGTCCGGGCAGTAGTATTCGTTTGAAGTATCTTTTGTACTTTTTCAGGTACTATGAGGCACAGTTGCAGAAGTCAGGTACAGGAACAACCTTCAAAGCGATTACACAAAATGTCATTAAAAATATTGAGGTGCCTGTTCCCTCCCTTGATGAACAAGAGCGCATAGTCTCCAAAATCGAGGAGCTGTTTTCCAAACTGGACGCCAGCGTGACGGAACTGAAAACCGCAAAGGAAAAGCTGAAGGTCTACCGGCAGGCGGTGCTGAAAGAGGCGTTTAGATGTGCTGAAAGTTTTGTCCCATTTGGTAACATTACGGATGCCAGATTAGGGAAGATGCTCGATAAGGAGAAAAATACTGGAACGCCACAACGCTACTTACGAAATATTAATGTACGATGGTTTAATTTTGACCTATCTGATTTGTTGGAAATGCGTATTGGTTTGGATGAAATAGAGAAATATTCTATTCAATATGGTGATCTTGTGATTTGTGAGGGGGGAGAACCGGGGCGTTGCGCTGTGTGGGAAGAACAGGAGCCTATTTTCTATCAAAAGGCTCTTCATCGCGTCCGTTTTACAGATGGGTCTAATCCTAAATTTTATATGTATTACTTGTGGTTTGCAGCTCAGACAGGGCAACTAAAGCGTTTTTTTACGGGGACTGGAATTAAGCATTTAACCGGACAATCACTTGTGAAAGTGCCTGTTCCGAGTGCTGATAAGAATACACAGGATCATGCAGTATCAGAAATTGAATTTCGGTTATCTGTTTGTGACAGCATCGAACAGACCGTTGACACTTCCTTGCAGAAAGCAGAAGCCATGCGGCAGAGTATTTTGAAACAGGCCTTCGAGGGGACAATATGACTACTTTCTTTGATGTGGTACAAGATATAAATTTTCGCACTTTTGTCTGCAATCAGTTAGCAGAAGGAACGGAAAACCGCGACTATTTGTTTCCTGATACCCTGCCTAAGCTATATAAATATCGTTCTCTTTCCGATTATGCCATTAATGATGTAATCAATAATCGAATACCAGCAACGAGAATCGGAGAATTTAATGATTTATTTGATGGCGCAATGCATCGATATGGCACTAAAGAAGAACGAGAACGGGCAGCTGAAAAAGAATGGGACAAAATGGAACAATTGCGTATTGCCGCGAAGTTCCCGGAAGGATTGCTTGAGCATGACTATTATGTTGGCATACATATGAACCATTTCAAACGGGAGTCCCGGTTGAAATTTCGAGAATTAGATTATCTTGGAACATTTGTCTGTTGCTTGTCATCTCAAAATGATTCGACGCTGATGTGGTCTCATTACGCGGCATCAAATACTGGAATTTGCATTCAATATGATTTTAATTCAATCAAAGAAGATTCTCTGCTACGAAAAATAATTTTTCCGGTAGCATATTCAAAGAAACCGGTTGATTTACGGGATTTATTAGCCGATCAAAAAGAAGAAATAACCAAATATCCTCTTGACGCAGCGGTGCTGTGTGCCGCACTTAATAAAGCAGAAGTGTGGAAATATGAACGTGAATGGCGGATCGTGTTAGTAATTGCCACAGAACAGATCAATGATCGCCGCCTCCCGTTGATTGCCCCGTGCCCATCCAGCATCTCTTTTGGATATCATTTTCTAAGGCCTTTTTTCTATTATGACTATAAAAACGAAATAGAGTGTATTAATGCTAGTTCATGCATTAAGAATGTAAAAAAATTATTAGAACATTTAGTAAAAGCAAAAATTCCAATAACTGTCATGGTTCCAACTATTGGTGGATATCAACTTATACCGAGAGCTATTTCAGTAGAAGCGTTACAATATCTCGTTTGTAAGCACTTTCGGAACGACAAACCTGAAAATATGCGATATTATTATGTGGTACATGATCAATTAATGGATCTTATAGAGGAGACAAACCACCATGCCTGACCAAACCTCAACCATCATCTCCAAAGTCTGGGGGATGTGCGGTCCTCTGCGGGACGACGGTGTGTCCTACGGAGACTACCTGGAGCAGCTTACTTACCTGATTTTCCTGAAAATGTCCGACGAGTACGCCAAACCGCCCTACAAGCGGGAAACCGGCATCCCCGCCGGCTGCGGCTGGTCGGACATGAATAACCTCAAGGGCGCGGAACTGGAGAGCAAATATAAATCTATCCTGGAGACACTGGGGGAGCAGGGGGGCACCCTGGGCAAGATCTTTCAGGGGGCGGTCAACAAGATCAGCAACGCCGCCATTCTCTACCGCATCGTCCAGATGATCGACAAGGAAAACTGGGTGTCCATGTCCACCGACGTGAAGGGCGAGATCTACGAGGGGCTACTGCAAAAGAACGCCGAGGACGTGAAAAGCGGAGCGGGCCAGTACTTCACGCCCCGGCCGCTGATCCGGGCCATGGTGGAGTGCGTCCGTCCGGAACCCAGGAGGACCATCGCCGACCCCTGCTGCGGCAGCGGCGGCTTTCTGCTGGCGGCCCAAAGCTACCTGTCCGACCCCGAGCACTATACCTTGGACCGGGAGGCCAAGGAGTTTCTGAAGCGGGACACCTTCCGGGGCTGGGAGATCGTGCCCGCCACTTTCAAAATGAGCCTGATGAACCTCTTTCTCCACAACATCGGCGACCTGTACGGGGAGGTCCCAATCACCCTGGGGGATGCTCTGCTTACTGACCCGGGGGAGCGGTTCGACTATGTGCTCACCAATCCGCCCTTTGGCAAAAAATCCTCCCTCACCTTCACCAATGAGAAGGGGGAGCAGGAGGAAGAGGACCTAGTCTACAACCGGCAGGATTTCTGGACCACCAGCTCCAACAAGCAGCTCAACTTCCTCCAGCACATCAACACCCTTCTGAAAGCCACCGGAAAGGCGGCGGTGGTGGTGCCGGACAATGTGCTCTTTGAGGGCGGAGCCGGGGAGACTATCCGGAAGAAACTGCTGGAGACCTGCGACCTCCACACCATTCTCCGACTGCCCACCGGAATCTTCTACAAGCCCGGCGTCAAGGCAAATGTGATTTTCTTCGACAAACGCCCCGCCAGCCCGGAGCGGCAGACCAAGGAAGTCTGGTTCTACGATCTGCGGACCAATCTGCACTTTACCCTGAAACAGCACCCCATGACCTATGAGGATTTGAAAGACTTCATCCAGTGCTACCACCCGGAAAACCGCTATGAGCGCCACGAGACCTGGAGCCAGGACAACCCGGATGGCCGCTGGCGGCGGTTTACCGCCGAGGAGATCCTCAATCGGGACAAAACCAGCCTGGATATCTTCTGGATCAAGGACAAGGCTCTGGCCGATCTGGACAACCTCCCCGCCCCGGAGGAACTGGCGGAGGACATCCTGGAAAATCTCCAGTCGGCCATGGATGGGTTCAGTGAGCTGCTGGCTGCACTGAAACAATGACAATTGCAGGCCTATCTGCCAAGTTCATATCATCGTATCACGATTAACACCATCGCAAAAACGCTCGAATAACACACGCGTGTGTTTTCTTTGTTGACAAAAACACACGCGTGTGTTATTGTGCGTTTAAAGGATGTGATTGCATTGAACATTGGTTTTCGGGAAGATATGACGCATGAGTTCAAAAGTGATCGAAAGAAGTTGGCGGATCAAGAAATCATCGATGCAGTGGTTGCATTTGCCAATACCGATGGAGGAGATCTTTACCTTGGGGTAGAGGATGATGGCGAGATCACGGGATTGCATAAAGAACATTCGGATATTACTCGTTTGGCCGCTTTTATTGCCAATAAAACTGTCCCACCGGTCCCAGTCCGATGCGAAATTTTAGATCTGGAAAAGCCAATTCTAAAAATCTCTGTCCCCCGCCGTACCAGTATTACCGCATCCTCTTCCGGGAAAATGCAGCGAAGGCGCCTCAAAGCGGATGGAACTCCAGAGAATGTTCCGATGTATCCCTATGAAATTGCCGGCCGGCTATCAGATTTGAGCCTTTTTGACTATTCCGCGCAGCCGGTTCCAGATGGTGATTATCAGGATTTAGACCCTGTTGAGCGGGAGCGGCTTCGTCAAATCATCCGAAAATATCGGGGGGAACCTGCGCTCCTGGAATTGGACAATGAAGAACTTGACAAAGCGCTGCAAATGGTCGTCCAGGTGGACAAAAAGCTTGTGCCTACCTATACAGGATTGCTGCTGATTGGAAAGGCGGAGCGTCTGAAGACGCTGATGCCGACGGCAGAAACTGCAATTCAGGTGCTTGAGGGAACCGATATTCGAGTCAATGAGTCGTTTTTTCTTCCGATTCTTTCAGCCTTTGAAAAGATTACAGAGTATGTTGCTGCATGGAACCATGAAGCGGAAATGGAAGAGGGACTGTTTCGCGTTTCCATCCCAGATTTTGATAAACGGGCATTTCGAGAGGCTTTGGTAAATGCGTTTTGCCATCGTGACTATTCTATGCTGGGCAGAGTACGAGTAGAGATCAACAGTGAGGGAATGCTGATCAGCAATCCTGGCGGCTTTATCGAGGGAATCAATGCGGATAATTTGTTGGATGCGGAGCCGCATGGCCGCAATCCAGTCCTGGCTGATGCGCTGAAGCGAATTGGATTAGCAGAGCGAACGGGCAGAGGTATCGACAGAATTTATGAGGGCTCTCTATTATATGGACGCCTGCTCCCTGACTATTCCCAATCCACCAGCACCAGCGTTCGCCTTTTTATTCCTCGAGGACTGCCAGATAAAGCTTTTGTACGAATGATCTCAGAGGAGCAGCAGCGTTTAGGCCATCCGCTCCCAATTTATGCACTTCTTGTTCTGAATACTTTAAAGCAGATGCACCAGGCAACACTCCGTGAGCTTGCCGAGGCTCTCAAGCGTGATGAAAGCCGTATCAAAGCTGTTGTGGAGGCGCTGGTAGAATCCGGCTTGGTGGAAGCGCTTGGGAATGGCCGCGGCAGAAACTATATGTTGAGCCCGAAAGCCTACGGGAGAGAAAATACAGCTGCATATATCAGACAAAAAGGAATTGACGAACTTCGATATGAAGAATTGGTTTTGGAGCTCGCCAGGAAACAGAAGTCAATTAAACGGGCGGATGTAATCGCATTACTGCATGTTTCTCCGGCAAAGGCATTTCGCATTCTGCAACGGCTGGTGAAGAATCAAAAGTTGACGTTGCAGGGAAAGGGAGCGGGCGCATACTACACATTGGAGGTATGATCTCTTTGTCAACACCATCGCAAAAGTAGTTCCATGGTGACTTGCCAAAAGCAAGTAGGCCGATTACTGTCGCGGTGCAGAAAACCGCACTCTGACCACATTTGTGCAAACGGTCAGATCGCAAAAGTATACTCTCCCAACGGTTTGACCACACAACCAGCCACAGACAGCGTTGGAACAGACGGAAACCTTGTGGTTAAAGAGTGACGGAAAGCAAGTGAAATAAAGCGGATAAGGTTAAAAATTACAAAAATAGTTAGAAAAAATCTCTATTTGGGGTTGACGTGCGGGAGGTCACAGGTTCAAGTCCTGTATCGTCCACCAAAACGAAAGGACATCCGAAAGGATGTCCTTTCGTTTTGGACTCTGGCCGCCGAAGGCGGCCTCCGCCAAGGTTTTCACCTGCGGTGAAAACGTTTGTACGGCACACTCGCGCCGCGTCCGGCGGAGGCGATGAGTATGGGGCCCCTGGAAAGGTAAAGGATTCTCCCGACAGGGAAGTAAAAGGGTCACAGCTTTCTACTTGAATATTTTACTGCAAATAGGAGAATTCTGGCTTACCAGGATGGAGAAGGTGCTTGACAGAGTGCAACCCATCTGCTACACTATAGCAGCGTTATATAACGATGTTATGTCCAAATTTTTAGCAGAGGCAAAATGGCGTCGAACTGGAGGTGAGCCCATGTCCCCGGAATCCACGTTAGCCCGCATCCACCAGGCCGCCCGGAAGGAGTTCCGGGAGCGGGGGTTTTGCGGCGCGTCCCTGCGCAGCATTGTGAAATCGGTGGGCATGACCACCGGGGCCTTCTACGGCTACTACAAGAGCAAAGAGGAACTGTTTGCCGCCCTGGTAGAGGACCACTACCGATACCTTCTGGATCGGTTCCGTCAGGCCCAGGAGGAGTTTGCCCGCCTGCCCTATGCCCGCCAACCCGAGGTGCTGGGGGACATCTCCGGCCTTTGCATGTTCGATATGCTCCATTACGCCTATGACCATCTGGAGGACTGCCAGCTGCTTTTATGCAGTGCCGAGGGCACCCGGTTTGCCGGGCTGGTGGACGAGATGGTGCAGATCGAGACCGATGCCACTCACGACTATTTCCGGGTGCTGGGGGAACTGGGGCGTCCGGTGCCAGACATCGACCTGCGGTTGGAGCACATTCTCATCACCGGGATGTTCCATACCTTTTTTGAACTCATCATCCACGCCATGCCCCTTTCTGAGGCGGAGAACTATCTGCGGGAGATGCGGGCCTTTTACACCGCCGGGTGGATGAAAATAATGGGGCAGTAGGCTCCATTATTCAGGCCGTCGAAAAAGGCAAAGCCTTTTTCAACGGATAGATTGCGGCCCGCTGCAGCGCACGCCGCCGCAGAGGACGCGGCGCGCACGTTTGCGGGCCGAGAAGTGTTTTCGCCCACGTACACGCCGCGGTCGAAAACGAATCCCAATTTTTTCGCGCCCCGCGCCGGGTGGCGCGTACAAGTGTTTTCGCCTCTGGCGAAAACCTTGGCGGAGGCGAAATTCATTTCCGCTGAGCATTTGAATCCCTTGGGGGCCCCGGCGGGCTTGCCCGCTGGGGCGCGAACTCTGCGAGGCTTTTTCGACAAGCTGAATCATGGGGCAGTAGGCTCCATTATTTTTTGAACATTAGTTAGCGATTGCTAACTATTTTGACGGATATTCGCGGCTGACCATGCCGCCCTTATCAGATACACCAAATCCGGTGAAAAAGGAGGAGTTCGTTTGAAAAAGCAGTCCAATCTGTCCCGGCTACTGGGCTACGCGGGAGGGCACAGATACCTGACCTATGCGTCCTGGGTGCTGTCCGCCCTCAGCGCCCTCATCGCCCTGGTGCCCTACTGGTACATCTGGCGCATCATCCAGGAGGTGCTGGAGGTGGCCCCTGACTTTGGCCGGGCCCAAAACCTGACTCACTACGGCTGGATGGCGGTGCTGTTCGCGGTGGTCGCCGTGCTGGTGTACATCGCCGCTCTGATGTGCTCCCACATGGGGGCCTTCCGAATCGCCACCAACCTGCGCTTGGCCGCTATGAGGCACATCGTCAGGCTGCCCCTGGGAGCGGCGGAACAATTCGGCAGCGGCAAGCTGCGGAAAATTGTCAACGAATCCAGTGCCGCTACCGAGACCTATCTGGCCCACCAGCTCCCTGACCGGGCAGGGGCTATCGCTACCCCCTGCGGCCTACTGGTGCTGCTGCTGGTCTTCGACTGGCGGCTGGGGTTGCTGAGCCTGGTGCCGGTGGTGCTGGCTTTTCTCATCATGATGATGATGACCGGGGCACGGATGCAGCAAAAGATGAAGGAGTACCAAGACGCATTAGAGGATATGTCCAACGAGGCGGTGGAGTACGTCCGGGGCATCCCGGTGGTCAAAACCTTCGGGCAGACCATCTTCTCCTTTAAGAAGTTCAAGGACTCCATTGACCGCTACCGGGTGTGGGTCATCGCCTACACCAAGGAACTACGCCTGCCCATGATGCTCTACACCGCCGCCGTCAACGGGGTGTTCGTGTTCCTCATCGCCGGGGCGCTCTTTCTCACCCGAGATGGGGTGACGGCGGACTTCCTGCTGAACCTGATGTTCTACATCATCATCACCCCCATCATCTCGGTGACCCTCACCCGGATTATGTTCCAGAGCGAGAACGCCATGATCGTGGACGACGCCCTCCAGCGCATCGACAGCGTGCTGAACCTTCAGCCCCTGACAGAGAGCACCCACCCCCGGCACCCGGCGGACGCCTCGGTGGAGCTGTCCCACATCCGATTCAGCTATGACGGGCAGAACGACGTGCTCAAGGACATCTCCCTAAAAATCCCCGCCGGGCAGAAGATCGCTCTGGTGGGTCCCTCTGGTGGAGGGAAGACCACCCTGGCCAATGTCATTGCCCGGTTCTTCGATCCCCGGAGCGGCAGCGTGAAAATCGGAGGCGTGGACGTGCAGGACATCCCCAAGGAGGAACTGATGAACACCGTGTCCTTTGTGTTCCAGAACAGCCGCCTCATCAAAACCTCCATCCTGGAAAATGTGCGCCTGGGAAGGCCGGACGCCACCCGGGAGGAGGTGCTCTCCGCCCTTCACAACGCCCAGTGCGACGACATTTTGGAGAAGCTGCCCCAGGGGGTGGACACGGTGATCGGCACCAAAGGGGGCTTCCTGTCCGGCGGGGAGCAGCAGCGCATCGCCATCGCCCGGGTGATGCTGAAAAACGCCCCCATTCTGATTTTGGATGAGGCAACAGCATTCGCGGACCCAGATAACGAATCCCGGGTCCAGGCCGCCTTCTCCCGCCTGTCCCGAGGGAAGACGGTGATCCTAATCGCCCACCGGCTGTCCACCGTGGCCAACGTGGACCAGATCTACGTGGTGAAGGACGGGCAGATCGCGGAACACGGCACCAGCCGGGAGTTGCTGGAGCGGGACGGGCTGTTCCGCCGGATGTGGGATAACTACCAGAGTTCCGTTCAGTGGAAGGTTGCAAAGGAGGCGTGAAAACCATGATTCAACGGCTGCAAAAAAAGTACGCCCTGTCCGAGCAGGGCGCCAAGGACCTGGTGAAGGGTTGCCTGGCCTGCCTATTCCAGAACCTCACCTTCCTGTTCCCGGTATGGCTTTTGTACCTGCTGGTCCGCGACTTGCTCTCCGGCGGCGTGCCCGCAGGAAGGGTTGTCCTGTACGGGGTGGGCTGCTTGGTGTGCGTGGGGCTGATCCTGCTGTCCACCTACATCCAGTACAACGCCACCTACTTTGCCACCTATGTGGAGAGCGGCGTGCGCCGCATCACCCTGGCCGAGCGGCTCAGGAAAATCCCCCTGTCCTTTTTCGGGAAGAAGGACCTGGCCGATCTGACCAGCACCATCATGGCCGACTGCACCTTCCTGGAGCAGAGCTTTTCCCACTTTATCCCGGAGCTGGCCGGGTCCATCCTCTCCACCGTGCTGATCTCCATCAGTCTGCTGGCCTTTGACTGGCGCATGGCCCTAGCCGCCCTGTGGGTGCTGCCGGTGTCCTTCGCCATCGTGGGCGGCTCGGCCAGGGTACAGGAGAGGCTGAACCAGAAGGCCATGGACGCCAGGATGGCCTGCGCCGACGGCATCCAGGAGTGCATCGAGGCGG
>ERZ779866.3878-NODE-3878-length-11644-cov-4.567435_pt1 | contig 11644 bp, 11 predicted proteins | sample MGYA00511248_ERZ779866 | MGnify/ENA primary metagenome ERZ779866 (study PRJEB29588, sample SAMEA2155758) | human gut metagenome | biome: human gut; feature: human-associated habitat; material: faeces | place: Denmark | collected 2008/2010 ... | reverse complement strand
CTATCACATAATATAAATACTATATGTATTATAGAGAAAATATATATTTATTTTTATGTTTTTGTTTAAAGTTTATGGGCGTAATGCTGGGTTATGCAAGAATTTTAGTTGAAAATTTTGTAATATATCACATAATTTGAAATTTTACCTTACAATTTTGTAAGGTTCGCAGTTTGGGGCAATATTTGTGATACAATAGAAGTGTAAAATACATAATGGGGAAAGGAAGCTGTTGTTATGGAGTTGAGGAAATTAAATCAAAAACTATTTAGATGTCTTTTGCCTATTTCTATTGTAATTTTGAGCATGATGCTGTTGCAGTCATTTTTTTCGCAAAGATATGTTTCATTGCAGGCTTTAGAGCCGAATGATGGAGTATTGGATATAAGGGGTATTGATTTTTCGGATGAAGTATATCATCTCGTTAATAGTTGGGATTTTTATCCTGAAAAGCTTTATACTTCTGAAGATTTTAAAAATGGAACGGTGAAAGAAAAAGCAGATAGCGGTGTTTCTGCCGATGATTATGGTTATGGAACTTATCATTTGAAAATATTGGCAGAGCCAAATCAATATTACACACTTTGCAGTTTTTCTATGGATTATGCAACCCTTGTATATGTAAACGGAGCGGAAGTTGTATCCTATGGAAAAATAGCAGATAATGCGGAGGACTTTGTGCCTCAGGGAGGTTATATGACGGTGCCGATGGCATCTGACGAAAACGGAGAAATTGACATTATCTATCAGTATGGAAACTACGTTCATAATGAAGGCGGATTTATACAGACGACATATATTTCAACTCCTCAGAATATGGAGGAATTCAAAGCTGCCAACGACCTTACATCCCTTACGATAAGCGGCGGTCTTGTGATGCTGATGCTTTACTTTTTAATGAGTGCTGCGGTTCTTCGCAAAGGAAATTTCCTGTGTTTGGCTTTCTGTTGTTTGCTAATGGCACTGAGAGATCAAAACTTTTACAGCAGTCATTTACTGCCGCCTGATACATCGTGGTATATAGTATATAGATTGTTTATTATAATTGTAATGTTAATGCCGGTTTCACTGCTTTTGTTGTTGAAACTTCTTTATTATGATGCAACAAAGAATTGGCCTATGTACGTTTATTTAAGTATTGCTTTGGTTGCGGTTATATTGATAAGTGTAATTTCTACACGAAATCTTGTTTTAATATCCACATCGGTTTATTATTTGTCTATTCCTTATTTGCTTTATCTGATTTATGGTGTTACACGTCACTATATAAAATTACGTAGGCTTAAAACGGCTGACATTCTGGTACTTGCAGGTTTCCTGATTCTTTTAGTCAGCATGCTGTACGAAGCCCTTTTGACTAATCAAAGAGCATCAGTTGCTCACTATGGTGCAGCTGCTTATGGTATGATAAGTTTTATTTTTCTCAATGCTTCGGCAATCAATCTTCAGATTCAGGAAAGAGAATTTGCACTTATTGAGAGCCGCAGCCGAAGCGAAATGCTTGAAAAGATGAACAGACTGAATATGGATTTTCTTCATAAGGTTGCCCATGAACTTAAAACGCCGCTTACAGTTATTTCCGGATATGCACAGCTTACCGGTATACAGATTGCCGCTGACAGAATAAATGAAGAAACACCTAATAATTTAAGGACAATTCAGTATGAAGCACAGCGACTTGCCAATATGGTAACAAGGCTTATGGAATATTCTTATGGAAGAACTTCGGAAGTTGCTTTCAGCTGTATTAACGTATCGGAATTATTGGAGAATGTCAGAGCTGTTGCTGTACCTATGTGTCTGAAAAATCGTAACGCAGTAAAGATTTCTGAAAATGAATGTTCTGATATACACGGAAGCTTTGAAATGATGCTTCAGGTATTTACAAATTTAATTGTAAACGCAAGTAAAGGCACAACTAACGGAACTATAACTATAAGTGCATCCGACAATGAAATGGACGAATTTGTGGTATTCCGTGTGCAGGATACGGGTAAAGGTATCTCGCCGGAAGTTCTTCCTCATATATTTGAACAGGGATTCAGCGGAAGCGGAAGCAGCGGACTTGGTTTGACAATATGCCGTGAAGTAGTGGATGCTCATGGAGGAAAAATCTGGGTAGAAAAAACAGGCCCTGACGGTACTGTATTTGCATTTACGATTTTAAAGGAGGAAGTTAAATGAGTACAATTTTACTTGTAGAAGACAATCCGCATATTATAAAAATAAACTCTGAGCTTCTGAAACTGCGTGGATATGATGTACTTCAGGCGGAAACTATAGCAAAAGCAAAAGACCAGCTTCGCTGGCATAATGTGGACTTGATAGTGCTTGATATTATTTTACCTGACGGAAGCGGTTTGGATTTATGCCGAGAGCTGAAAGCTCATCTTAATATACCGATTTTGTTTTTGACTGCCCTCGGTGAAAACCAGGATGTAGTTGACGGACTTCGTGCAGGCGGTGATGATTATTTAGCAAAACCTTATGACTTTGAAGTGCTGATTGCAAGAATAGAAGCACGTCTGCGTTCTGCCGCTGATGTTCACAGATACTTTTTATATGGTTGTTTGAAGCTCGATACAGTATCGCTTACCGGATATGTAAAGAATGTGGATATTCAGTTGACTCAGAAAGAATTTTCCATATTGTTGATTTTGGCAAAGAATGCAGAACGCAAGGTTACCCAGAGTGAGTTGATGCGAGAAGTGTGGGGAGAAGAGTCTGACAAAGAAAATAGAGCATTGTGGACATTGATTTCAAGACTTAGAAAAAAACTGAACAGTGAAGTCTCACGTCTTGAAATTTCCTCACTAAGAGGCGGAGGATATTTGCTTGAACAGCTTTAAAAATTGTATTTGGTAAAAGAAAAATATTTGTATAAAAAACCTTCAAATTGGAGAAAAGCCTCTTTGAAGGTTTTTGTTTTGAATTTAAAAAGAAAAAAGTGATTTTATGTAGTCTGATGGATTATTTTACTCTTTTAATGGAAATAATGTAAGGAATATTTCATAAGAACAGTCGCTCTATACAATTCTTAGAAAATATATAATAATATTAGTAAAAAGAGGGAGGGAATGCAGAATATGGATGTAAGCAGTATAAAGTGCGAATATTTAAACGGTGCTTACAATGAACTTGCAAATTTGCTTGGGATTGAAGCGGTGTTAAAAATACATGCGGCTTATAGAGGACAGCAGATTACTTTCCCCGTTCAACTTTTCAGTAAGGATTTTTTGAGAAAACAGATTGTAGAGGAGTATAACGGCAGCAACATAAAACAGCTTGCAACGAAATACGGCTACAGTGAAAAATGGATCAGAAAAATTCTTAAAAGCAGTTTAGAAAGCGAAAAATGTGGTCAATAGACTCAACTTTTAAATATTTTTAATAAAGGAGGTGGCTTAAATGCTTAGTTTGATATCGCTTGTGTGTGCTGTGTTGGGTTACATACTATTCTTTTTAACAGAGATGGCAATATTTCCTTTTATCCTGATTATTGCCGGTTTGGTTTTATCTCTGGTTGATCTTGTAATGCTTTACAGCAAAGAAAAACTTCAGTTTGACGATTTTATAAAGGAAGCTTTTCAAACAAACTGGGGAAGCATTATATCTTTTATCGGAGGAGTAGCTTTTTTGATTTTATTATTTATTTACGCATAATGAGGAGTATTAAAAATGGCTTTTAACGATTTTTTAAAGAAAGCTAAGGAAACCGCATCAAGTGCGGCGAACTCGGCTAAAAATGCCGCTAATTCGGCAAAATCAAAGTATGATGAAAAAAGAAAAGAAGCAAACGCCCAAAAGGCTGAAAGAGAAAGAATAAAAGCTGAAAAGCAGGCGGAGGCAGATGCGGCTGCAAAGAAAATGGTTGAGGATATCAGAGTAAGCCAAGGAACGTTGTTTGACGTTGATAAAAAACAGCTTGCGGATTTCACTGCCGAATATTATGACAAGCTTTATTTGCCGGCGCATAGCGTATCTGCAAGTAAGTTGATTTTTCATCCTCTTGATAAGAAAATTGACAAGTACGCACAAAAGGACTTTCCCGAATATAACAATGCAAACGAAACGCCTTTGTGGATGATTTTGGGTAAAGGTCAGCAGAAAATTTTCCTTTCCACTAAAGCTTTGTATTTCAAAAAGGCATATGATGATGAAAATATGTTTTTCTGCACAGGTACAATTCCTATAGAAAATATTGAATCTGTTTCCTACAGTAAAGACGGCGAAAACTACATCTTTACGTGTAACGGAGTAGAACTGCTTAACAGCAAAACAGGTTTTGCACTTGATACAGATTCCTTTGCAGGCTATATAACAAGAATTAAAAACAGAGATTTTACTATTACAAACGAGCAGATAGACAAGCTTATAAAGGAAAAAATAGGTGAGAATATTTTAAAAATTGTCAACGAATATGTATTTGACGATGAACTTATCCTTTATTTCGCCTGGGGCTGTGACTCTATAACTGCAAAGGACTTTGTAGTATGCTCAGACAAACAGATGGTTGTGCTTGACCGTGAAGCCTTTGGTTTGACTAAAAATGTAAAGCAATTCTATTATGAAGATGTTACATCCATGGCTACAATTCAAAATACAAACGGCTTGCTTGACCTTGCCCTTACAGTTGCGCTGAGCGTCTGTGATTTGGAAATATCAGTTGCAGGAGCGAAGGAACGATTGAATAATATGTATACATATGAGGCTGAAAAGGCTGTAAAGGTATACAGAGAATGCAGACGTGGAATTAAAGAGAGCAATAAACAGCCTCAGGTTGTTGTGCAGCAAGCATCAACTCCACAGGTTGATCCTTTGGAGCAGATACAAAAGCTTCAAAAATTAAAAGAAGCCGGAATTCTTACAGAAGAGGAATTTAACGCTAAAAAGGCCGACCTTTTGAGTAAAATCTAAATTATTTATTTTGGCTATCATCATTATTTGGTGATAGCCGTTTTTGTGACAGCGGAGAAGAGGATAAAATTCCTTATATAACTGCGAGACTTTCACGAAAATTTTTAAAATTATTTAATGAAAAAGAAAGATGGACGTTTTATGGGTATCTGTATTGTTATCATAAAATCATAAGAATAACAGTGTACGTTGCTGTTTCGTGAAAATCTGTCATAGATAAGGGGAGAGAATTCTGTCCAGAACATTATTAACCATTGATACGGAATACATTGAATACGAAGACCTTAACGGTGTGTACAGGGAATTTGCCGACTTACTGGGAATAGATGCCGCTGTAAAAGTTTACAAGGAGTATCGAGGTCAACAGATTACGCTGCCAGTTCAGCTGTTTGATAAGGAATATATTGTTTCACAGATTTTGAAAGAATACAACGGATATAACATAAAGCATTTAGCCACCAAGTTTGGATACAGCGAAAAATGGATACGAAAAATTATTAAGGATAACATAGATAAGTAAAAATATAATTTATTAGACAAAGTGTGACCTGAGTGATATAATAAATTATACACATAGGGGGTGAGTTTATTGAATTTGTCTTTGGATTATAAAGGTAACAAGGGTTTCAGACTTTTAAATATTTACGAGCGGTTAAACAAAGGCGAGGTGGTTTGTAAAGAGGAGCTTGCAAGGAATTTTGGAGTTTCACTTAAAACCATACAGCGTGATATTGACGATTTAAGAGCATATTTAACAGAAGCTCATTTTACTGAAATAGAAGCCACAATAAAATATGATAAGGCTAAAAACGGTTATTATCTTGTGCGTCTGGAGAGGGAATGGTTTACAAATGAAGAGGTTCTTGCTCTTGCAAAAATTCTATTGGAAAGCCGAGCCTTTAGAAAAGACGAGCTTTCAGAGCTTATGAAAAAACTTCTGATGCAGACATCTGATAAGGATAGAAAAACCGTTGAGGACATTATTCACGGTGAGTATATGTCATACATTCCGCCAAGACATAATAAGCGTCTGCTTTCTTTGGTTTGGAATCTTTCAGCTATTGTTAAATCTCATAAGATTATAACTTTTTCATACACAAGACAGGACGGCAAGAAAAGTGTTAAAAAGGTTAAACCGGTAGCTATTCTTTAATCACAAAATTTTAACCTTATCCCCTTGGCTTCTAAGCCACATATCAATTCCATCGCCGTAGGCTTCGGCTCGGATTGTGTATACTCCTTTTTCCTCCTTCAAAATTTTACAAGTGGGAATTCGATCGAGAATTGCTTCAAGTACGCCGCTGTACTCAAAGGTCACTGTTTTCAGTTCTCCGGTATACATAAACTGAACTCTTTTACGGAATTCTCCGTCATTGAATTTATCCTTATAGGGAACTGAAAAAATCTCGCCGGTTTCTTTTATATCTTCCATTCTGTCTATTCTGAAAACAATCGGAAAATCCTTATCTGCTTCAGCCATATATGCTATAAGATAAAAATAAAACTCAGAAAACATTATAGAGTTTTATCAAAAACAATACATAAACATGTTGTTATATCTCTTCTTTTTATAACAAAACCGACATCAGCGAGAAATTGTTGATGTCGGTTTTGTTTTTTATTTGTTTTTGTGTGTTTCTCTGTAATCTTTTGGGGACACGCTTTTTTTATTTTTGAATAGTCTGGAAAAATACAGAGAGTCGTCATATCCAACCGAACGTGAGATTGTTGATATTGGTAAATCCGTATGTACAAGAAGATCACAGGCTCTTTTTACTCTGAAATTCAAAAGATATTCTTTTATTGAAACGCCAACGGCGGATTTAAAAAGTCTGTGGAGATAGGAACGGTCTATATTTAGAAAATCTGCAATACTCTGAACTGTTATTTCCCAAGAGTAGTTGGCTTCTATGTATTTTAATGCTTCATCTACATATTCGACACGTCGGTTTTCAACGGAATTTTCTTTGCTTGGAAATTTCTGTGCCAAAAGAAATAGATATCTGTATAGAATACTGTTCATTATTAAATCTCTGTTTTCAGTAAGCTGATAGGCTTCAAACATTTTTTCATAGCAGTTTAAAAATTCTTTGTCGGATTCGTAGGAAAAAACAGGACATTTTGTAAGAGAGGTTCTTGAAAGGTATTGTTTGATTTTAATGCCCTGAAATCCTATCCATGTATATGTCCATGGGTCATCCTTGTCGGCTTCATAGTATATTAGTGAACCCGGCGTTATTAAAAAAGCCTCTCCTGCTGAAAGATGATAGGTTTTTCCGTTTGTTTCAAATATTCCTTTTCCCTCCAATATAAGGTGAATTAGATAGCCGCTGCGCAGAGCCGGACCGTAGCTGTGTCCCGGAACACATGCCTCATATCCGCAGGTGTATACCATTGCATCAATATTTTGAGAAAAATCATTTGAAAAAACATAATCATGCATCAAACTCACTGCCTTAAAATTACTATTTGTGTAATAAATTATATCATTATTCGGTGTGTAGGGCAACAGGTATATGTAATATTATAATTTAATACATTCAATGAGTTTGTAAAAACTATTTAATATAACTATTGATTTGTGACGATATTAGTCACAAATCTGTATATAGAAACAACATTTGTCCATTTAATAAAATTTACTTACTGGTATAATGTAAGTAAAGAAACAAACAGAAAACAAATATAAAAAGAAAGAGGGAATATAAATGGCAGTTATTTATAACGATGAAAAACAAATCTTTCATCTGCAAACCAAAGGCACGAGCTATGTTATGCAGGTTGTCAGAAACAAGTATCTTCTCCATTTATATTGGGGAAAACGAGTTCAAAATTACTGCGGAACAAGGTCAATAATCCTTAAAAACCGAGGTTTTGCGCCAAATCCTCAGGAAAATGACAGGGATTTTTCTCTTGATACTCTTCCTATGGAATATCCTCATGGGGGAAACGGTGATTTCAGAAGCTGCGCTTTTGGAATTAGGGAACAGAACGGAAGCAGAATTTGTGACCTTTCATATGTCGGCTACGAAATAATGAAGGGTAAACCAAAGCTTGAGGGACTTCCATGCTCTTTCGGTTCGGAGGAAGAGGTTTCAACACTAAAAATCCATATGAAAGATAAAATTTCAGGACTGAGCGTTTTTCTTCTGTACTCAGTTTTTGAAAATGCGGATGTCATAACACGCAGTGTGGTTTTTGAAAATCGTGGAAACAGTCCTTTGACCCTTACAAAGATGCTGAGTATGTCTGTTGATTTCCGTGAAAGTGGATTTAAGGTGATGACCTTGTATGGCGCACACAATAATGAAAGAAATGTGGATCTACGACCGCTTAAAAGCGGAATGGTACAGATTGAAAGTTTAAGAGGAACAAGCTCTCCGCAGCAAGCCCCTTTTATGGCACTATTAGAGGCAAATGCTTCAGAGGAATCAGGAAATATATATAGCGCGAATTTTGTGTATAGTGGTAATTTTACCGCCTTGGCACAGGCGGACGCCTTTGAAAATGTAAGATTTCAAATGGGTATGAACCCATGGAACGGTGAATGGTATCTTGAGCCCAACGAAAAATTTTTCACCCCAGAAACAGTAATGGTTTTCTCCTCACAGGGACTTAACGGAATGTCACAGATATACCATAACTTTTATCAGCATAATCTGATAAGAAGTAAATTTGCATTTCAGCCACGCCCTATACTCATAAATAATTGGGAAGCTACATTTTTTGATTTCAATGAAGATAAGCTGCTTGCCCTTGCTGATAAGGCGGCGCAGACAGGAATAGAGCTTTTTGTTTTGGATGACGGATGGTTTGGCCACAGAGATAATGACGACAGTTCCCTTGGCGACTGGGTCACAGATAAAAGAAAGCTGCCTTTGGGACTGTCTCATCTCTCCGACGAAATTCATAACAGAGGACTTAAATTCGGACTGTGGTTTGAACCTGAAATGATATCAAGAAACAGCGAGCTTTTTAGAAATCACCCTGAATATGCCCTTCACACAGAGGGACGCCCATATACTTTCGGCAGGGGACAGCTTGTTCTCGATTTGTCTAATGGTGAAGTTTGCCGCTATGTTATCGAAAGTGTTTCAAAGGTTCTTAGAGAAACAAAAATCGACTATGTAAAGTGGGATATGAACAGACACCTCACTGATGTTGGAAGCATTAACTTTCCTATGGAAAGACAGGGAGAGATTTTTCACAGGTATGTTTTAGGACTTTATAAAATTTTAGAAGAGCTTACCACAGAGTTTCCGGACATACTTTTTGAAAGCTGTTCCAGCGGCGGTGGAAGATTTGACCCTGGTATGCTGTATTATATGCCGCAGACATGGTGCAGTGATAATACCGACGCAGTTTGCAGAATGAAAATTCAATATGCAACCTCATTTACATATCCGGTTGTTACTATGGGAGCTCATGTAAGCGAGGTGCCTAATCAGCAGACAGGCAGAGTTACACCTCTTCAGACAAGAGGACAAGTGGCAATGAGTGCAAATTTCGGTTATGAAATTGACCTTACAAAGCTTTCCTCTGAGGAACTTGACGAGATAAAGAAACAGGTTGCTTTTTATAAAGATATAAGAAATACAATCCAGTTTGGAAAATTCTACAGAATAAAAAGTCCATTTGATGAGAATGTTGCACAGTGGAATTTTGTTTCAGGCGACGGAAGTCAGGTTGTAGCTTTCCATTTTGAAATTTTAAGCCAGCCGGCAGCACCTATAAAGATATTAAAGCTTAAAGGGTTGGAAGCAGATGCCGTTTACCGTGATATTTCTACCGGTTATGAGTACGGAGGCGACGAGCTTATGTACAGCGGAATAAGTATTCCCATTGAGAAAAAGGATTTCAGAAGTGTTTGCTTTAGATTTGTTAAAGTAAATTGATAATCGGTGTAAAGCCGTTAAATAAAGACTTTTCCGCCGAAAAAAGTCGTTTGCAGAAGCTGCCATAAAGATACAATAAAAATATTTTCTGTAAGCAAAACCAATGTATTAAGAGAGGAGGTGCTTTGTTTCGGCAAAATGATTGAAAGATTATGCTTGCAGTGCTCATTTCAGGAAATTATGAAAGGATAAACAGTCGGTACTAAACCGAAAGGGCAGCATTTCTGCGGTATTTCCTGAATGTGCAAATGAACAATAATTGTTTGTTTATATAAAGTACGGTAAAATAAAAATGTCAGGAGGAAACATAATGGACGCAAAAAAGCGAGAAAGATATGAAAGCATATCAAAAGAACTTACCGTGTTAGTAGGAGGAAAAGAAAACATCCAGGGTGTTGCCCACTGCGCCACAAGACTTAGAATAGTTTTGAAAATAACGACAGCGCAGATTTGGAAAAAATACGCAATGTAGACTTGGTAAAAGGCGTATTTGTTGCAGGAGACCAGGTGCAGATAATTTTCGGTGCAGGTCTTGTAAACGATGTTTATGAGGTTTTCGCAGAGTACAACAATATGAAAAACATGAGTCTCAGCGACCTTAAAACAGAAGCAAATAAGAAGATGAATCCTCTCCAGAGAATAATTAAGGCTCTGTCTGATGTGTTTATCGATATTATGCTTGGAATCCTTGCTGTGGCTTTGCTTACAGGTATTTCCGGAGTTTTGGGAAATTTTGAATTTGTAGAAAGCAACGAAACACTTTTGCAATAAACAAGCTTATCAACATTGCATCAGGCGCAATTTTTGGCTTCCTTCCTTTGGCTGTGGCTTACAGCGCAGTTAAAAGATTCGGCGGCCGTCCGATTTTGGGTATTGTAATAGGCTGTATAATGCTTTCACCGAGTCTTGCAGATGCATATGCTGCGGCACAGGGAACAGTAGAGGTTACAACTCTCCATATATTTGGTTTAGGCGTAGATTTGGTAGGTTTCCAGGGTGGTATTATTGTTGTATTGCTTATGGGCTTTATCACAGCGAAACTTGACATCTTTTTTGAAAGAAAAATTCCTGAGGTTATCAGACTTCTTGTTTCACCGCTTCTCACAACACTTGTCAGTGCACTTCTCCTCTTTATAGTTGTTGGCCCTGTAGGACGTATGCTGGCTTCAGGTATTACAAACGGTCTTGTGTTTATGACACAAAACTTTGGTGCAATCGGATACGCAATATTCTCAGGAACACAACAGCTTATAGTAATTACAGGTCTTCACCATATTTTCGGAGCTATTGAGGCACAGTTATTGGTTGATACAGGACGAAACTTCCTAAATCCTCTTATGTCTGTGGCAATCATTGCTCAGGGCGGCGCTGTTTTGGGATATCTTATGCTTCACAGAAAGAGCGCAAAGGCAAAAGAGTTGTGCATACCGAGCTTTGTTTCCGTTCTTTTCGGTATAACAGAGCCTGCATTGTTCGGTATCAACGTAAGATTTAAGTATCCTCTTATAGGCGGATGTATCGGCGGAGCAATCGGCGGTCTTGTAGTTTATTTTGCAGATTTGGCAGCTCTTGGATTTGGTACTACTGTAGTTCCGGGAATTGCCTTGGCTGATCTGGCAAATAACGGCTATATTTGGTACATAGTTGCACATCTTACTGCTCTTGTGGCTGGTTTCCTGCTTACAATAATTTTCGGAAACTTTAAAAAAGATAATAAGTTAGAATCTGTTTAAAAACTTAAATCATCTGAATAAAATATAAAAATATCCGGGGAACCTTTGATATGCACCCCAAAAGTTAGACACTTATGGAGGTGCATATTTTTTATGGGA
>ERZ779866.3876-NODE-3876-length-11646-cov-19.466396_pt1 | contig 11646 bp, 9 predicted proteins | sample MGYA00511248_ERZ779866 | MGnify/ENA primary metagenome ERZ779866 (study PRJEB29588, sample SAMEA2155758) | human gut metagenome | biome: human gut; feature: human-associated habitat; material: faeces | place: Denmark | collected 2008/2010 ... | reverse complement strand
ACTCCAAATAGTTTACCGCATAGCCTTTTACTGCAGTTAAAAAAGGATACTTCCCCTCGGGAATATCGAATTGATAGTATCCATCCTCGTTACTTTCTGCACAGTAGATAGTAGTAAAACAGTTGTTCTTTATTTCAATCTTAGCTCCGGCAATAGGAGTATTGTTCTTACTTTTCACATATCCATCTAAAAGCATTGCCTTATCTCCTCATCAAATATTGATTTGTTGAATTGTCTATACGGTATCATAGTCACCTTGAAAACACAATCGGCACAGCGCTGTGCCGATTGTGTTTTATGACCAACGCCCTTTCCGCCGGGGGCGTCCTTTGTCAGTCCTTCTTCTCTTCCGGTTGTTCCTCTTCCTTCTTCGGGATCATGTGGTGCATGGCCGCGTAGCACATGGCGCAAAGGTCCGGGCGCTTGTCCGACTCGACCTCGTAGCCGCACTTGGTGCAGACCCAAATCATGCCGCACGCCTCCTTTCCAAAAAGATCGTTCTGTCTGTATTGTAAGGGGAGGACGGCGCATTTGCAATAGGCGTGCGGGCAAAAAAACGCCGCCCGGGCGGGCGGCGTTTTTCTTATCGGTATCGCTTATTTGTACATTTCCTTGAGCTTCAGCAGGTGCTCGTAGCGGGCCTTGGCGTTCTCCTCGCTGGCCTCGAAGAGCCTGTCGGCCCTGTCGGGGAACTCGCGGGTCAGTCGGCTGTACCTGGCCTCGTTCATGAGGAAGTCGCGGTAGCCGCCGGCCGGCTCCTTGCTGTCGAGCGCAAACTTGGTCTCAGCCGCCGGGTTAAAGCGGTAGAGGTTCCAGTAGCCGCAATCGACGGCCTTCTTCATCTCGCTCTGGCAGTTCGTCATGCCGCCCTTGATGCTGTGCATCTCGCAGGGGGCGTAGGCGATGATGAGGGACGGGCCGTTGTAGGCCTCGGCCTCGGTGATGGCCTTGATGGTCTGGGCCGGGTTCGCGCCCATGGCGATCTGGGCCACGTAGACGTAGCCGTAGGTCATGGCGAGCTCGGCGAGGGCCTTGCTCTTGATCTCCTTGCCGGCCGCGGCAAACTGAGCCACCTGGCCGATGTTGGAGGCCTTGGAGGCCTGGCCGCCGGTGTTGGAGTAGACCTCGGTGTCGAAGACGAAGACGTTCACGTCCTCGCCGGAGGCGAGCACATGGTCGAGGCCGCCGTAGCCGATGTCGTAGGCCCAGCCGTCGCCGCCCATGATCCACACGGACTTCTTGTTCAGGTAATCCTTCTTGGAGAGGATGTCGGCAGCGAGCTTGCAGGCGTCGCAGTCGCAGACAGCCTTGCCGGCAGCCTTGAGCTTCTCGCCGTAGGCCTTTATCTCGGTGTTGTCGCTGGCGCAAAGTTCGTCAACGGTGCAGATGCTGTCCTCAAGGGCGGCAATGTAGGCCTTCGCAGCCTCGCCGTTGGCGTTGCCGTCGTTATAGGTGTCGAGCCACTTCTGGGCGGCGTCCTTGAGCTCGGCGCAGCACCAGTCAACGGCGATGAGCTCGCGGGTCTTGGCAGCGAGGTCGTCGCGGATCTTCTTCTGGCCGAGGTAGAGGCCCAGGCCGTGCTCGGCGTTGTCCTCAAAGAGGCTGTTGACCCAGGCGGGACCCTTGCCTTCCTTGTTGACGGTGTAGGGGCTCGTGGCAGCCGGGCCGCCCCAGATGGACGAGCAGCCGGTGGCGTTGGAGACGATCATGTGGTCGCCGAAGAGCTGGGTGATGAGGCGGGCGTAGCTCGTCTCGGCGCAGCCGGCGCAGGAGCCGGAGAACTCGAGCATGGGCTGCTTGAACTGGCTGCCCTTCACGGTGTTGTCCTGCATGTCCTTCTTCTCGGAGACCTTCTCGGTCATGTAGGTCCAGACTTCCTGCTGAGGCATCTGGCTCTCCATCGGGACCATGGTGAGGGCCTTCACCGGGCACACGCCGGCGCAGACGCCGCAGCCCATGCAGTCCAGCGGGGAGACGGCCATGGCGAAGGAGTAGACGCCCTTGCCCTTGCCGGCCTTGACCGGGACGATCTTCGCGGCGGCGGGAGCCGCAGCGGCCTCCTCGGCGGTGAGGGCGTAGGGACGGATGGTGGCGTGCGGGCAGACGTAGGCGCACTGGTTGCACTGGATGCACTTCGTGCTGTCCCACTCAGGCACGGAGACGGCCACGCCGCGCTTCTCGTAGGCGGAAGCGCCGAGCTCGAAGGTGCCGTCCGCGTGGGCCTTGAAGGCGGAAACAGGCAGGCTGTCGCCGTCCATCTTGCCTACGGGGTCGAGGATCTCCTTGACCATCTTCACGACCGGGCCGCGGCCGGTGAGCTCCACAGGCTTGCCCTCGTCAACGGCGTTCGCCCAGCTGGCGGGCACGTCCACGACGGTGTAGGCGGTGGCGCCCAGCTCGATGGCCTTGTGGTTCATATCGACGACGTCCTGGCCCTTCTTCAGGTAGGAGTGCGTCGCAGCGTCCTTCATGTACTTGATGGCCTGGTCCTCGGGGATGACCTTAGCAAGGGAGAAGAACGCGCTCTGGAGTATGGTGTTCGTCCTCTTGCCCATGCCGATCTGCTGGGCGAGGTCGATGGCGTTGATCATGACGAGCTTGATCTTGTTCTTCGCGATGTAGCGCTTCGCGTCGGCGTCGAGGTGGTGCTCCAGCTCCTCGAAGCTCCACTGGCTGTTGACCAGGAACACGCCGCCGGCCTTGAGCTTCTGCGCCATCTTGAAGCCCTTGGTGATGTAGCTCGGGTTGTGGCAGGCCACGAAGTCGGCCTTGTTGATGTAGTACGGGCTCTTGATGGGCTTGTCGCCGAAGCGCAGGTGGCTGATGGTGACGCCGCCGGTCTTCTTGGAGTCATACTGGAAGTAGGCCTGGACATACTTGTCGGTGTGGTCGCCGATGATCTTGATGGAGTTCTTGTTCGCGCCGACGGTGCCGTCGCCGCCGAGGCCCCAGAACATGCAGGAGACGGTGCCCTTCGGGGCGGTGTCGGGAGCGGAGGTCTCACGCAGGGAGAGCTTGGTCACGTCGTCCACGATGCCGACGGTGAAGCGGGCCTTCGGGTTGGCCTTGGCCAGCTCCTTGTAGACCGCGAAGACGGAAGCGGGAGGCGTGTCCTTGCTGGCGAGGCCGTAGCGGCCGCCGATGACCTTGATGTCGGTCCTGCCGGCGTCGGCAAGGCTCGTCATGACGTCCATGTACAGAGGCTCGCCCAGGGCGCCGGGCTCCTTGGTGCGGTCGAGCACCGCGATGGACTTACATGTGGCCGGGATGGCGGCGAGCAGCTTGTCCGCGCGCCAGGGGCGATACAGGCGGACCTTCACGAGGCCGACCTTCTGGCCGTGGGCGTTCAGGTAGTCGATGACCTCCTCGGTCACGTCGCAGATAGAGCCCATGGCGACGATGACGCGGTCAGCGTCCGGCGCGCCGTAGTAGTTGAAGAGCTGGTAGTCGGTGCCGAGCTTCTTGTTGACCTTCTTCATGTAGTCCTCGACTATGCCGGGGACGGCCTCGTAGTACTTGTTGGAGGCCTCGCGGTTCTGGAAGAAGATGTCGCCGTTCTCGTGGCTGCCGCGCATCTGCGGATGCTCGGGATTCAGCGCGCGGGCGCGGAACTCCTCGACGGCCTTCATGTCGCACATGGAGGCGAGGTCCTTGTAATCCCAGACGGCGATCTTCTGGATCTCGTGGGAGGTGCGGAAGCCGTCAAAGAAGTTCAGGAAGGGGACGCGGCCCTTGATGGCGGAAAGGTGAGCCACGGCGGAGAGGTCCATGACCTCCTGGACGTTGCTCTCGCAGAGCATGGCAAAGCCGGTCTGGCGGCAGGCCATGACGTCCTGATGGTCGCCGAAGATGCTGAGGGTGTGGCTCGCGAGGGTACGCGCGGTGACGTGGAAGACACCGGGCAGCAGCTCGCCAGCGATCTTATACATGTTGGGGATCATGAGCAGCAGGCCCTGGGACGCGGTGTAGGTCGTCGTCAGAGCGCCGGCGTTGAGGGAGCCGTGCACAGCGCCGGCGGCGCCGGACTCGGCCTGCATCTCCTGCACCTTGACCGTGGTGCCGAAGATGTTTTTCTGACCGGCGGCGGACCACTGGTCAACAAAGTCCGCCATCGGGCTGGACGGCGTGATCGGATAGATCGCGGCCACCTCGGTGAACGCATAGGAAACGTGCGCGGCGGCCTGGTTGCCATCCATCGTCTTGAGTTTTCTCGCCATACTTTCATCTCCACATTTATAATAATTTTAATGTGCTCCAAAAGCGCAATAATTTTATCACTCAAACGCCTCAATGTAAACCTCTAATTGCACAGATTTAGCACAAATTTTTCCCCTTTGAGGCAAAAAGTTTTTTGCGTTGCGCCGTCTCGACGCCGCCTGGGCCGAGAAACTGCACGATTTTAGGTGCATTAGTTGCTTAACTGCCCGGCTGTGAAAGTTTCCCTTGTACTTTCCGGAACGTTGTATTATAATATTTATCCGCCGCCGGATGCCCCGGCGCGCGGAGCATTTCGAAAGGAGCTGCACCATGGTTAAAATTGAAAACCAAAAGGGCGCCATCACCATCGACCCCGAGGTCTTTGCGAACCTAGCCGGGGACGCGGCGACCAGCTGCTTCGGCGTCAAGGCCATGGCCGCTCAGGCCAAGGACGGGGGCGTCTTCCAGCTCCGCCGGGAGTCCATGTCCAAGGGCATTGAGACTCAGCTCGGAGAGGACGGCAGCGTCTCCCTGGGCCTTCACATCGCTGTTGACCACGGCGTCAACCTCATGGCCCTCTGCCGCAGCATCATTAACGAGGTCAGCTACAAGGTCTCCAAGGCCACTGGCGTCCCCGTGAAGCGCGTGGATGTCTACGTGGACACCATGCTCATCGACTGACAGAAACAAAAATCAGACCTGGAGGTTGTCCCTCTTGAGAGAATTTATTGATGCGGCGGTGTTCAAGGATATCATCCTCTGCGCCAACGCCGCCCTCGAACAGAACAGGCAGCTCATCAACGAGCTGAACGTCTTCCCCGTGCCGGACGGAGATACCGGCACCAACATGAGCCTCACCATGGGCGCCGCGGCGGCGGAGCTCTCTAAGAAGAGCTTTCCCACCCTCAGCGCCGCGGCGGACTGCGCGGCCTCGGCCATGCTCCGCGGCGCGCGAGGCAACTCCGGCGTCATACTCTCCCTGCTCTTCCGCGGCCTCGCCAAGCGGCTCAAGGGCGCTGAGAAGGCCGACGCCAAGCTCTATGCCGCCGCGATGAGCGACGGAGTGGACGCCGCCTACAAGGCCGTCATGAAGCCCGCCGAGGGCACCATCCTCACCGTCTCCCGCGTGGCCACGAGCTCCGCCGTCGAGTTCGCCGAGCACGGCTCCGACCTTGAGCTCATGCTCTCCTGCGCCGTGGAGTCCGCCGTCGAGGCTCTGGCTGACACGATAAACCTCAACCCCGTTCTCGCCCGTGCCGGCGTCGTGGACGCGGGCGGCAAGGGCTATGTCTTCATCCTGGAGGCGACGCTCTCCGTCCTGCGCGGCGAGGCCTTCGTCCCCGCCGAGGCCCCTGCGGAAAACGAGACCGAGCCTAAGGAGAGGGCCGATTTCTCCGACTTCTCCTCGGGTGAGATAGCCTTCGCCTACTGCACGGAGTTCATCTGTGGACGTGAGAACAGCAAGGAGCCCGCCCTGCTGCGCAGCTTCCTTGAGACCCTGGGCGACTGCGTCGTCGTCGTGGACGACGACGAGATCATAAAAGTCCACGTCCATACGAACGTCCCCGGCACGGTCCTGACCGAAGCGCTTACCTACGGCCCGCTGCTCAAGGTGAAGATCGAGAACATGCGCGAGCAGCACAGCGAGATGGCCGGAGGCGAGGCCGCCCCGGCTGAACCTCAGATAGCCCCCGCCGAGAAGCCCTTCGGCGCCGTCGCCGTCTGCGCCGGCGCGGGCATGGCCGAGCTCTTCCGGGAGCTGGGCGCGGACAGGATAGTCACCGGCGGCCAGACCATGAACCCCTCCACCGAGGACATACTCACCGAGATAAACCGCACGCCCGCAGAGACCGTTTTCGTCCTGCCCAACAACAAGAACATCATCATGGCCGCGGAGCAGTGCATCCCGCTGACCGAAAAGCGCGTAGTCGTCATCCCCACCAAGACCGTGCCTCAGGGCATCACCGCCCTGCTCTCCCTGGACGAGACGGCCACGGAAGAGGAGATATCTGACGGCATGGCCGAGGCCATAGCCGGGGTCCACACCGCCCTCGTCACCTATGCAGCGCGGGATTCTGACTTTGACGGCCACGAGATACACGCCGGCGAATACCTCGCCCTGCTGGACGGAGCCCTCGTCGGCAGCTACACGAACATCGAAACCCTGCTCGACGAGCTGAGCTGGTCCGTTGACGAGCTCTCCCCCGCCGTCATCTCCGTCTACTACGGCGAGGACGTGAGCGAGGAGGACGCCGAGGGCGCCGCAAAGAAGCTCGGAGCCTGCTTCCCGGATGCGGAGGTCTCCGTTGTAAACGGCGGCCAGCCGGTCTACTACTACATGATCTCGATAGAATGAGCCGTAAAAGTCCCGCCGCCCTCTCGGGCGGCGGGCTTTTTTGTTTTACCGCTTATTCGACTTTCTCCAGATGCGCTGGGCCTCGGCGGCGGCTATGAGCTCCTCGCGGAACTCGGGGGCAGCCACGCTTATGAGGCGCTCGGCCCGCTCCCAGGTGGAGGCGCCCGCCAGGTTCACGACGCCGTTTTCCGTCGCGATGTAGAAGGCCTGGCTGCGCGGGGAGGTGACGATGTCCCCGCCGAAGTGCGGGACTATACGGCTCTGGACCTTGCCGGACTTGTCTGCGAAGGTGCTGCTCATGCAGATGAAGGCCTTGCCGCCGCGGCTCTTCGTAGCGCCGGTAAGGAAGTCCACCTGGCCGCCCGTGCCGCTTATCTGCCTGGTGCCGGAGCTCTCGGAGCTCACCTGGCCGTAGAGGTCCACGCCTATGCAGCTGTTGAGCGAGATGAAGTTATCCAGCTGCGCGATGACGTCCGGGTCGTTGACATAGCTGATGGGGTAGGCGGCGACACCGGGGTTGTTGTCTATCCAGTCGTAGAGGTCCTGCGTGCCGGCGGCGACGCCGAACACGGCCTTGCCCTTGTCTATGGTCTTGCGCCTGTTCGTCAGTTTGCCGGAGGCGAAGAGCTTGTAGAAGGCGTCTGTCGCGAACTCCGTGTGCATGCCGAGGTCCTTGAGGTCGGACTCGGCTATCATCATGCCCAGGGCGTCGGGCACGCCGCCTATGCCGAGCTGGACGGTGGCCCCGTCGCAGAGGTAGGGGATGACGTTCGCTGCGATGCGCTTGTCCGCCTCGCTGGGCGCGCGGCTGGGCAGCTGGATGGCCGGGCCGTGCTCGCCCTCGACTATCATGTCCACCTCGGAGATGTGGACACTCTCCTCCTGGCCGCCCAGGGCGCGGGGCAGCTTTTCCAGGACCTCGATGACGACGACGTCCGCGTTTTCGATGTATGCGCGGGCGTTGCCCGTGCCGATGGAGAGGTTGAAGTAGCCGTGCTCGTCCATGGGCGCCGCGCCTATGAAGGCGACGTTTATGTGCAGGAAATTGTCATAGTACCAGCGCAGGTTGCGGTAGAGCATGGGCTGGTAGTAGCACAGGCCCTTGTCCGCCAGCTTGCGCTCGTAGCCGGTGAGGTGCCAGGAGCTGTAGGTGAAATGCTCCTGCTCAGGGTCGTTCTCCACAACGGCGATGGGGCCGTAGCAGAGCATGCCGCGGACCTTCACGTCCGTAAGTTCCGCCTTGCGGCGGGCCAGGGCCTCGTCGCAGAGTTTCGGATAGGTGACGCCGCAGCCGAAGTCCACCCAGTCCCCGCTCTTAACGGCGCGCGCGGCCTCCTCAGCCGTGCGCAGCTTGCTTTTGTACTCGCTCATATAATCCATTTGGCATCCTCCCATATTCTGAATCGCCCTGCGCGGGCCTTTTTCTGCTGCTATTATCTCACAGCTTCGCCGCCCGCGCAAGTATCGACAAAGCGCCAAAACTCTGCTATAATTGTTGACCAAGCAAAGCGAAAGGTCGGTAGATACCGTGAAAAAACTCCTTAAGCTGCTCTTTTCAAGGCTTGCGTTTGTGGCGCTCTTCATGCTGCTGCAAATCGTGGTCATCGTCGCCACGCTGTTCTATTTCCAGGGCGCATACACGGCTGTGCAGACGGCGTCCGTCGCCCTCACCCTTGTGACGGTCGTCTACATCATAAATCAGGACGGAAGCTCCGCGTTCAAGATAGCCTGGATACTGCCCATCGTCTTCCTGCCCCTTTTCGGCATACCCATGTACATACTCTTCGGCAAAAAACGCACGCCGGAGAGCAAGCGGGACAAGGTCGCCGGCATGCTGCTGCGCTACCGTCAGACCGCGAGCGCCGTGGCCTCCCGCACCGCCGATATGGCCAAGGCCTCGCCCGAGGCCGCGCTGCAATCGGCATATCTTGAGCGCTGCGCCGGAGCCCCTGTCTTCCGCAGGACACAGACAAAGTATTTCCGCCTCGGGGACGAGCTCTTCCCCGCCCTGCTCGAAGAGCTTAAAAAGGCCGAGCGCTTCATCTTCCTCGAATACTTCATCGTCGAGCCCGGGGTCATGTGGGATTCCATCCTCGACATCCTTGAGGAAAAGGCTGCCGAGGGCCTGGACGTGCGCCTCATCTACGACGACATGGGCTGCATCATGACCCTGCCCCGCAACTACTACAAGCGCATGGAAAAGCTCGGCATCCGCTGCTGCACCTTCCACCGCTTTCAGCCCGTCCTAACCGGCACCTTCAACAACCGCGACCACCGCAAGATCTGCGTCATCGACAGCGAGGTCGCCTTCACCGGCGGCGTGAACCTCGCGGACGAGTACATAAACCGGCGTGAGCGCTTCGGCCACTGGCTCGACTGCGGCGTCATGCTCCGCGGCGAGGCGGTCTACAGCTTCACGCTGATGTTCCTCTCCATGTGGGACTACATCCGTCACGAGGAGGACGACGCGTCGCGTTTCCTCCCGCGCCCCGGCGCATTCGACGGCATCGAGGACGACGGCTTTGTCCAGCCCTACTCCGACGCGCCCTCCGACGACGAGGCCGTGGGCGAGACGGCCTACATAAACATGCTCTCCCGGGCGGAGAAATACGTCTACATCTGCACGCCCTATCTCGTCATCGACAACGAGCTCATGAACGCCCTGACGAGCGCCGCCAAATCCGGCATAGACGTGCGCATGATAACCCCGGGCGTGCCGGACAAGTGGTACGTCCACATGGTCACGCGCAGCTACTATGCGCCGCTCCTGCGGGCCGGCGTGAGGGTCTACGAGTACATCCCCGGCTTCATCCACTCCAAAACCATGGTCTGCGACGACGCCTTCGGCATCTGCGGCACCATCAACATGGACTACCGCAGCCTCTTCCTCCACCACGAGTGTGCCGTCTGGATGTTCGGCTCCTCAGCTATAATGGACATGAAGCAGAGCTTCACGGACACGCTCTCCAAATGCGTCGAGATAACGCCGGAGCTCTACCGCAACCGCCCCTGGCTCATGAAGCTGGGCCAGAGCCTCCTGCGCGTCTTTGCCCCGCTCATGTGAATACGCGAAAAGGGCCGCCCCGACAGGGCGGCCCTTTTTGCGTTTCAAAACTCCTTTTTGGAGTAGAGCGCGACGGATATGAGGACAGACACGGCCAGGGCCGCGGCGCTCAGGGCGGCGAGAAGAGAAAGGAGCGGGATGTCCGGCAGCCCGGAGGCCAGCTTCTCCCAGTCGAGGCCCAGCTTCTCAGCCGCCAGCAGCAGTACGAAGGGGATGAGGTAGCACAGTGTGATGGCGATGCGCGCCTTTTCCACGCCCAGCTTCAGCATCAGAGGCATGCCGACAGAGAGCATGAGCACCCCGGCGAAGAAGAAGCCCAGGCAGAAGCTCAGCTGTTCCGCGCCGTCCATAACCAGCGTGACCGCACAGCCCAGAGCCAGCATGGCCAGGCCCATCAGCAGCGCCGCGGCGTAGCGGCCCAGCACGATCTGCGCGCGCGTCACCGGCATGGTCAGGGCCCGGCTGTCCCAGTGCGCCCGCTCGTCAAAACTCATGGACATCATTGGCAGCAGTATGACGTATATCACGCTCAGCGCGCTGAAAAACTGCCCGTTCCCCGTCGTGACGCTGATGACCAGCCAGACCGCGAGCACCAGGAGCACGGATTTGGCCTGCGCCCGCAGGCAGAACAAATCCTTGAGTATGAGCGCCTTCATTTTGACTCCCCCTTCAGGAAATAGAGCATGATGTCCTCTATACTCGCCGGGTCGCACACGAGGCCGCGGGCCGCGCTCCGCTCCACCAGGGCCTCGGCCCCGAAGGACGAGCGGCGCACCCCTGCCACCTTCCCCGGCTCCAGCGAGCGCAGCTCCGCCTCGCTCAGCTTGGCGACGACGTATTTCTCCAGCAGCGCGTCCTTCTCTTCGGAGAAGACTATCTTCCCGCCGTGTATGAATGTGATATAGTCGCAGACCTTCTCCAAATCGCTCAGGATGTGCGAGGAGACAAAGATGCTGTGGCCCTCGTCCTGTATAAACTCAAGGAAGATGTCCAGCAGCTCGTCGCGCACTACGGGGTCGAGCCCGCTCGTGGCCTCGTCCAGGATCAGCAGGCGGCAGTCGTGTGAGAGCGCGCAGGCCAGCGAGAGCTTCATCCGCATACCGCAGGAGTAGTCCTTCACCGCCTTGCGCTCCGGCAGGCTGAAGCGGGCGGCCAGGGCCTCGAACTTTGCCGCGTCGAAGGTCCTGTAGCCCGCGGCGAGGATTCGCCGCATGTCACGCAGGCTGAGCGTCTCCGGGATGCCGCAGTCGTCCAGGACGACCCCCAGCCGCTCCCTCAGCGCCGCGCCGCCCTGCGCCGGGTCCTCGCCCAGCAGGCGCACGCTGCCCGCCTCCGCCCTTGCCAGGCCCAGCATCAGGCGGATGGTCGTGCTCTTTCCCGCGCCGTTTTCTCCTATAAAGCCCATGATGCAGCCCGCGGGCAGGCTGAAGCTGACGTTTTCAAGGGCAAAACCCCTGTAATGCTTTGTGAGGCCCCTGACCTCAAGCGCGTTTTCCATTTTGCCTTCATTCTCCTTCAAACATGAGGCGAAGCATCTCCACGAGCTCGTCAAAGCTCAGCTTGCAGGAGGCGGCAAGCTCGGCTATGGCTGCCATATGCTCCTCGATCTGCCTGAGCTGCTCCTCGCGCACAAACTCCAAATCGCGCCCCGCGACAAAGCTGCCCTTACCCGTCATGGACACAATGAAGCCCTCGCGTTCCAGCTCCTCGTAGGCGCGCTTCGTCGTTATGACGCTTATACGCAGCTCCTTCGCCAGCAGACGCATCGAGGGAAGGGCGTCCCCCTCCCTGAGCTCCCCGGCGATTATCTTCGCCTTTACCTGTGAGACGATCTGCTCGTATATCGGCACACCGCCTGCGTTGCTTATTTTGATATCCAAGTGTGATCACCCTTGTATATTGTATATATTGATTATATACAATATGAGCAATTTGTCAAGGCCAATTTTAGCCAGCGGCGGAGCGGCAGGGGCTGCGGGCGGCGGGGGCCGCCCGCAAAGGGGGAACCCCCGGCGAGGGTTCCCCCTTT
>ERZ779866.3875-NODE-3875-length-11653-cov-3.687187_pt1 | contig 11653 bp, 9 predicted proteins | sample MGYA00511248_ERZ779866 | MGnify/ENA primary metagenome ERZ779866 (study PRJEB29588, sample SAMEA2155758) | human gut metagenome | biome: human gut; feature: human-associated habitat; material: faeces | place: Denmark | collected 2008/2010 ... | reverse complement strand
CCGCGCCTGCCGCCATGCCCGCGAAGAGGATGGCGGAACTGCCCAGGGCGAAATGGCGGAAGGTGAAGGAACCGAAAAGACAGCCCAGCGCCGTGCACAGGGGCAGTACGAGCATCCAGGATTCCAGAACGGGCATGGGGACCTCCGGGGGGCTGTCTCCTCTCTGCCTTTTCGGGATACCTGTCGGCAGGGGAGAAGTCTTTCGGTTTGCGCCGTATGAGAGCGAACCTGCCGGAGCGCTCTATGTCCTGACAGGAGCGAGGGGAGCGGCGACCCCTTCCAGTCCGGCCAGAGCGAAAATCAGAAGCAGGACTTTCTGCGCTCCGGTGTAACTGTCGGAAGGGTCATACCATTCATCCAGAGTGTGGAGGTTGCCGCCGTCACCTCCCGCTCCGACGCATACGGAGGGTATGCCCATTGCTATGGGAAAATTGGCGTTCGTGCTGGATGGGGGGAAAAGATCAGGCTCGACGCCTACCGCTCTGGTAGCCAGAATGGCGGCCTGAACGATGGGGCTTTCCGGGGACTGATCTCCTCCGGGCTTGACGCAATACAGATTCGACCGCACACTGACACGATCGTTTCCGTCACTTCGGCGGGACGGGTGCGCGGTGTTTTCGTCCGCAACGGCCTGTTCCGCAATTTCGCGGATTTTTATGGCGTATTCTTCGCACAGGGATTCGGAAACGGATCTTATGTCCACATGCACGGTAGTTTCATTGGCAATGCTGTTGACCGAGGTGCCGCCGTGAATTGTTCCCACGTTGAGCGTGGTTTTGGGATCGGCCGGAGGCTGAAGAGCGGCTATGACCGAAACTGCCCGGCCCGCGGCATGGAGGGGAGAGGGCAGGCCCCACGCCTGCCAGCTGTGCCCGCCCGGCCCCCTGAACGTCAGCTCCCAGCGGCGACAGGCGATGCCGCCGCGAGTGATGCGACGAGTCCAGCAGGTTTCCACCGCAACGTATGCGTCAATATCCTTGTGCGTATTCATAAGTTCGATAACGCCGCGCGAGTTGCCCGGGGCCTCTTCGCCCGCAACGCCGCCGACCATGAGAGTGCCTGCCGGCTTCAGGCCGGCATGACGGATGGCGCGGGCCACGGAAAGCACACACGCCAGCCCGGCGGTGTCATCTCCGATGCCGGGACAATATATTTTTCCGTTTCTTTCCACTATGTTCAGAGGGGTTTCCGCATCAAATACCGTGTCCAGATGCGCTTCCAGCACCACCTTGGGCCTGGCGGACGCGCCCCGCACATAGCCCATGGCGTTGCCCGCCTCGTCAATGAAGCAGTTTTCGACTCCATACCCTTGCAGTTTCGCCAGATACATGGGCGAACGGACTTTCGTTTCCGTATGGGGCGCTCCGGAAACGAGCGCCATTTCTTTCTGTTCCTCTACCTTTGTGTTCTGGTCATCCCGAAGGTAAGCCAGTGCCTTTTGGATACGTTCATCCGCAAGAAGCGCGGCGAATGTTTGCGCAAGCTCCATGAAAGCTCCTGAATCTGATATGTTCCTGGTGGGGACGGTGCCTTCCGCGTCGGGAGTCATGCGCCGGAAAAGGCAAGAAAACCGCCGTCTACAACCGTTACTGTTCCGGTGACATAGCTTGAGGCGTCAGATGCCAGCCAGAGTGCTGCGCCCATAAGTTCGTCGGGTTCCCCAAGGCGTTTCATGGGGATATGGTTCAGTGCGTTCAGGGTGCGCGCGGAGGGCGTGCCGTCCTCGTTGAACAGCATCTGCTCAGCTCTGAAGTTGGGGAAGAAACCGGGAGCGATGCTGTTGACCCGCAGTTTGGGGTTGAGGTCTCTGGCCAGATGGCAGGCCAGCGACATGGTGAAGTTGTCGATGCCCGCCTTGGCCGCGGCATAGGCGGTGCGGCCCTGCAGGGGGCGGATGCCGTTGATCGAGCCGATATTGATGATGGAGCCTCCGGCGGGGTTGTTCAGCATTTTTTTGCCGTAGAGCAGGCACGGCCAGATGGCTCCGCCGAAAAGATTGAGAATGACAACATCCAGCTGATCCTCCGGAGCAAGCTCAAAGATGGTTTTTCCTCCTCCGGTATACACCGCGCCGGGGCGGTTGCCCCCGGCGACATTGACCACAATGTCGATGCTTCCGAAGTCCCGCATGACATCTTCGGCATGGGCCGCAATGGAATCTCTGTCACGGGAGTCCACCTGGTAGGCTTTGTGCATGCCGGGCAGCGCCCTGATATCTTCAATCAGCTCCTCCATGCGCTTTCTGTTTCTGTTGTAGCAGAGCGCAAGATTTGCGCCGAAATGGGCGAAACCTCTGGCAATGGCCCCGCCGATGGCACCGGACGCGCCGGTGACGATGGCGGTTTTCCCGTCCAGACGGAACAGTTTGTCGATATTCATCAGGATTTCCTTATTTCCGTTTCAAGGCAAACGTCTTGAAGAAGTTGAAGAAATGACGACGCTGTGCTGGGGAGATCAGAATAACGGCGAGCAGCAGGCCAAGGCCGATGAGGTCGGTCAGCATACCGCTGTGAATGGTCATCAGCGCCGCGATTCCGAGAAGTATCTGCTGGGCGGGCCGCAGCAGGCCGAAGAACCAGCCCTGGATGGAAGAACCCAGAAAAATAACGCCGATGAAGGCGGTGAAGGCGGCGTAGGAGATTTCCGGAGCGGAGCCTTCCATGAGCAGCGCAGGGCTGTAGACGAACATGAAGGGAACGATAAATGCCGCCAGGCACAGTTTGAAAGCCTCGATACCGGTGCTGTTGGGGTTGGCTCCCGCGATGCCTGCAGCCGTATAGGCGGTCAGCGCCACAGGTGGGGTAACGGCGGAGAATATGGCGAAATAGCAGATGAAAAGATGCGCGTGGAGCATGGGCAGTCCGGCCTGTACCAGCGGCGGAGCGACCACGGATGCGGCCACGATATAGGCAGCCACGGTAGGCATGCCCATGCCGAGAATGATGCTGAAAATCATGCTGGCGATGAGCATGATGAGCAGATTCCCGTGTGCTACGGCCATCATCAGCATGCCGATTTTGGAACCGAGGCCGGTCAGGCCGAGCACGCCGATGATAATGCCCGCCACTGCGCAGGCCGCGATGATTGAAAGGATGTCCCGGCCGGAGACGGCCAGTGCGTCAATGCATTTTTTCAGGGAAATATCGGTTCCCCGAGCCACGAAGGGAATGATCAGCGTTGTGGCGATGCCCAGCAGCGCGGCGCGGGATGTACTCACGCCGAAGCCGAGCAGGGCTACAAATATCACCACAATGGGGAAAAGGTAGGCCCATTTCCTGCGCAGCAGCATCCGAACATTGGGCAGTCTGGCGGGGTCTTCTCCGTTCAGCCCGTAGCGCGCCGCCTCGCAGTCCACCATGATGAGCACGGAAAAGAAATACAGTACTGCCGGAATAGCCGCAGCCAGAGCGATACGGGAGTATTGCAGCCCCACCATTTCGGCCATGACGAAGGCCACGGCACCCATGACCGGGGGCATGATTTGACCGCCCGTGGAGGCTGCGGCTTCTACCGCTCCTGCAAAGGCGGGCCGGTATCCCACTTTTTTCATCAGGGGAATGGTGAAGGAACCGGTAGTGGCCACGTTGGCTATGGCGTTGCCTACAATGGTGCCGAGCAGCGCGCTGGAGAGTACCGCCACCTTCGCCGGACCGCCCCGATAGCGGCCGGCGAGGCCGTTGGCAAGCTCGATGAACACGTCTCCGCCGCCAAAGCCGGATAGAAATCCCCCGAAGATAATAAACAGGAAGACATAGGAACAGGCGGCTTCAAGGGTGCTGCCGAAGATACCCGTGTCCATGAAGCAATAGGTGGTGATGCGATAGAAGGAGTAGCCGCCGTGTCCGAACTGTCCGGGGATATATTGTCCGAAAAGGGCATAGAGCAGAAAGACTCCGGCTACCACGGTGAGCGGCAGGCCGGTTACCCGGTAGCAGATGTCAAGACAGGCCAGAATCAGGGCGCAGCTGGCGAAAATGTCCAGAGAGGTGGGGGCGAAGGTGATCCTGTAGATGAGATCTTCAAAATTGAGCGAATAGTAGATGCAGGAAAATATGGTGGCGGTTGTTACCGCCAGAGTGACGCCGATGTTCAGAGGCGTCCATGTACGGCCGAAAGGGCCCGGCCTGGTCAGGCCGATGAGGATGACGGTGGCGGCCAGGCAGAAGGAAAGCTGTATCCAGGGAGCCAGGTGGAAAACCAGCATGGTTCCGAGGCAGAACAGGGAAAACAGGGTTGCCAGCACATAGGCTGTTTTTTTGATGAAAGCGTCAATTGTCCCTTGAGAAGGAGCGCCGGCGGGTTGGTGATCAGCCATGGTTGAATCCTGTGGGTTGCACGCTTTGGGGGAACCTCCCTGCGGGAACCGGTTAGTCCGGTTCCCGCAGGGAGCGTGAAGCACGTCCCGAGCCGGAAACGTCGGGCGTGTGGGTTATTTCACCTGATCCTCAGGAAAGGGAATGCCTGCCTCCCTGTAGTATTTTGCCGCCCCGGAATGAATGGGACCGAAGGCATGGCGAATATTTTCCGCCTTGAAATCCTTGCCTACAGCCGCCGCAGCAGCGAAAGCCCCGCTGTTTTCCACACAGGCCTTGGTGATTTGATACACCACATCTTCAGGCAGATCCCTGCTGACCACGATGACATTCCACAGGGCTACGGTATTGAGCGCTTCGGGCTGCTGCTTGTAGGTGTTGGCCGGAATCTGATAGGGGCTGAGGAAGGGCACGGCCTTGACGACCTTTTCCACTTCCTCCGGGGTCAGCTGGAGCATGCGGCCGTTCGTTGTGATTTGCAGATCGGTGAAGGAAGGCGCGGGGTATCCCTGGGAAACGCAGACCGCATCGATGCGTCCGTCCCGCAGCAGATCGCATCCGGTTGCGGTGGTGGAATGATTTTTGCTGCCCAGCTTTACGCCGATGATGTCGTTGATCAGGCTGCCCACCTGATCCGATGTCGCTCCCGGAGCGGAAACATTGAGAATTCTGCCGTTCAGGTCATGCACATACTTCAGTTCCGGCTTGATGGCGAACCATTGGAACTGGGAGCTGTAAAGTACCGCGATGGTACGGAACTGCTCGAACTGTCTGCCCATGGTCCATTTGGCTTTGCCTTCCATGGCGTCATACAGAATGGGCGTGGAGACGATGCCGATTTTCATTTCGCCGGTTTCAATCATCTGCAGTGAAGCCTGCGGACCGGAGGTGTTCTGGGCGGTGGCATAGACTCCGGGTACATGATCACTGATAACTTTGGCCAGAGCCGTGCCCATGATGTGGATAGTGCCTCCCACAATGGACGAACCGACGGCCAGGTTCAGATCGGCAGCGCCCGATGCAGCCGGAAGCATGAGTGTCAGAGCGAACAGACCGCACTTGAGAAGGGAAAAAATGCGCATGATGTCCTCCTTGGAGTAATGCGTTGCAGACTGGAGCAGTGGAACTCAGAAATATCCGTCAGGCAGAGAGGGGATCTCCGCACTTTCGCCAAAAGAGCCTTTATTGACGGAATTATTATGATAGGCGGCGATTTCCGCCAGAGTGGCGATCCATATCCCCTTGACGGAACTGACATGTTCGAGCAGGGCTTCCGCCAGTGGAAGCCTGCCGGGGCCTGTGAGCCAGGGATGCATGGTGGAAACAGCTGCTCCGCCGAAGCGGCAGATATTCATGGTATGGGCGATCCATGATTCACATTGAGCGGCAGTGGAGGCCGGCTGCCAGTGATCCGCGCCTCCTCCCACAAAACGGAAGAAAATTGCGTCGTCCATCGGCCACTGGATGGGAATTTCGGTCATTCCGCCCAGTTCATAGGGATGATCATATCCTGAAAGGGATGAGTCATACAGAATACCCAGATCAGCCAGAACCTCAAGGGATTCCGGAGTCATTTCCCAGGAGGGGGAACGAAATCCGACCGGTCTGGAGCCGAGCGTGGATTCAAACAGTTCAATACATTTTTCCAGAATTTCCCGAAAGCGCCCGGCGCTCAGATCCGCCACAACTTCATGATACCAGCAGTGCAGGCCGACTTCATGACCGCGCGCGGCCAGGGCCTCCAGCAGCCATGGACGGGTAGCGGCTTCAAAACCCGGAACAAAACATGTGGCGCGTACGCCATAACGTTCAAGAAGGTCAAGCAGATTGAAAATGCCCTCTCGCAGGCCATAGCGGCGCTGCTCCAGCTGATTCAGACCCTTGATGCCCGTGGCGCGGCTGCGCCATATCTGGGGGCTTTCGGCATCCACATCAATAGTGAAAGAAAAGGAAGAATGGCAGCCGCTGGGCCAGACGTAACGTTTCATCAAACATTCCTTTATGGTTTGAGCAATTGGACAGGACGGCGAATCCGGGTAAAGGCATGTCAGTATGGTTCTCTTTTCCGAAGAGAACCGGAGATCGGCGTGGATAAAACGGCTACAGCGCGTGCTTCTTTGCCTGATAGACGGCCCGTATGCCTGCTCCATTGCCTCCGTCGACCGGAAGCGTCGCCCCGGTGATAAAAGACGCGGCCTCGGAACAGAGATAGAGTATTGCATTCGGTGTATCTTTCGGCCCGGATTCGCGCCCCAGCGGAATACGCCCGCCCATACCCCGGATGTGTTCTTCGGGCAGCGGATTGGAGACGCTGCCCGAGGCAAAGCCGGGTTCAATGAGGTTGACGCGTATGCCGTATTCGGCCAGTTCCAGGGCATAGCCCTTTGTCAGCCGGTCAAGAGCGGCCTTGGAGAGGCAGTAGGGCACGGAAGATGCCCGCATGCGGTTGGCCGCGCCGGAGCCGATATTGATGATTACCCCCTTTTTCCCTTCTCTGACCATCAATGTGGCGATTTCCCTGGTCAGAATAAAGGGAGCGCGCAGGTTTACGCCGAGGATGCGATCCCATTCGGGGGTGGAGGTATCGAGCAGAAAACCGGAGGGGTATACTCCGGCGTTGTTCACCAGAATGTCGGGAGCGCCCCATGCCTCCATGACGCTGGCGGCAAGCTCCGCGATGCTTGCTTCCGAGGTAAGATCGGCGACGACAAGAAGGGGGGGGGCGACCATGGTCGGGGCAAGTTTTGCTGCCAGGGCTTCAAGACGGATCATGCTGCTGCCTGAAAGGCAGAGGCGTGCCCCGTATGCGGCGAAGGCTTCGGCTATCCATGTTCCGAATATACCGTAGGCACCGGTGAGAACAACGGTTTTTCCCCTGAATTCATCTTGAAAATCCATGATGGCTCCTGAGCAGGATTTGGGGGGAAACGGGAAACTTAAACAGGATGGGCAGCTGACAGGGATGGAATTCTGATTTTTGTTGTAAAGGGGATTTATGCAGGATGGCAATTCGATTTTTTGAATAATGTTTATCAGAAATTCTTCTTATAGTCAGAAACTGTTCCTGTCAGGAGAAAAAAGATTGACAAAAAGGCAAGGCGGATGAAAGCCTTTTCTCAAGCATTTTCTTCAGTCGCTGGGAACTGAGCGGCAGAGATGGAGTCGCTGCCGGTTGAAACAGGACGAAACAGAGCGGTATTATTGCCGTGTGGCGTGGATATGGACTGGATGCAGCTTAAAAGCTTTTATCACATAGCGACCCTGGGCAGCATAACCAGAGCTTCGGAAGCCGTACACCGCAGTCAGCCCGCCGTTTCTCAGCAGTTGAGGGCTCTGGAGGAAGAATTGGGCTTTTCGCTGTTCGAGCGGCTGGGTAAACAGAAAATGGTGCTGACGGCGGCGGGACAGCGTTTTTTTCTTTTTACCGAGGAAACCTTGCGCCTTCATCGTGAAATGCTCAGTGACATAAATGCCGTGAATGACAATTTTCATGGAAGGGTTGTTGTTTCAGCCGCTTCGGCCACGCTCGGCCTTATGCTTTCCGACTCGGTCAGAAAGTTCAAGGAACGTTATCCCCATGCGGAACTTACGCTCTTTGACCGTCACCCCGGTAAGGGACTGGAGCTGTTGCGGGAAGGCAAGGTGGATCTGGCCATTGCCCTTGAATCTCAGGTTCCGCGTCATTTTTGCAGTTACTGGTGGCTGCGGGGGCATTTTGTACTTATGCTGCCCCGTGGGCACGAGCTGACCAGGATCAGCAGTCCCGGACTGGAAAAAATATCCGAATATCCCTTTATCAAACTTATTCCCAATGTGCGTTATGCGGCTTCCCACAAGCTGGAGCAGGCTTTCTTCGATATGGGGCTGACGTTCAGGCTCTTTCTTGAGGCGGGCAATATTCACCTTATGGGCGAATATGTGCGCCGCGGGCTGGGAATAAGCATGGTGCTCGCGCCCGAAGGGGGGCTGGAGCTTTTCCCCGGCGAACTGGACTATGTGCCCATGGATCACATCTTTCCGCCGGAAAGCGTGCGTATTTGTTGCCGTAAGGAGGCTCCCCTTTCTCCCATGGTTCGTCTTTTCCTCGAGACTGTCCTTGAAGGGGTGAACCCACCGGGCGGGAAGGGGAAGTTCTCTCCCGTCCAAGTTTAAGGTGCTGGCCATCATGAGCGGGGAGCGTGTCCGTCTTCCCGGATGTGTCCAAAGTTCAGGGAGTCTGGGCATGATCTGCTGGTCAGCCAGTGTGGATGCCGCCTCGCCCCGGAAGGCATCTCCCCCGAGATGGGGAATATGCTGAACGCCGCCATGGAAACAGTCTGCGCGGACAGGAAATTTGCCGAGACTCTGTACAAGCCGGGCTTCCTTTCTCTTCAGGCTTTGAATACAGTTTTTCGTATGGCATATTCCCGTTTTTGTGCAGGTGATGCTGTTTGCACATATGTCTCGTTTTATTTCGATAGTTATTAAATTTTTTTTCTCTGACCGCCAGAGGGATATTTTTTTATAATGCCTACAGCGCCAATGGTGCGGCCTGCAAAACAAGCATTTTTTCATGGCTGAGACATTTGCGGAAGCGGCTTGCGGTATTGTCAGGCCGGGGGAGGTTGGATATGGCTAAGGGGGGAGAGGGGGAAGCAGGCTGGGAATCCGCAGAGGACTCTCCATGGGAGAGAAGAGTCCCTGAACTTCAACCCGGCGTTGACGGCGGATGTTCCTTTCCGCATATTTTTTTGCATTTTTTTGTCCCTCCGCCAGAGCATTTCGCTCGTGAAATGGTCTATGTCGAGCAGGGCGAGACTCCGCCGCGAGGTCGGACAGCCGCAATTCACTTGCGGCGTTAAGCCTCGGTGGAGGCGTGAAACCTGCGGGCCGGAACACAGGATCTGGCCGGCAGATATTTTCAAACGCAAAATGCCCAGGTGGATGCGCGGGCGGTCCCGTATATGGATGTGCGGAAAGATTTTATGAATTCAATGCGTTCGCCTGAGAAACATAATTTTTACGAAAATTATTTCGTCGCGCGCCAGCCGGTCTTCACCGCGTCGGGAAAATGCTGGGGATATGAATTGCTGTTCCGCAGTCCGGCGAATACGTTCCGGGCGGACTTTTCCTGCGACAGTTTCGCCAGTTCTCAGGTGATCGTAGATGGTCTTCCGATGATTCTGTCTGATATTTCAGCGGGATGCAAGGCGATGATCAATATGTCCACGGATATGCTGCGTGACCGGATATCTCTGGCTCTGCCCAAAGAGCGCTGCGTCATAGAAATTCTGGAAAATGTGGAAGCGGTTCCGGATATTCTGCGGGAACTGGCCTCTCTCAGAGCGCGCGGCTACATTCTGGCTCTTGATGACTATGCCGGGCAGCCGCATCTCAGACAGTTTCTCGATATGGTGGATATTGTCAAGGTGGATTTCCGGGCTGTGACCGATGCGGCGGAGCGTATGGAACTTTGCGCCGCGCTGAAGCTGCTCCGGGGGCAGCCGCGGGTGCTCGCGGAAAAAGTGGAAAACCGTGAAGAATATGAAGTGGCCAAAAAATATGGCTGCAGCCTGTTTCAGGGATATTTTTTTCAGAAGCCGGAACTGGTGGGGGATCGCAAGGTTCCGCTGCATGCGGAAAGCAGACTGCGTCTTCTTCATGCCCTGGCCACGCGCGAGCTCGAGCCGAAAGAGCTCGAGCAGCTGATTTCCCGTGATACAGCGCTGTCTTACCGCCTGCTCAAGTTTATCAACTCCGCCGCATGGCCGCCTCATGTTCCAATCCGGACGGTTGCGCACGCCATTGCCTATATGGGGACTTCTCCGCTGAGAAAGTGGCTTATGGCCACCATCATTGCTGACAACCGCAGCAGCGATCTCAAGCTTGAACTGGCCCTGCTGGGCACGACGCGCGGGTATTTCTTCAAATGGCTTGCTTCCGAAGTTCACGGGCCGGACGAGGACGATGCCTTCATGCTCGGTCTTTTCTCCACGCTGGAAGCTCTGTATGACGTTCCGTTTGAAAAGCTGCTGGAACGTATTCCGCTTCCTCCGGACATCATGAATGCCCTGTGCTTCAGAGAAGGCCCCCTGAGTTCATGGCTCGGGCTGGCGGAAGCTCTGGAACGCGGGGATCTGCGGCAGGCTTCCGGACTGCTCGCGCGAATAGGCTGCAGCCGTCTGGAGACAGTGTCCGCCAAATATCAGGAAGCTCATGAATTTGCGCAGTATTAGCGCATTTCCTCATCGATATGCTCTATGGAGTCGGGCAGCAGGGCGGGATTCTTCCCTGCGCTCCTCATCCGTAACGCGCTCCGTGCCCGCGGTTACGGGCAGGGGCGCGTTACGTTCCCCTCCGGTATTGCCCAGTTCATTTGCGGTGTGAGGCTCCGGCTTCAGGCGTGAAAGCTGCGGGGCGGAACATGATGACATGCAGGTACACCCGGCAGCATGCTCTGCGGGGCGAAAATCCATGAGCAGGCACGGTACGGGAGGTTTTGAACGCATACATGCAAAAAGGCGCAGCCCGCAGGGCTGCGCCTTTACGTCATCCGTCATGCCGGAAAACCGGCGTCGGCATTATTCGCCTTCTTCGGTGGCGGACTGCTTGCCCGCACCCTTGAGGCCGTACATGGTGGTGGAACCGGAAGACCAGTACACCATCTTGTCGTCTTCAACCAGGGCGGTGAGCACTGCCTTGACCTTGCGGGGGCTGGCGCCGGGGAAGAGTTCCAGGAAGTTGTTGAAGTAGAACTTCGTCTTGGAACCGGACTTGGAGTTCAGGAAGTTCAGAACGGTTTCCTTGTCCTCTTCGGTCACGCCGCTGTTGGAAGCCGCTTCATGAGCTTCGGCGCCCTGATAGGCAACCTTGGCCGCTTCGGAGAACTTGAACTGCGTGGACTGGCGCCAGGTATAGTAGGCGGGGTCGCGGAAGTCGTCGATGATGTGGTGCGTGAACTCAAGGTCGGTCAGTTCAAAGAACTTTTCCCAGCCGATGCGTTCCGCCCATTCGCCGAGACGTTCATACTTGTTCGCGTTCCTGGCGTAGACGTCGATGATGTGCTTGATGGTGCTGGTGAGTGTGGGCCAGCGGGGCGGTTCGTTGGGGATGTAGGCCACAACGACTTTCGCCAGCTTGGGCATGCTGATGCGGTTGGACACCTTGCCGCCCACCATCAGCACCACGCCGTCACCGCCCTGACCGTCGGAAATGGGCAGGGCCGGGCACATGGTATAGCAGTTGCCGCAGTACATGCAGCGTTCGCTCTTGATGGCCACGGTGTTGATTTTCTTGCCTTCGTATTCTTCCTTGGTCGGACGCACGGCGGCCACGGGGCAGGCGGCGACGGCCAGGGGAAT
>ERZ779866.3873-NODE-3873-length-11658-cov-2.935362_pt1 | contig 11658 bp, 8 predicted proteins | sample MGYA00511248_ERZ779866 | MGnify/ENA primary metagenome ERZ779866 (study PRJEB29588, sample SAMEA2155758) | human gut metagenome | biome: human gut; feature: human-associated habitat; material: faeces | place: Denmark | collected 2008/2010 ... | reverse complement strand
TAAAAGACACATTGAAACAGGTTGCTAAAGTTCCTGATGCAATGCATCACAGTGCTGAAGCTCATTTTAATCCTGCTAACAAACTCGTTTTTGCTTTGACTGTTCCTGTTGACAATGGTGTTTGCAGAGAAAATGCAGAAAGCTATATTGGTGCTTTGACAAAATCTTACGAAGTAACAGGTGCTACGTTTGTTGAAAGAACAGCAACAAAAGGTATGGGTCTTACTCCAAAAGCAGCAGGTGCAATGACACAGTTAAGAGCTTTTGCTACTGTTTATCAGGAAATTGTTGAAAAAGTTATGAAAAATATTTCGTTTCCTGAAGTTCTTGATAGCGTTTTACAACCACACGTTGAGTTCTACAAAAAGAACCTTAAAGGCGGTGTTGTTGTACCTGGCAGAATATCTAAATAACATTTTGAAAACCAATAAAAAACCGTAAGTTTTACTTACGGTTTTTTATTTATCTTTTGGAAGAATTTATCATATAGTCTATATTTTCTTTAGAAAGTTGTTTTGCTTTGAAGCAGGAGTTTTCCAAAAGATATGATATTTTGGCGTAATTTTCAAGACTGTCTGCTGTTTTTGCCGCTATTTGAGGCGTTTTTCCAACTACAATAGCACCATGGTTACCCAGAAGAAGTGCTTCTGAGTTTCCTAACGCTTCTGCTGTTTTTTGTGCAAGATTCTCGCTTCCGGCGTTTTCATATGGTGCTACTTTTAAATCGTGAAAATGTTTTGTCGTATGCGGAAGTATGTTTGGCAGCATTGTTTTGTTTGCAACAGCATAATCGCTGTCGCCAAACGGGGTCATATTACGCGTTTCTGAATACATGGTTGCCAGGTAAATATTGTTAGCATCGTATTTTAGCCCAGCAGTCCACGCGTCTGCTTTATCACCACCCGCCGCAGTATGGTTAACCTGGTCATTGGTGCGGTCAGAAGAGGTGTATGCCGCACCAGCGCTAAAGCCCATGCCTAAATCATATGTTGTGGAAAGACCCCAGCTGTCACCGTTTTCATGGCGAACATCACGTCCGTTGTTGGTGCCTTCCTGACCATTACTGGCTCCTTCGTTGTTACCTTGATACTGCACCGCGAAGTTCAGACCATTTACCAGACCGAAGAAATCAGTATTACGATAAGTCGCGACGCCATTGGCTCGACCAGTCATAAAGTTGTCTGCATTGGTATAAGAGTCACCGCCAAATTCAGGCAGCATATCGGTCCAGCCTTCGATGTCGTACATTACGCCATAATTACGTCCGTAATCGAAAGAACCGTAATCTGCAAATTTCAGCCCGGCAAATGCCAGACGGGTCCATGACTGGTTTTTTGAAGATTCAGTGTTGTTTGCCTGAATATTGTATTCCCATTGACCGTAGCCAGTGAGTTGATCGTTAATTTGGGTTTCGCCTTTAAAACCCAGACGCGCATAGCTCTGGTCGCCATCTTTCGCTGAATTATCAGAAAAATAATGCAGGCCATCAACTTTGCCATACAGATCTAATTTGTTGCCGTCTTTATTATAAACTTCGGCTGCATGTGCAGCACCTGCGGCGAGCAGGGCAGGAATTAAAAGTGCCAGTACTTTGCTTTTCATTGAATAAATCCTTTAGTTATTTTATTTGCCTTTTATCCCCATTTCGGGGAGTGAAAACATCCTAAAGGAGAAGTTCAGTTAGCCGATAAATATCATTTGTTACGCCTTAAGTAAAACCTTAATCAAATAATTCCTCTGAAATGATAATAAGTCTGGTGAATGTATCGAAGATAATACATACAAAATAAAAATTATACTTTTAATTTGCTATACGTTATTCTGCGCGGGTTATATGCCTTTATTGTCACAGATTTTATTTTCTGTTGGGCCATTGCATTGCCACTGATTTTCCAACATATAAAAAGACAAGCCCGAACAGTCGTCCGGGCTTTTTTTTTAGAATTGGATAATCCTTATCCAGAGCATTTAATCGGTGTTGCTTTTTTCCGCTTTTCCGGCCATTTGTGCCAGGAAGTCATAGCGTTTTTGCAAATCAGCTGCAGCATCTTTCCATAACTGTTCTGCCACTTCTGGCTGCTGCGAATTCAGCCGACGGAAACGTTGCTCGTGAAGTAACGTTTCTTCCAGTGCTTCTGACGGCGGGCGTGAATCCAAGGCCAGCGGCAGTTTGCCTTCATCGGCACGACGCGGATCAAAGCGATATAGCGGCCAGAAGCCGGTAGCTGTGAGTTGGCGCATCTGGTCGTGGCTGAGTGCCAGATCGTAACCATGCTCTTCACACGGGCTATAAGCAATGATCAGCGATGGCCCCGGATACGCTTCCGCTTCCTGAATCGCTTTCACCGTCTGGTTCAGCTGCGCGCCGAGAGAAATCTGCGCCACATAAACATGACCGTACATCATCATACTGACGCCAAGATCTTTACGCGCTTTACGTTTGCCGTGCTCGCCAAATTTAGTTACTGCACCCAGCGGTGTCGCTTTCGATGCCTGACCACCGGTGTTGGAATAGCATTGCGTATCCAGCACCAGAATGTTGACGTTTTCCGTCAAACTCAATACATGATCCAGACCGCCAAAGCCGATATCGTAAGCCCAGCCATCACCACCAATCAGCCAGATTGATTTTTCCACCAGTGCATCTGCATCACGTAGCAGTTCATGTGCTTCGGCAACATCGTTGAGTTGCTGGCGTAAAGCTGCAACCTGTTCACGACGAACCTCTGGCGTGGCGTCTGATTTCAACGCCGTCAGTAATTCCGCCGGGATTTTATCGGCAAATTGATCCAGCAGACGCAGCACGCGGACACGGTGTTGATCGACCGTCAGGCGGAAACCAAGGCCAAATTCGGCATTATCTTCAAATAGAGAGTTCGCCCATGCCGGCCCACGACCGTTGGCATCGGTGGTATACGGTGTAGAGGGCAGGTTACCGCCATAAATTGAAGAACAGCCAGTGGCGTTAGCGATCAACATCCGGTCGCCATAGAGCTGAGTCAGTAATTTAATATACGGCGTCTCGCCACAACCGGAGCAAGCACCTGAATATTCAAACAGCGGTGTAATCAGCTGCGATGTACGAATATCAATACGTTCCAGTTTGCTACGGTCGATTTCTGGCAGGTTGAGGAAGAAATCGTAATTGATTTTCTCTTCTTCGACATGTTCCAGGCGAGACATCATATTGATGGCTTTAATCTCTGGATTCTGACGGTCTTTCGCCGGGCAAACTTCGACGCACAGGTTACAACCGGTGCAATCTTCCGGTGCCACCTGCAAGACATATTTCTGCCCGCGCATATCACGCGATTTCACATCCAGCGAATGCAGGCTGGCAGGGGCGTTTTCCATCGCTTCAGGCGGCACCACTTTTGCGCGAATAGCTGAGTGTGGGCAAGCGGCAACGCAGTGGTTACATTGGGTACAGAGTTCCTCTTTCCAGATGGGGATCTCTTCGGCGATATTGCGTTTTTCCCAGCGAGTGGTGCCCATCGGCCAGGTGCCGTCTGGCGGCAGCGCCGAAACGGGGAGGGCATCACCAAGCCCTGCGAGCATCGCTGCGGTTACGGTTTTCACGAAATCAGGGGCGGCATCGGAAACCACTGGCGGTCGATTGGCGCTGTGCGGATTTACCGGTTGCAACGGAACTTCTTCTACGGATTCACGCGCCAGCGCCAGAGCCTGCCAGTTGCGTTCCACCAGATCCTGGCCTTTGCTACTGTAACTTTTGGCAATCGCACCCTGCAATTCTGCGAGGGCGCTATCGCCAGGCAGAATTTGCGTCAGATGGAAAAAAGCCATCTGCATGACGGTATTAATACGGGCCGCCAGGCCACATTCGCGGGCGATTTTCGCCGCGTTAATCACATAGAAGCGCGCTTTTTTCTGATTTAGCACGGCCTGAACTTCCTGCGGCAAGCGCGACCACACTTCATCTGCGCTGTACGGCGTGTTGAGCAGGAAAATGCCGCCAGGTTTTAAACGCTCAGCCATCTGATATTTATCGATAAACTGCAACTGGTGGCAGCCAACAAAATCAGCCTGGGAAATGAGATAAGCGGAACGAATCGGCTGTTCGCTCACGCGAAGGTGAGAAACCGTCAGGCCGCCCGCCTTTTTGGAGTCGTAAACAAAATAGCCCTGTGCGTACCACGGCGTGGAATTACCGATAATCTTGATATTGTTTTTGGTCGCGGAAACGCTGCCATCACTACCAAGGCCATAAAACAAGGCTTCCAGTTTCGCCGAGTTTGGCAGGGTGTTTTCCGGCAACGGCAGTGACAGATTGGTCACATCATCGTAAATACCAACCGTAAAGCGCGCTTTCGGTTTAGCCGCGTTGAGCTCGGCAAATACCGCCAGTACACAGTCCGGGCCAAATTCTTTGGATGAAAGACCATAGCGCCCACCAATGACACGGGGCAGAGTTTCGCGCTCGCCATTATTAAAGGCTTCTGCCAGTGCGGTCATTACATCCAGATAGAGCGGTTCTGCCTGGGCACCGGGTTCTTTGGTTCTGTCCAGTACCGCCACGCTGCGTACGGATCCCGGCAGAGCTTGCAGCAAGTGTTTGGCGGAGAAGGGACGGTACAGGCGAACTTTCAGCACGCCAACTTTTTCGCCACGGGTTAGCAATTCATCAACCACTTCTTCACAGGTGCCAATGGCAGAGCCCATCAGGATAATCACCCGTTCCGCTTGCGGATGCCCGTAATATTCAAACGGCTGATACTGACGACCTGTCGCGGCAGAGAAATCATTCATCGCCTGTTCAACATGGTCATAGACCGCGTCGTACCATGGGTTGGTGGCTTCGCGAGACTGGAAATAAGTGTCAGGATTGGCGGACGTACCGCGGATCACCGGATGTTCCGGGTTGAGTGCCCGGGCGCGATGAGCATCAATTTCGACCTGCGGCATGAGATCAAGAATCGTGTCATCGGCCAGCGGGACAATTTTATTGATTTCGTGGGACGTGCGGAAACCATCAAAGAAATGAATAAATGGCACGCGGCTTTTCAGCGTCGCGATTTGCGAAATGAGAGCAAAGTCTTGCGCTTCCTGGACGTTTGCTGCACACAACATCGCGCAACCCGTCTGGCGCACCGCCATAACGTCGGAATGATCGCCAAAAATAGAGAGTGCATGTGTGGCAACGGTACGTGCCGCTACATGCAGGACAAACGGTGTTAGTTCGCCTGCCAGTTTGTACAGCGTCGGGATCATCAGCAGCAAACCCTGCGATGACGTAAACGATGTTGAAAGGGCACCCGTCTGCAAAGCGCCATGCACGGTAGCGATAGCACCCGCTTCCGACTGCATTTCAACCACGCGTGGTGTGTCTCCCCAAACGTTCTTTAAGCCGTTTCCGGCCCAGGCATCAGCCTGTTCTGCCATCGTGGAACTGGGGGTAATAGGGTAGATGGCGATAACTTCACTGGTGCGAAATGCGACCGAAGCAACCGCGCCATTACCGTCAATAGTAATCATATGACACCCTTACATTGCGCAAATGAGGGGCGCACGAAATTGCTGCGCGCCCAGTAGTAATCTTTCAATTTTAGCAAATGGCTTTCTTCTGCATTTTCGCTTTTGTGTCCCCCACATCAGCGTAATGAATGTTTTGATCAAACAGAGGGCAAAAAAATAGCCATAAAAAAGTAAAAATGCGGGGCAACGCGCAGGACAGCTCTCGACGCCGCCCTCTGTGCTGCCTATTATTTATGGCGGTGTCGTTTGGCTTGAAGATCAGAGGAAGAAGAGATGCGAGCAGCGTTTTGGGTAGGGTGTGCCGCTTTATTGTTGTCGGCGTGTAGTAGTGAACCTGTTCAGCAGGCGACTGCGGCGCACGTAGCGCCAGGTTTAAAAGCGTCGATGTCCAGTAGTGGAGAAGCAAATTGTGCAATGATCGGCGGTTCGCTTTCTGTTGCCCGTCAACTGGATGGTACGGCGATTGGGATGTGTGCATTACCCAACGGCAAACGCTGTAGCGAACAGTCACTTGCCGCCGGGAGCTGTGGCAGCTATTAATTCATTAAATCCGCCAGCTTATAAGTTAATGTCTGTTTCGCGGTCGCCAGCGTTAACTGGTTCGCGGTCAGATCCACTTGTGCACCTTCTTTCAGCATTTCGCTAATGGTGTTATCGAGTTCATTAAGCTGCGGGTTAGCGCACATCATACGGGTCATTGCCAGCCCTTTGGCTGTCAGTTCACCATTAGACAGTTTGCCTTCACCGCTAAAGCGGTTACACATGCTGCCGGAAATCATCATTTTTTCACCAAAGCTGATTTCTGGCGGATTTTTATCGCTGGTCACGGGCTTACCGTTTACGCTTTCCAGCACAAAGCGATGATGCTGTAGCTGTTCTGGCGTAACAGCAATTTTGTCATTACTTACACATCCCGCCATCAGCAGGCTTAGCGCAACAAACGCGGCTACTTTCTTCATTGTGGTTTTCAATTACAGTTTCTGACTCAGGACTATTTTAAGAATAGAGAATGAAAGGTCATTGGGGATTATCTGAATCAGCTCCCCTGGATTGCAGGGGAGCGGCAAGATTAAACCAGTTCGTTCGGGCAGGTTTCACCTTTTTCCAGATTGCTTAAGTTTTGCAGCGTAGTCTGAGAAATACTGGTCAGAGCTTCTGCTGTCAGGAATGCCTGGTGCCCGGTAAACAGCACGTTGTGGCAGGCAGACAGGCGACGGAATACGTCATCCTGGATCACGTCGTTGGATTTATCTTCAAAGAACAGATCGCGTTCGTTCTCATACACGTCCATACCCAACGAACCAATTTTCTGATTTTTCAGCGCTTCAATTGCTGCCTGAGAATCAATCAATGCACCGCGACTGGTATTGACGATCATCACGCCATTTTTCATCTGATCGAAGGCGGCTTCGTTCAACAGATGGTAGTTTTCCGGTGTCAGCGGGCAGTGCAGAGAGATAACGTCTGATTCAGAGAACAGGGTTGGCAGATCGACATACTCCACACCGAGTTCCAGCGCCGCTGCACTTGGATACGGATCGAACGCCAGCAGACGCATACCAAAACCTTTCAGAATGCGCAGCATCGCCACACCGATTTTACCGGTACCGATAACGCCTGCCGTTTTGCCATACATAGTAAAGCCGGTCAGACCTTCCAGAGAGAAGTTAGCGTCACGGGTACGCTGATACGCGCGGTGAATACGGCGGTTCAGCGTCATCATCATACCGATGGCGTGTTCAGCAACGGCTTCTGGATCATAGGCTGGAACACGGACTACTTTCAGCCCCAGTTCTTTTGCCGCGTCAAGGTCGACGTTATTGAAACCGGCACAGCGCAGGGCGATATATTTAACGCCGTGCTTTTTCAGCTCTTCCAGCACCGGGCGGCTGCCGTCATCGTTTACGAAAATACATACCGCTTCGCAGCCATTGGCAGTTTTAGCGGTTTTTTCCGTCAGCAGAAAGTCAAAAAATTCCAGCTCAAAGCCAAAGGACTCGTTCACCTGTTGCAGGTACTTCTTGTCGTACTGTTTTGTGCTATAAACGGCGAGTTTCATAAGACTTTCTCCAGTGATGTTGAATCACATTTAAGCTACTAAAAATATTTTACAAAATTTCAAATATAATTGAAAGCTATGGCGATATTGAAAAATTCATCAACAACTATGCTTAGTGTAGGCGCAACCTTCAACTGAACGGTTAAACATGCCACAATACCCGTATTGAATGCTTAATTTTTCGCTAAATCAGGATATTAACTACCCATGCTGGGTAAATATAAAGCCGTTCTCGCGCTGTTATTACTGATTATTCTTGTGCCGTTGACGCTGCTGATGACGCTCGGGCTGTGGGTTCCCACGCTGGCGGGCATCTGGCTACCGCTCGGGACACGTATTGCATTAGATGAAAGCCCACGCATTACGCGTAAAGGTTTAATCATTCCCGATCTCCGTTATCTGGTGGGAGATTGTCAGCTTGCACATATCACCAACGCCAGCCTTTCACATCCCAGCCGCTGGTTATTGAACGTCGGCACGGTAGAACTTGATTCTGCTTGTCTGGCGAAATTGCCGCAGACGGAGCAATCGCCAGCTGCTCCAAAAACCCTCGCGCAGTGGCAGTCCATGCTGCCTAACACCTGGATCAATATCGATAAACTGATTTTTTCTCCCTGGCAGGAATGGCAGGGAAAACTCTCTCTCGCATTAACCTCTGATATCCAGCAACTGCGTTATCAGGGCGAAAAAGTTAAATTTCAAGGCCAGCTGAAAGGGCAACAACTTACAGTCAGCGAACTGGATGTCGTCGCGTTTGAAAATCAGCCGCCGGTTAAACTGGTGGGGGAATTTACTATGCCGCTCGTGCCGGATGGACTTCCTGTAAGTGGGCATGCTACTGCGACGTTAAACTTGCCGCAGGAACCGTCACTGGTGGATGCAGAGCTGGACTGGCAGGAAAATAGCGGGCAATTGATTGTGCTGGCACGGGATAACGGCGATCCGTTGCTCGATTTGCCGTGGCAAATTACTCGTCAACAATTGACCGTAAGCGATGGTCGCTGGAGCTGGCCGTATGCAGGTTTTCCTTTGAGTGGCCGACTGGGTGTCAAAGTCGACAACTGGCAGGCAGGGCTTGAGAACGCTCTGGTCAGCGGACGACTGAGTGTGCTGACCCAGGGGCAAGCGGGTAAGGGCAACGCGGTGCTTAATTTTGGCCCAGGAAAATTAAGCATGGATAACAGTCAGCTGCCTCTGCAGCTGACCGGTGAAGCGAAACAGGCGGACCTCATTTTATATGCCCGTTTACCTGCGCAGCTAAGTGGAAGTCTGACTGACCCAACGCTGGCCTTTGAGCCAGGCGCGTTACTTCGTTCAAAGGGAAGAGTCATCGATTCGCTGGACATCGATGAAATCCGCTGGCCTTTAGCGGGTGTAAAAGTCACCCAACGTGGTGTTGACGGACGTCTGCAGGCCATTTTGCAGGCGCATGAAAATGAACTGGGCGATTTCGTGCTGCATATGGATGGTCTGGCGAATGATTTTCTCCCTGACGCTGGCCGCTGGCAGTGGCGCTACTGGGGAAAAGGGAGTTTTACACCGATGAATGCCACCTGGGATGTCGCAGGAAAAGGTGAGTGGCATGACAGCACGATTACGCTGACCGATCTCTCCACCGGTTTCGACCAGTTACAATACGGTACGATGACGGTAGAAAAGCCGCGATTAATTCTCGACAAGCCCGTCGTCTGGGTACGTGACGCACAGCATCCCTCCTTCAGCGGCGCGCTGTCACTGGACGCCGGGCAAACGCTGTTCACTGGCGGCAGTGTGTTACCGCCATCAACCTTAAAATTTAGCGTCGATGGGCGCGATCCGACGTATTTCCTCTTTAAAGGCGATTTACATGCTGGTGAGATTGGCCCGGTTCGGGTAAATGGTCGCTGGGACGGTATTCGTCTGCGCGGTAACGCCTGGTGGCCAAAACAATCACTGACTGTATTCCAGCCGCTGGTGCCACCCGACTGGAAGATGAACTTACGCGATGGTGAACTGTATGCTCAGGTTGCATTTTCTGCTGCGCCTGAACAAGGATTCCGCGCGGGAGGACACGGCGTGTTGAAAGGCGGTAGTGCCTGGATGCCAGATAATCAGGTTAACGGTGTCGATTTTGTCCTGCCTTTCCGTTTTGCCGATGGAGCCTGGCATCTGGGGACTCGCGGCCCCGTTACGTTGCGAATTGCCGAAGTGATTAATCTGGTGACAGCGAAAAATATTACGGCTGATTTGCAAGGGCGTTATCCGTGGACTGAAGAAGAACCCTTGCTGTTGACTGATGTTAGCGTCGATGTGTTAGGCGGTAACGTACTGATGAAACAATTACGTATGCCGCAACATGACCCGGCGCTGTTGCGGCTGAATAATCTCTCATCCAGCGAACTGGTTAGCGCCGTCAATCCGAAACAATTCGCCATGTCCGGGGCATTTAGTGGTGCATTGCCGTTATGGCTAAACAACGAAAAATGGATAGTGAAAGATGGTTGGCTGGCAAATAGCGGGCCAATGACCTTGCGGCTGGATAAAGACACCGCAGATGCGGTGGTGAAAGACAATATGACTGCGGGTTCAGCAATTAACTGGTTGCGCTATATGGAAATTAGCCGGTCATCGACAAAAATTAACTTAGATAATCTCGGTTTATTAACCATGCAGGCCAACATTACAGGTACCAGTCGCGTTGATGGTAAAAGCGGTACGGTAAACCTTAATTACTATCATGAAGAGAATATTTTTACGCTGTGGCGCAGTTTACGCTTTGGCGATAATCTCCAGGCATGGTTGGAGCAGAACGCACGTCTGCCGGGAAATGACTGTCCGCAAGGAAAAGAGTGTGAGGAAAAACAATGAAAATTTTACTGGCTGCGTTGACGTCATCTTTTATGCTGGCTGCCTGTACGCCGCGTATTGAAGTCGCTGCGCCCAAGGAACCGATCACTATCAATATGAACGTTAAAATTGAGCATGAGATCATCATCAAGGCAGACAAAGATGTCGAAGAGCTGCTTGAAACTCGTAGCGATCTTTTCTGAGGCGATGATGAAGAAAACATTACTTCTTTGTGCGTTTCTTGTTGGGCTGGTAAGCAGCAATGTAATGGCATTGACTCTGGATGAAGCCAGAACTCAGGGGCGGGTAGGTGAAACATTTTATGGTTATCTGGTTGCGCTGAAAACGGATGCTGAAACAGAGAAATTAGTAACCGACATTAATGCCGAACGTAAAGCGAGTTACCAACAACTGGCAAAGCAAAATAATGTGTCTGTAGATGATATCGCGAAACTCGCCGGGCAAAAGCTCGTAGCTCGGGCCAAACCGGGGGAATATGTACAAGGGATAAACGGTAAATGGGTGCGAAAATTTTAATAGCAAAACCGCAATATCGGGATAACGCTACAGGAGAAAGCGATTGATCTATTTTCCTGAAACAAGGTGAATATTCAAAAACTCCTGTCAAATTGCCTTTCGCCCTGAAAAATGCATAGTCAAATATCTGTTTTAACTAATTGGCGTTGCAGTACACACAACGCCAATTAGTTAGCGGAATTTACGTCGATACTCGCCTGGCGTCATCCCAAAGCGTTGCTTAAATACCGTTGAAAAATGACTCTGGTCAGAAAATCCCCAATGAAAGCCGATGCCTGCCAGTTTTTCATCATCTGCGGCATGGCGAATCGCATCTGCACAAAAATCGAGACGACGGTTACGAATATATTGCGCGACTACCAAACCTTTATCGGCAAACATTCGGTACAAACTACGTACTGACATACCTGTCTCTCCGGCTATCCACTCCGGGCGTAATATCTCTTCGCGAATATTATCGTCTATCAACGTAACCACTTTTTGAAACTGACGTTCACGACGAGGTTGAACAGATTCCCGCTGATGAAGTACCGGGCGCAGCAGACACACCATCGCCTGTAGCGCAGCTTCACTTTCTGTTTCAGAAAGTGCCGGATTATTCATGCTCTCCTGTAACAGGCGATGACTGAGTTGCACCATGGGTAAGTCAGCGTCCAGTCTTTCTGCGCAGACAGGTTTTTGATGGGGAAAATATTGTTCCAGCAGAGTGCGTGGCAAAAGTAATGAAATCTGTTTAGAAGACT
>ERZ779866.3871-NODE-3871-length-11668-cov-2.471627_pt1 | contig 11668 bp, 9 predicted proteins | sample MGYA00511248_ERZ779866 | MGnify/ENA primary metagenome ERZ779866 (study PRJEB29588, sample SAMEA2155758) | human gut metagenome | biome: human gut; feature: human-associated habitat; material: faeces | place: Denmark | collected 2008/2010 ... | reverse complement strand
GCGGTTCAAAGAGAATTTTTCCTTTGCTTGGTTTTGTTCTGGCTGATTTTACCCGCCAGAGATACCAGCAAAATAGCGAGAATCACCAGCCCGCATCCTATCATCGTAGGGATGCTCAGCTGGTCCCCATAGATCAGGGCTCCTGATATCAGGCTGGTCAGCGGCTCTAAAATATTTAAAATCGACGCGTTTGACGCTCCCAGCACGCTGATGCCATACAGCAGGAGCCGCAAGGAAAACACGGTGCAGAACAAGCCGATGATCATTGCGAGCAGCCAGCTCTTCGGGGTGGGAGGCGCCATCAATTGTCCGCTGACTAGGCTCTGCAGGGTAAAAAAGATACTGCTGGCCACCATGGCGTAAAACATCGTGGTAAAGCCATCCAGCATTCTAAAGCAGCTTCTTTGGTTGGAAACCACATAAAACGCGTAGGTTACGCCGGAAAGCAGAGCCAAGGCGATTCCCGTATAATTGGCCCCTCCGCTGAAATCCATCATCAGCACCAGCCCCACCGCTAAGAAAGCGACGGCGACCGCCCTGAGCGCGCCTATTTTTTCCTTTGTAAGGATCACCATGATGATAAGGACAAATAAAGGATAGGAAAACTGAAACATAGTGGCCAGGCCTACAGGTATGTAATTATAGGCGGCTGTCACCAGAGTGGCCGTCATACCAAATCCTAATATTCCGACCACTATCATAACGCCTATTTGTCTGGGGGTTGCCTGAAACGGGATCTTTTTTATCAGCATGATAGCCAGGCAAAAAACCGTGGAAAAGCAGAACCGCCATACTACAATGCTGCTGCTGTTCATTCCCTCTAAAAGCAGCAGCTTGGATAAAACCGGCATAATCCCATATAAAAGTGAGGCTGCGATAATCGCCAAATAACCCTTCATCATACTGTTTCATCCCTATAGATTACTAACTATTTATTTTCAACTTTAGGATAGCGAATTGTCTCGTGGATGTAAAATAGGTAAATCATTTTACCTAGGATAGTTTAGTTTTAAATTAAGTGAATAAGTTGAAGAAAATATTCTATTGATTTTTTAAAAATTTTAGGTATTATATATATAAATGGTTATTTGTTTTTTTAAAGCATATTTTTTATTTCCTATTAAGAATAATAATCGTTCATTTTTTGACACCGCTTTTTAATGCGCTTTCTGGATCCTATGGCAGTTTTTCGTAATTTTTTAATGAATGCTTATGCGGGTGGAACAAACCGCGCAGAAAGGAGTGCCCTTATGCCGCCGCAGCCCAATGATATCCTAACACCGGAAGGGGAGGCCGAATTTTATGCCAACCGGATTTTCCCATTGCTGACAACGCCATGGAAAGTATTTCTGATTTTAAACATTGGAGAGCATACCATAAGGTTTGGCTCTCTCAAGCTGTGCCTACAGGCGGTATCCCGTGTGACCCTGACGAAATATCTTCACGAGCTGGAGCGGGATGGCTTTGTACAGAGAATAGAGTATCCCGCTCCGCCTTTACGCACGGAATACTCTCTCACCCCCATGGGGCTCAGCCTTCTGCCGATTCTGCAGGAATTGGCGGAATGGGGAGAGCAATAGCTGCAAGGCTTTTGTTTTATATCCGCAGGGAACCGCCGCGGTTGCCGGCAGAAAGGACGCCATATGAACACCAAAGAATTTTCACTAATGCAGAAGCTGATCGATTACGCGTCATCCTCAAATCTAGATCACACCAGCGGAATTTTGGCCTATTATTTGCTTCTAAATTACAGCAAGCTGGAAAAGCTTACTCTTAAAATCGTTACAGAGGAATGTTTTGTATCCGTTTCCTCTGTCCGGCGGTTCTGCCGGAAGCTTGGTTACGATAATTTTTCCGATCTGGTAAAGGCAAAAATCCACAATCCGGAAAACCAGCAGTCCATCGCGCTTTCCAATCTCGATCACGGCTGGTATCATCCCCATATTCTCCGCACTGAAATCAACGACACTATGTACAGTATTTTAAGAACCATTCCCAGCAGCCTGATCCATCAGATCGCGAACGATATTTTAAACGCCGACGCGGTGCTTTTATTCTGTGCCCGGCCCTATAGCCTTTGGCTGCGGGAATTTCAAAGCCAGTTGATCGCCTGGAACAAAAGCGTTTACATTTTAGAGGAAATCAAGCTGTATTATCCCACCATTAAGCAGCTCGGAACAAATTTGTGCAATATTATCGTCAGCCCTATGGCTTTTATCGTTGAGCCCCTGGCCCAGGATTTTATCTCCATTCCAGGAATAAAAGCCTTGGTGACAAGCTTATCCGTGCTGCAGAACGCTTCTTTTGAAAAATACCTGCAATATTTTGACAGAATTTTTCCTTTGAAGTTTAAAACAAACCACTACGATTATTTAGAAATCTATGGCAAATACGCGGTGGGATATCTATTTGATATTATTCTTGGCGAAGTAATCAAGCTGGTGCGTGAGAACCGCTCCAGCATTGTTCCCTCGATCAAGAAGCCCTTTGCAGACAGAAGCCTTAAGCGTCAGCATATTACCGAAAAAACAGTCAGCGAAGCTTAGCCCGTCATCAGCCATGATTCCGCTCCGCCCATCGCCAGGCCGCGAATCATTCTGTATTCTGCAGGGCTTCACAGCCTCTTGCTTTAATAAAAATCCTGGCTTGCTTTTTTTAGAAAAGATAAAGAACGCCCCCGGACTATAAACGTCTAGGGGCGTTCTTAGAACATAAAGGCTTTCTTTTTTTACAGAATAACTCTGGTTTTTCACAACTCTCGAAAATATGAACACCGGCTGGCGTTGGAATCCTGAAAAGGATACGGCGCCAGATTCCCTATTAAGCCGGCCGCACCACTGTCTTTTAATCCCCCTTTTTAAAAGCGGCAGGACTCACGCCGCATTGTGCTTTAAACATTTTACTGAAATAATACTGATCGTTAAAGCCTAAAATTTCAGCGATATCTTTTACCCTAAGCTCATTATGGGTTGTCAGCAGCTTTTGGGCTTCTTGCATTTTCAGCTTGTTGTAATAATCCATCGGTGAGTTATTAAAGTACATTTTCATCAGCCGGCTCACATACGACGGTGATAAAGAAAATTTTTCAGAGATATCCTGCATCGTAATGTTGCCATAAAGATTTTCCACCAGATATTTTTGGATTTTTTTCGCCAGCTCCATGGAAGAGCTGGGTTTATCTGCCCTTGCGCTCATAAATGAGTCGTAAAGATCCGCCAGCTTACTTTCCAGCTCCTTATAATCACCGCATTCACTTAAAATTCTATTCGCCAGCGATACACTGTCCTCTAAACGTATTTGGCTGTTATCATTTAAGATACCGAAAAGCTGCTCGATCATAATCAGCATAAAGCGGCGGACAAAAATGATGGGATACGCATTTTGCTCCCAGGTTTTCAGAATTTTTCCCAACTCAGTTTTAATGTCGCCTGACATTCTATTCTGAATGACGCTTTCGATCTTTTTACTGAAAATAGCCGCTTCCGAATTTAAAGTGGTCAGGCTTGGGCGCTGATAGGAGATAGAATCAAAATAAATTTGAGAATGGTTCATCAGCACCAGGCTGCTCAGGTTTCCAGATAAATGGATATACTGTTCATGGAGCCGCTTGATAGTATAAAACTCTCGTGAACACATCATATTAAGCTGGGGATGCCGCTCCTTGAGGAAATGGTATGCCTTTTCGTTGAAGAGGTTAACTTCAAACTCTGAACAGCGGCCTTCGCCATACAGAATGACTTTTTCACCCCTGTATTTGGTTTCAGCCACCAAAATACCTCCATCCGGATCTTGGATTTCTAACGCTTGGTAAATCTCCTTTTTGGTTAGCAGATCCGTCAGCTCTAAAATGGCCTTGCCCCTAACCACAGAGATCATATAGCTTTGACCCAGCATTCCTTCCCCTTCAGAGGCCCCTTTTAGTAAATTCGAAAACATTTCTTCCTGGTGGACAATACGGCGTTGATCTATCTGATAAATCAGGCTTTGTAAAATTCTTTTGAAGTCCTCAAAATCGACAGGCTTTAAAATATATTCATCCACTTGCAGTTTTAAAGCTTGGTGGGTAAATTCAAAATCGCCATAGCCGCTGATCACAACGCATTTCAGTTCGGGATAAATTTCTTTCGCTTTGCTGATCAATTCAAGTCCGTCCATCATGGGCATTTTGATGTCCGTCAACAGAATGTCAGGCTTTTGCTTCTTCAGCATGTCTAAGGCGCTGACGCCATCGTATGTAACCACAATTTCTTTGATATCCGGACGTATTGATTGGATCTTACCGATAATATCCCTTACGATCGGCTTACTGTCTTCTACCACCATAATGCTATACATGACTCACCAGTCCTTTGTACGATAGAATCGCCTTAAAACGAATCCTTTGAACCGCCGCCTACGAAGCGCCATGCTTTGATTGCCAAACGCCCCTCTGAAGCCTATTTTCACCTGTCAGCCGAATCACTCGAAAAAGGTTGTTTTTTGACAATTTCAGACGAGAGGAAGCACTATTTTAGATTCGGGAAGTCTCTCACCAGCGCAGCGGACGGTCACAGGCTTTAAAAGGCCGTTTGTTCTGATTACCGCCTGCGCATAGCCGCGGCAGAGACGCTGGTCGGGGCTGGTATAGTTCGTTGTTGTTTTAACCGCCGCGTTTCCAGCCGCTAAAAATGAGCCTCCGCCCTCTACGGAGAAATGCACGGGATCATCTCCATCAAGAATAACATTTCCAGCTTTATCAATTAACTCCGCATGAATGAATAAAATATCCTCTTCCCCTCTGTTTACAAACGGTTTTTCCGCCGTTAGCCTAATGTGAGCCGGAAGGCCGGGCGTACGGATCGTATGTCGGCAGATTTCTTTCCCGTCCTCCAGATTGACCGCCGTTAATTCACCAGGCTGATAGGGAAGCTGAAAAGAAGCGATAAAGTGGTTTGGCTTTCCCGACGGCTGTACTCCTATCAGCTTTCCATTCAGATATAACGCTGTTTCAGCCGCCATGCTGTATACAGATACCTTAACCGGTTTTCCTTCCATCCCCGGATAATTCCAATATTCTTCAACGACAGGCCATCCCCACATAGTGGTATTTTGCTTCTTTCCATAAAGGCAAGGCGGTTCCACAGCCAAATACGGACGTTTTGCTATTCCCCATACGCAGTCACGATAGTACGAGCGGGGGCGCTTTCTTCCGCAAAGATCTAAATCTCCTGTGCCAGCCAGCCGATACGGATACTCTGCCAATCCTTCAAGAGGCTCATCCACCAGAGTTCTTCCTATTCCCGCTTCGCCAATGTAGTCCATCGCCGTCCACACAAAATCGCCAATTAGGAACGGGAACCGCTCCACCAGGCTCCAGCCATGACAGCTGTCCGCAGGAGCCGTTTCTGTGGCGCAAAATACTTTATTCGGAAAATAAGCATGATCCATTTCAAATCGTTCCGGCATATAGTTATAGCCGGTCACATCCAGAGGAGCCGCAAAGTCCTCTGTGACCCTGGCAAAATATATTTGATCCGCATTTTTTAAAAGATTAGCGTCCATTCCTTCTACATCGGCATCAGGCGAAGCATTACACAAGGCGTTGGTGACCGGACGCGTAGGATCGTTTCTTTTGAAGCAGTCCGTTATCTCGCGGGACAGCTGATAACCGCCAGAGCGCCCATCCCGTTCCGGAATTTCATTTCCGGTGGAATACATGATGACACATGGATGGTTGCGGTCTCTTTCCACCATGGCTTTCACATCTTTAGGCCACCAATCATCAAAATACCGGCTGTAATCGTAGGGCCTTTTGGGAACCCGCCACATATCAAAAGCCTCATCAATCACAAGCATCCCCAGCTTATCGCAGGCATTTAATAAGGCTTCCGAGGCGGGGTTGTGAGAGCTGCGGATCGCGTTATATCCACATTCCTTTAGCAGCCGGATTCTCCTTTCCTCCGCTTTCGGATAAGAAGCGGCTCCCATAATGCCTCCGACATGGTGCAGGCATCCGCCTCGTAATTTAATAGGTTTCCCATTGAGCAAAAATCCTTTTTGCGGCGTAATTTCTATCGTACGAAGGCCGTATTTTGAAAGAACCTGGTCCATCATCTCATTTTTGTAAAAAAGCTCAACCGCAGCCTGATAGAGATTGGGCGTCTCATCGGACCACAGCCTCGGCTGGCTGACGGGAACCCTGAGCTCCACATTTTGACACCTCTGGGCCTGTATGGAAATTATTCCGCTCGTTTCCGACCGGTTTCCGTCCGGGTCTGTCAGCCGTACCTTCAAAACCGCTTGGACGGGCTCCTCCGTTTTATTGGCAACCGTTACCCGGCAATTCACTTCAGCCTGTCCTTCCGCTGCCTTTGCCGTCAGAATTACGCCGCGCAGCGGAATATAAAGAGGATTCTTTACCCACAGATGCACATCCCTGTAAATTCCCGTACCAGTATACCATCGGGAATTTGGGATATCCTCATTTGCGGCAGAAACCCTAATATGATTCTCTCCCGGTTTGACAAATTCGGTAATCTCGCGCCAAAAAGGCGTATACCCGTTGGGATGCCGTGCGGCAAATTTGCCATTTATCCACAGCACCGCATTATGATATACGCCGTCGAACTCTAAAAAGAACAGCTTGTTTTTCCATTCATCAGGGATGCACAAATCTTTTTCATATTCTACCGAACAGCCAGGATAGTAGCCACCGGCCGGGCCGGTGGATCTTTCCTTTTGTGTTTCCAAGCTTATATTATAATCATGCGGCAAATTCACGATTTCATAGGTTCGGGGCCGGTTCCATTCCTCGGGCTCCGGGGTGGGATATACCCGCCATTCCTGATTAAAATCCAGCTTCATGATTATCCCTCCTATTGGATGGCCAGCATATCATTCCATATCCGCGCATCCCGTCTTCTGAAAAGGGCCCTCCAGCCGAACCGTTGTGCCCCCTGTCTCATTAATAAAAATGGAAAAGTTAAAATCGTCCCCATAAATCATCTTTAACCTGCATATCGAGTTGATAATCCCCATTCCGCACATTCCCGCCTTCGCCGCCGTCTCTTCCGCTGCGCACCGGGGAGAAATTTTTCTTTGATCCACTGTTTCATATATTTTCTCTATCTGTTCAGCGCTCATGCCGCTTCCATTATCGCTGATGGAAATAGACCAGGTATCGCCGTCAACCGCCGTAAGGATTAAAATTCTATAGGGCGGCTTGCTGGCCTTAAACGCGTGCTGAAAAATGTTTTCGACAAAGGGCTGCAGAGAAAGCCGTGGAATCAGCAGATCTTTTGTCCGCTGATTTAAGCTAACCTCATATTCCAAAAACTCCTCATAATTTTTTGCCTGTAATGATAGGTAATTATCGATGCATCTCATTTCTTCCTCCAGCCGGACCGTCTGAGCTGAGGAATTCACTGTATAGCGCAGCATATCGGAGAGCTGCTTGCACATGGAAACCACGTCGCCGGTACGGACTTCCTGCGCCGCGATGCTGATTGTGTACAATACATTGTGTATGAAGTGAGGCGCGATCTGGGCCTGCAAGGCAACCAAACGGGCTTCCGATTCGGCTTTGCTGGAGGCGATTTCATGGTCTATGGAAATTTTCAATTCCTCTAATATGTTTTGGAAAGCATGTCCCAGCAGGACAATTTCATCATTATCCGTAGAAAAATCCTTAATTCCCATATTTTGATAGCTTACCTGCAGCACATTATTGCGTAATTTTCTTAAAGGTTTTACCAGCAGCTGGGAAAAGAAAAACATGAGCAATAGTGAAATTAAGGTTACCGCGCCGACTATAATATAAGTCGCCTGTTCCAGCAGGTTCAGAGAGGAATAAAGCGTTGTCGGATCGTATTTAACATAGGTTGTTAAGCCAGAGTAAGACGATGTCGAGCAAAAATAAATATTTCCCGACTCATCCTCCAGAACATCGTCATGTTGGCTGGCTGCCAAAAGGAACTCTCTTGTTTTTTGATCCACCGGCGACGTAACGTAAACAATCTGATTCCTTTCATCAGCTATGATAACGTCGCCAACATTGCCAATATTGCAAATTTCCTTTAAGTGCTTATCGGTTTCTTCTACCTCTACATATCCATATTTCTTAGAATACACGTCGTAAAACGGCCGTACAAAGGATATAGAGAATTCCTCTTCGAAGTTACCGCTCTGCCGGTGATAAATGGTAAGCTTTTTTTGGTTCAGCTTTTCCACATAATAGGGATCCTCCAGCATCACGCGTAAATTGCTGGAATTTTTGTTATAAATAAAAGTATACCTTTCATCGTCGCTAAACACGTTGATATTCAGCGACGACAAAGAGGTAAGGGCAATCGTATTCGCAACAATATCCGATAACCGTCTATCGTTGTCCAGCTTTTCATAACTGTCAAACAGATAACCGGAATTGGCTTTTGTCAGGATTTGCATCAGCGTCTTATTCGAGATAAGCTTTTTTGTGATATCGTCAATCTTTTCGATGTGATTATCCAGGCTCTCTGAAGTTTTCACACACAGTTCCAAATTACTATATGTAATCTCGTCTTTTAATTGGGGAAACACGTTCAGATGCAGAAATACCGTAAAGATCGAAATCGTCAAAAACATGATAAACGAAAAGGAAATCATCATTTTCGTCTGGAATCTAGTATTGGATAAAATAAAAAACCACCTCGAACCTTTCAGCGGGACGGTCTGCCGGCCCGGAGCACCGGCCGCAAAGCTCAAACAATCCTTGCTTCTTAATTATATTATAGCCTATGATAGCAAGCCTTAGCGCTAGTTTCATTTGAAGCCGGAGCTTTTCCCTTTATAAGCTTTTGCCCTCACACCAAATTTTTCTCCTGCCGCGCTGAACATTAGGCCTTTACCGACCCTTCTGTCAGTCCATTGATAATATGTTTTTGCGCGAATAAAAACACTATGAAAACAGGCAGTATGGTTAAGGTTAAATCGGCAAACACATAATTCCAGTTGCTTTTGCTGAACTGTCCGAAAAATTGATAAACGGAAAGCGGCATTGTCCATTTGCTCGGACTGGATAAAAAGTAAAGCGGAATATTGATATCATTCCAAATATTCATAAAATCTAAAATTAAAACCGTCATGCTGATCGGCTTTAGCAGAGGAAAAACCACCTTGAAGAACACCTTTATTGTCGAAGCTCCGTCAATAAAAGCGGCCTCGTCAAGAGCTTTGGGGATTCCCTTGATAAACCCTGTATACAAAAAGCAGCTAAAAGAAATATTGATGGCCACATATAATAAGATGGCGTTCGTATAGCTGCCGTAAATTCCCAACGCGCTGAAAAGCCTGATGGTGGGAATGGTCTGCATAGGAATGATAGTGCCGATAAAAAAGAAATAATATAAAAACCGGGAAAGCGAAGTCTTTCTTCTCGCCACAATAAACGCCGCCAGAGAACTGACGCCAATGGTGATGGCAGTAGAAACCACCGTGATCAGGATTCCATTAAAAAAGGCCGTAATTAGGTCGGCTTCCTCAAAAACCGTTACATAGTTCTCAAACAGCCATTGCTTCGGCAGTTCCAAATTAAAAGCCGTAACCTCGGTAGCGTCTTTGAAGGAACCCAATATCATAATTAAAAGCGGCACTATAATAATAAAAGAAATACAAACAAATAACAATATTTCTAAAAGTGAAGTGATAAGCTTCGATTTCGTTTTTCTCGACATCATTCCTCCACCTCATTCTTTCGCATTTTTAATAGCAGCGGAATACAAATAAGGATAACAAACACCATTAGGATTACATTCAAGGCAGTACCCAGGCCCCATTCCCCTCTGCCAAATTTTTCAAACACCTCTAACGCGATAACTTGAGAGGCACTGCCGGGACCTCCGCCGGTTAACGCATATGGCTCGCTGAAAACCTTAAGCCCGCCGATCATGCTCAAAATAAAATTGATATTGAGGGAAGTCGCCAGCAGATGCAGATATATTTTTCGAAACCGCTGGAACGCGTTGGCGCCGTCAATCAGAGAGGCCTCATAATACTCCTTTGATATCCCTTGCAGGCCAGCGAGATAGATTACCATATGATAACCTGTCCACTGCCAAATAGATACTCCCGCAATGCTTAACATAACGATATTTACATTTGTCAGCCAATTTTGAGCCATAAAGCCAAGGCCGGCAGCTTCCAAAAAGGTATTTAAAAAGCCGTAGGGATGCAGAATCGGCACAAAAACCAAGCCGATTACAACACTGGAAAGAATACAAGGTAAGAAAGTAACCGCTCTTAAATAATTTCTTGTTTTTAAATTTAAATTGAATGCCAGCGCCAGCAGCAGCCCAAAAAGGTTCTTAAAAACTACTACTACAAATGTATATAAAAATGTGTTGCCAATGGCTTTTCTCAATTCGCTTTCCTGAAAAACCTTGATATAGTTTTGTATTCCCACAAAATTGACAGAAGATTTTCCTATGGTCCAGTCCGTGAGAGAATAATATACGCCGTAAATCGCCGGCGCGATAAAGAAAACCACATAAATTAAAATGGCCGGCAAAATCATCTGATAGCCATATAAACTTTTCTTTTTTCTAACCAAAGAAGCCACCCCTTCAACGGCGGAAACGCCTTATGAATCACGCGGAATCATAAATCATAGCCCATCAAAACGACAGGCTATGACTATGACTCCTCGCTTTAGAACACGATAAACCTGTTAAAAGCCTTCTTTTTCTTTTTGCTGCATTAAGTCGCTGAACTTAGCATCCCACTCCTGCAAAACTTCCTTAGGTGTTTTTACACCTGCGAACATATCCTGATAATATTTCCACAGATCGTTCAAATCCACATACATATAGGTATTCATTTCAAGGGCAACCCGTCCGTCATTGTAATATTCCGCCATTTCTTCCTGGAAGGGCGTCAATTCAGGAGATTTTGCCCCCTTAATGCTGGGAGAAAACGCAACCGTCTCCTGGGCTCTGTCGCACTGCTCCGGCTGGGCCAGGAAGTTCAAGTAAGCCTTTGCCTCCTCCACATGGGCGGCATCCTTTGGAATAAAAAACACGCAGTCAAGCTGTCCTACGGTAATGTATTCGTTCTCGCCGTCAAACATGGGGAATGGGAATAATCCGTATTCGCCGTCGGGGAGCTTTTCTGCCATTTCCTCTGCCTCTTTCTTCGCGGCTTTCTCTGCCATAGCCATTTTCACGGCTTCCTCGTCAAACGCCGCCGCTTCGCGCTCCACAAAGGAGATTGCGTTCGTGGGACATGCAGGCAGGCAGTTGCCGAGGCCGTCGCAGTAATCGTCGCGCAGCAGCTTCGCCTTACCGTTTACAATGCCGATGGCGCCCTCCTGACAGGCATTCGCGCACAGGCCGCAGCCGTTGCATTTTTCTTCATCAAAGTGAACGATGGTACGGATCATATTCAAAATCCCTTCCAATTTTTAAATTTTGCAAAAGCCACAAGGGTTTCTCTTGACTTTACGAACACAGTATACTACGATTAGGCTGTAAAGTATGTTGTTATAACAACGAAGATTGAAAAAAGGAGGCTATTTTACGGATTACAGCATCTTAGGGCGCTCGCCGCTGTTTCGGGGCATCCCCACAGGCGATTTCGACGTTTTGCTCGAGCACCTAAAAGCGGAAACGCGCAGCTATAAAAAGGGCGATCTCATCTGCCACGCAGGCGAGCACAC
>ERZ779866.3870-NODE-3870-length-11669-cov-5.276132_pt1 | contig 11669 bp, 8 predicted proteins | sample MGYA00511248_ERZ779866 | MGnify/ENA primary metagenome ERZ779866 (study PRJEB29588, sample SAMEA2155758) | human gut metagenome | biome: human gut; feature: human-associated habitat; material: faeces | place: Denmark | collected 2008/2010 ... | reverse complement strand
GTGTTCGTCCCCGCCACCTCCGCGCTGAGCGAGGACGGCGCCGCCCTCCTGCAGGGCTCGAACGACGCCGGCAAGCCGAGCACCGATGCGCCTGCGCAAGACGGCGCGAGCGAACCTGGCAACGCGGTTCCCGAGGGCGCCTACGACATCACGATGGTCGGCGACTCCGTCTCGCTGCGCGCCGTTGAGACCTTCACGCAGACGTTCCCCCACGGCCACATCGACGCCGCCATGAACCGTCAGTTCACCGCTGGCATCGATGTGTATCGCAGTCTCGTCGACCAAGGACTCGCCGGGCGCATCGCCGTATTTGCCCTGGGTACGAACGGCCCCTTCTCCGCGCAGGATGTCGACACGCTCATGAAGCTGGCCGGCGACAAGCGCATCGTGGCGTTCGTGAACAATCGCGCCGCCCGCCCCTGGTGCGAGCCGAACAACCGCGTGCTCTCCGATGCGGCCGAGCGCTATGACAACGTGATTCTCATCGATTGGTTTGCCTACAGCGCCAACCGCAACGATCTGTTCGACGGCGACGGCATTCACCTCTCAAACGCCGGTGCGGCCGAATACGTTCAGCTCATCGACGATCAGGTCGCGCGCTACCTGCCCGTCCACCTGGAAGATGGTGACGACGAGCGTCTCATGGTTGCCCAGCGCACCCTGGACAGCCTGAAGACGGCATGCACCCTCGATCTGAAGCCGATTGAGATGCCATCGAAGTAGCCGTGCCCCGCGCGGCAGGCTCCCTCCGTGCTAGTATCCCAGCGCCTGAAGGACGAACATCACGACGGTGAGGACCGTGATGAGGACGATGGTCGCCCAGGTGAGCACGTTCCACAGACGGCTGTTCTTGAATCGTCCCATGATGTGCTTGTCACTGGCGATGAAAACGAGGAACACAAGCAGGATGGGCAGCAACACGCCATTGATGACCTGGGCGCTCATCATGATCTGGAATAGGTCCACGCCGGGCATGATCACAAGCGCGGCAGACGCCACGATAATCACCGTGATGATGCCGCGGTACACCGGCGCCTCATTCCAGCTGCGGTCGGCGCCGCGCTCCCAACCGAACGCCTCGCAAACCGCGGAGGACGTCACGCCGGGCAGCACGCAGGCGGCAAGGAAGCTCGCCGCGACAAGACCCGCAGCGAACAGCACCGTGGCGAACTCACCGGCGATGGGCTCCAGCGCGAGAGCGGCGTCGGCGGCGTCGGCGACCTCGATGCCGGCGGGATACAGCACCGCGCCGGTCGTGATGATGATGAACCATGCGATGGCGCAAGCAATGACGGAACCGGTGGTGGTGTCGATGCGCTGCAGGACGATATCGGACTCGTCCGCGTTCTTATCGACCACGTTGTTCTGCGCCAGGAAGATCATCCACGGCGCGATGGTGGTACCGATCGTAGCGACGAGCAGCGAGACGTAGCTCGGCTCGGGGATCAGATGCGGCGTCACCGTGGAAAGCGCCACCTCGCCCCAGTTGGGGCCAGCCAAAAACGCAGCGACCACATAAGTCACGAAGACGCAGCTCACGAGCAGCAGAATCTTCTCAATCCGGCGGAAACTGCCACTCATGGTGAGCAGCCAAATGAGCAGGCCCATAAGCGGCACCGACACCGTCTTGGGAATGCCGAACAACGCAAGGCCGCTCGCAATACCCGCGAACTCGGAGATGGTGACCGCGGTGTTGGCGATGAGGAGCGCCACCATGGCGAGCGCCGTCTTGCGCGCGCCGAACTTCTCGCGGATAAGTGAGGCGAAGCCCTTGCCCGTGACGCAGCCGCAACGAGCCGCCGTCTCCTGCACGACGATGAGCAGCAGCGCCATCACGGGAAGCATCCACAACGTGGCGTAACCGTAGCTCGCGCCCGCACTCGAATAGGTTGCGATACCGCCAGCGTCGTTGCCGGAAAGCGCGGCGAGCAGGCCGGGGCCCATGGCACCCAGCACGGCCGCGACGGTCAGTTTCTTCTTAGTTGCTTGTTCCATGCCCTCGATCACATCCTACAGAAGCGGCACCGCGCCGAGCACGGTGTAGGCGAGGGCGGAAAGCAGAACCGCTGCGAACGTGAGCGATGTGCCGGAGATGTTCTGGTCCTTCTCATCGCTGCGGAACAGAACGAAGAAATAAATGACGGCGCTGGCGTACGTCGCGACGATGACCGCCGCGGCGCCCTTGAAGCAGTCGAGTAGCGCTCTCGCCGCCCAGGGGCTGGCCTCGGCGAACAGAGTCGTCGCTATGAGCTCACCGCACAAGAACACGACGGCGGCCAACACGATGCCGATGAACGCGGTCTTGAGGAAAAAGCCGAGATAGGGCTTAGGCTCGTCGTCGCGCTCGTCGTACTCGAGGTAGCTGTTCTTCACAAAAGACACCATGCGCATGGACGCCAGCAGGACCACTGGCATGATGGCGATGGGCATGAGGGCCATCATGCCCTGGCCCGTAACGATCTCGCGGGCGCCCGCCTCGCCCATGTGGCCCAGGCTCTCGAACGGCGTCACCACGATAGCCGCGATGGCGCAGGCGGCGATAGCCCACACCAGGACCCAGTACTGACGCTGGGCGAACCAGGAGAACGCGTGCGTGGACTCGCCCGCGTTGTTCTCGCTCACGGAGACACCGGCGATCTGCAGGTCCTCGGCGTGCTCCTCGGCAATAACGTCGAGGGCGTCGTCGACCGTGACGATGCCCAGGATATGGCGGTTCTCATCGCAAACGGGAATCGCGACGAGGTCGTACTTGGTCATCTCGTCGGCCACGAGCTCCTGATCGAGGTCCGGGGCAACCCACACCACATCGCGATACGCCAAGTCCTTGAGGCGGTCGGTGTGCTCGGCCACCACGAGTGAGCGCATGGAGAGCACGCCCGTCAGCGCACCCTCAACATCGGTGGTGTAGACGTAATAGATGCTCTCGAAGTCCTCGTCGAGACCGCGGAGGGCGTCGATGGCATCCTGGACCGTGGCCGTGGCGGGAAGCGCCACGAACTGGTTGGTCATGATACGGCCGGCGGTATCCTCCTCGTATCCGAGCAGGTTACGAATGGCCTTCTCCTCCTTGACGCCCATAAGGCGCAGGAGCTTCTCGGCCTTCTCGTAATCGAGCTCCTCGATGAGCGCCGCAGCGTCATCGGGGTCCATCGTGGCGAGCATCGTAGACGCCTCGCGGTCGGACAGGCCCTCGAGCATCTCGGTCATGAGCTCATCGTCGTCGAGCTCGGTAATGGCCTCGGCCGCCTGCTCGGTGTCGAGCTGGGCGAACACCTGCGTGCGCAGACGGGGATCGAGCTGCTCGATGATGTCGGCGATGTCGGCAGGATGGAGCTCGGAGAGGGTCTTGTGCGAAACGGAGAGCTTGATCTGCTTGGTGGAGCGCTCGAGCAGGTCCATATAGGACCAGGCGATGATGTCCTCGGCGAGCGGCTTGCCGAGCATCTGCGCCACCTTCACGCTCACGCGCTCGAACAGCGGGTGGATGGCGCGCAAAAGGCCTCGGGCGCCCACCTCGGCGCCGAGCAGGCGCAACTGGTTGTCGCCGGTGGCCGACAGTTTGATGTCGTTCACTCGCACGACCTTCATGCCCTGCGTGTCGACGATCTGCTTGTTCATGATGTCGCGCGCGAGGAGAACCTCGTCGGGCTGGAGGTAGGAGAAGCGGATGTCGGTGGCGGGATACTTGAGGTACACGCCGTCCTCGTCAAAGCGCTCGACGTACTTGCGCCACGAGATCATGAACGGCGTCTTGCCCGGGCCCTGGAAAGCCAGCGCGGTGACACGGGGAAAGACCTCGCCCGTGGCGATGCCCAAGTCGTTCACGACACCGATTTTCTCGCCAGCCGCATCCACGACCGGGAGTCTGAGCATTTCGGAAAAGTAGTTCATAGTGCTCCTTCAATATGCAGATGCACCCCGGCGGGCGCTCATCTGCCGCGCTGTGCGCGAAGGAGTCACTCGCAGGGGTCAGCGACTGTGTGGTCGGGGTTTAGGTTTCACCTCAGGCCTTTCTCGTGACCCTCAAACTGCAAAAAATATGCGGCCGGCCCCGTGGGCACAGCCGCTTTTACTATACCATGCCGCCCGCTTGTGACGGCACGTCCATTATCAGCAGATGGTAAACGCACCTCGTAGGGCACACCTCGCCCATAGGCAACGGGACCTCGAACAAACCGGGCTCGAGGAAGCTCCCAAACGATCACTCACCCTGCTCGGAGTCCTTCTGCACCACGGGCAGGCTCGCCTTCTTGGGCATCCTCACCTTTGAGAGGTCCACCAGGCCCTTGAGGTCGTCATCGGTGGCGATCATCTCGGACAGGGTAACGAACTCGTATCCTTCGGCCTGAAGACGGTCGATGATCTGCGGCAGCGCCTCCACGGTTTGTGCGCAGGTTGTCTCGTTGTCGGTGAGCAGGACGATACTGCCGTTGCGAACGGAGCCGACCACGGTATCGGCAACGGTCGCAGCACCCGGCAGCAGCCAGTCGCCCGAGTCGACGTTCCAGGAAACAACCGCGCTCACCATATCCATGGCATCGGCCCAGTTCTGCTCGGAGAACTCGCCGAACGGCGGGCGCACGAGCGAGACCTTTCCACCGCCCGCCTTCTTCACGGCGGCAAAGCTGTCGGAAAGCTGCGAGCGCAGGTCGGAGGCAGAAAGCTCGCCCAGGTTGACGTCGGAATACGCATTGGTGCCAAGCTCATTGCCCGACTCGGCGATCGCCTTGACCGCAGCGGGCACCGCGGCCACCTTATCGCCGGAGACGAAGAACGTCGCCTTGGCATCTTTCTCTTTGAGGATGTCCAATATCTCGGATGTACGCGAGCTGGGGCCCTCGTCGAACGTCAAAGCGATGTACTTCTTCCCCTTGGTGTCCGGCGTGATCGTGGTGCAGGTCACCTCGGCGTTCACCACATCCTCGACAACGCCCCTATCGGCCACGATGCCGGTCTTTTTTCCGGTCCAGACCTCGGAACGACCGGGCACGCCCCATGTCTGCACAAAACGCAGTGCACCCGCCCCGTCGACGGTGAGCGTGGGCTCGATGGCGGTTGCCTCAACGTCGTGCTTCTCGTAGATGTCCTTGCCGTCACCGACCTCGAGCTTCTCGCCGCCCGCAAGCTCGACCTCGCCCAGGCGATCGTTGTCGATGGCCTTGCCATTCAGCTCGACGGTGCAGGCGGTGCCGCCGCCTTTCTCAAGAACAGAGTCGTCGACGGCGAGCAAATTGCCCGGGCGCGGCTCGAGCTCCTTCTCGCGGATGACGCGCTCGATGGAGGAATTGATGCGGACCTTCGCGGCCTCGCCGTTCAGCGTTATCTCGACGCTGCGATTTGCGTACCACACGATGCTCGCCACAAAGAGCAGAAAAGCACAGCCCACCACGATGATCGCGTAAGGGCGACGGTCATTTCCACCATAGCCGTGGCCGGAGCGACGACGCCCGCCAAAGCCCTGCGTCCGACGCAGGTACTGTGCGTCACGACGACGCGGCGGTTTACGGGCGCCGGAGAGGCGCCCGTTCGTGTTCTTGCGATAGCGAGGCTTGTTCTTGGTGGAATAGGAGGTGGTGTAGTTAGGCAATGGTTCTCCCGTCCGTCGAATGTCATATATGCGCAACGGCGGCGGTTAGGACTTCTTCCCCGATCCCTTGGCGGGGGTCCCCGCGGCCTTTTTGTACTCGCTCACGAAGGCGCCGAACATGCCCTTCGTCTTTCCGAGCTGCTTGCCCAAGGCGCGACTGCCCTTATCGAGGGCCTTTGAGCCCTTCTCGTCGATAACGGCGGCGCCCTTCTTTGCCTGGACCTTGGCCTTGGCGGTCACCTCAGACGCCTTTGCGGCAACCTTTACGCTCGCCTCGGCTGCCTTGGCTGCGGCGCCGCCCGAGAACTCGAGATTCGCCGCAGCGTCTTCGACGATCATCGCGCCGTCGCGGTAGCCCTTGAGCATGCTCGCAGGCATCTCCCTATGGCCGACGAGCGCGTTGGAGGCCCCGCCCTCGGTCAGGATGAAAGCGTTGACCTTTCCGGTGCGGAGGTTGAAGTCGGCGTCGGCGCAGTAGCCCACGTGCTCCCCCGAAACGGTGCGCACGTCCATTCCCGTCCAGATGAGGCACGTGTCCAGGTCGATGCCCAAGCGCTTGGCTGCCGCAGTGTCGAACGCAGCGCGATCCTCCTTGACGACGATCTCCTCGGCACCGGCGGCGATTGCGTCGTAGGCGACGAAGCGGTCGGGTTGCTTGATCATGCCCGCGATGTCGGGCATCTTGAGCATGAAGCCCACGACTTGCGTCCCATCCGGCGTGAACACCGGGCAGTGGAACTTGCCGATCTTTTTGGGATCGCGCGGCGTTCCGTCTTTTTTGAGTTTCTTGTCCTGCGCGGGAAGCTTGTACAGCTTCATTCCCGCGAAATCACCTGCCAGCATATGCGTGGCGAAGGGGCGCTTAGGCCTGGGCGGGGTCGAGCGGGGCCTCGGGAGCGACCGTCTCCACCACCACGTCGGCGGCAGGGGTCACGGTGCCGGAGGCGACGGCAACATTGAGCTGCTCACGCAGCTGGTCCATACGCTCACGAGCGAGGTCGACCTTGGCGCGCAGCTCGTCGGTCGCGGCGTCCATGGTGGGGCCGAAGTCGCCCATGGCGGAACGGGCCTGATCGACGCCCTGCTCATACATATCGCGCGCGGAATCCCAGGCGTCGTTGGCCATATCGGCGGCCATGGCGCGGGTCTCGGAACCGGAGCGCGGGGCGAACATGACGCCCAGGACGGCACCCGCGGCAGCGCCCACGGCAACGCCAGCGACAAAACTCATACCCTTGCCCATGATTACTCCTTAGTAGGACCGTCGGTCCAAGTCGAGTCAATTCGATGTTGAACCATTATACCCAGCGGGCGCGCAATCGGTCCCCCGTCGGCAAACCGATCGCGTTGCGAAACCTCATCAATCTCGTTTTAAGAATGCGAGCCCTAAGGGTGTTCAACTGACAGTCCGCGAGCGTCTCGGTGATTACCCGGCTGAACGTATCAAAGAACAGGCGATTTGGCCATTGTCACTTTTGACCCCCGTGGTCATCGGATACTCGACGTATACCGACTCGCCCACTTCGAACTCCGTCGCCAGCCGGCGCTCCATGGCATCGTCTCGCACCGCCAGGACAATGCATCCATCCTCAGTCGCGTTGTGCGCTATGTCGAAGCTCTCGAGCGGTGCTTCGGGATCGTGCTCCACTTGGATTGTGAACATGCCCTCACTGACCGAACGCAACGTCCCGTCACCTCGAGCAGGAGGGATGAAATTGCCCTCTGGGGATAACTCGGAACAGCGAAGAGCGAACACGACGATCACTCCCAACACGAACAAGAGCGCAATGACCATTTTTACCGCCTTAGAGCATGGCTCCCTATGTTCGCTCTTCATTTAAATTCTCAAACCAATCTAATTATTTGACGTGCTTGATAAGTGTCAGTTTAAGCATAGGAGACACGGCGATCTAGACTCCAATGCTTCGGCAGGCGGCACAACAAGGCCCCCAAATGGAAATTGGCCCGATCCGACGCCATAGTATTATGCTGGCGTCGGATCAAAAATAAATCTTATGTATGAGAGCAAATTCGGCATCAAGGCCATGGGGAAGGTCGTAATCCACCCAAAATAACGCCACGCGTCGGCACAAGCCCCCTCGACCGGCTCTTACGCCTCAACGGCCACGCCCTCGGGAACCTCTCCCTTACCGGAGAACTTGCCGGCGCGGTAGTCGCGGGCGCCCATCTCGGACCACTCGGGTTCCTCGTCGGGCATGGAGCCGAACTCCTTGCCGCGCAGCTCCTTCAGGCAATTGCCGGTGACGATCAGGCCGAGCGCAACCAAGAGCACGGCGAACACGAGCTGCAGGCCAGAGGTGGCCATAACGGCCATGCCACCCGTCTGCAGCGCCGTCACGCAGCCGGCGATGCTCATGCCGAGCGAGGTGAAGGTGCACACGAGCAGGAACGCAACGGGCACGTAGAGCATCAGGCCCTTACGACCGGTGCACTTGCAGAACACGGCCAAGGTGATCATGGTCATGCCTCCGAGCAGCTGGTTGGAGGCGCCGAAGAGCGGCCAGATGTTGAGGTAACCGCCAAAGGTGAGGGCCAAGCCGGGCAGCAGGGTCACCACGGTGGCGAACCAGGGGTTTCCGAGGACCTTCATGGCGCCGGCCTTCTCGCTCTCAACGGCCAGAGCGTCGTTGCTCGCGGCGAAGAACTCGGAGAAGGAAGTGCGGCCGATGCGGGCAACCGCGTCGAGGGAGGTCAGGGCGAGGGCGGAAACGTTCATGGTCATGAACACCGTGGCCACGGTGCCGTCGATGCCGAACGCCTGCATACCGCGGGCGATGCCGGTGGCAAAGATCGCGAACGGGGTGGAGGCAACGCCGCCGTCGAGGGCACCCGTGCCCGCAGTGTTCATATCGGAGAACATGATGCCGGCGATGATGATGGCGAGGATGCCCACGAAGGACTCCACGACCATAGCGCCGTAACCGACCTTCACCGCATCGGCCTCGTTCTCGACCATCTTGGAGGACGTGCCCGAGGACACCAGGCTATGGAAGCCGGAAAGCGCACCGCAAGCGACGGAGACGAACAGGACCGGGAACATCATGCCGGAAGCGGAGGTAAAGCCCGTGAACACCGGGGCGGTGATGGTGGCCTTGCCCTTGGCGCCGAGCACCACGATGCCGAGAACGGCGCACACGATCATGACGATCATCATGATGGAAGTCAGGTAGTCGCGCGGCTGCTTGAGGGTCTGGATAGGCATGGCACCGGCAAACACCAGGTACACCATGACGACTGCGATCCAGCCATTAAGGTCGAGGTAGACGGGGAACTGCATGCCAACAGCGAACATGGCGACCATGAGGACGACGCCCGTAGCGAACTGCTTGGCGCCCGTGAGGTTGAACTTGCGACAGGCCCAACCGAAGGCCATGGCGACGAAGGTGAACAGGATCGAGATCGTGCCCGCGCAGCCGGCGGCATAGGACTTGGCAAAATCGACCGCGCCCGCGGCGTCGGGCGTGAACTTGAAGGTGCCGGCGACCATGGAGGTGAACGCCGCGATCACGATCAGGCAGAACAGCCAGCAGAACAGCAGGAACAGGCGACGCCCTGTGCGGCCGATGTACTTCTCGATGAGCTGGGCGAGGGACTTGCCGTTGTTCTTCATCGAGGCGTACAGCGCGCCGAAATCGTGCACCGCGCCAAAGAAGATGCCGCCCACGAGCACCCACAACACGACCGGAAGCCAACCGAACGCCATGGCGACGATGGTGCCCGTGACGGGGCCCGCACCGCAGATCGAGCTGAACTGGTGCGAGAAGACGGTGAAGGCGGACGCCGGCGAGAAGTTCTTGCCATCCTCCATGCGGCACGCCGGCGTGAGGGCCTCTCGGTCGACGCCCCATTTACTCGCGAGCCACCTTCCGTAACCCAGGTAACCTGCGGCCAAAACTGCCGCGGCAACCACCATCAATACGACTCCGTTCATAGTTCCTCCCCCTCTTGAGTGTCAAAGTCAGAAAAAAATGGGGGCCGTCGATACAATACGACGGCCCCCATCAGCTATCAGCCGCCCGTGAACGCACGGGCGGCACATCTTGCCAACCCGTGCTAGCTAATAATGCTGAGAATGTTTAGGCAAAGATGACGCATGACTTTAAAACCCTTTGTGATTCCGACGTTCGCGCGGGATGCGCTCCCGTCTACTAAAGTGGACTGTTGCAGTATCGCGCTTTAGCGGAATGCAGTCAACAAGATTTCATCCGTGTTTCGTCTTGCAAAAATCTACCCCTCGATCGCGTCGATAGCGCGGATAAAAGCCGAGCGCATGCCCGCCGCCTCGAGCTCCGCCACGCCGCGGATCGTGGTGCCGCCGGGAGAGCAAACGGCATCTTTCATCGCACCGGGGTGCATGCCAGTCGCAAGCTGCAATTTGGCGGTTCCAACCATCATCTGGCTCACCATGGGGTAGGCCGTGGCACGCGGAATCCCGTGCTTGACCGCGGCATCCGCAAGGGCCTCGATAACCATGGCTATGAACGCCGGAGAGCAGCCTCCCACCGTTCCGGCGACGGAGAGCAGGCGCGTCTCGACCTCGACCGGCGTACCGAGCAGATCGAGCAGGGCGAAGACGAGGTCATGGTCGCCCTCGGTGAGCGTGGAGGCCTTCTCGCAGGCAATCACGCCCTCGTTGATGGCGACCGGGGTATTGGGCACCGTCGAGAGATGACGCGTCCCCGGAATGACGCGCTCATACGCCTCGCAGTCCCAACCAGCCGCGACCGAAAGCACCACCTTGTCTGCGAGGAACTGCGCCACCGGACCCAGCACGCGCTCGATCATGTAGGGCTTAACCGCAACAACCACCACGTCGACGGCCTCGATCACTGCGGCCGCATCCTCGAACGCGTGCATACCGCGTTCCTCGCAGCGACTCTTGAGCGCATCGAAACGGCCGGCGCAGGCGAACATGTTCTCCGCCAAAACCGCACCGCTGGCAATCCAGCCATCCGCCATGGCGCTCGCCATATTGCCAAATCCGATGAAACCGACCTTCACTGTATCCAGGTTCACAAAAGCCCCTCTCGCCCAAGGACGGACCGCATGCGACGAGCCCGACCGCTTACGTCATATATGCAGATATCTTACGGCAACGATGCAGGTGTTCCCGTCTTGTTAGCATGAGAGCTTCGTGCGCAACGAAAGGGGTTGGGCGTGGAAAAACGCGGGGGCGGAAGAATCGCCCTGTTCGACAACATCAAGGGTATCCTCATCATCCTGGTGGTCCTCGGCCACATAGCGCACCCCATCCACAACGAGAATCCCGTCCTCAGCGCAGTCTTCGACATCATCTACCTATTCCACATGCCGTTATTTGTGTTCATGTCCGGCCTGTTCGCAAAGGGCGCGTACCGCGGAGGCAAGCTCAACGTCGACCGCATTTTGAGTTTTCTCGTTCTCGGCTTTGGCTTCCAGATAGCGCTCGCGCTCGTCAACGGCGCAGCGCTCACGCCCGCGCGCATCCTCTCGTTCACGTCAGCGCCGTGGTATCTGGTCTCCATGGCATGTTGGTACGCACTGACCCCGGCACTCTCACATCTGGGCCCTCAACGAGGCCTGGCGCTCGCGCTCGCTGCATCGTTGCTGTGGGGCATGGTCGACCTTTCGAGTGGCTTGCTCGCCATCAGCCGAACCATCGCGTTTTTGCCGTGCTTCGCGCTCGGGTACTACCTAAAACCGCAGGACATTCTGCGCATTCGCAACTGGCGAGGGGTATCGTGCGCAGTTGCGATCGCTCTCGTGATTGCCGCCATACGCGTGATCGACCCCGACGCGCACGAGTGGTTCTTTCCCATGGTCTATGGCGACAACCCCTATGAGCATGGCCTTCTTATGGGAGTACTGCAAAAGCTCACCGCGCTCGGGATAGGCGCGCTGTTCTCCGTCACCCTGATCCGCCTGGCGCCCGAGCATCGAGGCGCGCTCACCACCCTCGGTCGCCGTACGCTTCAAGTCTACGTGCTGCATCGCCTAATCCGCGCATGGCTCACCTTCCACACGCCGCTCTACGACTTCCCATGGATGGCCGAGGCGGTGCCCGGCGCGCTTGCGGTCACCG
>ERZ779866.3869-NODE-3869-length-11673-cov-6.262093_pt1 | contig 11673 bp, 11 predicted proteins | sample MGYA00511248_ERZ779866 | MGnify/ENA primary metagenome ERZ779866 (study PRJEB29588, sample SAMEA2155758) | human gut metagenome | biome: human gut; feature: human-associated habitat; material: faeces | place: Denmark | collected 2008/2010 ... | reverse complement strand
TATTTATATTAATATTATTCTACATATATTTATCTTTTATGTACATAATAAAATTAACTACAATTATTATTATATAGTTAATTTTAAATGTATAATCGTTCATCTAAACGATTTTAAACTCATTAGAGTTATCACTAATCGTATTACCAATTTACTTCCCTATTTTTTAGTTAAAATTAAAGTAGGGGACTTATTTATTCATTTTCAGGGTGGTTTCCTTGTTCAAATCTTATATACTTTGAATCGACTATATTTTTTTTAAACCATTCTTGTTCTTCTTTACTATTGTTTACTAATCCAACAACAACAACCATATCTTTTTCATCTACATAGTTATAACTGTAATTGTTATATATGGATGTGCCATTATCATTAAAATAGTAGATTATTTTATTGTTAATATCATTTAATTTTTCAATACTTACATTGCCTACTCTATTATCTGTTTCCACTTTACTACCACATCCAGTAAGTGTTAATGTCATAAGAGTACATACTAAAACTGCAAATAATGTTTTTTTCATAATCAATTCCTCTCTTTCTTTATTTGAAAAACTGTTTTATTTTGTTTTCATAAAAAGAATACGCAGAAAATTTTCTAAAATCGGGGTCTCATGAAAATTTTTTAAAAATTTTTTATTTAATCATCTATTTGATATTTTTGATTTGATGTATCTTTAAGATAATCGTCCCATGAGGACTTTTCAACCTCTATATCGTATTTCTCCTCGGCGTAATTTTCAAGGCTGTCCGCCGCTCTTTCAAGGGCAGGGTTATCGTCGTTATACTCGTTCTCAATAGCCACAAAAATTTCGCTGTCCTCATTGAGATAACCCATTGAGTAAGCCTTTTCAAGAAGCTCGATAGATATGTCCGTAATATTTTTATTTTCTATATCAACCTGAGAAACTGCCTTTCCCGTTTCGTCAAGACCTTCAATCTTTGTCACGTTATTTTTGCTGTCGCAGGTGACAGCAATATCTCCGCCCATATAGAACCTGTAAACCTTTGAGTCACCGCCGCCGGAAACAACTCCGGAAAACAGCAAAAACCATGCCCCTATTCCAACAACAGCAATCAACGCTATAAACAGAGCCAAAAAGCCCATCCGTTTTTTTCTTTTGGCTTTTATATCCTCCATTGGCACAACCTTTGTCAAAGTCTGGCCGGGAGCATAATCCATATTTGCAACCTTAAAAAATCTGCCGTTTTCGTCAAGGACAATAACATAGCTTTCGTGTCGTTCCATTACAAGATATTTCATGGATTTTCTCCCTCCTTTTTAGGGTTTATTCCCTTAATGTGGTTTCTGATAATGTCGTATCCGTTGGTATAAGCAAGAGTAATTGCCACAAGGTATTTTCTGTGGCGTTCCAAAGTCTTTTTATCCACCTTGGTGTTCTTTGAAATCTCCGTTATGGGGATTTTTCTTGTTTTAAGAAAGTTTTCCATTAGGCGGCTGTCGTTTACCATGTATTCCAAAGCTTTAAAGCAGGCGTTTAATGTTCTTTTTTGCTTTGGGGTGTTTTCGGCGATTTCTGTTAAATCAACGGAAAATTTCTCAAGCTGGGCGGAATACTCCTTAATTTCCGCCTTTGTATCGCTTAAAGCCTTAAACTCCTCAAGCTCGTTTTTTGTTTCCTCCAAAGTATCAACAAGGGCGGGACTGTCCTCGTATTCCGTTTCCGTATCAAGAGAAATCAAGCCACGGTGACGTTTCTCTTTTCTGTAAAAATCTATAAGCCTGTGTTTAATGTGCAAACGGGCATAATTTATAAAAGGCCCTTTAAAACGGCTGTAGTCAAGCACCGCTTCATGAAAAGCAATCATGGCAATACTCAGCTCATCGTCCTGACCCAGCACCGCCTCTCTGCCTAAAAACTTTGTGGTTTCAGACTTTATAAAACCCATGTAAAGGCGCACAAGATTGTCTGCTTCACGGGAATTGTTTTTCGCTTTGTAAATCATTTCCATCAATTCGTTGTTTTTATCCGCCATTTTCTCACCCCTGACTTATTATTCACTCTTATAATAATAGATTACGCAGAAAAAATCAATTTTTCGGTGTTTAAAATAAATTTTTTATATAAAAAGAAAACCGCAGACCTACTGCCTGCGGTTTCTCCGTTTCTCACCAGATGTATTTCACGACAATACAATCTGTAATTATGTGCCAATTTGCGGGATGGGCACATAAAAATAAAACAAGGAAGAATGAAAAAAATGATGAAAAGAATGTTCAGTGTTAAAAACACCTGAAATGTCTTCAACTGTGTTAAATTATAATATATTTTTTCATAATTGTCAACTAATTTTAATAAAATTTTCAGAATACATCACAATTTCACCCTGTTTATTACCTCACAAAAGTAATCAAACCACACATCGAAGTGTTATATTCTGTTTGAGTTTTTAGCATAGTTCATTAAGCGCTCTGCTATTTCATCTGTGAGATATTCTCTGCTTGCTCTCCACTTCCAGTTGTCGCCCAAGGTGGAAGGTGTATTCATTCTTGCTTCGCTTCCCAGCCACAAAATATCCTGAAGCTGAATTATAACTGTGTTTGCCTTTGAATTATAAAGGGCTGTGAGAATCATGTCAAGAATTTCCTCATCGGAAAGCTTCAAATCCTCTGCAAGCTTTGCGTCCTGCTTGTATTTTATAGTAAGTCTGCGGTCACGCTCTTTTTTCTTTTCCTCTTCCTCAAGCTTTTTGTTATACTCTTCAAGCTCTTCGGCAGTGAGTTTTTCAAGGTCGATTTCTTCCTTTTCCTCTTCCGGCTTTTTCTCCTCTGAGGTTTCCTCCGGCTCTTCCTCTATTTCCGGAACTTTATCGGGATAACATTCGCTGTAAATTCTGCCCAATGTGAGAGCAGGTTCTTTCTCAAACCAGCCTCTAAGTGTATCGTTGTCGTGGGTTCCTGTATAGGCAACGCAGTTTTCGCAGTAGTTGTGTGGCAGATATCCGTTCTGGTCGTCGCCGTCAAAAGCAAACTCGAAAACTCTCATGCCGGGATAACCGCTTTTTTCCAAAAGCACATAAACGCTGTCTGCAAGTGAACCCAAATCCTCTGCAACAATCTCAGGGTCGCCAAGCTCTGCTTTAAGCTTTTCAAAGAACTCAATTCCGGGACCGTTGAGCCATTCGCCGTTTACTGCGTCCTCGGCAGGATACGGAATTGCATAGTATGTATCAAAAGCACGGAAGTGGTCTATTCTTGTTATGTCGAAAAGCTCGGTTGCCGCCTTTACACGCTTTATCCACCATTCATAGCCGGTTTCTTTCAGGTAATCCCAGTTATAGAGAGGATTTCCCCAAAGCTGACCTTTAGCTGAAAAATAATCCGGCGGACATCCTGCAACACGCACCGGCTTGCCCTCTTCGTCAAGCCAGAACACATCCGGGTTTGCCCAGGTGTCTGCGCTGTCCATAGCAACATAAATCGGCATGTCTCCGAGAATTTTTATTCCCAGATAGTTTACATAGCCTCTGAATTTTTCCCACTGCTGATAAAATTTGAACTGCACAAATTTCCAGAAAAGAATTTTATCTGCGCACTTAACTCTGTATTTTGCCAAAGCCTCAGGCTTTCTGAGACGGATTTCCTCGTCGTCCCATTCTGTCCATGCCTTGTTTTCAAACTCAGCCTTTACTGACATGAAAAGTGCATAGTCCTCAAGCCAGTCCTTGTTCTTCTCGCAGAAGCTTTCATAGGCGTCCTTTTCCGGATTGTTTTTGTTTCCGAAAAATCTTGCGCAGGCGTCCTCAAGCACAACAAATCTGCACTTGTAAATTCTCTCGTAATCAACATAATTTTCATGTTCGCCCCAGTTAAAATACTCGATAAGGCTCTTTTTCAAAAGACCCTCTTCCCACAATGCTTCAAGGTCAATAAAGTATGGGTTTCCCGCATAGGTGGAAAAGGACTGGTAAGGTGAGTCGCCGTAGCTTGTTGGGCCTACAGGCAGTATCTGCCAGATTTTCTGTCCGGATTTTTTGAGAAAATCTGCAAAGTTTCTTGCTTCCTTTCCCATTGTTCCTATTCCATAGGGTGACGGCAGAGATGATATAGGCATCAATATTCCCGCCGCTCTTTTGTTGTTTACAGTTTCCATTTATATCAGCTCCGTTTCGGTTATTGCAAAAAAATATATAATAAAGACTTTTCCCTTTTCAATTTAAAAAATCAGAAAAGGGAAAAATCAAAGCTTGTTAATTTTACCATATAATGAAATAAAATTCAAGCCTTTTTGTATTTTTTCTACAATATAACCAAAATACGCCTATAAAATTATAGCTTTGAAACCTCTTCAAAAGCCAACAGCAAAACCGTTTTTGCCGCAGCTTCCCTTATGTTTTCTCTTCCTGAGGTTTTGAAAAACTCCCCTCTCACCGCAAAAACGCTGTCGTTTACACATACTCCCATGTATACAAGTCCCACCGGTTTTTCAGGTGTTCCGCCTGTAGGGCCTGCAACTCCTGTTGTGGATATTCCAATCTGCGCCTTTGCAAGGTTTTTCACGCCCTGTGCCATTTGGCAGGCGGTTTCATAGGACACTGCGCCGTATTTTTCCAAAACAGAATTTTCAACGCCCAAAACCCTGTTTTTTATCTCGTTGGCGTAGGAGCACACACCGCACTCAAATATTTCAGAAGCTCCCGAAACCTCCGTTATCTTTTTGGAAACAAGGCCGCCTGTACAGCTTTCCGCTGTTGAGATTTTTATTCCCTTTTGGATGAGTTTTTTTACAAGCTCTGTCTGGATTTCATCCTGTGAAATTCCGTAAGCTCTGCATTTTTCATCAACGTACTGTTCGTTTATTATTCTTTCGGTTTTCATAAAGCCGACCTCCTTTGCTTTTATACATTATACACCTTTTGAGATAAAAGGGAAAGAAAGCTCGGTTGCAATTTACTCTCAATTTTGTTATTATATATGTTAGAATTTTCTAAGAAAAGAGGCAGGTTTTATGCCCAGATTTTTTATAGACCGCCCTGTGGACAGGGAAGAAACAAACATTATAATCGACGGAGAGGACGGACGCCATATTGAGCGTTCTCTGAGAATGGCGGCAGGTGAAGAAATCGCCGTCTGCGACTCCAATGAACAGGAGCATTTCTGCAAAATAACATCAATTCAAAACGGCGTTGTAACTGCGGAAATCCTCTACAGCCAGCCCTGCAAAAACGAAGCTTCAATAAAGGTCACACTTTATCAGGCTCTTACAAAAGGCGACAAAATGGACACCATAATCCAAAAGGCAGTTGAACTTGGAGTTTTCAAGATTGTGCCGGTTATTACAAAACGCTGTGTTTCCCGACCCGACCAAAAAAGCCTTATGAAAAAGTGCCGGCGCTGGCAGAAAATCGCCCAGCAGGCGGCAATGCAGTCCCACAGAGGAATTATACCGGAAATCGGCGAACCTCTGGACTTTAAAAAAGCCTTGGAGCAATGCAAAGAAAACAGCAAAAACATATTGTTCTATGAAAAGGGCGGAGAAAAAATTTCCGACTCCGGAATTAAGGACATTGAATCTCTGGGAATTTTTATAGGAAGCGAGGGCGGCTTCGACCCTGAGGAGGTTTCAGAGTTTTTGAAAACAGGTGGAACCACCGCTACCCTTGGCAAAAGAATTTTGCGTGCGGAAACAGCGCCTTTGGCGGCTCTCACAATAATTATGTACGAAACAGGAAATATGGATTGAGAAAGGATTTTTAACATGACAGGAATTATCTGCGCCATGGCTATTGAAGCCGACGGCATTAAAAATATGATGAGCAATATAGAAAAAACAACCGTGGCAAAAATCGAGTTTACAAAGGGAAAAATCCACGGCAAGGACGTTGTTGTGGCTGAATGCGGCATAGGCAAGGTAAACGCCGCCATGTCCACCCAGATTATGATTGATTTATACAAACCCCAGTCCATTGTAAACAGCGGTGTTGCAGGCTCTCTCAGCGAGAAGCTTTCCGTAGGAGACATTGTTATCTCAGACAAGGTTTTACAGCACGACATGGATATAACAGCCTTGGGCGACCCTTTGGGACAGATAAGCTTTAACGATGAACAGCTTATCTACATTCCCTCCGACAAAGACGTGACAAACAGACTTCTTTCAGCCTGCAAAAAGCTTGAAAACACAACTGTTTTAACAGGAGCTATAGCCTCCGGCGACAAGTTTATTTCCGATGTTGAGGAAAGACTTAAAATCGGCAAAACCTTTGAAGCAATGGCATGTGAGATGGAGGGCGCATCAGTTGGACAGGTTTGCTACAGAAACGGTGTTCCTTTCTCAATTCTGAGAAGCATTTCCGACGACCTGAAATCCAACGAGGGAACAGACTACATGGAATTTTGCAAATCCGCCGCAGAAAAATCCATAGCGGTTATTGAAGAATACATATCAAATATTTAATTACATTTGCTAAAAACAACTTTTAGAGGAAAAATAAAAATGATAGAGGCGAGATAAATGGACAAAGTTGTAATACTTGATTCCACTCTCCGTGACGGAGCTCAGGGAGAGGGCATTTCATTTTCATTGCAGGACAAGCTTGCTATAGCCACCGCCCTTGACAATTTGGGAATAGATTACATAGAAGCGGGAAACCCTTTTTCAAATCCCAAGGACATGGAATTTTTTGAAATGGTTAAAACCAAGAAAAAATTTAAACATTCCACCCTTGTGGCATTCGGAAGCACAAGGCGCAAGGACAAAACCGTTGAAGAGGACAAAAACATAAAGGCCCTTTTGGACACGGAAACCTCAGCCGTGGCGGTTTTCGGAAAATCATGGCTTCTCCACGTGACGGAAATCCTTGCTACAGACGGTGAAACCAATCTCAGCATGATATACGACACAGTAAAATATCTCAAAGACAAAGGCAAAGAGGTTTTCTTTGACGCAGAGCATTTCTTCGACGGCTACAAGGACAACAAGGAATACGCCGTAAAGGTTTTGCAGACCGCCTACGATGCAGGCGCAGACGCCCTTGTACTCTGCGACACAAACGGCGGAGCTTTCCCCGATGAAATTTTTGAAATTTGTCAGGAAATGAACAGCCTTTTCCCGGATAAAATAGGAATACACACCCACAACGACAGGGGTATGGCTGTTGCCAACACAGTTATGGCGGTAAAAGCCGGAGCTACCCATGTTCAGGGAACATATTTAGGCTTCGGCGAAAGATGCGGCAACGCAAACCTTTCCACCATAATCCCAAATCTCACCATAAAGCTTAACAAAACCTGCATACCCGAGGGAAAGCTTTCCAAGATTACTCCCTCCGCCAGAAAAATTGCGGAGATATGCAACATCAGCATAAAGAGAAACGAGCCTTACACAGGAACTGCCGCCTTTGCCCACAAGGCAGGTATGCACGCCGACGGAGTTTTGAAGCTTCCCAGAAGCTTTGAGCATATAAGTCCGGAAACCGTGGGAAACACAAGAAAAATTCTCATGAGTGAAATCACCGGACGTGGCGCAGTTTTGCAGGAGATTAAAAAAATAAATCCTCACATAACAAAGGACAGTCCCGAAACTCTCAAGGTTTTGGAAGAGCTTAAAAAGCTTGAGGCTCAGGGCTATCAGTTTGAGGGTGCGGACAGCTCCTTTGAAATGCTTATCCGCCGCTGTCTTGGAGCTTACAAGAACTTTTTCGAGCTTCTCAATTATAAGATTGTAACAGGCAGACCCTGCGAAGAGGGATGCTCAGCCACCGCCACAGTAAAGGTAAAGGTCGGCGACAAAACCCAGCTTATGGCGGCAGAGGGAAACGGCCCTATCAACGCCTTTGACAAGGCTCTGCGTTTTGCCCTTGAGGTATTTTACCCAAGCCTTGTGAAAATGCGGCTTATCGACTACAAGGTTAGAGTTATGGAGAGCAAAAAAGCCACCGCCGCACCGGTAAGAGTTTTGATAACCTCCACCGACGGCAAGCGTATCTGGACAACAATAGGAGTTTCCGGCGACGTTGTGGACGCCTCAAGACTTGCCCTCACCGAGTCAATAGAGTACAAGCTTATAAAGGACACTGTAGACAACGCAGTCACCCTTATTCCGGTAAATGTTTAAAACAAACGCCATGCAGTTTTTATTTCTGCATGGCGTTTATTGTTTTGTTATTCTTTTTTCAAAAGCTTTTTATAAAGCTTATCAATGCAGATAGCTCCGAAAGGTGCGGTTATAAGTATGGCTATTACCGCAAGGGCTAAAACCTGATTTCCGCAGGCAAGACCCATTGAAAGTGGCACTCCGCCGATTGCCGCCTGTACTGTGGCTTTTGGTGTATAAGCCACCATGCAGAAGCCTCTCTCTTTTTTATCAAGCTTTGTTTTAAGCAGACAGCAGAAAACGCCTGCCATTCTGAACATCATGGCGAAAACTACAACGCACACGGACAAAAGTCCCGCAGTAGCCACATAGTTTAAATCAACAGTTGCGCCAACCAGCACAAAGAGCAGAATTTCAGCCGCTACCCACAGCTTGTTATATTTTGAGGAAAGTCGAACCGCCAGCACATTGTACCATTTATAAAGGGCAACGCCCATGCTCATTATAGCCAAAAGTCCCGATATAGGAACTATTCCCTCAAGTTCATTTTGCAGTTCAATAAGCAAAAATGAAATACTCAAAAAAATCAAAAGCTTTACCGAATCCCTCATGTGGAACTTTTTGAAAAACCATATAAGGGCAAGTCCGCATACAAGACCCAAAGCCACGCCCAAAAGGATTGATATTGGAATCTGAACAAAGGACATTGGAGAAACCTCTCCGCCGCTTTCTATGGATGTAAAGGCTGTAAACAAAACTATTACGAAAACATCATCAACGGAAGCGCCTGCCAAAATAAGCTGAGGTATGCTTTTTTTCACACCGTAGCCCTCTTCCATTATTCTTAACATTCTGGGAACTACAACCGCCGGAGAAACCGCCGCCAGCACACTTCCCATTATTGCGGCTTCCGTAACAGAAACCCCAAGCAGCGGTACGGCTATTAAAATTACCCCTACAATCTCGAAACATGCAGGCACAAAGCACATCAAAATTGCCGGACGTCCCACCTTTTTCAAATCCTCAATATTCAGCGAAAGACCTGCTCTGGTGAGAATTACAACCAGCGCCACCTGCCTTAAATCAGCCGATATTCCCATAATTGACGGGTCAAGAAGATTTAATGCATAGGGACTTAAAATCATTCCGGTTATTATCATGCCAAGCAGCGAGGGAAGCTTCAATTTATTAAAAATACTTCCCATAAGCAGACCCACAAGAAAAATTAACGCCAAACTTCTCAACATAAAATTTTAACTCCTCTCCTTGGAGGACTCTGTCCTCCAAACCTCCTGCCAAAGGGACGGTGGTCCCTTTGGAATCCCTTTACCGCTCCAGGCAAGCTTTCTGCTTTATACATTATTATAAAACAAAAAAAGCCGACAACTTCTGCGTGGAAATTTCGCAGAAGTCATCAGCAATAATTGCGGTTCGGGATTTATCCCGGGAGAACTTCATTCCCCTTACCTTTTTATAATAACATATTTATTTATAAATTACAAGATAAAACAATTATCTTTCGTCCATTGTCTTGTACTCATGTCTTGGCTGTACATTTTCATAAGCAGGTCTGATAATCTTGCTTGGATTTACCAGTTCTTCAATTCTATGTGCGCTCCAGCCTGTAACTCTTGCGATTGCAAAAAGCGGTGTATAAAGCTTAAGTGGCAGATTGAGCATACTGTAAACAAAGCCGCTGTACAAATCGATATTTGCAGAAACGCCCTTGAATGTATGTCTGCGCTGGGAAATAAGCTTTTCTGCTGCCTTTTCAACATTCTGATAAAGAGCAAACTCATCCTCTTTGCCCTTTTCCTTGGAAAGGCTCTCAACATAACCCTTGAATACCATTGCACGTGGGTCGCTCTTTGTATAGATTGCGTGACCCATACCGTAAACAAGACCGGTTTTGTCAAATGCTTCCTTATCGAGAATTTTTGAAACAAAGGCTTCAACCTCGTCGTAGTCGTGGAAGTCCTTGACATTTTCCTTGATTTCATCAAACATCTGAACAACCTTAACATTTGCGCCGCCGTGCTTAGGGCCTTTAAGTGAACCCAAAGCCGCCGCAATGGCTGAATATGTGTCTGTGCCTGAACTTGTTACAACGTGTGTTGTAAAGGTGGAGTTGTTACCGCCGCCGTGCTCTGCATGAAGCACCAAAGCCATATCAAGAAGCTTTGCTTCAAGCATTGTGTATGAGCTGTCAGGTCTGAGCATGTGGAGAAAGTTTTCCGCAGTTGAAAGATTAGGCTGAGGAGAATGTATGAACAAGCTCTGATTGTCGTGGTAGTAGTTGTATGCCTGATAGCTGTAAACAGACAAAACAGGGAAAAGTGCAATAAGCTGCAAGCACTGTCTTAACACGTTTTCAATAGAAGTGTCGTCGGCTTTAAGGTCATAGGAATAAAGTGTCAAAACCTCTCTTGAAAGGGCATTCATAATATCACGGCTTGGAGCTTTCATGATTATATCTCTTACAAAGCTGTTTGGAAGAGTTCTGTAGTAACCCAAAAGCTCGTTAAACTTTTTAAGCTGTTCCCTGTTTGGAAGCTCGCCGAAAAGAAGCAAATAGGTTATTTCTTCAAAGCCAAAATGCTTGTCGTTGATAAATCCGTTTACCAAATCGCTTATATTATAGCCTCTGTAAAAAAGCTGGCCGTCAATGGGAACTCTTTTGCCGTCCACAACTTCAAAGGCGTTAATTTCTGAAATCTCGGTAAGGCCTGTCAAAACACCTTTACCGTTTTTATCTCTAAGACCTCTCTTTACATCATATTTATTGTAAAGCTCAGGGTCAATCTTTCCGTTTTTCTTACAAAGTTCACTGTATTCTAAAATTTCCGGTATTAAATCGCTGTAGCTGTTCTGCACTGCAAACACTCCCATAAATTTGTTTTTACCATTTGTTATTTTACCACCATATGCAGGAATAATCAATATATTTTTCAATTAAAATTAAATATTTTACAAATACTTGAATTTTCTAAGTTTTTAAAAATAAAAATGAATAAATAAACTCAAAATCCTGCATTTACAGTTTTATTTTACCCTAATTTTCCGTTTTTTACCAAAGTTTCCCTCTTTTATGACTTATAAAAAATAAAATATAATCAAAGCTTATATTATTTTAAAAAACACAACTATATTTTTCCGCAATATTGACTAAAAATTAAATAAATGTTATAATCAAACTGTAATTTTTTAACCAAAGGAGGACATACATATGTTATTGGTTACTACAGATTTTATCCCCGGCGTTCAGTTTGAGACTTTGGGAATTGTTACGGGAAGCACCGTAAGGGCAAAACACATGGGAAAAGATTTTATGGCTTCATTTAGAAACATCGTGGGCGGAGAAGTTACAGAATATACCGAGATGATGAGAGAATCAAGAGAAATCGCAACTCAGAGAATGATGGACGACGCCGCAAGAATTGGCGCTGACGCTATAGTAGGCGTAAGATATACAAGCTCTGAAATTATGCAGGGTTCAGCAGAAATAATGGCTTACGGAACAGCGGTAAGATACAAATAATTATATTTATAAAGAACGCCGGCAGGAAAATGATATGCACCCCAAAAGTTAGACACTTATGGAGGTGCATATTTTTTATGG
>ERZ779866.3867-NODE-3867-length-11674-cov-9.382649_pt1 | contig 11674 bp, 9 predicted proteins | sample MGYA00511248_ERZ779866 | MGnify/ENA primary metagenome ERZ779866 (study PRJEB29588, sample SAMEA2155758) | human gut metagenome | biome: human gut; feature: human-associated habitat; material: faeces | place: Denmark | collected 2008/2010 ... | reverse complement strand
TAAATTCTGAGGAAAATATTCTGCAAGCTTCCGCCCATTCTGCAATGCATCCCCGATCTCAGCGATCACACTCTGATATATTTCCGGTGCATCCGCCAGAAAACTTCCCATTTCCCGGTAAACCAGAAGACCCGCCCCGTAAAAAAGACCGATCACGATCGCCAGCGCCGCGATAATGATCAGCATCGAGCCGTGGCGCCGCACCAGCTTCACGCGCCGTTCCAGAAACCGGACCAGCGGATTTGCTAAAAGTGCCAGGATCCATCCGACCACAAACGGCATGAAAAAGCGCAGAAGCCTGGGACCTAAAAAGATGACCAGACATAGACCCAGGAACGGAATCACAATATTCAGAATCATTCTAAGATATCGTTTCATCTCATCCTTTTCCTTTCCGAGGCAATGATGCAATTTCGCTATACCAGATTATAGTGTTCCGCAATCTTTCTGAATGCCGGAAGCGATCTCTCGATCTGCCCATACGATACGCAGTATGCGATGCGCACATAACCCGGACAAGCGAATGAACTTCCCGGTACTACCAGTACATTGTACTGTTTGCATACCTCGCAGAATTCCTTCTCATTCTCCACCGGGGATTTCACGAACAGGTAGAACGCGCCCTCCGGCTTGATGCAGGAAAATCCGCACTCTTTCAGTCCGTTGTAAAGCAGGTTACGGTTGCGGTCGTAAGCTTCCAGATTCACATTCGCATCTACGCAGCGCTTGATGACTCTCTGCATCAGGGATGGCGCATTGACACAGCCCAGAACACGGTTCGCGATCGTTGCCGCCTGGAATACATTTGCGCTCTCATCCATCTCAGACGGGATTACCAGATAACCGATACGCTCGCCCGGAAGGGACAGGGACTTGCTGTACGAGTAGCAAACCACTGTATTGCGGTAATATTTTGTCACATACGGTACAACCGCGCCGTCGTAAGCCAGCTCACGGTACGGCTCATCGGACAGAAGCACGATCGATGTGCCAAATTCCTTCTGTTTCTTTTCCAAAATTGCTGCAATCTTCTGTAGTGTTTCCTCGGAATAAATAACACCGGTCGGGTTGTTCGGGGTGTTGATGAGGACGCAGGTGACCTTCTCGGTCAGCATCTGCTCAAAGGCCTCCAGATTGGGCTGGAAGGCCGGGGCCTGGGGCGGCACCACCCTGAGATGGGCACCGGTGCCCTCCACATAGGGGCCGTACTCCGGGAAGTAAGGCGCAAAGGTCAGCACTTCATCCCCTGCATCCAAAAGGACTTTCAAAATTACATTCAAGCCTCCGGCTGCCCCAACGGTCATAACCAGATTGCTTTCGTCATAATTCGTACCAAAACGGCGATTCAAACTTTCCGCAATGGCTTTTCGCGCAGCAGGGATGCCACTGCTGTCTGTATAACTATGTACCTTCAGAGAATCCATATTCTGCAAAATTTCAATGGCGGTTGCATTGACAGATGCAGGCGCTTTTACATTGGGATTGCCAATGCCAAAGTCGTATACATTTTCCGCCCCATAAATAGCCGCCAGCCGTTTACCTTCTGTAAACATGGCACTCATAGCCGCACTCTGTTCTACCATCTGTTTCATTTTCTGAGAAATCATACCATCTCTCCCTTCTGAAATTTTCCGATGCTTTCGCATCCATCTTTTGTAATACGTTATTGTTATTTCTGGTATTTTTCTTTTAAGTATACCAGTGCTTCAATATACCCCTGAAATCCTTTCCCGGTAATTGTCTTTTCACAAGCCATACCCGCATAGGAAATCTGGCGGAAGTCTTCCCGGCTGCCCACATCAGACAGATGCACTTCAACTGCTGGCAGATTGACTGCTTTCAAAGCGTCTAAAATTGCCACACTGGTATGGGTGTACGCCGCCGGATTGATAACAATGGCATCGGTTCCATTGAAATAAGCTGTCTGGATATGATCCACCAGCGCACCTTCATGGTTGGACTGGAAAATATCCACTTCAATGCCTTCCTTTTGGCAATAGTCATGGATCATATTCTTCAGATCCATATAGGTTTCTGTGCCATATATATGTTTTTCACGAATCCCCAACATATTCAGATTGGGGCCGTTGATAACCAATACTTTCATCGCAATGCCTCCTTAAACGATTTCAGAATAGCAGCCCAGGAAAGAGAACTGTTCCGCAGAGAAATCCATATCTTTCAAGAGGGTAATGACGTCTTTGGAATAGACAGAGGCTTCCATGTCGAAATAGAAACGGAATTCGAAATCTTTTCCGGGAATTGGTCTGCTTTCCAGTTTGGACAAATTGATGCCTTTTGCCGCGATTTTACCCAGCATTCGATACAGAGAACCGGGATGATGAGAAACGGACAGCATCAGGCTGATTTTATTGGAACCAGCATAGATTTCCATATCTTTTGCGATACAGATGAAGCGTGTGTAGTTGTTCTGGTTGTTCTGGATGTCATTTTTCATCACCTGTAAGCCATACAATTTCGCGCATTCAGGAGAGGAAATGGCTGCAATATCATCCCGATCACATTCTGCCACATATTTTGCCGCTGTGGCTGTATTTTCAAATACAGTCACTTTCACATGAGGAAGGGATTTCAAAAATTCACTGCACTGACTCAAAGCCTGTTCGTGGGAAATGATTTCTTTGACGTTGGAGAAATCCGCGCCGTGTTTTCCCAACAGCGCATGATTGATGTGGAGTTTCAAACTTCTGACAATATGGAATTTATGACGCATCATCTGGTCATAAACTTCTGTCACAGAGCCTGCGGAGCTGTTTTCAATGGGCAGCACCCCATAACGGCACAGACCGCTTTCCACCGCATTGAATACATGCTCAAAGCTTTTGAAGAACATGGTATTGGGCATGGTGAACAGTCTGCTGCAAGCGCGATCCGCATAGGAACCTTCTGTTCCCTGACATGCTACCACTGCTTTTTTGGGGAATTCCATGAGCGGATTTTCGATGCTTGCCATGATTTCTTTGGACAAAGGTGTTTCCTGCATCAAAATCCCTGCCTGGTAGCTTTTGCTCACATCAAACATGGTGCGGTAAAGGGTATTGGCATAGAGTTCAAATTCTTCCCCTGCCTTTTCCATAATTTTCTGCAATACAGCATTTTCTCTGCGCATATCCAGTACGGGCAGATTCTTTTCCGCCTTTGCTCCCGCGATTTCAGAAGCCACTTTCATACGTTCTACGAATAACTCAACAATTTTATCATCAATATCGTTGATCTGATTTCTCAATTCGTCCAAATACATACATTTACCCCTCCTGGTTATTTCTTCTGCTGTAATTCATATAAATCCAAAATCGCCACCGCCATTGCCGCCTCCACACAAGGTACCGCTCTTGGTACAATACAGGGATCGTGACGGCCAATGACACGAACGGTTTCATTCTGCCCAGATTCCATGCCAATGGTATTCTGTTCTCTGGAAATAGACGGTGTGGGCTTAAATGCCACCCGCACTATCAGAGGCATTCCACTGGAAATACCACCCAAAGAACCTCCATGGTGGTTGGTGGTTGTTTTTACATTGCCATTTTCATCAAAGTAAAATGGATCGTTATTTTCTGAGCCAAAAAGCTCTGCCACACCAAAACCATCGCCAAATTCCACGCCTTTCACTGCTGGAATGGCATATAAAATAGAAGCCAGCTTGCTTTCCAATCCATCAAACATAGGCTCGCCTAAGCCAACGGGAAGCCCTACCACTGCCGCTTCCACCACACCGCCGACGGAATCCTGATTCAGCCGTGCATCCTCAATGACTTCCTGCATCCGCAGACCAGCTTCATCGGAAAAGACAGGGAATGTTTTAGCTGTCACTTCTGCCAGTTCTTCCGCTGTGATTTTCACCGGATTCATGGGCGTATCCGCAATGCCGTGAATGGAATGGATATGAGCGCCAAAGTGAATGCCCTTTCTTCCCAGAATCTGCATACATACCGCCCCTGCGAAGCAAAGAGGTGCTGTCAATCTGCCGGAAAAATGTCCGCCGCCACGATAATCCTGAAAACCACCGTACTTTACTGCCGCCGTATAGTCCGCATGACCAGGACGGGGTGTTTTCACCAGATTGCTGTAATCTTTAGAATGGGCGTTTGTATTGTGTATCATGGCGCATAATGGCGCGCCGCATGTTTTTCCTTCAAATAAACCGGACACCACTTCCGGCACATCTCCCTCTTTTCTTGTAGTGGAATATTTATGCTGACCAGGTGCCCGCCGTTTCATAAACGCCTGCACCTTTTCCAGATCAATTTCCTCTCCTGCCGGCAGTCCGTCAATAACTACCCCAATGGCTTCGGAATGGGACTGTCCAAAAATAGAAATCTTGATCCGTTCTCCAAAATTAGAGGACATCTGCGCCACCTCCTAAACGAATAAATTCTGCGAAAAATGCCGGATAAGACTTTGCCACGGCTTCCGCACCTTCAATGACTGCTTCTCTTCCAAGCAAAGCCGCACCTACTGCCGCCGACATGACGATTCGGTGATCGCCGTAAGCATCTATACGAATTTCTCCTTGCTGTTCTGTCAATGTCCCGCCATGAATAACTAAGCCGTCCTGTTTTTCCTCCACTGGAACACCCAGCCGCTTCAAACAGTCCGCCATAGCCGTCAGGCGGTCACTTTCTTTGATCCGCAGCCTGCCGGCATTTCGGATTTCTGTTTTTCCTTCTGCCGCCGCTGCCGCCATGCACAATATGGGTACCAGATCGGGAATCTGCGCCGCATCAATGACGCAGCCTTTCAGTTTCCCATGAGAAACTGTCACCTGTTCCCCTTCCGCTTCCACATGTGCACCAAACTGTTTCAATATATCTAAAATGGCTTTGTCTCCCTGGGGAGAATCCATTTGTAGTCCACAACATGTCACCGGCTGACCCATGGCACCGGCTGTGAGCCAAAAGGCACCATTAGACCAGTCGCCGTCTGCCTGCATCACACCGGGGGAATGGTACTGCTGTCCGCCGGGAATACGAAATCCCCTTTTTCCTTCCTCCACTTCAATACCAAAGCGCTTGAGAGTATGCAGTGTCATATCAATATATCCACGGGATTCCACTTCTGTGGTCAATATAATTTCACTATCTTCTTCTAACAAAGGCAATGCAAAGAGCAGGCCCGTGATAAACTGAGAACTTACATTGCCCGGCAGAGAAAATGTACCGCCCTTGAGCTGTCCAGACATTTCCAAGGGCAGCTGGTCACTGCTGACAAAACAGCCATGCTCTCTGAGCAATTCTGTCAAAATACCGATGGGACGCTGAGGCAGCCTGCCTTTGCCTTCCACCAATACGTTTCTACCCAATGCAGCCGCCACTGGCAGCAGAAAACGAAGGGTAGAGCCGCTTTCTCTGCAATCCATCACAGCCAGATCTTCTTTTTTCTCCACTGGGGACACTGTGATTTTATCCCCCTGACGGAGAAGATCTGCGCCCAATGCCTGCAAACACTGAAGGGTGGCTTCCAAATCCTCAGAGCTGCCATTAATCATCATTTCCGTTGGCTGATCAGCCAGCGCCGCGCCAATGAACAGACGATGGGCATCAGACTTGGAGGAGATCATCTGCACTATTCCCCGCAGGGCTCCTCTGGATATTTTGATGTTCATAGCCTCCCTCCTTTACGATTCCATAGCTGTTCTTGCTAATTCTTCCACTTCTTCCACTGGTATTTTTACGATTTCACAAGCACCGATTTTCTTGGGAAATACAAAACTGATGGTTCCGCCTCGGCGTTTTTTATCCCGCAAGGTTCCTTCTGCCACTTCTGCCGGAGAAAAAGTGGTTTCCTTAGGCAATTGATTCTGTTCCAGCGCCTTCGCAATGGCCGCCGCTGTACCTTTCTCCGCAATGCCTTTTGCTTCTGCCACTTTGGCGATGAGATGCATCCCGATGGCAACGGCATGACCATGAGTCATTTGAAAATGGCTTTTCTGTTCAATGGCATGTCCAAAGGTATGTCCCAGATTCAACAGCTGGCGCTTGCCTGTGTCAAATTCATCTTCCTCTACTACGTCCCGTTTCATGGAAACGCAGGTTTCAATAATTTCTTCCAAATCCTGCCGAAAATCACCTCCGGCAATTTTTTCAAACAATGCAGCGTCACCCAATACGCCATATTTCAATGCTTCCGCAATGCCATCCGCAAAAACAACTTCTGGCAACGTCTGCAATACATCCGTATCACACAATACTAGTTTTGGCTGATAAAAAGCGCCTGCCAGATTCTTACCAGCCTCCAAATCCACAGCCGTTTTTCCGCCTACGGAAGAATCAATGGCCGCCAGAAATGTGGTGGGAATCTGTACAAAGGGGATGCCCCGCAGATATACCGCCGCGCCAAAACCCGCCAAATCTCCTGTCACACCGCCTCCCAGAGCCACAATCAAATCCGTTCTGGTCATTTCCTCTTTTGCCAGAAATTCCAGCAAATGGCTGAGGGTATGAATGTTCTTGGATGCTTCGCCTGCGGGAAACACAAATGTGCAGACAGAAAATCCGGCTTCCGTCAATGACTGGCGGACGGTTTCTTCATATAAATGCACCACTGTACTGTCTGTCACAATGGCAGCTTTGCAGGGAGAAATGACTTTTTTCACTGCTTCTCCCGCTTTCTGAAGGAGTCCGCTGCCAATGAGCACCTCATACGTTGCGGAAGTTTTCACCGTTACACTTCTCATACACACACCTTCTTACTCAAACTCTTTTACAACGTCAACGGCAAGGCGTTTTTCTTTCCCATCTTTCAGCATGGCTTTCAAGGTATCTCCATCGCCGCTGCGGATAACTTTGCTGTAAGCCTGCAACCGCTCCACCAGACCGTCGATCTCGTCTGCAAGATAATCTTTGTTCACCAAAAACAGTTCTGTCCACATGGTTTCGTTCAGCTTTGCCACACGGGTCATGTCATGGAAACTGCCTGCGGAAAATCCCTTGAATCTCGGAGACAATTCACTTTTGATATAGGCGCTGGAAACCACATGTGCCAGCTGGGATGTGTAAGCAATCATCTGATCATGTTCCGCATCCGTTGCCACCTGCATCCGGGCAAAGCCAATGCTTTTGAAAAACTGGCTCAGTCGGTCTACATCGGCAATATCTGTACCTTGGAAAGGTGTCAAAATCATGGTCGCGCCTTCAAAAATCTTTTCACTGGAAAAGTTAAAGCCGGAACGCTCAATGCCTGCCATGGGATGGGCACCAATGAAAATGAAACCATTTTCTGCCGCGATATCCTGCACATTCTGGCAAACCAGCCGTTTCACCCCTGCGCAGTCCACCACCATGGCGCCTTTTTTGAAATCTTTTGCATGTTGGCGCACATAATCTACGGTCGCCTGTGGATAAAGGGCAATGAGCACCAGATCGCAATCTTTGGGATTGCCGTCAACCATGAATTCATCTGCTGCATCCAGCAGCTTTGCGCTGAGCCGTACCGTTTCTGATGCGTCCCAGCCGATCACTGTATGTTCTGTTTTTTTATGGATGGCTTTCGCCATGGAGCCGCCAATAAGCCCCATTCCTACAACGCCGACTTTCATATGTGTCACCTCTTTTTCTATGTTTTCTCTTAAGCTTCGTTGTATTTGCAGGCAAAAGGTCTGATTTGGAATACAGCCTTTGCCACATCGTCAAATGCTTCCGGTGTCAGGGACTGTGCGCCGTCACACAGCGCTCTTGCCGGGTCGTTATGCACTTCGATCATGAGCCCATCTGCCCCTGCCGCTGTTGCCGCCATAGCCATGGGTTTTACCATGTTGGAATGTCCCAAGGCATGGCTGGGGTCTACGATAACAGGCAGATGTGTCAGTTTTTTCAAAACAGGAATGGCGGATAAATCCAATGTATTTCTTGTTTTGGTTTCGAAAGTACGGATGCCTCTTTCGCAAAGGATGACGTTTTCATTGCCCCCTGCCATGATGTATTCCGCACTCATAAGCCATTCTTCAATGGTGTTTGCCAGCCCACGTTTCAGCAGGATAGGTTTGTTGATGGTACCCAGTTCCCGCAGCAGATCAAAGTTCTGCATGTTTCTTGCCCCTACCTGAATCACATCAACGGATTCAAACATTGGCAAATGGCTGATATTCATGATTTCAGATACGATGGGCAGCCCTGTTTTTGCCTTTGCTTCTTCCAGCAGTTCAATACCTTCGCCTTTCAGTCCCTGGAAAGCGTAAGGGGAAGTTCTGGGCTTAAATGCGCCGCCGCGGAGCAGACCTGCGCCGGATTTTTTCACACATTCTGCAATGTAGCATACCTGCTCTCTGGACTCTACGGAGCAAGGACCAGCAATGATTTGGAAATTGCCGCCGCCAATCTTCACGCCGCCGATGTCCACCACCAAGTCTTCATTGTGGAATTTTCTGTTTGCATTTTTAAATGGCTCTTGTATCCGTTTTACGTTTTCTACAATGTCCAATGCTCTTACCAAATCCATATCCACCTGAGAAGTATCCCCCACCAGACCGATGATGGTATGGGTTTTTCCAATGGAAACATGGGTTTCAATCCCCATGCTGTGAATCCACGCTTCCAAGTTTTCCAGTTGTTCCGGTTTTGTATTCTGTTTCAGTACAATAATCATTCCACTTACCTCCTTCATGATAAAACGCTTCCTTTCATCGCTGCCTACCCTTCTTTCCTACAAAAAAAGAAAGACTCCGCAGCGAATTTCACTGCGAAGTCCTATATGTCCTTCCAAAGAAAAAAACAACAAAACGAACCGTCTTTTCCTAACAGTAAAATTCACTTTGAATCTCTGAAAACACGGTAAAAATAAAAGTATGCAGTTGCAGCAAAATTATTTTGAATCATAAATATGCAACCCTTTCGTCTGGTTATTTTTTCTCATACTATCACAAAGGATTGCCGATGTAAACCCCCAATATGGAAAAAGCTGCGCTTCTATGAAACCTGTTGAAAAATCAAAAATCCTCTGCAAAAATACCGTCACTTTGCGCGTCTCAGAAAAACAACTGTCTTTTTACACAAAGGAATACATTCTTTTTTGTGCATGTTTTATGGAAGATGTATCTTGGATTCCCCTTCTCCCATTGGTCATTTTTTAAGTGTTTTGCAGTGAACATCTCGGTTTTGTCCTTCTCTGACAAACGTCCCCTTTGGCTTGCCCTCTTTCTAAAAACAGCAAACGAGACGCCATCAGTGGCTTCTTCATAAGAAAACAAAGAAAGCTGAAATCCCAATGATACAGGGGATTCCAGCTTTCTTATATTAGACAGCCGCCACAACTTCCCTTAAGAAATCAAAGAAAGAATTGATGTTTTCTTAAGAGGAAGTTGCTTGAAGTATCACGTTTGTTATCTTATTCTGATTCTCTGGGCATTTTCCATGCCGTATGGTCTGTATGGAGCAGGTGATGGGCTTTTTCTCCCAAAGGTTCGCCCAGGAAATCTTTATACAATGCCTGGATTGCCGGGTTTTCATGGCTGAAACGCAGGTTTGCAATATCATCCAGGAAATACAGGTGATTTCCGCGGCGTTCTGCCTGTTCCAGTCCATCTTTGATGGGCTGACCGCCGCCGCCGGCACAACCGCCAGGACAAGCCATGATTTCCACAAAGTCATAATGTGCTTTGCCTTTACGCAGAGCTTTCACCAGTTTTCTTGCATTACCCAATCCGCTGGCAACAGCCACCCGCAGGGTTTTGCCTGCCAGTTCAAATTCCGCTTCTCTCCAGCCTTCCTGTCCACGAACATTCTGGAAAGCATCAGGAGCCGCATTTTCGCCGTTTACCAGATAATAAGCGCTGCGCAGAGCCGCTTCCATAACGCCGCCGGTAACACCGAAAATGACACCAGCGCCAGTCGCTTCTCCGATCGGATCATCAAAAGGTGTGCTTTCCAGCAAATCAGGTCGGATATGTTCTGCACGGAGCATCCGCACAAATTCTCTGGTAGTCAGCACCAAATCCACATCTCTTCCTGTTCCCGCGTCGTTCATGGTAGGCAGGATATTTTCGCTCTTTTTGGCGATGCAGGGCATGATGGATACACTGAACACATCTTCTTTTGCAATCCCCAGTTTCCCTGCATAATAAGCCTTCACAACGGCCCCAAACATCTGCTGAGGAGATTTTGCTGTGGAAAGACATTCTGTCATGTCAGGATACTGACTCTTCATGAACCGTACCCATGCAGGACAGCAGGATGTGAACATAGGATACTGATGTTCTCCTTCGTTCAGACGACGCAGCAGTTCACTGCCTTCTTCCATGATAGTCAGGTCTGCCGCAAAGTCTGTGTCAAAGACATAATCTACCCCCATCATTTTCAAAGCTGTTACGATTTTGCCAACATCCGCATCTTCCTGAGAAAGACCCATTTCTTCTCCCCAAGAAGCCCGTACTGCCGGAGCAACCTGAACGATGACTTTTTTCTTGGGATTTGCCAGGGCCGCAAAGAACTGTTCTGTATCATCCCGTTCGCTCAATGCCCCCACAGGACAGTGGGTAACACACTGCCCGCAGAAAGAACAGTCGGAGTCCATGATACGATTATTATAAGCAACGTCGACGGTAGTTCTGGCACCAGTACCTTCTACGTCCCAAATATGCAGATCCTGTACCTTATCACAAATCTGGATACAGCGCATGCACTTGATACATTTAGAAGCATCTCGAATCAAAGGAGAACGAGGGCTCCACTGATAAGGGGGCACCTGCATTTCATAAGGCTGACGGCGAATGTCCAAATCATTGGCGATTGTCTGCAATGTACAGTTGCCGCTGCGTACACACATGGTACATTTGCTGTCATGCTGAGAAAGAATCAGTTCCACATTGGTCTTTCTGACTTCTCTGACTCTGGGGCTGTTGGTATGGACTACCATGCCTTCACTGACAATGTTATTACAAGAGGAAATGAGTTTATCTACGCCTTCCACTTCCACAACACAAACACGGCAGGCGCCAATTTCGTTGATATCTTTCAAATAACACAGGCTAGGCACATGAATGCCGGCAGCTCTTGCCGCTTCCAGAATGGTGGTATTTTCTTTTACCTGTACTTGTTTTCCATCTATGGTCAGATTTACCATTTGTCCACCCTCCCTCCTTTGAAGTTGCCATAGCCGTAATGGTCACACCGCAGACAGCGGCAGCTTTCCTGCATGGCTTCTTCGTGGGTCAAGCCGCATTCAATCAAATTAAAGTCATGGTTTCTTTCACCGGCACTGCGTTCTGTGGTGTTGACTCTGCCGCCGGCAGGCATTGTGTTCAGCCGTACGGGAGGAATTTCCACATCCACTGTGATCTGGTGATTGAAGCCCAAATATTCGTCAATATTGGCAGCCGCAACCTTACCAGCCGCAATGGCACGAATGACCGTCGCGGGGCCTGTTACGCAGTCGCCGCCAGCAAATACGCCGTCGATATTTTCTACGTCACTGCTTGCCATAGCATCAATAACGCCACGTTTGATGGGCACGCCGTATTCTTCAAAGGGCTGTGTTTCAATACCCTGTCCGATAGCAACGATGATGATATCACAAGGAATCCGCACAGGAGGCGCGTCCGCAGGCATGGGACGAGGTCTGCCGCCGCTGTCCATAGGCCCAACGATCTGAGGCTGTGCCCACAGTGCTGTTACATTATCGTCCTCATCGCCGGAAATCCGCAGAGGCGCATGCATACACA
>ERZ779866.3865-NODE-3865-length-11680-cov-6.224258_pt1 | contig 11680 bp, 9 predicted proteins | sample MGYA00511248_ERZ779866 | MGnify/ENA primary metagenome ERZ779866 (study PRJEB29588, sample SAMEA2155758) | human gut metagenome | biome: human gut; feature: human-associated habitat; material: faeces | place: Denmark | collected 2008/2010 ... | reverse complement strand
CTCCAGGCGGCGCTCCTTCTCCAGCTCAGGATACTCCGTCACCTCAATGAACACGCACTCATACCGCGCGTACCGCGCCTTTATGAGCTCCAAAAACTGCGCGCCCGTGCCGGCGCCGCGGATGGTCGGGTACACCGCCAGCCAACCCAGCAGCGCGTAGCGCCGCGCCGCGTCCCGCAGCATGTAGGCGTAGCCCGCCTCCAGCCCCGACTCGTCCTTCAAAAGCAGCAGCTCCGCGCCCCTGATGAGGCCCAGGTGGCAGTCCGCAAGGCTCGGCCGCTCCCATTCGTGGAAGTCGTGCTCCAGCATCGGGTAAATGCGCTTCATGTCGGCGTGGCCGCCGCGTTTTATCTCATACATCTTTATCCTCCGTGAAGGTCTGCGCCCGGTACAGCCCAGCGTAGACGCCGTTTTGGGCCATCAGCTCCTCGTGCGTCCCCAGCTCCTGCACCCGCTCGTCCTCTATAACCGCTATCCTGTCCGCGCCGTGTATGGTCGAGAGCCGGTGCGCTATTATGATGCTCGTCCGGCCCTCCGCCAGCTCGTCCAGCGAGGCCTGGATGCGCTGCTCAGTCACCGTGTCGAGCGCGCTCGTCGCCTCGTCCATGACCAAAATCGGCGGGTTTTTGAGGAACACCCGCGCGATGCTGAGCCGCTGCTTCTGCCCGCCCGAGAGCATGACGCCCCGCTCGCCCACGTAGCTGTCGTAGCCGTCCGGCATGGCCATTATCTCCCCGTGTATCTCCGCCCGCACGGCGGCGGCCACGACCTCGGCGTCCGTCGCCTCGGGGCGGCCGTAGCGGATATTCTCGCGGATGGTCCCCGCGAAGATGAACACGTCCTGCTGGATTATGCCTATGCTCCGCCGCAGCGAATCCTGCGTCACGCGGCGCACGTCCACGCCGTCCACCAGCACCGCGCCGCCCGTCACGTCGTAAAACCTCGGCAGCAGCTGGCAGAGCGTGGTCTTGCCGCCGCCCGAGGGGCCGACCACCGCCAGCTTCTCGCCCGGGGCTATTTTCAGGCTCACGTGCTCCAGCACCGGCCCGGCCTCGTCGTTATACGAAAAGCTCACGTCCCGGTACTCGACCTCGCCCTTCACGTCCCGCAGCTCCACGGCGTCCGGCGCGTCCTGCACGTCCGGCTCCGTGCGCATGAGCTCCAGAAAGCGCGAAAAGCCCGCCGTGCCCTGCATGTAGACCTCCGAAAAGCTCGCCAGCTTCCGCACCGGCGTCACGAAGGTGGAGACGTAGAGCGAAAAGGTCACGAGGTCCACATAGTCCATGCGCCCGCCCATTATGAGCGCGCCGCCCGCGGCGACGACCAGGACCTGCATGACGCTCGTCGTGAACTCCATGCCGCTCATGAAGCCGCCCATGGCCTTGAAATAGCGGCTGCGCGCGGCCTTGTAGCGCTCATTTGCGGCGACGAACTTCTCATCCTCGGCCTGCTCGTTGGCGAAGGCCTTGGCGGTGCGTATGCCCGAGATGCCGCTCTCGATGGCGGCGTTAATTTCCGCCGTCTGGCGCTTTACCTCGATGTTCGCGCGCTTCATGCTCACGCGGCGCGAGAGCGTGAAGAGTATGAGCAGCGGCAGGCAGACGGCCAGCACCAGCGCCAGGCGCCACTCTATGCCCGCCAGCACGATGAGCGAGCCGATGATCGTCAGGACGCTGATGAGTATGTCCTCCGGCCCGTGGTGCGCCAGCTCCGTTATCTCGAAGAGGTCCGAGGTTATGCGGCTCATGAGCGCGCCCGTGCGGTTGCGGTCGAAAAAGGAGAAGCTCAGGCGCTGCATGTGGTTGAACACCGCGTGGCGCATGTCCGCCTCTATGTAGACGCCCATGCGGTGGCCCAGGACGGTGATGAGGTAGTACATGAGGCCCTTGAGTATGTAGGCGGCGAACATGGCCGCCATGATGACGAAAAAGGTCGTGTACAGCTTCTCCGGCAGCAGGGTCTGCATAGATACCCGCGTGATATACGGAAACGCGAGGTCTATGACCGCCACGGCCACGGCGCAGCTCATGTCCAGGGCGAAGAGCCCCAGGTGCGGCCGGAAGAAGGAGAAGAAGACCGCGAGGTCGGAGCGGTGGAACCGGTTTTTGCTTTTGTCTTTCAATTTGCCACCTCACTGGCGCGAAAATTTGTCCCTCTCGGCGACGGCGAGGGCGTCGCAGCGCTCGTTCTGCTCCTGGCCGTCGTGGCCGCGGAGCCAGTTGACCGTGACCTTGTGCTCGCCCAAAAGGGCGTCCAGGCGCTGCCAGAGCTCGGGATTTTTCAGCTCGCCCTCTTTTCTGCGCCAGCCGCGGCGCTTCCAGCCCGCCAGCCAGCCCTCGTTTATCGCGCGGGCGATGTACTGCGAGTCCGTCCAGAGCTCCACCTCGCAGGGCTCCTTCAGGGCCGAGAGGGCCTCGATGACGGCGCGCAGCTCCATGCGGTTGTTCGTCGTCTCCCGCTCGCCGCCGGAGAGCTCCTTCTCCCGGCCCATGCAGCTGAGTATGGCCGCCCAGCCGCCCGGGCCGGGGTTGCCGGAGCAGGCCCCGTCCGTGTATATGCAGACTTTTTTCATAATTATTCCGCGTCCTCGCGCTCCGTGCGGGCCACGGAGATGACCTTCGCCCCCGGGTTCGGGCGCATGATGCGCACGCCCTGCGTCGCCCGGCCCAGCACCGAGACGCCCGAGGCCGCCGTGCGGATGATGGTTTCACTGAGCAGGCCGAACGCTTGTCGTTCGTAGGCGTCGGCCTGTCCGGGTTGTTCCTGCTGTATGGCCTTGGACCGGAACATCAGGTCGTGCATCCGAACCAACGGGGATTCCTGTTCGGACAATTCCGCGGGAAGGGGTAAACCGTGTGTTGCATATTGGCGGGCGGCATCGTCCAGATTCAACTGGTAAAAGACGCTTTTGCGGTAGTTTGCGGCCAGCATCGGCAGGTTGCGGCTGCGGAAATAATCTCTTTGGGCATATAACCTGACCAGGTTCGCCCGGTTTGAAATCTCGTCTGCCGATAACTTTTCCCGTTCCAGCCAAAGTTGCCTGCCGGACCCCTCGCCCGGTTCCCCGATCATAAACCTCAATACCGTTTCAATCTCCCGGGCCGAGTCGCAGAGTGGAAATAGCGGTGCATTCTGCAGGTCGGTTCCGGTTTCGCCGCATGCGGAGAATGCCAGGTTACGTTCTTTACACCAATCCGTCAGTTTGTTCCCCATCCATACGGTTTCCTCGGCCCGGACATCGCCTTTGAACGGATCGTTGAAGCCATACGGGCGTACGGCGTATTGCCGCTCCCCGACCGGGACGATGTCCACGCATACGCCGGCGGGGATGTCGATCTGCCAGTTGTTTTCGGGAATACCTGTGAGGATGTGATGATCCGAAAGATGCCAGCCGTTTCCGATGCAACTGTTTTCAATCCAGACCTGGGCATTCCCCGAGGTGAAGGTGAGATCGACGTTGGCATTTTGGGTGAAAATGGCGGGATGCGGTTTGACTTTGCGCTGTTTGATCTCCCGCTGGTCTGCAATCAGGTTTTGCAGGGCGAGGGTAGAGGAGATCAGTTCACGGCTGGTGCCGTAATGGTAGAATTCGCCGCCTTCGAGCGGCAGGATAGCGACCGAGAGGGACCCGATCTCCGGATCGGGACGTGAAGGTTCTTCGCCCAGGGCGAGCCCGAAATCGCTGTACAGGTCGTAGTATCCGATCTCTCCGTCGGGCCGGTTGTGCGATTTGCGGATCAACAATTCGACCGCCCGGTCGCTGAGCAGCCATATGCCGATATCCATCAGGAAAAGATGGCTCTCGATCAGTTCGTCCAGCACCGTTACGGATGGCTTCTGGAGCATGTATTTGAGCGTATTCGGGGAGTTTCGGTCCGAGATGAATACGCCGTGGTTGGTTGCGAGAGAGGGATCGCCCCAAAGTCCGTAGCAAACGATATCCACATCCGGGATCGGAGCCAGGGGTTGTGTCGAGCGGATATAGACATCGCCGCTGGCGATCAGGGTGTTGATGTTTCGGGGCGCTTCGCTGATCATTTGCTCGAGCAGCGGTAGTTGCAGTTCGAGCAGGTTCTGGTCGATGCGTTGTCCGCGTGCCCAACGGAAAACGGGGATGGGGGTGAGTATTTTCCCGGAAGGAGCATAAGCTGGCAGCCGGCGGCTTTGGCCTCCTGCGTGGAGGATGATTCGCTTGTTCGCTGCCAGCCAGGGAATCACTTGCCTGTTAGGGACCTCTCTACTCTCGGGGGCGATTGCAGAGCTATCTGTATCATGCCGGTAGCTTTGTTCCAGCAGCCAGGCTGTTCCGCCGCCGGAACCGACTTTTGTCCCAGAGGGATCAGATGTACAGAACCATTCGTTCGGGTCTGCGTGTTCAATATTATGGAAGCTTCCTACCAGATTGGCAGGAAGTGACAATAATTTTTTGATCATATGCTTGGAGAAAAGGCGGTATGGATATTTCTATCGGACTAAATGGGGAACTGATTCCCAGAGTTTAGAAAAGTAACGTAGACTTAGCCTTAATGCATTGTTTTTAATTCCGTGATTCCGGAATGCTCTCAAATGTTCTCGCATAATTGTCACTCTATTTGCAAGGGAGGCCGTGCTGGCTCCACCTGTTCGCATGGTGACAAAATCCATGTCGAGATATTGTGTTTTTATGCGGTGAATATAAATGTAACGTAAGAGAGATTCGAAATCTGCGGCAATTTTATATTGGATATCGAACTTCCCGAATCGATCGTATACCTCTTTTTTGACGTAAAATGACGGGTGAGCCGGCATAAACCCGAATTTCATTTTAGCTCGCGTAAATGATTTGGATGAATAATAGCGGACTGTTTTAGATAGATCGTCGGGATGAACAAAATGAATATCTCCGTATACTCCATCTAGATATTTATCAGCAGTAAAAGCTTTCGCTACCTGATCCAAAATGTTGTTGGCAGAATAAAAATCGTCAGCATTGAGCATCCCGATAACTTGGCCGGATGCCATTGCGATGCCTTTGTTCATGGCATCGTAGATCCCTTGGTCCGGTTCACTTATCCAGTGAAGCCGGCCGTTAAAACGCGTTTCATAACTGCGCAATATATTGCGTGTCCCATCTGACGATGCACCGTCTATAACAATACATTCCCAATCCTGATAGGTTTGGGCTAATATAGACCGCAGTGTGTCCTCGATGGTCGCGGCACTATTCCAGGCTGCTGTTATGATTGAAATCTTCATTGCTGTTCTTGTATCCATTGAAGGGTTGTCCGTATACCTTCAATTCTGTCATATGGCGGATTAGGTGCAACTCTGTAAGTATTTTCCAAATTGACCTTATTGTCAGTGGTCATATTGGTTAATCGGAAAGAAGTCATGTGTTTTTGTACATCCTCGGTGAGCTATATTATGAGAACACCGGCCATCATGGTACCATATTAAAAAAGTTTCTATACAGAGTACCGAACTGAGATATACAGATGGATGTCGGTCGTAGAAATGGCCCTATCACAAGAGGGCGGATCTTGCATATTTTGGTTTTAGACGGAGTTTATACTTGCGAAGACTATCTACGATTCGGTCTGTTACCCCCGTCTGTAATCAAATCCCAGAAAATCTATATTTCCTAATACTGTACTTTTAGTTTCCTCTCTTCGATCGAAGCTTTGTCATGGTCTGCCTGAACCTGCTGCCCGTCGACCCAACGGGTGGACTCGGTGATCCCGCGCTCGAATGGCCAGCAAGGGGTGAAACTCAACAACCGGCGAGCCTTCGAAAAGTCCGCATAGTTGTGGCGGATGTCGCCCAACCGCGAGTTGTTGCTCACCTCCACGGTACCTCACTTCCACATACGGCGATCAGCATCTGGGTTTCGTCAATACGTCGGTGGCCACCCTTTCGACCGTATTTTGTGTTTGTGAGTAGACCAAGCATCAACGAGGTGTTGTCGATATTGACAGAGGTGTATTTCTCTATTTCGTACATCGACTGTTCCGTGCCGCTCTCGGTAGCTAAATGGATCACGACATGCTGTCCATCGAGGGTTCGCGGCTCGTAGTCGTTGCGATTGGTTACGCTACCCTCAGAAAACGTATCTGGTCGCATATGCTGCGGTATAGCGGGGAAGCGTTCTTTTGATCCCTACCGTGAATCTACGGCTAAGGGTTGTTGTGCACGGTGAATTCACATCCTTTGTTTTGAAGCTGAGTATGATATGCGAGTCGATAAAGTCTGCAGCTGTCCGTTGCCAGAATATTTGTCATAGGAATATTTATTTTCGACGACGATCAAGTCGCATTCGATCGATCAATCGGCATAGCAGGTAGAAACGATACTTCAGTTTAAAACCCACTGTCGTGGTGGAAGAACCTATGCCGCCGGTCGAGGTGTTATGGGTGTGTCGACGATAGAGAATTAATTTCTCGTTCACAATTATGCTTTTGAAAAAAGCGCTTCCTACCAGATAGAGCCAATTATCGTGGAGACAATATTTGCGATTCGTCGGAAACGGTAGAGCTACTTCCAGAATCTCGCGTCGGAAAGCCATGCAGCATCCCAAATATCCGAATTTGACAAGATTGCCTATGAGCGTTCTATGAACATGCCTCACACGGTAGAAAGAGTCGTGTAAAACGTTTTTGTTCTCGTCGACGACGACGGCATCGTGGACTACCAGATCGCACCCTCCGGCCAGACGCTCCATGCAATAGGTGACTTTGGAGGGCATCCATATATCGTCTTGATCCGACAGGAATATGATCGGTTTAGTGGCATGTTTCAAGGCATTTTCGAAATTAGACGTGAATCCCTGTTCTCCAGTGTTGTAGAAAATTTTGATGCGTGGGTCTCCCAAAGCTTTGATCCGTTCGATTGTATCGTCCGATGAATGGTCGTCCGATATGACTATTTCGTCGTCGTCGTTCAATTGAGGTAAGATTGAGTCTAGTTGTTCCCGGATATAATCTGACCCATTGTAGGTTGCCATGCATACAGAAATAGACGGTTTCATGTAAAAATCAAATGTTTATGAATGATGTTGACCGCCAGTAGCAGAGTGCCGATTCCGATCACCGCCATCTTGGCAGCTATTCGAGGCCGGAATGCGTACATGAACAGCGGATACAGGATAATCTCGACGACGCCCAGTAATTCGGATCCCCGATACCCGAGTAACGAGATGAATGAAAGCGCGGGAAACAGAAAGAGGGCGATTCCTTCTATCTTAATCAATAGCGGGAAATAGGGATTGTACGTTCCGATCGTGTCACGTTTCCACAGCATGCCGTAATACAGCGCACATCGGAACAAAAAGTACGGGTTGAATAAATTGGCGTCCGTAAACCCTTGTACGCTTTGTTCCTGAAGATGTTGATACATTTCCAGTTTGAGTCGAATGCTTTCGATGGGAATGACGGAAATATCGAACATCGTACCGTGGACTATGAATCCCAGCGGTACGATACTCCACCAGAGGTATTTGCTTTTGCTTGCAATCGGTTGGTTTTTCAACACGACTAGCGGTAATAGCAACAGTGAAGAATAATGGAAAAGCGAGGCCAGCAGAATCAAAGCCGTATAACGGAATATTTTGTGCTCGGCGAGTGGTCGGATGGCTAGCAAAAAAATACCGGACGCAACTCCGGCTCTGATTTGCGTCATGTCGTGTAGCAAGTACACGTTCGATATGTAAATGACTAACGACAGAAATAATAGTGAAGTTAGTCTCTTGATTGCGAAAATCTTGCATGTGACGCCGATGCTCGCGTAAATCACGAATAACAGGACGGGCCACGGACAAACCGCTTTGACAAGGGAACTGATGAGGGTAAATGTGGGTTCTACCGTAGGTGTCTCTTCCGGAAATCGATACATTTCGAGATACACCTTATAGTCTCCGACCGTATTCCCGTCACGTAGTCCGGCAATTAGTACCATGGCCACTCCTACCGATGCATATAAAAATAGACACTGGCGTGTCTTTAAAGCCGGTTCTATCAGTGCTATGAAACAACAGAGCACAAACAGTATTCCAACAATACAGAGAGTATTCACGTGTTAGTTTCTTCGGAAAAGGCCATATCCTTTTTTTATTCGGGAGACAATGCGCAGCAATGTCTCTTTTTTCAGGACTATTCGTATGAGCGAGGCCGTTGCTTTGGGAAATAGCCAGAGCATTTTCCCTTGGAATACGGACACAAGTTCATACACACAGTTATGCATATATCGGTTCTCTACCTCCATATAGATAGCTGTGATCGCCTCATAGTCGATTGGAACGTGGACGAACGAAGCCGGTTGCTTCGATTGTCCGAATAGATGTGTGTGCAGCGAACGAGAGAATGCTTCGGGAGGCAGCAATCGGCTATGCAAGGCTTCACCTTCAGCTTTACGAAACGTCTTATCGCCGATCAATCTTTCTGCATAGCAACAGAATTCCTCAATGTTTCCTCGGACAATCGGCCTGTCTCCTTGAGGACCGTAGGGCAACAACTCGTCTATGTATTTGCAGGAAATGTTTTTATCCGCAAAGGCCAAGACGGGAACACTGCAATATGCGGCAAGTTGTGTCATCAACCCTCCGCCGATGGGATAAGTCGACAGGTAAATGTCGATATTCCGGAAAACATGGACGATATCGTCACGCTGACCGATCAAATGCAAACGATTCTCATAACCGTTCCGGTGGATAAATCGCCGGATAGGAGCCTCATTACCGCTTCCTGCTATATAGATAACTACTTCGGGATAGTGATTGAGTAACAATCTGAGCAATCCGAAATAGCGTTCGTTCTCGCCGTAAATTTTATAAAGCGCTCCTCCGGAAAAGATACGGACCGCACGATCGTCTGGTACCGGCGGTAACCCGCGAAATGGCTGGCATGAAATGATCGGATAATAGTACTGCAATAACAAACGTTTAGGGTCTATTTTACGCTTTTCTGTTGAGATTGTTATTCCGAAGTTCCTGAATTCCAGGAAGTAATCGACCGAATCTCGTCCAAGCCAGAATGCATGGTCCGTTATGTTAATCAGATACCGTTCGCATTGAGATAGGGCATTGCAAACAATTAGCGGTACGACGTCCGACGGTGCAAGATGGAGCAGTATTTTCTCTGGAACAAAAGCGATGATCTCACGGTGAATGGCACGTACGGCCTCGCTTCGTGTGAGGTGTGACGGTACACAAAATACAGTCGCTTTGTCGTTTTTTCGTAACGCATCGTTGATGTAGGCAGCCCGTCTTGCGTTGGAATACGGATTGTTGAGAATGTATAGTAACTCAATATTCCAGGTGGCGAAAGCGGTGAGGTATTGTTGCGTAAGAGCTACGTTGTCTATACCGGACGAATCATAAAACACGATCTTACCCGGCATGGGGCGAGGAGTGCCGGTCGATTGGACAATTAATCCTCGGGATAGACTGCCGATCAGCTCCTCAAGATCGTCATCGGCATAAATTTCATTGGTTTGATATGCGATCATCGTCGCACACTCGACGTACCGAATGGCACGGTCATATCGCGCTTTCCCGCAAGCTTTGATAGCCTGCCGCTTCACTTTATCGAAAATATTCCGTATATCGCGTTGTGTGAATTTCATGGAAAAGAAGTCATACATAACCTATCTTTCGTAAATAGAGATACACCACCCCCATATGAAGTAAATAGGCAGCCATACCCGCTTGTGTGACGCCGATGATCCCGGCGCTCGTTTGCATTAGCTGGCAGGCTAATCCGATATAAATTATAGTGAACACTATTTCGGTCGTTACGTAAACCACAGTACGCGCTTTGGCAATCATCACATAGGTCAGAATATAGCAACCTATCTTGAACAGGTCGCTGCCCATTTGCCAGCCGAATAACTTGGCCATAGGTAAAAATTCCGACGTAAACAAAATTCGGATGATTAGGAAACGGCATAGATAAACCAATACGAAACCTGTGAGCAAAAGCGGAATAATGACCTTGAATGCCTTACCGATCTCGCGCCGCACCTCGTTCGGCTCGGTGATCTCAGAAAGGCGGGGCAGGTAATAGACGCTGAACGATGTCGTCACTACCAATAGATAAATGTTGGAGATACGGTTCATCGCTTCCCACCATCCGGCTTCGAGCTCCGACAGGTCGAGCATGATATAGCGCCGGATGAGGATCTGAGCCACCGGCATCGTCCCGATCGACACAAGGGTCATCAAAGCATATTTCAGGTAGTTGCGGATAATGCTCCGGTCGATCCTGCCGCGGAAATACGACCACCGTGCCCAGGGTTTCCGACGCACCATATAGAGCGTGACGAAGAAGACGGCACTCTGGTAGGTCGTCGCTCCGATCAGGGCACCGGGCAGGCCGTACAGCAGAGTCAGGACGACGGCGAAGACGAGCCCGGCCAGGCTGTTCGCCACATTGATCCGGATAAACATTTTATATTCCCGGTAGCCGTTGACGATCGAAAGTAACAGCATATTGAACGCATAGAGGATGACCGTTACCCCGAAAACGATGAAAATATAGCCGTATTCGTCCGAGAGCATGATCCAGCGACTCAATCTGCCGTGGCACGCGATCATGGCCGTGCCGCACGCGAGTGAGCAAACGACCGTGACGAGCAGCGCATTGGTCAGTAGCGTCCGTACTTTGCCGACCGATCCCTTGTGTTCAGAGACGTATTTGACGACCCCGTTATTGATCGCTCCGCTGGCCAGGTATTGAACGATATAGACTAGATTGTTCAGTTGGCCCAACAAAGCTACACCGCCCGGTCCGATCAGTACCGCAACGACCTTGGTGCTGATCAGCCCGGTGAGCATCTTGACTAGCGTGGCTACCGATGAGAGCGAAAATACCTTGACGAGCTCGGAACGGCAAAAACGGCCGATCAGTTCTTTCAGCGCTCCGAATGGGGACATCAAAAGGCATTGATCGTTGTGACGACATATCGGACCTCTTCATCGCTCATGACCTGGCTGATGGGCAGGCTGAGCTCCTCGTCGTGGATCAGTTCGGTGATCGGCAGCGAGCGGTCGTTCCACGCCCGGTAGCACTCCTGCTTGTGGGGCGGGATCGGATAGTGGATGAGGGTCTGAACACCGTTCGCGGTCAGGTACTGCTGCAAGGCGTCGCGTTCGGCGCACCGTACCGGAAAGATGTGGAATACGTGTGCGTCGGGGGCCGGCACCTGAGGCAAGACGACTTTCGGATTAGTGATGTGGGTCAGATAGTGGGCAGCGATGGCTTTGCGCTCTTTTTCGGCCGCGCCTTCGGCAAGCACAAGCTCATCCCCAAGGTCAGCCCCAACAAGACCGTCGAGGGCGCGGCGGGGGGCCTTGTGGGCGGCGTTTTCGCGGCGCTGGTGATGTATGGATTCAGCGTCTGCATGGGCGACAACCTGCCCATCTGGCTCTTTTTGGGGCTGGGGCTTGCGGGCTCGGTCGTGACCCAGGTGGGGGATATCGTCGCCTCCTATATCAAGCGCATCTGCGGGGTCAAGGACTTTGGCAAGATCTTTCCCGGCCACGGCGGCCTGCTGGACCGCATGGACGGCATCATGTACAACTCCGTGGCGCTGTGCATCTTTGTGCTGCTCGTCACGGCCTGACGCGAGAAGGAGGAAGACATGCGGAGGATCGCAATCCTGGGCAGCACGGGGTCCATCGGGACGCAGAGCCTGGACGTCATCCGCCGGC
>ERZ779866.3849-NODE-3849-length-11716-cov-5.576966_pt1 | contig 11716 bp, 12 predicted proteins | sample MGYA00511248_ERZ779866 | MGnify/ENA primary metagenome ERZ779866 (study PRJEB29588, sample SAMEA2155758) | human gut metagenome | biome: human gut; feature: human-associated habitat; material: faeces | place: Denmark | collected 2008/2010 ... | reverse complement strand
GGCAGAAAGAACTTACCGACTGCCAAAGCCAAGACAAAAGTGAATTACCAGAACCTCAAACGGAGCGCCTGCTTTGTCGCAGGCGCTCCGTTTTTCTGTCAAAAGTATGTCAGGGGGATATATTTTCCCCAATACAAGTAGAGAGACAACTCGGACACCATCCAAAGGTTATGTCAAAACTATGTCACACGCAAATGTTTGCGGCTAAAGAAGTAGAGGGAGTTTTGAAAAGGAGATGGTCAACATGAAAGAATCTGTCTATAAAAGCTACGACGAACTGCCGCTGTTTCTCAATTCGGAATTGGTGGCAAAGGTACTGGGCGTATCGCTGTCCAGCGGGTATGAACTGATGCGCCAACCAGGCTTTCCGGTGCTGCGTGTGGGCAGCCGCATGGTGGTACCCAAGGAACAGTTCATTCAATGGGTGATGGAGAACACAGAGGGAGGTGTGCACAAATGAGTTTCTTTTTCAATCAACCTGATCCAAAGCGACGCCGCTTCCCAATTCCAAATGGTGTCTGGAAATGGGAACTGAAACCCCAGGGATTTGCTATCCTCGCCTATCTCTGCTATCTGCATGTCTACTGCAACAAAAATGCCTTGCCCAGTGCGGATGAAATCGCATCCCAACTGCACATGAGCAAGGACATGGCTGTGAAGCAGATTGCCGAACTCAACCGTCGCGGACTGCTGGATCAGCACATGGTTCCGATACTCAAAAGCAACGGCAAGAACTTTTTCTCTCTGCCCAATGAATTGTTTTTCATGAACATCGGTCACGGAGCCATCACGGTCTACGCCTACCTGCTCTACTGCGAAAATCGCAGAACTCATCAGTGCCATCCCAGCTGCCGCACGATTGCCGCGGCAGTACATCTCTCAGCGGCCACGGTGATGAAGCACATCACAAAGCTGGAGGATCAGCGGCTTATCGCTGTTGAGAACACCGACTATATTGATGACCACGGCATGAAGTGGAACGGCAACAACCAGTACACCATTCTGCCAATTCAAATGGCGATGGATCATTGCTACCAGCAGCAGATGCTTCGACTGGAGGAACAGCAGAAATGGGATCAGACGCAGAAACGCTTGGGATGGAACGCGGAGAACGCCCCGTGTGTCCCGCTGTGAGGGGCTGTGTGCCCTCCTTCGGGGCAGGGCGTAGTCCCTGCTCCACCAGGGGCTTTTAGGGCGGATTTGGGCCGCTTTCGGAAATGTCTCTGGGGACGAAAGAAAAAGCAGGATAAAGGCAAGGTGTCGACCGCGACGCCTTTTGCCGGTCACATCTGCCCGCAGTGCGGGCAGTTTCAGGGGTTTCCGTGGGCGTTGGAAATGGGGTCAAAATCAGAGAGAAAACAGAGTTCTGCGGTCGTTATCCTGCAACGCTTACTCCCACAAGGAGAAAATAGGGGTCACCTCCCAGAAAGGAGCTATTATGAGCAAAAAAGAGAAATTTCCTCTCTACCTGTCGCCGGAGAAAAAGGCCATCCTGGAGCGTCGGTATCAGGAAGACGGAAGCCGCAGTCTCACCGCGTTCATCGAGAATGCCATCGACTTTTATCTGGACTACCTTAGTGCCAATAACGCCGGATTGTTTCTCCCCACTTCGGTTCAGTCCTACCTGGACGGCAGGCTGAATCAGTTTGAAAATCGCATGGCGTCGCTGTTGTTCAAGCAGGCGGTGGAGTTGGACATGGGTATGAGTACGTTGGCTGACTGCATCAATCTGGATGAGGAGTATCTGCGCCACCGCCGTGCTGACAGTATCGCCAATGTGAAGCGTACTAACGGTAGGCTGCGGTTCGAGCAGATCGCAAAAAACGCCGACAGGAGTGATGATGAGTGGCAAGACTGATCGTCAAGAGTCCCTACATCAAGTGCGGCGGCGGTCAAGGCGCAGGCGGCTACATGAAGTACATCGCCACGCGGGAACGGGTGGAGATCATCCCAGATGACCGTCCGCCCACCCGCAAACAGAAACAACTTATCACTAAATTGGCAAACGATTTTCCTGACACAAAAAATCTGCTGGAGTATGAGGACTACATCGGTTGTCCCACTAAGTCCAACGCCTCGTCTCTCATCACTCTAGCACTGGAGGAGAACTGGTCTCAGGTGCAAACCTCCGAGGGCTACGCCAAGTACATCGCTACCCGACCCCGCGCCGAGCGTCTGGGTGACCACGGATTGTTTGGCGATGAGGATTGTGTAGATCTGGATAAGGCAATGTCTGAACTGGAGCACTACACGGGAAATGTGTGGACGCACATCATCTCGCTCCATCGGGAGGACGCGGAGCGCCTGGGCTATGACAACGCTCAGGCGTGGCGTTCTCTCCTGCGTACACACCGCAATGACATTGCCACCGCCATGAAGATTCCACCCCAGGATTTCCGTTGGTACGCCGCCTTCCATGATGAGGGCAAGCATCCGCATGTGCATATGATGGCGTGGTCAGTGAAACCTGGGCAAGCATATCTGTCCAAAGATGGTATCCGGCAGATCAAGTCCACGCTCACTAACCAGATCTTCGAACAGGAGATGCTCCATCTCTACGAACAGAAGTCTGAAAGCCGGGACGAACTGGTGCGAGAAACACGGAGAGTCATGCTGGAGTTGTCTCAGCAGATGAGTGAGTCAGTCTGTGAGCATCCGCAAGCGGAGCAGATGATCTTGAATCTTGCCCGGCGGCTGGGTGAGGTAAAGGGCAAGAAGTCCTACGGGTATCTTCCGAAAGCATTGAAGAAACAGGTGGACAAGATCGTAGATCAGATGGAACGGCTGCCTGTTGTGAATGAGTGCTACCAGAAGTGGTGGGACCTGCAGTGCAGAGTAAGTGACTTCTATTCAGAGAAGAAACGCCAGCGTCCGCCGCTGTCTCAGCAGAAAGAGTTCCGTGCCATCAAGAACGCAGTGATCCGAGAGGCAGAACGTATTCGGCAAAATCAAATTTCCTTTGAGGACAGGGACATGGAGGATGGTGGTGGCTGGGTAGATGATCGGGAACTTACCTGGGCGTGCTGGGAACTGCGGGGCACGATTGAAAATGAGAAACTGCCTCTCGCGGAACGGGATGCTGCGGCAGCAAAGATAGAACAACTGGCCCAAACGGGTGATGCGTACGCGCAATATTTTCTGGGGCTGTTGTACCGGGACGGCGGACTGCTCATCCCGGATACAGAGAAAGCCAAACATTGGCTGGAACGGGCAGCAAAGCAGGAAGTCCATGCTGCGCAATACGCACTGGGTAGATTATTTCTCTCTGACGATCCCGATGTGTATGATCCGAGCGAGGGCATTCGCTGGATGAAGGCAGCCGCACAAAATGGTAACGACTACGCTGCCTATATCTTGGGTGAGGAATATCTCAGCGGCAAACATGTGGTGAAGAATTCCGGTACAGCGGCGGAGTATATGCACCAGGCGGCACAAGCGGATAACCCTTGGGCGCAGTATCTGATGGGCAAACTGTACCTGATGGGTGAAGGTGTGGAACAAGACGAAGACACCGCCTACGAGTGGTTCCAGGCCGCAGCAGAACAGGGCCACACCTATGCGCAATTTTTTGTGGATCGGATGGAACAGCGGGGACAGCTTGTATCACCCAGCCTGCTGCTCTCGGCTACCCGACTGCTCCACCATATGGGAAACATTTTCCGGGACAGCGCTCCGCAGGATTCCACCACAAGGGCACCGCATATTGAGCGCAAGCGGCTCCAAAAACTCAGGGCAAAGAAAATTGCTCTGGGGCACAAGCCGGATGACTATGAGGAAGAGCAGACTATGGACGGCATGACCATGGGCGGATGGTGAGCAAAAATAGCACAGTGTTAACAATGATAAGGGCCGCGCAGAAATAGGCCGGAGAAATTGATAACAATCTGATAATTGTGGTCAAAAGCCCTGGCTATTTTCTCTGTAGTTCGGTATTGTGTGTTGCTGCAAAGGAGGCGAGGCACAATGAACGACTACATGAGAGCCCTGCACCAGCGGTTCTACCGGGAGCCGGACTTCAGTGAGTTAGAAGAAGATATTGAGAACACCCGCCAGGAGGTGCGGGACTGCCTGGACAAGCTTCAGCGGCGCAGGCTCATGCATCTGGTGGACACCCAAAACCTGTTGCGGGAGGAGACCTCACTGGCCAGCTTCACCGCCGGGTTCAAACTGGTCTGGGGACTGAGCAAAGAACTGGAAGTGGACGGCCTGTACTCCTTCGATGAGGAGGAAACAGAGCGCCTCTGTCACAGGATAGAACAGGAGGATTGAATAAGATGATGAATCGACTTCCGATCCAGCGGTGCCAGTACTGCGGATGCGAGGACATTGGCCTTGGCTGGCAGCATGGCGAGGCGCTGGTCACCTTCAGAAAGCATGGACTACTCGGCAACCGGCTGCAGTATCTGATCTGCCGACGCTGCGGCGCAGTTCTGTATCAGTGTGTGGCGGAGCCTTACAAATTCCCCGCTGTAAAATAAGCACTCAAAAGTTGCGCCGCAAAACGAAAATAAGGCCTTGGGGGTGATACGGCATGGCAAAAAGACGACCGTCAGGTGACGGCATGGTGCGCAAGCGGGAAGATGGACGCTGGGAAGGGCGCATCGTAGTTGGCCACAAGGAAAACGGTGATCCCATCTTCCGTTACATCTACGCAGATACCCAAAAGGAACTGACAGCCAAACTCCGGCAGAGCATCGAGGCGTATCAGGGCGTCGAGCTGACTGAGAAGAGCCGGATGACACTGGGCCAATGGCTGGATCAGTGGCTGGAGAACATGACTGGAACGATACGTCCCGTCACCATGAAAAGATATGAGGGAACTGTAGCCAGACATATCAAACCGTACCTGGGAGAGAAAATTATCTCCCAGGTCACAGGGAAAGACATTCAAAAGTTATATGATATACTGGCTCATCACGGAAACCGAAACACAGGAGAGGGGCTGGCCAGCGGAACAATCCGAGGTATTCACGCAATGTTCCATGAGGCGATGGGTGCCGCACAGCAGGCTGGTCTCATCCCACGAAATCCCACGGAAGATATTGATGCGCCCAAATTCAGCTACAAAGGCAAAAAGGTGCTGACAGATGAACAACTGGAAAAGTTCATGGGAACCATTCAGAGGGACAGCGTCTGGTGTGACTTCTTCTACACGGAACTAACTACAGGTCTGCGCCGTGGTGAAATCTGTGGGCTCAAGTGGGAAGATTTTGACGAGGCCAAAGGTGCCTTGAGGATTCGCCGCACGATCCATGAGGAGAAGGGTGGCAAACTGACCGCCTGGGATACCAAGACTGCTGCAGGTACTCGCACCATCAACCTGGCGCCCAGTACCGCTGCACTGCTTCGGGAGAGAAAGAAGACGGCACTGACGGAATGGATTTTTCCGCATCCGCTGAAACCAGAGCAGCCTACCCGACCAAGCGCCGCCTATGAGCGGATGAAGGATGTACTGAAACAGGCAGAGCTTCCTGATATTCGTTTCCATGATCTCCGGCACACCTTTGCCACCCATGCCCTGACATCAGGAGTGGATGTCAAAACTCTGTCCGGCATCCTGGGACACACACGGGCCGCGTTCACACTGGACACATACACTCACACCACAGGAGATATGCAAAAACGGGCAGCTGAGATCGTAGAAGAATTTCTCATTGACATCTTCGGAGAGGAGTTGAAGCCATGGGAAGAAAGCGGAAAAACGGCGAAGGCACCGTCCGGCTGAGAAAGGATGGCCGCTGGGAAGGACGGATCGTCATTGGGTATGATGAGAATGGCCTTCCCAAGACGAAGAATGTGCTGGCCAAGACCAAAGGCGAATGTATAGAAAAACTAAAGGCGCTGAAGAGCACCATCACACCGGATACACCCATAAAACTCAAGGCAGATATGCCATTCGGGGAGTAGTTGGACCATTGGTATGAAACCTACTGTAAGCCCAATGCCAGACCTGCTACCCAGAGGACCTACGAAGGGTATATCCGATTATACCTTCACCCCAGACTGGGAAGCATCCCGCTGAACAAAGTGACCACCAGTGATATCCAACAGATGTGTACCTGGATGATGACAGAGGCCCGTGTGGATCAGAAAAACGGAGAAGGCGGTCTCTCGGACAGTCAGGTGATAAACTGCTACAGTCTATGTGATCGGGTATTGGAAAAAGCGGTGGCAGAAAAGTTGATTGTCCGCAACCCGGCAAAGGGCTGCAAACTGCCTCCAAATAGGCCAAATGAGATGAAGGTTCTCTCCCGAGAGGATATGCAGAAGGTACTGATCCAGGCCAAGGAAGAGAATTACTACGAACTTTTCCTTCTGGAATTTTCCACTGGTCTGCGACTGGGAGAACTGATGGCTCTCCAGTGGGATGATGTGGATCTGGTTACCGGGGAATTGAGGATTAACAAACAGGTAAACCTCGTTGGTTCGAAATTGGTAATCAGTGAGCCGAAAACTAAGGCGGCTGTCCGCACTCTGATCCTGCCTCCATCTGTCAGGAAGGTGCTGGCGGAATACAAGACCAGAGTGAACTCCCGATGGTTATTCCCCTCGCCCAAGAAGGACGATCTGCCGATTATCCCCTCGGCAGTCAGCCGACGGCTTCACACACTGCTGGAGCATGCGGGATGTGAGCAAGTGCGCTTTCATGATCTTAGGCATACTTTCGCAACCAATGCCCTGGCCCATGGAATGGACATCAAGACGCTGTCCACCATCCTGGGCCATGTATCCAGCGCAACCACCCTAAACACCTACTCCCATGTCACCGACGAGATGCGCCAAAGGGCAGCGGTGAAGATCGACCAGGGCATCGCAAAGGCGGAGGTACAGGGCACAGCCATTGCCCAGCCAGAACGGACTATGACCACCTTCCAGGCCAGAAAACGCTGGAGCCGAGAGGCCAGTTGAGACAAAACGACCGGCCCATCAGGGAATGCCATCCCTGGTGGGCCGGTTTTCGCTGTCTGTGGGCAAACATGTGGTCAAGTGGCGCACAGAATGAGCCTGCAATCTGAATGCAGGACAAAAACAGCTCTGTTTGCGGGATATTTGGATACTTTCAAGGAGAATTAGTAAGCAAGGTTGGAATGACTGTTGGTTGGGTTGGGAGAAACAAAGAGAGAAAATCTCACCTAAAGCTGGAAACTGCGATGCCGTAGACAAGGAAGTGGGAAAAGGTTTCCACACAATTTTCGCTCGTTTTTCGCCGTTTCCGTTCCATCTCATTTGCTTTCCGTCACCCTCCAAAGCCACTGTTTCCATGTGTCCCGCGCCGCACTGTGGCTAAAAATATGGTCAAAAATACCTCCCGCTGTTTACCGACCGGCTCAAGTCAGTAGAGGGCGGGAGACTTTTCTGCTACCAACTTGCTGCATTGCAGTTCTTCCAAGAGAATATCAAGTTATTCCATCCCTCACGCGACTCAAAATTTACGGGTCAGTAAACAACAAAAGCCTCCACCATTTGCATGCCATCCTATGCTGATATTACAGTTTAACCGGGGCAGTTTGGACTACCTACAAAGGAAATGCTTTATCGCCGTCCCGCCCCTAAAGAAGGCGGCGAGGCAGAGGGCAAATGCCGTCTGCGGATACCTGTGAAAGCTTGAATCTTCTCAAACGCAAATGGAGCGCCTGCTGAAAGCGGGCGCTCCACTTTTCTGTCAAAAGTATATCAAAAGGAGTGGCATTTACTCCGGATATATGGTGGCATTGTGCCTGTGTTTAACGGGGTGAGTTGATTTTCCGACCTTTTGACCGTATAATAAATTTAAACAATTATTTATGTGGAGGGAGGAACCGGTATGTCCGAGCGGCCAAGAAATTTTGAACGAAGCTGGAGAATATTGGAATATCTAAGAAAAAATTCAGACCCAGAGCACTATGTTACGCGGGCGGAACTTCTAAATGACCCTGTTATGCATCGCTATGTGAAAGGAAAGGAAACCTTTAATGACGCCATATTCCATATGGCGTTGGCGATGAACTGCGAAGAAAACGGGATGGTAAAGCCAACGAAGGAGTGGAAAATTGACTATCTTGCGTTTCATGAAAAATATGGAGGGAGAAACGAGACGGACGAGGAAGATGACGATCTGGAAGAATATGAGAAATTTAAGCAGAACCAAAAGGAAGTAAGGCTTCCCATCCGAGCGCTTCATTACCGCCACACCTTTTCCTATGAGGAGATCAACGCACTCATTGAGGGCATCCTGTTCTCAAAAACGCTGGATACCAGAACCGCAAATCGTTTGATAGAAAAAATCGAGGAACATCTTACCACAAAGTTCTACAAAAGGGGGCCCAAAAATATCTGTACTGTCCGGGAGACTGTGTTTGCAGACCGGAATCAGCTGCGAGAAAACCTGTTGCTGATCCAGCGGGCCATTGATGCCAAGGTGCGCATCCGCTTTCGATTTAACGGCTACAACCGGAACAAGGAACTGGAACCGGTACGAACAGAGAAAGACACAGTGAGTCCCTACTATATCGTAGCTAATGGAGGGCGGTATTATCTCTTGGCCTGTAAGGAGATGCTCAAGGACGGCGGTCCAAGGCGGCACATGTCTATCTGGCGGATTGATCTGATGACAGACCTGGAGATTCCAGGATGGGACGCGCGATACAAAGGAGAGCGGGCACTGGAGAGATGGCAGGTGGAAGAACTGCCACTGGAATGGAATGAGGAGTTTCCCCTCCACCATTTGCATATGTCTTTTGACAAACCTGTCCCGATTGAACTGCGCATTATCCCGGGCGGAGGAGGAAAGGCGGAGCGGCGGAGACCGGATTATACCTTCTTGTATGACTGGTTTGGGGATACCTTCCGCTATGAACGGACGGAGACCGATCCGCCCTATGGGGACATCGTAAGGGTCGTATGCAGTCCGTTTGGCATGGTCAACTGGGCGCTGCAGTACAGCGACCGCGTGGAGGTGCTGAAGCCGGAAGTGGTTCGGGAGCAAGTGATTGAAAAAATAAAAAATTTAACCCAAAAATATGATGTGGAGGGCTGAGGTCGGAAAAATCCGCCCATCAATATGTTGTAATAAGCATATAGAATTCCATGCACCTTGAAAATCTAAATGACCGTCCGAAAAGAAGCTCTGCGGCGGGGGAAGCAGCGCCAAGAGTCGGCTTTGGGAAAGCCGGGGAGCGTGCCAACGCCGGAACATGTTTCAGGTGGCGGGACAGGGTACTTTTTCAGGCGGTTTTACAGAGTGGGAGCAAAGAGGGATGGAGTATTTCACGGTTGGAATCGTTTCCGCGCCAGACACTGGATGCGCTGGTTTTGAACAGGAACAGAGGGGATATCATGAATATAAACATGAATATAAAGCAAATGGCAGACGAGGATAATCTGGAGTGCGTCTTTTACTTTCTGATTAACGACGCCAGGAAGGACCGGGGGATAAAAGATGAAGCCGGAAAAAGGATTTGCCAACATTTCATGTCTGTCGTAGACGTCAGCCGCTATGGCATATGCTCTGGCGCCATTACCAGGGATTCCGCAAGTCTTCGTGGACGGGTCAATGCGCTCCTTCCCGTTCGGGCTGAGTTTATTCTCATCGAACCCGAGAAAGATCTGATATGCCTCCTGACGCCGGAACAGCGCGATCGGTTCATGGAAAGACTCAAAACCTACAACGGAGACACAGTTGAGCTTGCGGTGGCTATCCTCGCAGAAGATGAGTTAGGGCCATATTGCGGAGACATCGGAGCATATCGCGCGGAGATCGCGCAGATCTATGAGCGTCTGCGAGGGCTTTTGGCGGAGTACACAGAAACGAACTGCTACAACGTGGTGCCTGAGAGGGCGTCCGACCCGGACGGGCTGGCCTATACCACGCGTCGGCTGGAAGAGATCCGGGACGAGGCCGCGCCGCTGGCACGCTGCCCCGAGGTGATGGAGCGGCTGGCGCGTATTCTGTCTGAAACGGAGCATTTCCTGCGGCAGTATGAGCAGCCCGGAGTGGTCGTACGGTGGAGGGAACTGAATCCTCCCATCGAATTCTTTGACTGTGCATTTGAGCTTCTGGAGGAAGAACCGGAACTCTTCGAGCAGATACGGACAGGGCGGTGCGGCCCTCTCTACCTAGAATGCTGCCCCGGCCCAAAAGACCTGCAGCGGAGGCAGGACTACTTCGCGGCGGTCCGGCGGCGGTTTGCCCGGGATGGCAGGGAGTACAGCGATGACGCGGCGTTTCAGGACGAGCTGTGCCGGACCCTGGACCTGGTGTTCCGGGCGGACTTTGGAGAAGCGTGGGAGGGAGTGGGGGCGTGAGCTCCCGCTCTGCATACGAATTTACGGAGGTTTTATGTGCGAGAACAAGGAACAGGTGTTGCAGGAGATACGGGCAATCTTGAATGGCACTCCGCTGGAAAGCTTTGATGTGCGTAAATACGAGCTCAGCCGTATCTTGGAGGAGAACTATGAAACCGTGAGAGAAGATTTGGACCGATACCGCGCCACCGAAAACATGTTGGTAAGAATCTGCATTGGAAAGAAATGGGCTCCAAAACTCGATTTTGACTATGATGCTTCCCGTTTTGTCAATTTTATCTACAAGGTAGCATGGTTCCCTTTGGGCGATATTGAACCAATCGGGTGTGTTGAAAAATATGAGTATGTGACCGTTTATGACGGCCGTTATTTCAGGGGAGATACCATGAACTCTTGGTCAACGACACTTAACGAATTTGTGCGAAAATTTGGTAAGGAATATGTATATGGGTGGAAAAGAAGATATATTCCGGATGGATATGGCAGTTGGGAGGAGTTTCTCAGTGTGCCGGATAACTACATAAAAGAATTTCCCCCTTATATCACGGAGTTTATGCGAGCAGTCTATACCATCGGAAACTTTATCCCCGTCCCTAAAGATAACTTCAATACATACAGGAACAGATTATGCAAAGACTATTGGGATTTGACCCTGTTGGCAATTTATCGGCATTATGAAAAGAATGATAGGGACAACAGCGATGGATGGAAAAACCTGCTCTCCCAAGACGGAGTAAAGCACTGGCTGGACGGATACGGCAGCTGGGACGCCTTCGTGGAGGGCAACTTTCTCCAGGATTTTGTCAATCAAGAGGGGAGCTACTACGGAAAACCAAAGGAATTGTGGAAGGGGCATTTTATCAATCCCGGTTTACCCAAAGGAGAAGGACAATTCGAGGAGTTCTTCACCAATGCCGCCGCCTGGATCACGGCACGGGGCGAGAAGATCGCCCTTGCCCTGGCGGATGCTCTCGGGCCGACGGCGGAGCAGGAAAGCAATGCAGAGGAGGGAATCATATAATCTACGTCTGTTCCGACATCCACGGCCGGTACGACCGGTGGCTTGCGCTCTTGTCTGCTATCGACCTCCGGCCCGACGATGCCCTCTATGTGCTGGGGGATGTGATCGATCGGGGGCCGGACGGCTGTAAGATCTTGTTGGACATGATGGGCCGGCCCAATGTGATCCCTATTCTGGGCAATCACGAATTCACCGCCGCCGTTTGCCTGCCCTGGCTGCTGGAGGAGGTCACCGATTGCCCTCTGGCCAACTTGGATGACACCCGGCTGGCTGCGCTTCAGGAGTGGATCGTCAACGGCGGCGGACCAACGCTCAGAGAACTGCAGGGGTTGTCCCGAGCGGAGCGGGGGGATATTTTGGACTATCTGTGGGAGATGGAGCTGTACGCCGAGGCGGAGGCCGGCGGGCGGA
>ERZ779866.3832-NODE-3832-length-11757-cov-9.543497_pt1 | contig 11757 bp, 9 predicted proteins | sample MGYA00511248_ERZ779866 | MGnify/ENA primary metagenome ERZ779866 (study PRJEB29588, sample SAMEA2155758) | human gut metagenome | biome: human gut; feature: human-associated habitat; material: faeces | place: Denmark | collected 2008/2010 ... | reverse complement strand
ATTGCAGAAGTCCCGCTCACCGGGCAACTGGAACACACGGGGCGCAATTAACTGCTGCAGCAGTTCCAGCAGATCACCGGAGAGGAATCGGTTGTCCCCGGGCACCAGCAACCGCCCAACGGCGTAGCCTCGGAGGATCTTCCGGGCCTGCCCATCCAGCTGTTCCGTGTAGATAGGCTCACGGATAAACTTCGGGTTCTTCTCCAGCACCCGGGCCATGATGTTCGCCCGGCTTCCCCTGGGCTGGCTTAGGCCCCGGCAAAAGTATTCCTGCTGATATGCCTCATTGACACGAAAGTTATAGTAGGCCGTCTCGGTGGACTTGGTCAGCCATTGCCGGGGATCATTCTCCGGACTGTGGTCCCAGCCTTCCGGCAGGTCGGCGGGCCGGAACTCCTCCGGCTGGATGGAGAGGGTGGAGAGGAACTGGTAGTTGAGCTCCACCAGTTTCTCCGGCTCCGTCTTACTCAGGTTGGTGATGTACAGGGCGTGGTTGTAGTCCCGAAAGGCGTCCCAATAGTCCTCCCAGGTCATACCGTTCTCCCGCAGCCAGCCGTAGGCTTTGAACTGACTGCGGGTGAGGATGATGTCCACACTGCGGACAGGGTGCGCCTTGCCCCAGATGTCCACAATGCTCTGGGTGCCGCTGCGCTTCAAAAAGTCCTTGAAATCCACCTGATGGAGCATCCCCTTGATGTAGGGCATACGGATCTGGAAGGAGGTGTGGGTGTGGATGCCGCAGCAGGCCTTGTCCACTACCTCCGCATACTCTTTGGAGATGAGGCCCACGCCGTCAAAGCAGGTGATGTCCAGATCTTCCAGTGTATCTACCCGGTAAAAGGTTCCCGGCTCTCTGCCTTCCCGAAGGGTGATGACAGGGGCTCGCTCCACTCTCTTGGATGGATTGTCTATGACGATGACCCGGTGAGGTTTGTCAATGCGGATGCCGTCCACCCGGGTTCCGCTGGAGAACATGAGACCGTTGTAGGCGTAAAGTTTACTGAGCTGGCAGCGATCCAGTTCCATGTTCAGCATGATCCGCTGGCGCATGGGTTCATACAGATCCGCCCGGATGAAGGAGAGCCGGGACTGGCGGCTCATGCTGGCGGAGCGCTCAAAGGCCACATAGCGGCAAGGGCCGCTGCCGAAGTCCAGGGTGATCCCCTCGGGGCGGAACATGTCTCTGGCCTTTTCCCGGCGGGCCTGCTGCGTCCTTCCGGTTCCACGCCGGTCAAAGATCCCGGCGAAGTCCATATAGAACAGCACATCGGAAAGCGCTGTGACTTTCTCATCGCTACGCTCCCGCCAGCCCTCCCCGTGGAGTTGGTACATCAGCTGATGGAACATGGCGCAGCCGTCCTGCTCGTGCTTGGCACCCGGTACCTTGCAGTGCTCGGTGGCACTGCGGTTCAGAGCAAAGGTGTAAACGTCGTCTTGCTCCGCGGCGTAACTCATCACCGCCCGGGCAGAGAGTTCGTAGATCTGATAGGTCGTCATTGGCTCACCTCCGTTTGCTCCATTCTACCACAAACCATTTCAAAATCAAAATGAATACTACTCCCACTTCTTTTGAGGTGGGAGCTTTTTGTATTCAAATTCTTGAAATGGAGGTACCAAACATGAACAACAAAATGAACCATCCCCTGATCACAGTGGACGGCAGAACCCTGATGGATCGTCCGCTGGAGCCGCCCAATTTTGTGGTGGACACCCTGATCTCTCAGGGTCTGCACATCCTGGCTGGCTCACCAAAGGTGGGCAAGTCCTGGCTTGCTCTATGGCTGGCGGTGACAGTTGCCAAGGGAGAACCGGTCTGGAACATGACCACCAAGCAGGGCACCACCCTCTATCTCTGTCTGGAGGATTCCGTCCTCCGCATCCAGAATCGACTCTTTGAAATCACTGAGGACGCACCAGACAGCGTCCACTTCTGCACGGAGTGCTCCCTCGTTGGGCAGGGGTTGGAGGAACAGGTGGAAGCATTTATCACCGCACATCCCGACACAGTGCTGGTCATCATTGACACCCTACAGATGGTCCGTCCGATCCACGACGCCACCTACGCCAATGACTACCGGGATCTGTCTGTGCTCAAGCGGCTGGCGGACAAGCACGGCATTGCCATCCTGCTCATCCACCATCTGCGGAAAGAAAAGGCGGAAGATGTGTTCCATCGGATCTCTGGCACCACCGCTATCAGCGGTGCAGTGGATTCCAGCTTCACGCTGGTGGAAGAAAAGCGGGGTAGCTGCAGGGCCAGACTGACCTGCGTGGGCCGGGACATCGAATTCCGGGAACTGGAGCTTCGCCGCAGCGAGGAAAATGTGTGGGAGTTGGTTTCGGACAGCCGGACACAGCCTGAACAATTGGAGGGGCAAATCGTTGTTCTCCTCTCTGCGTTTATGAGCACCAGAACAATATTTATCGGCACTCCCACGGAGCTCTCCGAAAAGATCGACCCTGATAAGTCCGAAGGGATAACGCCCAAAAAGATTTCAAGGCTGATCCTGCAAAGCATTGAGGCTCTAAGAAAAAGCGGCATTCAGGCAACGGTTCGCCGCAGCAATGGAAAACGAGTAATTGAGCTGCGTCGTGCCGATAGTGTCGATTTGGAGGGTGCCGGAGAAATCGTCCCTATCGACCCTGTCGGGGCGCTGTGCGGCGATTTGCGGGCGGTTTCCGGGCGCGGCGAGTAAACTCCCGCAAGGCAAAAGAAACGCCGTGTTGGGCCGCTTGTGGCCGAAGGAGGAGCGCGCGTGTTCGGCGCGGGAAAATCACCTCAAAAGGGGTCCCCGGCGAAACTCAGCGGAGCGGTTTCGCTGGGGAGAGGAGGAAGCACGGAGCGAGGGAACTTTCGACCTCGGTCGGAAGCGACGGATGCGCAGTCGCTTCCGACGAGGGCCAGCATCGCGTTTGTCTGGTCACCAGCACAGCCGCCGCCCGCCTTCCGCATAATTTCCGGGCAGAAGCCCGGACCCACTTTATCTGTGATTTGGAGGAAACGACATGAAAAAAGATATCAAGTTCAGTACCCGGATGACATCCGCAGACCGGGAGGCCATCAAGGAATTGGCGAAACGCTCCGGGATGTCCATGAGCGATTATGTGACGGCCTGCTGTCTGGGAAAGCAGGTAGTGGTCGTCGATGGACTGAAAGAAGTGCTTAAGGAGCTGAAGTCCATCGGCAGAAATCTGAATCAGCTTGTCACCCTGGCGCACATGGGACGCGTCACGGTGATCAACCTGGACGGTGTACGCCAGGCGTTCTCTGAACTCTGTGCTGCTGTCCGGTTAATCCTGGAACGAAAGCGGTGGTGAGAAATGGCAATCATCAGCTTCACCAACTACAAGCGTGGTCAGAGCACCGGATGCATGGGAGCCGTGGTGCGGTACACCATGCAGGACAAGAAAACTGAGTTCGAGGGGCAGCGGTTGATCACAGGCATCAACTGCCAGCCGGAATCTGTCTACGCGGACTTCATGACCACCAAGCGGCTGCATCACAAAACCGACGGCGTGCTGTTCTATCACATGGTGCAGAGCTTCCCAAAAGGCGAAGCGGTCGATCCGGTAACCGCTCATGCGGCGGCACTGAAACTGGCTGAGTACTACGAAGGATATGAAGTCCTGGTCTGCACCCACACAGACCGGAAACACATTCATTCCCACTTTCTCATCAACTCCGTCAACTTCGACACGGGAAAGAAACTGCACATCGCAAAAGAGCAGCTCCAGGAGCTGCGGCAGCGCAACGATCAGGTCTGCATGGAGTTTTCTCTCCCTGTGTTCCAGCCCAAGGATAGGAAGCAGAAAACGAAAACTATGACGGTTGGCGAGTATCATACGGCCGCCCGTGGCCAAAGCAAAAAACTGCAGCTCATGAACATCATCAACGACTGTATGCGCCACGCCTCCAGCCGTGAGGAATTCATTGCGCTGATGGAGAGCGAGGGCTACAAGGTACGATGGGAAGCGTCCCGGCGGAATATCACCTACACCACACCCAGCGGCTGGCAGTGCCGTGACCGCCTGCTGTTCGGGGACAAATATCTGAAGGAGAATATGGAATATGAATTCAGGATCAGAGAAGAAATTATCGATGGACCAGCTCATGGAACGGAATCGTCCCACGCCCACACCGCAGGAGCAGAGTGCGCCGATCACACCCATCGTCATCCAGTGTCCGCTACCGGAGGCGCTGACGATACTGACACAGAAGACAGAATCCATCGGTCGGGAAGCGCGTGGGATGCGGGAGTATCTTCCGAACCTGAGATCCCACACAGACCTGACAGCGGTGCAGAACTCCATGACAGAGATGCAGAAATCGTTGACGGAGATGACCGCTCTGCTGGAACAGGCTGGGAAGAAGAAAGAAAAGCGTACCTGCAAATGGCTGGACTGGCTTCCGGACTTCGACCTAATCGTGGTGACCAAGTGGATCGTGCTGGTGCTGCTCATCGTGGCAGCACTGCTGGGGATGGGGTACGGTACAGCGACAGTGGTCAGCAACATCCGCAACCTGTTTCTCTAAAGACACTCCACGCTGGACTGTATGGTCTGGCGGCGACTGGAGCGTTGTTGGATGATGGTGACGAAGATGCCGAGGAACGGTATCGCCGCATCCAGGCGGAGCAGGAAGCCAAAAACATCGGCGCAGTCATCGGCCTGGCGGCTGGCGTGACCATGGTACTCACGCAAGACAAGTCATCAGTCGAGGAACAGCAGCGGGCCGAAGAACAGCAGGCAGAACAAACACAGCGGCAGACCATGATGTGACGGTCTGCTATTTTTGTTGCCCGATACGATTCGGGAGAAAGGATTTTTTATGAAAAATGAATTTGAACTGTATGCAGAAGCCGGAGTTGGCAACGTGTGCTTGATGTACCGGTCACTGAAAATCATCCGCAAGTACATTAAACGCAGCAGTAAAAAACAGGAGGTACACCATTATAGATAATCGAAAGAAAGATGAATGGAGCGGCTTTGCCGATTTACTTGCGAACTTAATAGAAAAATATGCGGCGGTTCTGGATATCGAAAATCTTCCAGAACCGCCGGTTTGTTTGGACGATGCCAAAAAAGAGATTAAAAATAAGTCCAAACTTTCCGAGGACAGCGTTGATAAAACGGAGATTGCGTGATATAATCATCGTGTGATGTTCGTCCAAACCTACTCTGAAAATCATTTTGGAGTAGGGGTTACATAAGGCACTACGACCTGTAGAACAAATTGCGGATAAGGATGATGATATGAAAAAAGACAAAATAAAAGTATATACGTATACAAGAGTCTCCACTACGATACAAGTGGATGGATACTCTCTGGATGCTCAGAAAGCCAGAATGAAAGCATTTGCCGAGTACAATGACTATGAGATTGTTGGGGAATATGAGGACGCCGGCAAATCCGGCAAGTCCATTGAGGGCAGAGCGCAGTTCAGTCAGATGATGGAGGATATCAGATCCGGTAAGGATGGCGTCTCCTATGTGCTGGTGTTCAAGCTCTCCCGCTTCGGCAGAAACGCGGCGGATGTGCTGTCCACCTTGCAGGTCATGCAGGACTTTGGTGTCAATCTGATCTGCGTTGAGGATGGCATTGATTCCTCCAAGGATGCAGGCAAACTGATGATCTCCGTCCTGTCAGCGGTCGCAGAGATCGAACGTGAGAACATCCGTGTGCAGACTATGGAGGGCAGGATACAGAAAGCCCGCGAGGGCAAATGGAACGGCGGATTTGCGCCTTATGGTTATACGCTGGAAAAGGGCCAACTGTTTATCAACGAGGAAGAAGCCGAAGCGATCCGTGTGATCTTCGACCAGTATGTGCATACCGACATGGGTGCAAACGGTCTTGCCAGATACCTTGCCAACCACGGCATTTACAAAGTCCAACGCCAGAATGGTAAGAGGCCGCTGTTTGACGCTGTCCTCATCCGCAGAATACTGAAAAATCCTGTGTACTGCGGCAAAATCGCCTACGGCAGGCGCAGGACAGAAAAGGTGCATGGTACAAGAAACGATTATCGGCTTGTAGAGCAAGACGATTACCTGCTGGTGGATGGTCAGCATGAAGCCATTGTATCCGAAGATCTGTGGCATGACGCACAGGTGAAGCTGCTGGCACAGGCAAAAAAATACGAGCATGTCAACCGTGGCAAAGATACAAAAATCCATCTACTCTCCGGAATCGTAAAGTGTCCGATCTGCGGAGCAGGCATGTATGGCAATAAGAGTGTCAAGCACAAGGCAGACGGTACGAAGTACAAGGATTTCTTCTACTATGGCTGCAAGCACCGCACCATGACCCGTGGCCATAAATGCGATTACAAAAAGCAAATCAATGAAGAACTTCTGGATACCGCTGTGGCAGAGGTTATCACCAAGCTGGTCAGCAATCCGAAGTTCGCCGCGCTGATGCAGCAGAAGATCAGCATGAAGGTGGACACCTCTGCTATCGAGCAGGAGATCGCCAACTACGAGAAGCAGCTCCGTCAGAGCTACTCCATCAAGTCTAAGCTGATAGATGAGATCGACTCGCTTGACCCAGACGATAAACACTACATCAAACGCAAATCAGACCTTGATGATCGTCTCTACAAGATGTATGATAAGATTGAGGATGCGGAGTCTCTGCTGATCGAAGCCAGAGCAAAGAAAACAGCCATTGAAGCGGAGAAGCTGACGGCTGACAATATCTATAAGGTGCTGATTTACTTCGATAGGCTATACTCTGTCATGGACGAACTGGAAAGGCGACATATTATGGAGTCGCTGATTTCCGAAATCCGTATCTTCGAGGAACGGCAGCCAAACGGTCAGTGGCTGAAGTCCATGAAACTCAAACTTCCTATCATAGAGGAAGATATGGAAATCGGTTTGGACAGCGATACACATATTGAGACGGTGTGCTTACTGGTGCGTCAAACCCCTTGACCATACCGTATTTTTCATACGAGGAGAGATTTCAGCTTATCCATATCAAGTAACTCGTTGCGACGAAGCAAGCAGAATCGTTATTCTTCATTGATGTGATACCGGCGGAGGGGTACCCCCTCCCATCCAAATCACGAAAAAGGCTGCAAGGAGTGTCATGGTTATGGAATCTAAAAAAGCAATTTGGATAAAAATCATCATTTTCCTGTCTCTGCTCTTTTTATTGTCCTTCGCCTTCAGCCTGCTGCCCCCCTTTGAGGCGGAGGGGTTTAACAGCTCAATGGTGTCCGCGTATGCGATGATCCCCGCCACCTGTGCGCTGCTCACCAAGTTTCTGACCAAAGAGCCCCACAATCCGGTCGTAGACGGCAGGTGCCTCAAGTATACCGCGATTGGCTGGTATCTGATCCTCTTTCTCCTTGTCTGCGGCTTTGCCCTGTACTTTCTGATCCACCCCAGCTGGCTGAATCGGGACGGGGATACCTCTTTGGCCAGGAACACCTTATTTGCTGAACTCCTTTTCCTCGGAGGGATCGTGGACAGCATCGCGACGATCGGCGAGGAGTTTGGCTGGCGGGGATATCTGGTGCCCAAACTGACCCAAACCATTGGCGTGGTGCCCGCGACCATCCTGACCAGCCTCATCTGGGCGGTCTGGCATATTCCCCTCCTGAGTGAAGACGCTTTCCTTGTGCAGTTCGCGACTTCAGATTCCCTAGACTTCTCTTGGTTCCTTCTTTTTATGTTTGGATATGTCCCTCTCAGTTTGGCAATCGGTATGATTCTGACATTCGTCTCTCTGAAAGGACGCAGCTCCATCCCTGCCGCCTTCGGACACGCCTGTTATAACAGATGCATGGTGGGATTTATCGTTCTGCTCGATCCGGAGCGAAACGAGGCGCTGTTATCATCTTTCTCCTTTGATCAGCCCCTCTATTACTGCATAGCTCTGATGTTCGCAGTGGGGATACCGATGATGGTCCATCTGCGGAAGTTGGAGAAGCAGGGGAAGTTGACCTTCCAACCTGATTTAGATGGGCAGGACGGCGGTGGGACCTGATTTGTCACGCCTCCGCTCCCCTCGACCGCCCCGCCGGCCCTCCCGCTCCTCAGAGGCGCGGAGGCACATACCGCTCATAGAAAACGCGCCCCCTGGGACCATGCCGGTCTCCAGGGGGCGCGCGTTTTTCTGTTTTCGCCGTTCCCATCTCAGAGGAAACCGGCCGTCAATTCTTCCCGTGATTTCGGGCGGCGAACAGGGTATTCTCCATGAGCATGGCCCGGGTCATGGGGCCCACTCCCCCGGGGACCGGGGTGATGTAGGAGGCCCGCTCCGCCGCGGCGGCGTAGTCCACGTCTCCGCACAGCTTTCCGGCCTCGTTCCGGTTCATGGCCACGTCGATGACCACAGCGCCCTCCTTCACCATGTCGCCGGTGATGAGGCCCACCCGGCCGGCGGCGGCCACCAGGATGTCCGCCCGGAGGCACTCCGCCTTCAGGTCGGGGGTTCTGGTGTGGCAGATGGTGACCGTGGCGTTCTCCCGGAGCATGAGCATGGCCTGGGGTTTGCCCACAATGTTGGACCGGCCCACAATGACGCAGTGCTTGCCGGCAGGGTCGATGCCGTACTCCCGGAGCATCCGCATCACCCCGGCGGGGGTGCAGGGCTGGAAGCCGTTCTCCCCGATCATCAGCTCGCCCACATTGAAGGGGTGGAAGCAGTCCACATCCTTGTCCGGCCGGATGGCCCGCAGGATCTCCTTCTCATTCAGGTGCCTGGGCAGGGGGAGCTGCACCAGGATGCCGTCGATGTCCTCCCGGCCGTTCAGGGTCTCTACCAGCTCCAGCAGCTCCTGCTGGGTTATCTCTGCCGGGATGGCGTACTCCTCACTGTAGATGCCGCACTCCCCGCAGTCCTTTTTCTTTCCGTTTACGTACACCCGGGAAGCGGAGTCGTCCCCTACCAGCACTACGGCCAGGCCGGGCTTGCGCTCCATCTGTTCCACCTGAGCGCGAACACTCTCCTTCACCTTGGCCGCCAGGGCCTTTCCGTCTATTACTACCGCTGCCACGGATTACTCCTCCTTGTTATCGCTTTTGTCGTCGGATTTCTGCTCCGCCTGGGCCTTGAGGCGGTTCACATACAGCTTGGCCGGGTCGTGGGGCCGGAAGCGGTTGTAGAGCAGGATGGCCCCCGCCGCCACAAAGCACACCGCCGCCACCATCTGGGACACCCGGATGGGCGCCCCGAACAGCTCCAGGCCAAAGAAGTACAGGCTGTCGGTGCGCAGGCCCTCGATCCAGGCCCGGCCCAGGCCGTACCAGCACAGATAGAACAGGAAGCACTCCCCGTCGTACTTCCGCCACCGCTTCCCCATGAGATACACTAAAATCAGGCCGATAAAGTTCCAGGCCGACTCATAGAAGAAGGTGGGATGTACCCCCAGGGTCCCATCCAGGATGGCCTGAAAGCCCGTCTGGTCCACATACCCCTGGGCGAGCATGTCCTGGGCGATGGACTCGCTGCACATGCGCCAGGGCAGGTCGGTCACCCCGCCGTAGGCCTCCACGTTCATAAAGTTGCCCCACCGGCCGATGAGCTGGCCGATGAACAGTCCGTGAACCCCCAGATCGGCGAAGGCCAGGAAGCTGACCTTCCGCACATGGCAGAAGATGAGCAGCACGATGGCCGACGAGATGATGGCCCCGTAGATGGCCAGCCCCCCGTCGCTGTACCGGAAGATGGCTTCCCAGTTCAGGGAACCGTCCACATTCTTATACAGATCCAGATTAAAGATCACATAGTAGGCCCGGATGGCGATGAGGGCCGCAGGCACCGCGAAAATCATCAGATCCAGGATGTGGTCGGGCACCACGCCGAACCGGGGAGCCCACTTGGAGCACAAGTACACCGCCAGCAGCAGTCCGCAGGCGATGATGATGCCGTACCAGTACACCGGCCGGCCGAAGATCTCAAAGGCCACCCGGTTCAGGGTAAATTCCAGTCCCAGGCCGGGGAAGGACACCACATGCACCATGGTCAGCCCACCTCCTTCGGCCGGATGACGGACAGTGAGGTGCGCGCCGGGGTCACCCACCGGGCGATGAGGGCCTCCACGTCCTCCTTCCGGATATCCGCGAACAGGTCGGCAAAGCGCAGGTACTCCCGTCCGGCAAAGAAGTTCTGGGCCTGATTCACACACAGGGTCTCAAAGGAGTTGAGGCTTCGCACTCTCCACCCGTAGGCCCCCTTCTTCACCCGTTCCCACAGCTCCGGGTCCACTCCCTCTGCTTCAATTCTTCGGGCCTCCGCCTCCACGGCGGCCCGGACGGCCTCCGGGTCCCGGGACTCGCCCCCCGCCGCCAGAAAGGCGCAGCCGGGGACGCTGTCATATCCGTAGCTGAAATTCCGGTTGATGAGCCCCTCCTGATAGAGGCGGGCATACAGGGGGGTGGAGTTGCCCAGCAGCACCTCACAGGCCAGCTCGCCCAACAGCTGCTGGCGCAGGCCCGCCTCCCCCCGCTCCGGGGCATCCCCCTTGCAGCCCAGCTGGAAGATGGGGCCGGACACCGCCAGACGCTCCTCCACCAGGCTCTGGAAGGCTCCCTCCGGCTCCTGGGGGCCGTAGTCCTTCTGGGCGATGGGCCCCGCCGTTTTGGGCAGAATCTCCCGGGCGATCCGGCACACCCGCTCTGGGTCCTGATTGCCCGCCACGCACAGCACCATGTTGGCCGGGTCGTAGAAGGCCTTGTGGCAGTCGTACAGGGTCTGGGGGGTGATGCGGGCAATGGACTCCACCGACCCGGCCACGCTCAGGCGGATGGGGTGGTGCTCGTACAGTCCCTTCATCAGATTGGTGAACACCTTCCAGTCCGGGTCGTCCTCGATCATGCCGATCTCCTGGCCGATGATCCCCTGCTCCTTGTCCACGCTCTCCTGGGTGAAGTAGGGGACGGAGACGAAGGAGAGGAGGGTCTTCAGGTTCTCTTCAAACTGCTCGGTGCACTCAAAGTAGTACCCGGTGATGGCGTTGCTGGTGAAGGCGTTGGGGGAGGCTCCGTTGGCCGTCAGCTTTTGGAGGGCGTTGCCATCCTTGGTGTCGAACATCTTGTGCTCCAGGTAGTGGGCCACCCCGGCGGGGGTGTCGTGCCAGGTCCCGTCCAGGCAGAATCGCAGGTCCATGCCGCCGTAGTTGGTGGCGAAAAAGGCGTAGCTCTTTTGAAACTCGGGCTTGGGGAAGACGAACACGTGGAGGCCGTTCTCCAGCACCTCCCGATACATCCGCTCCCCTACCCGGGGAAAATCCAGGTAATTCATGGATTCTCAGCCCTCCTTTCCGTTGAGGAAATAGACGGTGTCCAGCTCCAGCTTTTGGGCGGCGGCGGCCACCTGCTCCCGGGTGACGGCTTTCAAGCTCTCCACCAGCTCCTCAATGCCGGTGTCCAGGCCGGCCGCCGTCTGGCCCAGCCAGAACTCCTCCAGGCGGCTCTGGTCGTCCAGGGTGGACCGGTGCCCTCCGATGAGGGTGCGCCGGGCGCCCTCCAGCTCCCAGTCCTCCATCTCCCCCCGGCGAATGGCCTCCAGCTGGGCCAGGATCTCGTCCCTGGCCTGCTGGTACTGGCCAAACTCAATGCCGGAGGACACCAGCAGCAGCCCCTTCATCTTCTCCAGGTTGGAGCTGGCATAGTAGCACAGTGAGCGCTTCTCCCGCACGTTCAGGAACAGCTTGGACAGAGGGGTGGCCCCGAACACGGCGTTGCACATCACCAGGGCGGGGTAGTCCTCCTCCCAGCAGGTGATCCCGCCGGTGCGGAAGCCCA
>ERZ779866.3829-NODE-3829-length-11764-cov-3.897600_pt1 | contig 11764 bp, 11 predicted proteins | sample MGYA00511248_ERZ779866 | MGnify/ENA primary metagenome ERZ779866 (study PRJEB29588, sample SAMEA2155758) | human gut metagenome | biome: human gut; feature: human-associated habitat; material: faeces | place: Denmark | collected 2008/2010 ... | reverse complement strand
CGGAGCCGATGGATTTACCTCCTTCCGCTTAAAAGGATCACAGATGGAATTTAAAATTTTAGCTAAAGACGGCAAGGCCCGTCGCGGTGAACTTCATTTTAAGCGCGGAATCGTGCGTACCCCAGCTTTCATGCCCGTAGGAACTTTGGGAACCGTTAAAGGCATCCGTCCCGAGCAGGTTGAAGAATTAGGCGCAGATATTCTTTTGGGAAATACTTTTCATTTGTGGCTGCGCCCCGGAACCGATGTTATAAAGCTTCATGGCGACCTTCATGACTTTATGCACTGGAATAAGCCGATTTTGACTGATTCGGGCGGTTTTCAGGTCTTTTCTTTGTCAGGCATCAGAAAAGTAACGGAAGAGGGCGTTAAGTTTCAGCATCCTATCAACGGTTCGAGATTGTTTTTGTCGCCTGAGATTTCCATGCAGGTACAGCATGCCTTAGGATCGGATATCGTCATGCAGTTTGATGAGTGCATCGGACTTCCTGCCGACTATCGCCGCATGGAAAATGCTATGGAACTTTCGCTGCGCTGGGCAAGACGCTGCAAAGACGAGTTTTTAAGACTTGAAAATCCCAACAGCCTTTTCGGCATTATTCAAGGCGGAACCGATGAGGGGCTGCGCGAGCGTTCTTTAGAAGGGCTTACTAACATAGGCTTTGACGGGTACGCCATCGGCGGCTTAGCCGTGGGTGAGCCTAAGGATGTCATGTATAAGGCTTTAGGCCATATCGCTCCTATCATGCCGGAGGATAAACCGCGTTACCTGATGGGAGTCGGACGTCCTGAGGATATTCTGCAAGGCGTTTTAAACGGCGTTGATATGTTTGACTGCGTGATGCCGACGCGCAATGCCAGAAACGGGCATTTGTTCACATCCCAAGGTGTGGTAAAGATCCGCAACGCAAAATACGCAACTGATACTAGTCCGCTTGATCCGAATTGCGGCTGTTATACCTGCAGACATTTCTCCCGTGCCTATCTGCATCATTTGGATAAATGCGGAGAAATGCTCGGCGCTCATTTAAATACCATTCATAATCTTTGGTATTACGAGCATCTGATGCAGGGAATTCGCGACGCAATTGAAAGCGGAACGCTTGAAGCTTTTGCCGATAATTTTTACAAAACAGCTTGTAAAACCGTTTAATTCTTTGTCTTGCCGCCTTTTGTGCTGGTAATATAAGGAATCTGCGAGATGTGTTATACTTGTCGCAATTCACTCTTATACGGTCTGTGATTTAAAGGCGTCTTTTTTAAGGCGAAAATTGCAAAAACCGTAACTTTTTGCACGATAGATAGTAATATTATTCTTTGTGCATAAAGTTTCTTTCTTAACGAAAGAAAAGATGGTAATCAGCTGATAAATCGGGATTTAGAAATTCCGTAATTTTTAACTTTATTTAAGGTACTTGTACTATGTCTTTTTCTTTAATTCCTGCAGCTTATGCCGCTGAAGCCGCTCCCGCAGGCGGTGATATGAGCATGATGATCGTTCTTGTGATGTGTATGCTCGCGGTGTATTTTTTCGTAATGCGCCCGAACTCCAAGAAGCGTAAAGAAATGCAGAAATTGCTTGACGGTCTTTCCGTAGGTGATGAAGTTTTAACTAACGGCGGTATTGCCGGCCGTATCAGCAAATTGCCGGAAAACAAAGAGTATGTTCTTATTTCCGTAGCTGACGGTATCATTATTCAGATGAAGCGTAACTATATCGTTGCCGTTTTGCCTAAGGGCACTTTAGTTGCCACCGGTGCTGAAAGCAAATAATAAAAATATGCCGCGGCAGTAAGTCGCGGCTTCTTCTTTTGGGTAATCATCGTGCTTAATAAATTCCCTTTGTGGAAGAATCTTTTAATCGCAGTCATTATTTTGCTGGGATTCTTCTACGCACTTCCTAATTTATACGGTGAAGATCCTGCGTTGCAGATTTCCGGCACGCATGGAATCGAAGTAGATTCTACGGTTTCCTCTCAGGTTCAGACCTTGCTTGACGGCAAGAATATTAAGGGTGATTACGAACTTGAGAACGGTCAGTTGTTAATCCGTTTTGCCAACACCAACGATCAGATTTTAGCCAAAGACATCGTTTCAAAAGCGTTGGGTGATCGTTTTATTACCGCATTAAACTTAGCTCCTGCAACTCCTGCATGGATGCGCTCTTTAGGCATGCATCCTTTAAAGCTCGGTCTTGATTTGCGCGGCGGTGTTCACTTCCTTATGGAAGTTGATATGGACGAAGCCATGAGAAAGATGAAGACTCAGCTGGTGTCAGATTTCAGATCAGAATTGCGCAATGCCGATTTGCGCCTTGCCGGTGCCCGTACCGAAGGCGATGACGTTGTTGTGACTTTCCGTGATGCCGCTACCCGCGACGCCGCAGAGAAGCTGCTTTCCGATCATCATCGTGATTTCGTTTTCCAAAGTTATGATCGTGACGGCAGATATTTCATCTCCGCAAAGATGACGCAGCAGAAGCTTTCTGAAATCAGAACCAATGCGGTTGATCAGAACATTAATATTATTCGTAACCGTGTTAATGAATTGGGCGTTGCCGAACCTTTGGTTCAAAGACAAGGTGCCGATCGTATCGTGGTTGAACTTCCGGGTATTCAGGATACTGCTCGCGCTAAAGAAATTTTGGGCGCAACCGCCACTTTGGAGTTCCGTTTGGTTGACAGTTCCGCCGATCTTAATGCCGCGATGCAGGGCCGCGTTCCTGCAGGAACCGAACTTCATTACGATAAGAATAACTATCCCGTTGTCCTTGAAAAACGCGTTATCTTAACCGGCGATCATATCGTTGACGCTTCATCTTCAAGCGATGAAAACGGTCGTCCTCAGGTTAATATCAGCCTTGATTCCCGCGGCGGCAGCATTATGTCCGCCTTTACTAAGGACAATGTCGGTAAATCAATGGCAACTAACTTTATTGAATATAAAGTTATTCCTAATGAAGATGAAAATGCTCCTAAAGTAGGAGAGGAAGGATATAAGCCGCGTTTTGAAAAGGTTGAGCAGATCATCAATGTCGCAACCATTCAGACCCGTCTTGGCAGTAATTTCCGTATTACCGGCATTGACTCGGTAAAAGAAGCCCATAACCTTGCGCTGCTGCTGCGTGCCGGTGCTTTGATTGCCCCGATTCAGATCGTTGAAGAACGTACTATCGGCCCGAGCCTCGGTCAGCAGAACATTGACAGCGGTATGCAGGCTATGTTCTACGGCGTATTGTTCCTTGCCGTATTTATGCTTATTTACTATAAAGCTTTCGGCTTTATCGCCAATTTAGCGTTGATTTTTAACTTGGTATTGATTGTCGGCGTTATGTCTCTTATTCCGGGAGCGACAATGACGTTGCCGGGTATCGCGGGTATCGTCTTGACCCTCGGTATGGCAGTTGACGCGAACGTGCTTATTTATGAGCGAATTCGAGAGGAATTGCGGGCGGGAAGAACGGTTCAGCAGTCTATTAATTTAGGCTATGAGCGTGCTTTTGCCACCATCGCGGACTCTAATATCACGACATTCATTACCGCCTTGATCCTCTTTATGGTCGGTACCGGCTCAGTCAAGGGCTTCGCTCTCGTCCTTATGGTCGGCTTGGCATCTTCAATGTTCACCGCTGTCACGGCTTGCCGTGCCATCGTTAATATCATTTGGGGCGGACGTCCTAATTTGAAGAAGCTGAGTATTTAAGGAGGGAATGACTATGATGCAGTTTATTAAAGAAGGTGTCGTCATCCCCTTCATGAAAATCAAGGAGATTGTCGAGATCGGTGTCACTATTTTGGTTGTTGCCTGCATTGCCGTTATGGCAGTAAAAGGCCTTAACTGGGGCCTTGATTTTACCGGCGGTATCGTGGTCGAGACCAAGTATTCCGAGCCTATGGACTTGGAAAAAGTGCGTGAAGCTTATGCCAAGCAGGGGGTAGAGGGTATAACGCAGCATTTCGGATCTACAAGCGACGTTATGATCCGTGTGGCTCCTAAAGACGGTCTTAATCAGCAGATTGTCGCCGACAAAGTAATGACGGCAGCAAAGCAGCTTGATCCTAAAGCTACTTTAAGCCGTTCCGAGTATGTCGGTCCTGCAGTAGGTGAAGAGCTCGTTCAAAGCGGTATTTTAGCCATTGTCGTATCTTTGATTGCAATTTTGGCTTATATTGCTTTCCGCTTTGAGTGGAGAATGGCAACCGGTGCGGTTATCTCTCTTGCCTATGACGTTATCGTGGTTCTTGGCGTGTTCTCTTTTTGGCAGATTGAATACGATTTGACGGTTCTTGCCGCGGTGCTTACCGTTGTCGGTTATTCACTTAACGATAAGATCGTCGTGTTTGATCGTATTCGTGAAAATGCCAGCCGCATTTCACGTGATGTGAGCATGGAACGTCTTTTCGATATTTCCTTGACGCAGACTTTGTCCCGTACGATTATTACCTCAGGCACCACCCTGATTACGGTTATTTGCCTGCTGGTCTTCGGCGGTTCGCTTATCTTCGGTTTTGCGTTGGCCGTGACTATAGGTATCGTATTCGGTACTTTCTCGTCAATATATGTAGCAAGTACCTGGCCGCTCCTGCTCAAGATTCAAAGACGCCATGTCCTGCCGATGAAGATTGAGAAGAAGGAAACAGACGGCATTGAAACCATGGATTAGTAAAAAAATAAATGGTTAAATCGTTGAAAATATTAAAGGCAGGAACCGAACGCGTAGTTCTTGCCTTTTTCTTATGCGCTGGTTTATGTTCCTGTTCTGTGCTTTCTTCAAAAGAAACGCAAAAAGAGGAATCTCCTTTTTTAGGAGTATTCAGCGTTCCTAAAGAAGATATCGTGATCGTTGAGCCTTCAAAAGAAAATCGCGATCGCGACCAGCTTATCGTGATTCAATTGTCGCAGATGCTTGAGTCTTCTCAGGTAAAGTCACCTTCGGCCCGCGCTGAAGTCTTTTATGATTTAGGAATTATTTACGATCGTTTGGGACTTGAAGCTTCAGCTCGCAGCATGTTTTTAAATTCTCTCTCCGAGCGCCCTGATTTTGCCCCTGCTTACAACATAATAGGCGTATATCTTGCGCAAAACGAGAATTTTCAGGATGCTTATGAGGCGTTTGATTCGGCTTTGGAGCTTGATCCTGACAATTTGTATCCGTTAATGAATAGAGCTATAGCTTTATATTATGCCGGACGCTATTCACTTGCCGTTCCTGACATGGAACGCTTTTGCGATGATGATTTAAACGATCCTTATCGTATGTTGTGGCTTTATCTTATAGAAAGTAAGACTCTTTCCCACGGGGAAGCTCTTGCTCATTTAAAAGACCGTTATCAAAAAGCTACAGTTGAAGCTAAAAACGATAATTGGGCCTTTAATGTCGTTGATTATTATTTAGGAAAGAAAAGCAAAAAAACTCTCATTGAGGAAATGAGCAGCAACGAAGTGCCTCTTGCGGAAAAGCAAAGCCGCTTGTGTGAAGGATATTTTTATATCGGAAAGGAATTTGAACGATTGGGGCAGGATAAGCTTGCTTACGATTATTTTAAGCTTAGCATCGCTACTCAAATGTACGGTTATCTTGAATACCGCTACGCTTTTTCCGAAATTAAAAACCTGCGCAAGCAATATGACTTTTTAGAGTATTCGGAACCTTCCCAAGATAATGAAATAGACTCCGAATAATTTAAAAAGTGTCGGTGCTGATCTACAAATTAAAGTAAGTCTTACAGTATATTAATCAAAAGCACATGACTGCGATACCGCAAGTTTGCAGTCATTTTTTTTAAATTAAAAAGCAGAAAAATTAACTGCTAAGGAAAAAATGATGCAAGCTGATTTGCTGTTTAAAAATGCTGAAATTTTCGATCCGGATACTTTAGAAATAAAACGCGGAGAATTGGCTGTAACCGGTACGGTCATCAGCGGTAAAGGAGAAAAGCTTGACTGTCAGGCTAAAAAGGAAATTGATTTAAAAGGAAATATCTTAAGTCCCGGCTTTATTGAACATCATTGTCACGTCTTTCCCGTAAGCTCGGTTTTAGGTATAAGCCCCGATCTCTTTTTCTCTTTAGGCTGTACTGCCGTAGTTGATGCCGGCAGCGCCGGTTTTGCTAATTTCAAAGCCTTTGCCAATGCCGCAGCCTATAGCATGATGGATGTTTATGCTTATTTGAATGCAGCCTCTTACGGTCAGGTTATTTTGGATTGCCCGGAAGATTTTAGAAGCGCGAAAATTCATGCTGATGCGATTAAGGAAGTTGTAAAGCAGTACCCCAATAGAATTCGCGGCATCAAGATGCGTTTTGATAAATCTTGTGCTCTTGATGAAGATAATAAATCACTGCAATTTTGTGCAAACCTTGCTCATTCCCTTAATTTGCCTTTATGCGTACATGTCACCAATCACGGCAGTACTTTTGTCAAAATTTTAGATCCGCTTGAAAAAGGTGATGTTGTCTGCCATGTGTACCAGAATCTGGGAGAGACAATTCTTGACGATAGCGGTAAAGTTCGCAAAGAACTTATTGATGCCCGAAATCGCGGCGTGATTTTTGATGCTGCAGATGAATATGTCAATTTCTCTTTTGATGTTTTAAAGCCTGCTGTTGAACAAGGTTTTTACCCTGACATTATTGCGTCCGATTTAACTACTCTTTCGGCTTTTAATAACCATGTTTACGGCTTGCCTTTGCAGATATCAAAATACCTTGCTTTAGGAATGAGTTTGCCTAAAGTCTTAAATTGCGTAACTAAAGCTCCTGCTGAGGCTATAGGTCTATATGGGCAAATCGGATCGCTTAAGGTAGGTGCAAAAGCCGATCTCACAATCTGCAAGCTAGAAGATCATGACTTTACTTTTAAGTCATACGATCATGCTTTTGTTAAAGGTGAAAAGCTTATTAAAGTATTGGCTACTTTAAAGCACGGTGCATTGCGTTTTGCCTCGTTTGATTATTATTAGAAGAAATTACTTATAGTTACGTTTTGATTAAGTGATAATTTAGCATTACTTAATATGCGATTTAGCTATTAAGTAATGCTATTTTCATATTAGAAGTGCAATGTTAAGGTTGAGGGCATAGTTTAAGTCCCACAACACCGATAACGCATAGACATATGAAGAATACTTGATACAAATTAATTTTTTCGTTAAACAGGAAAATTCCGGCAATAATGATCCCGACCGTACCGAGGGCGGTCCAAACAGCATATGTAAGACCGGCGGGAAGATAGCGCATTATATGGGCAAGTAAGGCCATATTAATTAGACTAAAAATGATTGGAATTGCTATAAAAAAGCGATTGAATGAAAAATACGATAGAGCTTTTAAACTGCAGCCCCAAGAGATTTCTGTTAATACGGCGATGATAAGCAAGCCCCAGGCAAGTAGCATAATACAATCCTTTAGGGCTCATATTAGTGAAGATTCAAAAGTTATGGAAACCCTTAGATAACCTTCAAATCTTTTTTTGCTGATTATACTTGTTTTAACCGCTAAGTCAATCTATTTAAAGAATAATGTAAACTATTAAAAAGACTAAGGAGTATTTCATGACTGATTTGACCAAACTGCCTTTAAGCATTACTTCATTTAGTGAGTTTGCTGCAAATTCGATGATTTATGTAGATAAAACGGATTTAGTGGCAAGCCTAGCCCGTTTTAGAAATCCGTTTTTTTATCCCGTCCGCGCAGATTCGGTAAATCAACATTAGTAAGCACTTTTCATGAGTTATTCTTAAACGGTCTAGATATGCTTTGAAGATGACAGAAGACTTTATATCTGTGAGTTTAGGGTTATAGGCAGGGATGACAACGTTCAAGAGAAACTTGCAAAAGCCAAAGAACAAATCAGGGAAAAGAAATACGGTTTAAGAATCACCGATAAGGAAGTGATTACGCTTGCAATTGTCATCGTTAATGAAAACAAGGATGACACGCACACTCCTATGCGTGAAGTTGCAGCAATTGAGGAAGTCATTTAATTTCCTATCTCCCTAAAAAGGGAGATAGGTTTGTTAATTTTTAGTCTTGTGTAAACTCGGTAAGAGCTTTATCTAAAAGCTTTATTCCTTCTTCTATCGTTTTATTTTTGATATTAAGTGCAGGAGCAAAACGCAAAACTCCATGACCTGCTGTAAGAATAAAAAGACCGTATTTTGCGCAAATCTGTTGGATTTCTCCTGCTCTGTCTTTAAGATTTTCATTAAGTTCAGCTCCAAGCAGTAAGCCTTTGCCGCGAATTTCTTTAAAAATGCCGTATTTATGTTTAAGTTTTTCGAGCGATTGTTTAAGTGTTATACCTTTTTCTTTAACGTTATTTAAAAAAGACTCTTTTGAAATAGTGTCAACGACATAGGAACCGACAGCACAAGCTAAAGGATTACCGCCAAAAGTTGAACCGTGGGTTCCTGGACTAAAGTGCTCAGCAATTTTATCGCTTGTCAAAACGGCTCCTATAGGAATGCCTGAAGCCAGCCCCTTTGCAGATGTCAGAATGTCCGGAACTACATTAGTATTCTGATATGCGTAAAATGAACCGCATCTTCCGACGCCGGTTTGGACTTCGTCAAAAATCAACAAAGCGTTATGACTTGTACATAATTCTCTAACGGTTTTTAGAAACTCCGGATTAGCTTCAATGATTCCACCTTCACCCTGAATCGGTTCTAAAATTACAGCGCAAGTTTTATCGCTTATATGTTTTTTAAAAGTTTCTATATCATTAAAAGGTAAATGGGTTATAGCTCCTGGTTTTGGACCGAAACCGTCTGAATATTTGTCTTGACCGCCGACACTTACGGAAAACAGTGTTCTGCCGTGAAAGCTGTGTCCGAAGGAAATGATTTCATCTTTAGTTTCTCCGTAAAGATTGAATGCTACGCGTCTTGCAAGCTTTAATGCCGCTTCATTAGCTTCAGCTCCTGAATTTACGAAAAATACTTTGGAAAAATCAGTATGCTCGGTAAGTTTTACAGCAAGAGTCAAAGTTGAGATATTGGTGAAGATATTACTTGCATGAATTAGTTTTTTGCTTTGTTTTTTAATGACGCTTTGTACGCCTTTATTACAATGACCTAAACTGTTAACGGCAATTCCCCCGGTAAAATCGACGTATTTATTGCCGCAACTGTCAAAAAGATAAGAGCCTTTTCCTTTGACGATTAAACAGTTAAAAGGCTTATAGCAAGGAATCATTACTTTATCGAAAGTGTTTCTGGTAATTTTAGGCATGATCTTTATGCCTCCTTTACAAAATTAATTTCATATGCGACTTCATCACATCTGTCTTTTTTAGGACAGTTATCGCAATCTTTAAGAATTTTTTCAGGTAAGGCAGTAATTACTGTTTTACTAAAACCCACTTTTGAGAAAAATTGCGGATTACGGGTTAAAACGAAAACCTTTTTAATGTCCATTTTGCGGGCACGTTTTAGCAAAAATTCAACAATTGCTCTGCCTTGTCCTTGCCTTTGTATTTGTGGAGAAACCCCAAGCGATCTGATTTCAGCAAGACCCGAGTCGTAAACGTAAAGGCAGGCGCATCCGCATACCACGTTATCTTTTACGCAAACGGCAAAAGATAAGATATTGCGTATAAGATCAGCTCTTTTTCGCGGAAGGTTCTCGCCTTGTTTGGCCCAATAAGAAACCATGCTTTCAAGACTGTCTATATCACTTAAGCGGGCTTGACGGACTAAGAAATGTTCCGGATTGTTTTTATTTAAGACAGTTGAGATTTGAGCTATAGCTTCTTCAATTTTATTTAATTCTGTATTGCTTAATTTAGATCTTTGATTTAAATACAAAGCCTCATTATAAAGATCTTCTATGGTTGCGTTTTTAAAAGCTTCTAAATTAAAGCTATGGATATTATCGGTGCCTTGGTTATTCATATAGATCTCCTGCGAATAGATTAATTTTTAAATACTTTTGTGGTTTAGCGGACTGAAAAAGAAGTACCGATTCGTCGCAGGGTAAAGAGATTTGAAATTAGATCGGGGTCGTTTAAGGAAGCAATAAAAACAGGGCGATGAGTAAGTTTTGCAGCATCAAGGGCGGTTTTGACTTTTACGATCATTCCGTCGGTAATAACCTTTTTACTGATAAGCTCTAAGGCTGTATCTTCAGCAAGGCTTTCAATGATATTGCCGTCTGCGTCTTTTACTCCTTTAACGTCTGATATAAAAAATAAAGGAGCATTAAAAACACGGGCTATTGCTAAAGCAACATCGTCAGCGTTGATGTTGTATACATTACCGTTTTCATCAATGCCTATTGAAGCGATAAAGGGAGTGATTTTATTTTCTAAAAGTAGAGAAATGAACTTACCGTTTGCCGGCAGTGCAGTCGCAACGTTACCGAACTTTTTATCAAAGGCCGATAAAGTAACACTGTCGCCGTCGGTTGCGATTAATCCTAAAGCGTTTAGTCCGCACGCTTTGGCATCTGCTTGCAGATAACGGTTGCAAAGACCTGCAAGAGCGGCGGTTATATATGGCATTTGTTCGGGAGGGCTTACCCGAATACCGTCAATTTTTTCGGTTTTTAAATTAAGTTGTTTAAGCAGTGCGTCTACTTCAACGCCGCCGCCATGGACAAAAATAACTTTTTTGTCTTTAACGGCCGAAAATAAAGCTTTTAAAGCAGCTTTATTTTCAAGAGCTTTTCCGCTTAACTTAATCACCGGTATGTCGTTTTGGGGCATACGTTATTCTCCTAGAGTAGAGCGGTGGTTTCGTTAAAATCAAAGTGCAGATTTAATGTCTGCACAGCTTGTGCTGCAGCACCTTTTTGCAGATTATCAATTGCAGAGCAAATGACGATGTATCCGTCTTCATTTACGCTAAAACCGATATCGCAGTAAGGCTGATTTATTACATCCTGCAGTTTTGGTAATTCATTTTTAATTCTTATAAGCGGCTTGTTTTCATAATATTTTAAAAATACAGCAAGAACGCTTGCGGCATCAACTCCCGGTACAAGTTTTGCCGTGATAGTGGTTAAGATACCGCGTTTAAATGATCCTAAATGCGGATTGAAAATAACTTTAGTTTTTACGTATTCTTCAATTTCAGGTAAGTGACGATGCTTGAAAATATTGTATGCATTTAGGCTGACTTCGCAAAAACTATTGCTTAGTTTTGCTTTGCGTCCGGCACCGGAAACACCGCTTACTGAATTGATTACCGGTACGAAATTAACGTCAAGAAGCTTCTCATGGGAAAGCGGAATAAGCGGCAGTTCAGCTGATGTCGTATAGCATCCCGGAATTGAAAGCATTCTGGTATTTTTTATTTCATCATGATTTGCAATTTCGCAAATGGAATAAACGGCTTTATTTAAGAGCTCAAGATGTTCATGCTTAAAGCCGTAATATTTTTCATAAGCACTAAGATTTTTAAGTCTGTAAGCTCCGGATAAGTCAAAAACCGCACAGCCTGCTTCATATAAAATGGGAGCAATATCGTGACTTACTTTATGATCGGTTGCCAAAAATACTGCATCAATTGCACGGAAAGTGTCTTTTAATTTATCACCAGAAGGGAGAGGTTCAAGGATAAGATCTGTTTTATTAAAAAGAGAGCCGTACAACGAATTTATTTTTTTGTTTTTATCTTCACTTTTTTCAGATACGAAAAGGTTGGTAAGCAAAACCTTAGGATGCTTTAAAAGAATAGAAACAAGTTCAGCTCCGGCATAACCGCTTGCGCCAACAATCGCAACTTTTATCATGATTTACTTCCTAAAACTAAGTTTTTTAA
>ERZ779866.3825-NODE-3825-length-11767-cov-8.563012_pt1 | contig 11767 bp, 15 predicted proteins | sample MGYA00511248_ERZ779866 | MGnify/ENA primary metagenome ERZ779866 (study PRJEB29588, sample SAMEA2155758) | human gut metagenome | biome: human gut; feature: human-associated habitat; material: faeces | place: Denmark | collected 2008/2010 ... | reverse complement strand
GGCGTCCAGCGATGCCCTCCAGTGGGCGGGGTGGATCTGGCGCGGCACCGCTGTCTGGGACAAGGGCAACAGCCGGCCCCAGAAGGGCCGGTTCCGGCAGCAGGCGGAGTACATTGTCTGGGGCTCCAATGGGGATATGCCCATCAGCCGCCCGGTGCCCTGCCTGCCCGGGGTATTCAAGTTCGGCAATCCCCAGAACCGCATCCACCTGACGGAGAAGCCCCTCCAGCTCATGCGGGAGGTGGTGAAGATCACCCAGCCGGGGGGCCATATCCTGGACCCCTTCGCGGGTAGCGGGTCCACGGTGCTGGCCGCTCTGCTGGAAGGGTATTCCGCCACCGGCATTGAGGTGTCCGAGGAATATGCCCGGTTGGCTAAAGAACGGATCGTAACTACACTTAACCAGGCGAGTTAATATCTTGAAATAATAGATGATAGAAGTATAATAGGGACATATCACAGATATCCGGAGGTGTTGATATGTCTGATATCGTGCAGCGCCCAGAACCAGAAATAGATGAAAATGATTTGTGCCAGGTCATGGAGACCGTATTTGGTCGGGCGACAGATGCGATATGTGAATTCTTGGAGAATGATACTGTACGGGACATTGCAGACTGTATCAAGCAGCTGGGGGATGATGTCGCGAATGCAGTAGGCGCGATACGGACAATGCGCAAAATCGCGAGTATCCCATCGAAGTTGTTCTTAAACAAATTTGTCCGCTACTGCGAGGGCCTGACAGATATTCCGCTGGAAGAACGGCAAAGGTATCTGACGCAGCTGGGGAGAGAAAAATTCAATCAGGAAGGTGCATTTACCCTAAATGTAATCCAGAAGATAGAGGAAAAGGAGAAGATACCATTCCTCCTAAAGCTGCTGGAAGCACAGATGTATAACATCATTGATTTGACCGAATACAGGCGGCTCATGATCCTGGTGGATCGCACGTTATATAGCGACCTGCTTTATTTGAAGGACCACATTACTGCCGATCCGGTGGCCCTGCACAACGAGGCAGACTACGGTTTGGCTGCAAGCGGACTTCTGGTGACGGCTGGAAATGGATGGGGTAACTTCGCCCATGGCGCGGACAGCGATATGTTGTTTAACTATACACGCTCTGCGAAAAAACTTGCCCAGATTTTATTTGAAACACAGTGCAGCTATCAGCCGACGAATGTGGGTATCATTACAGTGGCAGAGGATGACGAAGTGGATGATATGCTGAACAGTGTGTTAGGGACGCCAACAGGTATCTTGGAGGATGATCAAAAATAAGGTGAGGCGTGGGTGCAACATATGCCCCACGCCTCTTACTTTTTGACTTCAGGGTGTGTGTCATTTGCTCCCAAAGGCAAACACGCCCAAGGCGCTTTTCACCTTACGCAAACTACCCCATACTTGGTCCGTTTCTTATTGCAAGCATAGCGCGGATGTACATCCGCGCACTTGCGGGGGAATACCCCTGACCCCAATGCCGCTGAAGGCGGGAGCTTGAATGGTCGAGGTGGCGAAGGGATCATGGTCATGGTTGACACACCCTATTTAATAGGGTATAATATAGCAGGAGTGTGAGGAGATTGACGAGGATATTTGTGGAGCTGCCGTCCTTTCGAAACGATTGGAAGGCACTGGGGCTGACGGACGCGGACCTGCGAAGGCTTCAGGAAGAACTGCTGGCCAACCCCCATGTGGGGGTGGTGATGCAGGGTACCGGCGGTGTTCGGAAAATGCGGTTCGCCTTTGAGAACCGAGGAAAAAGCGGCAGTGTCCGGGTGATTTACGTGGACTTTGCGGTCTAGGAAAAACTGTATTTGCTGACGGCATATCCGAAGAGCGAAAAGGATAATCTATCAAAAACGGAGCGCAACGAGTTGAAAAAGCTGGTAGAGCGCCTGGAACAGGAATTGGAACGGTAGGAGGGGTCGGTTATGAGCGTATTTGACAAGATCAAAACCGGACTGGAAGAGGCCATCGCCTATGAGCAGGGAACGCTGGAAGCCAGGACGACAAGGCTGACCGTACAGCCGGTGGCCCACTATGAGCCGGAGGAGATCAAGACGATCCGGCAGAGCACGGGCCTGACACAAAAGGTCTTTGCGGCGTATATGGGCGTAAGTGTGAAAACAGTGGAGGCGTGGGAGGCCGGGCGAAACCATCCGGAGGGGGCGGCCTGCCGCCTGCTGGCCCTGACAAAGGCAGATCCCCAATTCCCCACCAGAGCGGGGATCGTAAGCCGCTGACAATCAAAAAACCGATAGACAAGGGAGGCCGCTGCGACGCAGCGGCCTTATTCTGTGCCTGGGAGGGGTGATATGATACCTGAGCAAAAGAACAAGCACCATCTGCACATCGAATTGACTGCGGAACAATACCAGCTGCTCTGCCGTCAGGCGGAAGAATGCGGCCTGACGAAGCGGGCCTTCCTGGCACGGCTTATAGAAGGCAGGCCGGTGAAGGCCCGCCCGGTCCAGGAAATTCGCGCTCTGCGCACAGAGATTCATCACATCGGCAACAACATCAACCAAATCGCCCGGAGCATCAACGCCGGGATCGCCACGGTGAAGGACGCCAGGTACGGCCTGCACCTGCTGGACCGGGTCTATGACCTGATGTACCAGATTGCAAAAAAGTAGATGGCCGTTACCAAGATTTTGGCCCGAAAGGGCCGCCTGGATATGGGCATCCGATATATCCTCAACGGGGAGAAAACGGAGGATCATATTCTCACCGCCTACCAGAACTGCGACCCCGGCCATGCCTGCCGGCAGATGCTGGACACCAAGCGGGACTGCGGCAGGGAGGGCGGCGTGCAGTACTACCATCTCATCCAGTCCTTCCAGCCCGGGGAAGTCACCCCGGAGCTGGCCCTGAAGATCGCCAAGGCCTTCGCCGCCCAACATCTGACCGGCTACGAGGCGGTGATGGCCGTCCATGTGGATAAAAACCACATCCACGCCCACACGATTTTCAATTCGGTGAATGCCGAGACCGGGAAGAAATACCACAGCAACGCCCGCACCTACTACCAGCAGGTGCGGGCCATCTCAGACCAGCTGTGCCGGGAGCACGGGCTGTCCGTGATTTTGGAGGGTCAGCCAACCAAAGCGGTCAGCTACATCGAATGGCTCCGGCAGTCCAGGGGCCAGCCCACCTTCCGGTCCATGCTGGAGGCGGACCTGCGGGAGGCTATCGAGGACGCCAACGACATCGGTCACTTCTTCTTGCTCATGGAGCACAGAGGGTATGAGATACGCCATGGCAACCGTCTGGGCTTCCGCCTGCGGGGCCAGGGGCGGTTCATGGTGCCGGGCAGAAAGAATCCTCTGTTCACAGAGGACGGCATCCGGGCCGCTATCGAGGGCAACCTGGACGCCATCGCCGCGGGCCTCAAACCCGTCCTCCCCTACCGCGCCCCCTACCGCCCCTACCGGAAGCACCCCAAGTACAGGGGCTTCCTGGCCCTCTATATCCATTATCTCTACCTGCTGGGCAATGTCCGGCAGCGGCAGTACCCGCCCCGGATGACGCCCCATCTCAGGCAGGAAGTCATGAAGTTTGAGGGGTACCGGGAGCAGTTCGCCTTCCTCCGGGAGCAGAACATTACCACCCCGGAACAGCTGACCGCCTTCCAGGCCCGCACAGAGGAAACGCTGGCCACCCTGACCAAGCGGCGTACCATCCTCAATGTGCGGAAATCGAGACGGCGGGAGCTGTATGGGGCCCTGGCGGACGAGGCGGCGCTGGAACCGGTGCAGGCTTGTTTTGAGATGGGCCTGCCCGGCATGGAGGAGGAGTTGGCCCGATACCAGGCCGCCAGGGAAATGCTGGACCAATGCCCCATCCCAAGAGAACAACTCACCGAGGAAAAGGTGGCACTATACCAACAGCTGGCGGAAGTGAACCAGGAGATTCGAGCGGTTCGGAAACAGCTGACCTTATGCAAGGAGATCCGTGAGAACGCCCCGCAGATGGAGCGGGAGATTCAGACAGTGGAGAATAAGACGAAGGGAGTGAATCGAGATGAACGTGGGAGGCGGTGAAGCGGCGGACCAGATGGTGCGCATGATGATCTCGGGAGGGGAGGTGGCCGTCCGGCTGTCCGGGTCGGCCATCAAGAACGTGGCGGCCATCTCCCTGGCCCTGGCCAAGAGCCACAGGACCCTGTCCGGCAGGGTGGGAATGGGCAGGATGCTCAAAGAGACCCGGGACCTGCGGGTGTTCCCCATGTCGGCGGAGCAGTACCGGCAGTTCCGGAAGCTGGCGGGCAGGCAGAAGCTGCTCTACGCGGCCATCCGGGACAAGGATGGCCGCACCAAGCTGGTGGACGTGGTTCTGCCGGTGACCGAACTGGACCGGGCCAACGTGGTCTTCCGGCGGATGGTGTACCAGCCGGAGCGGGACGGCCCGGCCCAGGAGCGGGGACGGACGGGATCTGAGCCGCCAAAAAAAGAGTCCCGGTGGGGGCGCGGCTGGCGCGATACCGGCGAGAGATCGCCTGGGCGGAGCGGGAGCGGCGGGACGCCGGAGAAGGATGACCGCCCCTCCGTGCTGGACCGGCTGAAAGGCTACCGGGAGCAGCTGGACCAGCAGCGGGGCCGCGCCCCGGCCAGGGAGAAGAACAGATCACAAACGAAGGTAAAATAAGCGGCAGGGCCAGGCGCAAATCCATGCGCCTGGCCCTGCTGCTATACACGGTTTTGAATGGCTGCTGAGAGCGGCCGGACAGGACTGCTCTGATCATGCGCGAGGTGCTATCGGGATATCTCCACCATGCCGATGATGATGTCCACCACTTCGGCAAGAATATCCTCCGGCGCCCGCTCCACAAAGCCGGCGTTTCGGGCCTTCAGGTCCAGCATGCGTACCTGGTCGCACAGGATGAAGCCGTCGGTCTTGGCGCGCCCGTCCAGCGGGACATGGAGGGGACTGCCCCGGTCCGTGTGGGTGACCGGGCAGACCATGGTCAGGGTGCACAAGCGGTTCATCACGTCGTTGCTGACCACAAGGGCGGGCCGACGGCCCTTTTGCTCATGGCCGGACTGGGGGTCAAAGTCCAGATAGACGATGTCCCCCTGATGGAATGGCTTCACCAGACCTCATCCCCTTTCGCGCCGCCCCAGTCGATCTCACCGTCTGCCTCAACCGGCTCGAGCTGGTCCAGCGGCTTGCCATAATAGGCGGTGAGCCGCTCTTCCAGCGTTTTGTGCGCGGGGGCGGAGACTTTGCGGATGGTAATGCTGTCATGGTCGGAGCGCAGTTCCACGCGGTCATTCTCGTGGATGCCCAGTGCGTCCAGGAGGGGTTTCGGGATCCTCAGCCCCTGGCTGTTCCCCCACTTTTGGATCGTAGCGTACATTTGCGCCACCACCTTTCACAGATAGTATATACAAAGTATAAACAAAAGTCAACGACGGGGGTGGAAAAAAGATTTCCAGTCCCACGAACTCTCAGCAGGAGGTGACACCATCAAACCCAAAGACCGAGGGGGCGGCTGGCTGGTCTGGCTGCTCCTGTACATCCCCGTGGCCTGGGCGGCCCTGCTGCTGGCCCAGTCCCTGGGCGGCGGCCTGCCGGAGATATTGGGTCGTCTGGCCGAAGCCATCAGGCACCCCTTTCAAATTATCTGGACGGAGCACAGCCTGCTGACCATCCTGGCCTGCACCGGGCTCTACGTCATGGGCATCTGCGTCTATCAGTCCGAGCAGGGCCGCACCCGGGAGGGCGAGGAGCACGGCTCCGCCGCCTGGGCCACCCCCAAGCAGGTCAACGCCATGTTCTGCCAGAAGGAAAACAAGATCCTCACCCGTCATGTCCGCCTGGGGCTGGACACCCACAAGCACCGCCGCTCTCTGAATGTTCTGGTCATCGGCGGGTCCGGGGCGTCCAAAACCCGAAGCTATGTGAAGCCCAACATCTTAGAGGCCAACACCAACTATGTGATCACCGATCCCAAGCAGGAGGTGCTCACCGCCACCGGTGGCTGGCTGAAACACCAGGGGTATGACATCCGGGTGCTCAATTTAGTGAACCTGGCCCAGAGCGACGGGTACAACCCCTTCCACTACCTGCGGGATGAAAAGGACGCTCTGAAGCTGGTGAACAACCTCATCCAGGCCACCACCCCCAAGGGCAGCCATGAGTCGGACCCGTTCTGGACCCGCGCCGAGACCGCCCTGCTCCAGGCCATCATCCTCATGCTGTTCCAGGAGGCCCCGGAGCGGGAGCAGAACTTCTCCATGGTCATGCGGGTGCTGGAGTACGCCGAGGTGAAGGAGGAGGATGAGAACTATGTCTCTCCCTTAGACCTGCTGTTCCGGGCCATCGAGCGGGAGAAGCCGGACAGCGTGGCCGTCCGGCAATACAAGGTATTCAAACTGGCGGCGGGCAAGACCTCCAAGAGCATCCTGGTGTCCACCGCCGTCCGGCTGGCCCCCTTCAACCTGCCCCAGGCCCAGGCCATCACCGACCACGACGATATGGACCTATACACCCTGGGGGAGAAGAAAGTAGCGCTGTACGCGGTGATTCCGGACAACGACAACACCTTCAACTTCCTGGTGTCGTTGCTCTACGCCCAGGCCTTCCAGGCCCTCTATTACAGCGCAGATCAGATCCACCACGGGGCCCTGCCCCGCCACGTCCACTTCGTGCTGGATGAGTTCGCCGCCATGCCCCTGCCTGGGTTCACCCGGGAGCTGGCCACCATGCGCTCCCGGAACATCTCCGCCAGCACCATCATCCAGAACATGGCCCAGATCAAAGAACTCTACAAGGACTCCTGGGAGACCATCCCCGGCAACTCAGACACCATCCTGTACCTTGGGGGAAACGAGCAGAGCACCCACAAGTACATCTCCGAGGCCCTGGGCAAGGCCACCATCGACACCAAGACCCACGGCCAAACCAAGGGCAAGTCCGGCTCCTACTCCACCAACTTCCAGATCAGTGGGCGGGAGCTGCTCACCCCGGACGAGGTGCGGGGGCTGGACAACCGGTACGCCATCCTGTTCATCCGGGGGGCCAGGCCGGTGATGGACCTGAAGTATGAGCTCACCGACCACCCGGCCATCCGCTATACGGTAGATGGCGGCGGGCCGCCCTACATCCACAAAGACAAACAGACGCCAGCGTTTCCCGGCTATCCTCTCTTCCAGGCGTACTCCGCTGACGCGACACAACAATCGAAGGAGGATTCCAATGACCAAGAAAAAGCATGACCTGCACCTCTCTAAATGGGAGCGCCGTGCCCGGAGGGCCTATGGCCTGTTTGCCAGTCTGGTGACGGTGCTGACTCTTACGGCCACCCCCGCCCTGGCTGCCTCCGGGAACGACCCCCTTACGGTGGTCAACAATTTGAGCGATTTCGTGTTTTCTTTGATTCGGGCCATCGGCCTGATTCTGCTGGGCTTCGGTGTGCTCCAGCTGGGCCTGTCCCTCAAGAGTCACGACCCCTCCCAGCGGGCCAACGGCATGCTCACCATCGCCGGCGGCATCGTGATCACCTTTACCAAGGAGATCCTCACCCTCATCACGGGGTAAGGACAGGAAACGGGAGGGCGCGGAAAGCGCCCTCCCACCCTTCAGTCAGAGCAATAGCCGATAGTCCCTCCGCCCATAGAGGATGCGGCGGATCTGCACCGTGCCGCCCGCGACCACATAGAACACCAGATAGTCCTTCACGATGAGATAGCGGTAGCCCTTGGCCGCCAGGGCCAGGTCCTTCGGTTTGGGGCACCGCTCCGGCAGGTGCTCCAGGCTGGCGATCTGCTCGGTCAACAGGTCGTAGTACCGCAGGGCGGCCTCCGGGGACAGGGTGTTCAGATAGTCGATGATGTCCAGCAAGTCCTGCCTGGCGGCGGGGTAGATCGTGACCTTATAGCGTTCCATGGACACGCTCCCGCAACTGCCGGACCACGGTGAGAAAGTCCTCACCCTGGGCGCCGGAGGCGATCTCCTGTTCCGCCACGGCCAGCTTGCCATACAGGTCGATGAGGGCCTGCTGGCGCTCGTACTCCTCGATGCTGAGCACCACCATGTCGCCGCTGCCGTTGCGGGTGATGTAGACCGGCTCACGGGTCTGGCGGCAGAAGTCGGAGATCTCGTTGGCGTTGTTGCGCAGATCGGAAATGGGACGGATATTGGGCATGAAAAACGCCTCCCTTCAACGCCAGTATAGCAAAATACCGAGTAAATATCAATATAAATTCAGAGCAAAGAAGGTGATAGAAATCGGAAGCGGGAACTGGGTCGTGGATAATATCAACTCCGCCCTGGGCACCTGGAACGGCCGGCTGGAGGAAATCTGGCAGCTTCTGAGCACCAGTCCGGAGAACTTCAAGGGCGGCGGGGTTTGGGATGTGATACAAGGCATCCACGGCGCCCTCCAGGCGGTGGGCTACGCCCTGCTGGTGCTGTTTTTCGTCCTGGGGGTTGTCAAGACCTGCGGCAGTTTTGCCGAGCTGCGCAAGCCGGAGATGGCCTTCAAGTGCTTCGTCCGGTTCGCCCTGGCCCAGGGTGCGGTGACCTACGGCATGGAGCTCATGACCGCCCTGTTCCGGGTGGCCCAGGGGATGGTGGACACCATCCTGTCCTCCTCCGGTATGGCGGGGTCCGCCGCCGCCGAACTGCCGGAGGAGATGGTGGCCATCATCGAGGACGTGGGTTTTTTAGAGAGCATCCCCCTGTGGGCGGTGACCCTCTTAGGCTCCCTGTTCATCTGGGTGCTGTCCCTGGTGATGATCCTGACGGTGTACAGCAGGTTCCTGAAGCTGTACATGGCCACCGCCTTGGCCCCCATCCCCCTGGCCAGCTTCGCGGGGCAGCCCTCCAGCAGTATGGGGGCGGCGTTTCTCAAGACCTACGCCGCCATCTGCCTGGAGGGCTGCGCCATCGTATTGGCCTGCGTGATTTTCTCCGCCTTTGCCGCCTCGCCCCCGGCCATGGCGGACAGCACCCTGGCCCCAGCCACCATCGTGTGGAACTACATCGGGGAGATTATCTTCAACATGCTGGTGCTGGTGGGCGCGGTGAAAATGAGTGACCGGCTCATCCGGGAACTGATGGGGCTGTAACTTACCGCCGGACCCACCGGATCAGGGAGACCACCCAGGACAGAGCGGCCAAAACCAACATGGCATACCAGATGCCGTTGGCCAGGGCGTAGTGGGCGTAGTACCACTGGTGGAACAGGGTTGGGACGATGAGCGCATAAGCCAATGGAACAGCCAGCCGGAGCCGTGCCGCCAGCCGGAACAGCAGGCAGAGAAGCAAAAGGCCCAAGGAAAATATCAAACCAAACATCATGTCAGCCCCTCCTTCCAAGGTTTGCGGTATGTTAACATAGGCAGAGCGTATTTACAAGGGGCTGTCTGGCAAAACGCAAAGAGAGGTGACCGAACATAGAAGTACGCATCAACAAGGAAGTGCGAAACTATCAGGAGAGCCTGTTCTTCGGGCTCTCCCTGCGTCAGCTGGTCTTTGCCCTGCTGGCGGTGGCCGTGGCGGTGTGGGCCTACTTCACGCTGCGCCCGGTGCTGGGCACCGGAGAGGTGGGCTGGGTGTGCGTGCTGTGCGCCTTCCCCTTCGCCCTGGGAGGCTTCTTCCAGTACAACGGCATGACCTTAGAGCAGTTCCTCCTGGCCTATGTCCGCTCGGAATTTCTCTATCCCAGAAAGCTGGTCTACAAATCGGAAAACCTGTACGCAAAGTGCATGGAGCGCTCCAGCCTGAAGGAGGTGTTGAAGGTTGAGTAAGACCTTGCAGACTGTCCTGAAGCGGGACCGGGAGCGGTACAAGATCCCCCGCTCCGTTCAGGACTCCATCCCCATCCGCCGCATCTGGCCGGATGGGATCTTTTGTTTTGGCAGCACCTATTCCAAGACCATCCGCTTTTCCGACATCAACTACGCCATCGCCTCCAAGGAGGACAAGACGGCCATGTTCCTGGGCTGGTCCGAGCTGCTCAACGCCCTGGACGCCGGGTCTGTCACCAAGATCACCATCAACAACAAGCGGGTGGACCGCCAGGACTTTGAGCGCACCATCCTCCTGCCCACCCAAGGGGACGGCCTGGACGGCTACCGCCGAGAGTACAACGACATGCTCACCGGCAAGGTCACCGACGCCTCCAACAGCGTGGTCCAGGAGCGGTACCTCACCCTCGCTGCCCATCGGAAGGACGTGGGCGAGGCCCGGACCTTCTTTGACCGGGTGTCCGGGGAGGTATCCCGCCGTCTGTCCGCTCTGGGCTCCCGGGGGGAGGAGCTGGACGCCGGCCAGCGCCTGCGGGTGCTCCATGACTTCTACCGGGCGGGAGACGAGGCCCCCTTTGCCTTTGACATGAAGGAGGCCATGCGCTGGGGGCGGTCCTTCAAGGACGCCATCTGCCCGGACAGCTTAGAGTACAAGAAGGACCACTTTGTCATGGGGGACAAGTACGGCCGGGTGCTGTTCCTCAAGGAGTACGCCAGCTATATCAAGGACGCCATGGTGGGTGAGCTCACCGGTCTGGACCGCACCATGATGCTGTCCATCGACGTGATCCCCGTGCCCACCGACGAGGCGGTGCGGGAGATGCAGAACCGCCTGCTGGGGGTGGAGACCAACGTCACCAACTGGCAGCGGCGGCAGAACAGCAACCAGAACTTCTCCGCCGTGGTGCCCTACGACCTGGAGCAGCAGCGCAAGGAGACCCGGGAGATGCTGGACGACCTGACAACAAGGGACCAGCGGATGTTCTACGCCGTGGTCACCCTGGTCCACCTGGCGGACAGCAAACAGCAGCTGGACAGCGACACCAAGACCCTCCAGTCCATCGCCCGCACCCACCTGTGCCAGCTGACCACCCTCCACTGGCAGCAGGCGGAGGGACTGGACACCGCCCTGCCCCTGGGCCTGCGGCGGATCGACGCCCTGCGCACCCTGATCACCGAGTCCCTGGCGGTGCTCATCCCCTTCAAGGCCCAGGAGATCCGGCATCGGCACGGGGCATACTACGGCCAGAACTCCATCAGCAGGGACCTCATCCTGGCGGACCGCTGGGAGCTGCTCAACGCCAACGGCTTCGTGCTGGGGGTGTCCGGATCGGGCAAGTCCTTCACCGCCAAGCGGGAGATGGCCGCCCTGGCCCTGTCCACCCAAGATGACATCATCGTCATCGACCCGGAGGCGGAGTACCGCCCCCTCATTGAAGGGCTGGGCGGCCAGGTCATCGAGATCTCCGCCACCTCCCCCAACCACATCAACGCCATGGACATGGAGCAGGGATACGGCGACGGGGAGAACCCGGTGGTCCTCAAGTCCGAGTTCCTGCTGTCCCTGTGTGAGCAGCTCATGGGGGCGGGCCAGCTGTCCGCCCGGGAGAAGTCCATCATCGACCGCTGCGCCGCCCAGTGCTACCGGGACTACCTCCGGCGGGGCTGCCGGGGGGCCGCCCCCACCCTCCAGGACTTCCATGCCGAACTGCTCCGCCAGCCGGAGGAGGAGGCCCGGGACGCGGCCCTGGCCATTGAGCTGTTCACCCAGGGCAGCCTGAACACCTTCGCCAAGCCCACCAACGTGGACACCGACGCCCGCATCCTCTGCTACGACATCCGGGACCTGGGGCGGCAGCTGCTGCCGGTGGGCATGCTGGTGGTGCTGGACAGCATCTTCAACCGGATCCTCCGCAACCGGGCCCAGGGGCGCAGCACCTGGGTCTATATCGACGAGATCTATCTGCTGTTCCAGCATGAGTACAGCGCCAACTTCCTGTTCACCCTTT
>ERZ779866.3823-NODE-3823-length-11777-cov-2.936444_pt1 | contig 11777 bp, 9 predicted proteins | sample MGYA00511248_ERZ779866 | MGnify/ENA primary metagenome ERZ779866 (study PRJEB29588, sample SAMEA2155758) | human gut metagenome | biome: human gut; feature: human-associated habitat; material: faeces | place: Denmark | collected 2008/2010 ... | reverse complement strand
CCTCATCCAGTTTTGAATAACTGCTGTCGGATCATCACTCTTATATCGGGCAATATCCGTCAAGGAAATAAATTCATTTTCAAAATCCTGCGTATAAATTCCAATATCAACTCCAGCCGCATGAAGTGTATCTTTAATTATTTTCCCCATTGTTTCTCCTGCAAATATATCATAACCTTTTTTAACGCCTTATCCTCTTTCCCTTTAAGACAGTTCTGCTGAATAACTATCTTCATCTTTCACATTTCCCGGACTCCACCCTCACTTTAATACCACTATCTGGTGATTTGTCGGGACAAAAGTACTATATTCTCACAATGCACCGTCTCACAAAATTGATCGACCGCCACGCCTTTGACCACCTCATATCCCCTTGCCTGCATCATCTCCAGATCCCGTGCAAGGCTCGTCACCTTGCAGGAAATATATACGATCTTATTCACGCCATAATCCAGGATCTTCGGCAGCGCTTTCGGATGGATTCCGTCTCTCGGCGGATCCAGTACGATCACATCCGGCTTCTCTTCAATCTCATCAAGTACCTTAAACACATCTCCGGCAATAAATCTGCAGTTGGAAAGTCCGTTTCGGACAGCATTTTCTTTTGCTGCCTCGACTGCTTCTTCAATAATCTCGACACCGATCACTTTCTTCGCAACCGGAGCAAGCACCTGACCGATTGTTCCTGTTCCGCTGAACAGATCGAATACAACCTGATTATCAATATCTCCAATGTATTCTCTTACAGTCTCGTACAGCACTTCTGCACCTTTTGAGTTTGGCTGGAAGAAGGAAAATGGTGTAATCTTGAATTCCAGTCCGAGAAGCTTCTCATAAAAGAAGTCCTGTCCATAAAGAATTCTTGTCTCATCACTCTTCACGACATCGGACAGAGAATCATTCAATATATGAAGGATTCCAACAATCTTTCCTTCTAATTCTAATGCCAGAAGTTCTTCTACTAATGGAGTCAAGTCATATTCTTCCTGCGTTGTCGTTACAAGATTCACAAGAATCTCGCCTGTTGTATCGCCTCGTCTTAAAAGAAGATGGCGGAGATAACCGACATGCTGCATTTTCTTGTAATAACTTACATTTCTTTCTTTGAAATAATTCAGCACACAAAGGAGAATCTTATCCATATCTTCATGGACAAGCTGACAGTCTCCTGCTGTCAGTACATCATAAGTACTTCCTTTTTTATGAAGACCGAGAGATAACGGACCGTCTTTGAATTCGTCTCCGAAAGAGAATTCCATCTTGTTACGGTAATGAAATTCCTTCGGGCTGTGCTTCACACCCTCAAAAAGATACTCGCCCTTTACTACCGGATCCATAATCCTGCGGATCTGCCCTTCTTTCATCTTCACCTGTTCTTCGTATGGCATCGTCTGATACATACAGCCACCACAGGCCGGAAAGATACTACAGACCGGCTCTCTTGTCTCTAATGGAGATTTCTCCAACACTTCAAGAAGTCTTCCTTCTGCATTTCCTCTTTTAAATTTATTTATCATAAAACGGATCTTCTGTCCCGGAATCCCATTTTTCACAGTAACATACTGTTCTTCCTCCGGAACAAATACAATCCCCTTGTTTGGGAAATCTACACGTTCAATAATACCCTCGTAGATCTGACCTTTTTTCATCCTAATCTCCTATCAATTCTAATCTATTTTAACAGAAAAACAGACAGGATGGTTTCTTCTCTCACCCTGTCTGCACTTTTGCAATTCATTCAAGAATTATACCTGATCATCCTCGCTGAAGTAATCATCAAAATCGTCATCAAAATCATCTTCAAAATCATCAAGATAATCCGGTGATACAAAACGATATACTGCATAAGCGATTGCAGCTACTGCTGCTACTGCTCCAATGATAGCCAGTGTCCAGATTACTGTGTTCTTCTGCTTCTCAGCCTCATTCTTATGAAGAATCTCGTTCAATCTTGTTTCTGCAATGATGTCTTCTATTCTCTTGTTCATATTAACACGCCCTTTCTTCACCTTTTGTGGTGACAGATAATCTGTGTTTATTATAACACCTGACGATTCATATTACTACTGATTTATCATTTTTTTATAACTTTCTCATACCTTTACAAGCTTGGCAAATTTTGCAAACATCTTGCGTGTTCCGACACTGTCAAATTCAATCGTAACCTCGTGATCTCGTCCACCTTCTTTGATATCCGTTACTGTTCCTTCCCCAAACTTCACATGACGTACTCGGTCTCCGACCTCATAACCAAGTGGACCATTCCCACCTGCTGCCAGCTGACTTCCCTTCTGCAGGGATACCAGTGCCTGACTTCCTGTAAGCGGCTTACCCGCCCCCTGATTCTTTGCAGGTGTCATTCCGCCAAGTGCTCCTGCGAATGCCTGTGCCCGAAATGCTTCTCTGGCACGTGCATATGTATTCTGCTGTGCTGGCATCTCCGTCTCCTGGGTAAACTTCTTGTTTCCTGTATCAAGCAGTTCCCTTGGAATCTCTTTCACAAATCGTGACATCGGATTGTACTGTGTCTCACCGTGCACCATTCTTCTGCGCGCACTTGTCAAAGTCAGTTCCTGCTCTGCCCTTGTGATTCCAACATAACAAAGTCTCCGCTCTTCTTCCAGTTCTTCTCTGTCTCCTGCATTAATACTCATATATCCCGGGAAAAGTCCATCTTCCATCCCTGCAAGATAAACACGTGGAAATTCAAGTCCCTTTGCGCTATGTAAAGTCATCAGAACAACATATTCCTGGTCTTCATCCAGACTGTCAATATCCGCAACCAAAGCAACTTCTTCAAGGAATCCGCTCAATGTTGCCTTTTCATCTTTATCCTGACAACTTTCCTCATAAGTTGCCGCTTTACTGATCAGCTCGTCTATATTCTCTTTTCTTGTTTTCGCCTCTTCTTTATCTTCATTTTCAAGACTTTCTATATATCCTGTCTTCTCAATCACTTCCTGTAAAAGATCTGTGATGTTCATCTCTTCTGCCAACGTCTTAAAATACTCGATCAATGCCGCAAAAGAGTCCAGTTTTGTTGCACTTCTTCCCACTCCTGCGATCAGCTCCGGTGCCAGTAATGCCTCATAAAAACCAATTCCACGTTCTGTTGCAGACTCCTGAATCCGGTTAATTGTTGTAAGACCGATTCCTCTCTTTGGGACATTAATGATTCTTCTAACCGCAACATCATCACGTCCATTGTCGATTGTCTTGAGATAAGCAAGAAGATCCTTAATCTCTCTTCTCGCATAGAAATTTACGCCACCGACAATCTTATAAGGAATATTCATGGCAATAAATTTCTCTTCCAGCAGACGGGATTGTGCATTCGTACGATAAAGAACTGCACTGTCATTATAGGAACCTCCCTGTCTGACAGCACTTTTGATATCTTCGCCTATGAAATCTGCCTCATCAAATGCAGTATCAAACTGACGCAGACGGATCAGTTCACCTTCTCCGTTCTCCGTCCAAAGTGATTTCTCCTTTCTTCCGCGGTTATTCGCGATCACACTGTTCGCTGCATTCAGAATATTCCCTGTAGATCTGTAGTTCTGCTCCAGTTTGATCACCTTTGCATCCGGATATTCATGCTCAAAGTCAAGAATATTCCGGATATTCGCTCCACGGAACTTGTAGATTGACTGGTCATCATCTCCAACGACACAAAGATTCTTATATTTTCCTGCAAGAAGGCTTACCAGCTGAAACTGGACTGTATTTGTATCCTGATATTCATCTACCATAATATAGCGGAATCTTTCCTGATAACTCTCAAGCACATCCGGCTGTGTCTGCAAAAGCTGTACTGTCTTTACAAGCAGATCATCAAAATCCAGCGCATTATTCGCTCTCATCTGCGCCTCATACTCGCGGTAAACCTTAGCAATCTTCATCTTTGCAAAGTCTCCTCCGGCATTCAGTTCAAATTCATCCGGAAGGATCATCTCATTCTTGGCAGATGAAATTGCTGAAAGCAGACTTCTTTCTTTAAACACTTTCGTATCCACATCTACTTTCCGACAGACTTCCTTAATTAATGTCTTCTGATCATCTGTATCATATATAGTAAAATGATTCTCATACCCTAATCTGTCAATAAACCTTCTCAAAATACGCACGCACGCAGAGTGAAATGTACTCACCCATACACTTTCCGCTCCAAAACCGACAAGGTTATCCACACGCTGGCGCATCTCTTCTGCCGCTTTGTTCGTAAATGTGATTGCAAGGATATTCCATGGGTTCACGCCACGTTCTCCGATCAGATATGCGATCCTGTGCGTCAGAACTCTTGTTTTTCCTGAACCGGCTCCGGCAAGAATCAGAAGAGGGCCGTCCGTGTGGTAAACAGCCTCTCTCTGCGGTTCATTTAATTTATCATAAATGCTCATCTTTCCACTCCTTTAAAGTTATAAAGATATCTGTAAATGTATTCCCATTATCAAACACACGTTCCTGTTTGTCAACTACATTTTCCGGCCTTCTTATCTTTTGCTTGCTATCTAGTTTTAAATACTATATAATAAATGTATCGAGGTGATAACATGAATATAGACACAAGTAATCTGTTAAACAGCATTTTAGAAGAACTTTCTTCTTTAAGTTATGTGCATCCCGGCGATGTTCCGAATATTAATCTTTACATGGATCAAGTAACTACTTTTATGGATGAGCAGCTGGCTTCGACCAAACGTTACCCTGATGATAAGATCCTAACAAAGACCATGATCAATAATTATACGAAGAACAATCTTCTTCCACCCCCGGTGAAGAAGAAGTATTCCAGAGAGCACCTGCTCCTTCTGGTCTTCATTTATTATTTTAAAAATATCCTTTCAATCAAAGATATTGAGACAGTTCTTGCACCGCTCACAGAGAAATATTTTCCGGATGGAAGCTCTTTTGAATTAGCGGATATTTACAAAGAAGTCTGCAAGATTGAAAAAGAACAGCTGGATTCCATCAAAGAGAATGTAACTGCTACTTATGAGAAATCTGCTGAGACTTTCACTCATCTTACTGATGGCGAAGATAAGGAGATCTTACAGCAGTTTGCATTTATATGCAGCTTGAGTTTTGATGTATATATCAAGAAAATGATCATTGAACGGATCATTGATGACCTCTCTTCCAAGTCTTCAAAAAACGAAGAGAAAAAGAAAGGGAAATAAACATTTCTGTTTAAAACGAGATACAGCCTGCGAAAGACTTTATCAGGATCTTCCGCAAGCTGTATCTTTTGATTGATAAAAGGTATTTTATTGTAAGCTTAATTCTTAAGTGTTATTCTTCCGTTCCATTCTCTTCCTCAGCAAGCCCTACACGTTTGAAAACCATATCATATCCGTCATTGCCGTAATTTAATGACCTGTTAACCCTGCTTATTGTAGCTGTTGAAGCACCTGTCTTTTCCGCTATCTCAAGATATGTCTTCTGTTCTCTTAACATTTTGGCTACCTCAAATCTCTGAGCTAAAGATAAAAGTTCATTAATTGTGCATACATCCTCAAAAAAATCATAGCACTCTTTAACATCATTAAGACTTAATATAGCCTCAAATAATTGCTCAACTTCTTTTGATTTTAACTTATCGTTCATATTAACCCTCAACTTTTGCTAATCTGCATTTATAATATATTGTACAGTTTAACACAGTAAAGTCCTACAGTAAATACATTTTATTAATTTTACTGTCTTTTTCCTATATATGACTCATATAATTCTGTATTACTGTTCACAATCAGCTCCTTCGGGAAACCTACTTCCTCAATCACCTTATAAGCCCTGTCAAAATCACATATTGACTCTTTAATATGGGCATCACTTCCAATAGATATACATACGCCGGCTTCTTTGCAAAGCTTAAGCATTGTAACATCATTATCATATGCTCCCTGTCTTGGTCCTGTAGGTGATAATGATGTATTGTTAAGTTCTAATAAGACGTGCTTTTCCCCCGCTGCCCTTACAAGCTGTTCATAATCAACCGGGTATCTTGAATCATCAGGGTGTCCTATTATATTAACATATGGATTATCCATAGCATTTATTAAAGCTTTAGTATTCTGTTCAATGCTTCCTGGCTTAATACACGGAATGTGAAGGCTTGCTATAACTACATCACAGCCCTTAAGTCCATACTCTGATAAGTCTATTCTGCCGTCATAATCCATAATATTAACTTCACAGCCCATATATATATTAACGCCATATTTCTTTCTTGGAATTATTCCCATATTAGAAAAATATAATACACCTGCACTTCCCGGCATCTTAGGTGCGTGGTCTGTTATTGCAAGATGTGTAACCCCATGTCCTGCAGCATATACTGCCATCTCGTCTATTGTATTATATGCGTGTCCGCTTGCAATTGTGTGCGTATGTGTATCTAATGTAAATCTCATATTAATCCTCGTTTCTACTCCGAACGCAATGCAACTACCGGGTCTTTCTTTGCTGCAAGTCGTGCCGGTATAAGTCCTGCAATAAGCGTAAGAAGCATACTTATTATAACAAGAATAACTCCACCTGCAACAGGAAGCTGTGCAACATTGGCAATCGATGTAACATTTTTAATAATTGCATTAGCTGGCACACATAAAATAAGTGTGACAATTATACCAAGTGCACCTGCAACAAAGCCTTCAATAAGTGTCTCTGCGTTAAATATTCTTGAAATATCCTTCTTTGATGCTCCTATACTTCTAAGTATGCCAATCTCCTTAGTTCTTTCAAGAACTGAAATGTAAGTGATAATTCCTATCATTATTGAAGATACGATAAGTGATATTCCAACAAATGCTATTAATACATATGAAATAGCATTAATTATAACTGTTACTGATGACATTATTATTCCTACATAGTCTGTGTAGTTGATAACATTTTCATCATTGCCATCTTTCTGCTGGCTTGTATTATAATCTGATATTATGTTCTGAATATGCTCCTTAGAGTCAAAATCTGATGGATATATATTAATTCCTGACGGATCGTCCAAATCAGTTATTCCAAGCTTGCTTTTATTAGTTTCCAGTGTCGCATCAGTTGTCTGTGCCTTAACTGACTGCGAGAACATATCAAGTATCTGCTCATCTGTCATAGTCGATAAGAACATTCTTGTCTGTGCCTGCTCATCTGATGGAAGACTCTCAAGATATGCCTGCACATCATCCATTGTTATAGGTGTATCTTTATTATTATCAAATGGAACACCTGTGAATATATCTGTATCCTCATCTGCAAGCTGTGCCTTAGCTATAGCACTGTCATTAACACCATTGATAATATATTCTGTAAGTTCCTTTGTATAACCAATTCCACGGCTTAAAGATGTACTTACTGCTTCTTCTGAAGGTTTAATAATTCCTGCAATCTTTATATCTGTTCCGTTGTTGACAACATTTTTCATAAATATATCATTATCAGACTTATCTTCCCAGATTTCATTACTTTCATTATACGAATATACATCAGTTGGAAGTATAAGCTTAAATGTTGTATTTAATATCTCGTCAAATGTGTAAGTTGTTTCATCATTATCAAGAGTATAGCTCTTTCCTGACATCATAGCCTTAATCATCTCTGTAATCTCGTCAGGGTCTTTAAGTCCTATTGAATACAAAGTATAATCATCAATTTCATTGTTCTCATTAACAACAAGCACAACCTCGTTATAGCTTTCCGGCCAGTGTCCGGCAAGTACAGTATACTGCGACTCAAGTATCTCTTTATTATCAAATAACTGTGACCATACGCTTGAATTAGAGTACATGCTCATTCCACTCATACTGCTCTGTGAAGAACCGCCATACATCGCATCAAACATTGTATTAGGGTTAAGCTGTGTTACCTTATCAGATGTATCTGACTTATATATATTAACTGGAATATCATAAGTATATTCTATGGCACTCGCATAATCCTTTATATCGCTTCCACCATTCTCTATATAATGCTTGAATTCCTTAAGGTTGTTGCTCTGAACCTCTGCAACCATAGTATTCATCATATCAGACATTATATTGTTGCTATATATTTTATCCATATCCTCATGTGTTTCACCACTGCCGCCATTATCTGTCATACTTGAAACCATACTACTTATATCTACAGTTTCTGACTGTAACTGAATTGGATAACTTGATAATGTATCCCTCTGCACCCTGTCAATATATAACTGGATACCATTTGATATTGATAAAATGAGTGCTATACCGATAATTCCTATGCTTCCTGCAAAGGCTGTAAGAATTGTTCTTGTCTTTTTCGTCATCAGATTGTTAAAACTTAAAGATAATGCTGTAAAAAATGACATTGAGGTCTTTGGCTTTTTCTTTCTTTGAGTCTTTGAGACATATATACTTGTTCCCTGACCTGACACGCCTGAATTATATGCTGAACCATTGGTTGTTGCTGTGCCTGACTTATCTGTTCCCTCTGCTATGTCTTTTTTAAGCTGTTCCTCTGTATATGGATCTGAGTCATCAACAATAGTTCCGTCAAGAAGCCTTACAATTCTTGTTGAATATTTCATAGCAAGTTCCGGGTTATGCGTAACCATAATTATAAGCCTGTCTTTGGAAATCTCCTTAAGAAGCTCCATAATCTGTACACTTGTCTCTGTATCAAGTGCACCTGTCGGTTCATCTGCAAGAAGAATATCAGGATTATTGACAAGTGCTCTCGCTATGGCTACTCTCTGCATTTGTCCACCTGACATCTGGTTAGGCTTCTTATGAATCTGTTCACCAAGTCCTACCTTCTCAAGTGCCTCAACTGCTCTTTTCCTTCTCTCTGCCTTTGATACACCTGATAATGTAAGTGCAAGCTCTACATTAGAAAGAACTGTCTGGTGTGGTATAAGATTATAGCTCTGGAATACAAAACCAATTGAATTATTCCTGTACGCATCCCAATCCCTGTCCTTATAATCTTTAGTAGACACACCATTAATTCTTAAATCACCACTTGTATACTTATCAAGTCCTCCGATAATATTAAGCATAGTTGTCTTACCACAGCCCGACTGACCGAGTATTGATACAAATTCGCAGTCCCTGAACCTTAAGTTAATGCCCTTTAAAGCTGCAACCTTTGTATCACCGGTTTCATAATCTTTCTTAATATTAATTAATTCAAGCATATAATTCCTCTTTCTTTCTATAATTTAGTATACCACGATAAAACTCTCATCATCTCATTACCATTAATTTGATATGCTAATTAATAATAACACCCGTTGTGGCTGCTTGCAATTTATGTGGACACATTTTATACTATATTAAGATTTTGGTGTTATAGCTAAAAAATATTAATAATACGATATCAGGTATAAAATGTCTGACAGTTGTTCTTGCCTGCACGATAAGACTTTTGACTTTCAGCCACTCCTGACATCAAATTTATAGAATCAGAAAGGATATAACTTGCAGTTGAAACATTTTAATGCAGTAACTAAATACATAGCGTTGGCACTCATTGTCTGCCTGACTTTCATATCCGTTACATCACCTGTATATTCACTTGCTGATACCAAGACAGAATATGATGATAATAACAAAGAACTTGAACGCTTAAGAAATGAGCAGTCGCAGCTCTCAAGTGAACTTAACGACCTTAATTCAGAGCTTGATAATGCTGGTGAAAAGCTGAACTCTATTAATGACAGAATTGCTGATACACAGGAACAGATTGACAGCCTTAATGAAGACATAAGCAATATGGAGATTGAGAAACAACACCAGTTCGATACTATGAAGCTTCGTATACAATATATGTACGAGAACAGCGACTATAGTTTTCTTGATGTATTGCTTTCTTCTTCAAGTATGGCTGATTTATTGCAAAGAAACGAATATGTTTCGCGCATTTCCCAATATGACCGCAAAATGCTTGAAGAATTAAGTTCTCTTATTGCTGTGCTTAACCAGAACCAGCTAAGTCTACAGACTAATATGACAGAACTTGTGTCTTTAAAAGAGCAGTCAATAGCTGAGTCTAATAATATTAAAAGGCTCATAGCTTCAAAGCAGTCAAAAATAGATACTAACTCTGAAAATATTGCCAAAGCTGAAGCCCTTGCATTGGAATACGAGGAACGTATCCGTCAGGAAGAAATCCAAAGACAGCTTGAAGAAATCAAAAAAATGACCCCATCAGTTGATGAAGTCATTAATAATACACCTATAGCATATGATACAAGCGACCTTGCAATGGTATCCGCTATGATAGAATGTGAAGCTGCCAACCAGCCTTATGAGGGCAAGCTTGCCGTTGGAAGCGTTATCGTAAATCGTGTAAACAGTCCTAAATTTGGCAACACAATCCAATCCGTACTCTACGCCCCTTCCCAGTTCAGCCCTGTCGCAAGTGGACGTTTCGCAATTGTCCTTGCCAGAGGTGCTAACGCTGAATGTACCAGAGCCGCTAATGAGGTTCTTAATGGTCATATAACAATCGCCGCTCTGTACTTTCACGTCTACGACAGCACTGTCGATAAAGGCGGCACAATAATAGGCGACCATGTCTTCTATTAGCTAACCATCTCCTGCCAAAAAGGCACCCCTGTAAGGTGTCAGGTTGGATTAAATCAACATAAGCTTGTCTTTGTTGCTTATGTTGATTTAATGTAATTGTCTGTCCTATCTAGCCTATCCACTCACCAAACTTATTAAGCCCTTCCGAACTACCTGAAAGATACAATATATCCCCATTTCTAAACACATACTCTGGATTTACAACCTGCATAACTTCCCCATTATTCTCAATTGCAATTATATTAACATTAAATTTCTTACGCATATTAATATCCACAACTGTTTTGCCCTCAAGCCTGTCAGGAAGCATAACCTTAGATATATTAATTTTCTCACTAAGTTGAATGACATCTATAACCTGCGAAGCTATAAGACGGTTAGCAAGTCTTTCTGCCATATCCTTCTCAGGATATACAACTTCTGCCCCAAGCTTAGCCAATATTTCTCCGTGTTCAAGACCTCTTGCTTTCGCTATAACCTTTTTTATTCCCATACTGACAAGATTAAGCGTTGTAAGAATTGACGTATCAATATGTTCACCTATACACACAACTGCAACATCACAATTCTGTATTCCTGTTGCGCTAAGGCTTTTCTTGTCAAGTGTCTGCACGACATAGGCATTTTCCGTATAATCGCGCATTTCTCTTACCTTTTCCTCATCTTTGTCTATAACCATAAATTCAGCACCGCTGTTAGCAAGCGATAATGCAAGCGACTCGCCAAATCTTCCTAAACCTATAATTCCATAAGTAGTATTTTTATTTGATATTCTAGTTTTAAACATAATTACCTCCGAATTCACGTATTATTGTTGGGTGTGTATTGATGATTGGGTGTTGGCTAACGGACGTTGTGAGGGCGGACTATATTACCGCTGGGCACGCTTTCGCTACTTGAAACCACAGCGGACACCAAGCCAGCACATCAATACTCTCTCCACATACATTCACACACCATATTTTATATATATATCATAATGCACAAACAATAACATATATCATATCTTTTATATAATAAGTTATAAGCCCTAACATATATATTATATCTTCTATATAATTAAATTAAAAACCATAACATATATATCGTATCTTATATACCATAACTTAATGCCATAACAAAAACGACACCATCACCAAAAAATCCACACTCAAAACCACACCCGAATTCTTCACACTCCGTTCTGGCGCTGATAATTGTTAAACATATGGCAATCGCAACCCAGCTGGG
>ERZ779866.3822-NODE-3822-length-11777-cov-3.335182_pt1 | contig 11777 bp, 14 predicted proteins | sample MGYA00511248_ERZ779866 | MGnify/ENA primary metagenome ERZ779866 (study PRJEB29588, sample SAMEA2155758) | human gut metagenome | biome: human gut; feature: human-associated habitat; material: faeces | place: Denmark | collected 2008/2010 ... | reverse complement strand
GTTCCCCCGTGCGGGGATTGCGGCCCGTGCGTGCGGCACGTTCGACAACCTTGAAAGTGCCGATGCCGGGGAGGTTGATGCTGTCGCCCTGTTTCAGGGGTTCGCGCAGGGTCACGGCAAGAGCTTTCAGCACGGCGGACACATCCGCCTTGTTCACCGAGCGTTTAAGTTCCTTGCGTACCTGTTCCGTGAGCAGTGTTTCAAATTCTGAAAGTTTCATAATCAGTCCTCCTTTACGTTTACCGCAATTTCCAGTTCCGCCGCCCTTGCCCTTATGAGAAGCCCGTTCATAAAGTCGTCTATGCTGTCTTCAAAGCCGTCGACGATTTCCTCAAGCACTTCTCCCGCCGGTTCCCGCCCCCTGTCATGTATGAGGCGTCGCAGCGTCTTCATGACTTCATCAAAAAGCACCTTTGCCCCATACAGCGAAGCTGCCGCTTCCCGTTCCGTCATGCCGCAGTCTCCCCGCTTACATCGTCTTTCAGCTCGTAAAAAAACGCATCCTCCGGCACGGCCTTGACGCCGTATTGCGCCAGCACATCCGGGGCAAGGGTTTTCAGGGCTTCCTTGTCCACTTCCTCCTTGACGCGTATGCAGTCCCGGCGTTCGTCCTCGCGGAGCGCGCCGAGTACCCGCTCCCATGTCCATTTGGTGAGCGTCTTGAGTTTGGTGGACGCCCGGTAGCCAATCACCCCAAAACTAAGCTCAAGGCTCTTTTTCTTCGCAAAGAGATCGGGCTTGTGGTATTCGGCATACTTGATCAGCGCCTGCTCCATGCCCGCAATCTCCTGCCTGTACGGTTCTGTTTCCGTGGCCGCATGGAGCTTCACGCGGTCGATTTCCTCCGCCGCCGACAGCTCCACCAGATCAATCTGCCTCTTGAGGCCCGCAATGCGGGCCAGCAGGGCGTCGGCTTCTTCCGTACTGTTTATGACGGGTACGTTCAGGATGGGCTTTACCCTTGTCATCACGCCACCTCCTTTTTGGGGACAAGCAGTTTCGTTTCCATTTCTCCGGCCTGTTCCGCCACGCTGCCGAGGTTCTCCCGGCAGGCACGGATGAGGCTCAGGCTACCCTCGTCCAGCGGCCTGTCCAGCAGCTCACCGAGCGATGCCCGCACACTGGTAATCTTCTCCATCAGCATACTTCCTCCTCATTCTCATTTTCCGTGACGGATTCCTTGTCAAAACGGGCCAGAATGACCCGGCAGGCTTCCGTGATGTTTTGTGCCGTCTTTTTCGCGTAAGGGTCCGCGCAGAGCATGAGCCGCGCGATGGTGGCGGCAGCCGCCCGTTCCCGCGCGAACGGGTCGGTTTCCCGCAGCGGCGGATAGGGCGTTTCCGGTGTTCTGTCCGCCTTTGCCGTAGCCCGCCATGTGGTGGCGTTCCGGCCATCTCTTCCTGTCCGCTCCACAAAGCCTTCTTCTTCCAGCCAGTTGCAGTAGCGCATTGCCTGCGTATAGGAGATGCGCGTCATTAAAGCGCAGTCCGATATCGTCCACCCCGACTTGGCTTTGCGGACAAAACGCCACAGGGTTCCATAGCTCTTCCCCTCGCGGGGACGGTGTTTGAAATCGTAGATGACACAGCCGGTGCGCGTCCGTTTGACTTCCCCGTGCCGCGTCATGTCGGAAATACGGCTGCGGACAACGGCCTGTTCCGCGTCGCTTTCCAGCCCCAGCGCCTCATACACAAGGCGGTGGCTGATTTCCTTTCCTCCTTCACCGAGAGCCTGCAGAGCCGCCCGTACCGCTTCCTTGCTGACTTCCTTGCGGGTATTCATGACGCGCCTCCTACTTGCGCCGCCATGTATGAGCGGAAAGCGCCAGTTCCAGCATTCTGGAATCAACTGTGAAATTCTCGGCGGCTTTTGCGGCCTTTTCCAGCAGGAGCATCATGTTCCGCACCAGCCGGAAGTCGCCCTCGCTTTTTCTGGCGATGGTGGCGCAGAGTTCCGGCGGGATATCCAGCGCCGCACTCTGCATCGCGTAGATGGCCACTTCCGAGGCGCTGATCGGCCCGAACTCCACCTCGTGGGCCACGCGGCTCCAGATGCGCCGACGCTCCGACAAAAGACCGAGCAGTCCTTCCTCTCCGATGAGGACAACCGGCGCGCCCGTCATCTCGTGGATGTCGCGCAAATCCTCAATCCGGTCGATCTTCAGGCGGTCGGCCTCGTCGATGAAAAGCGGCACCCTTTTCCTGTCAAGGAGATCGACGATGATTTCCTTGCACCTGTTGCCGTTATGGGTGGGCACGTCACCGTTGCGCCCGCGCACCTCGAAAAGCAGGCGCTGAAGGAATGCCGACTGACTCCAGCCCTGCCAGACGCGGACATACGCTCCCCCGCGCTGGATGTAGTAGCGGTCAGCCGCCACGCTCTTTCCACGCCCCGCCTGCCCGTAGGCCAGCACAAAGGCGGAAAATGCCCTGTCCGCGTCCAGTACGGTGTCCACGGCTGTGTCAAACCGCGACATCGCTTCCGTTTCGATAATCACTTCGCGCATTTCAATCCTCCATCAGGCTGTCGCCGCCCGGCCCCCGCGCCGCTCGTAAAGTTCGCGCAGGGCGTCAAAGCGCCGCTTGAAGTTCCGTTCGTAAATGGGCGTCTCCTCAAAGGCGGTCATCCATGCCGCATCCTCCGAGACCAGAGGGAGGCCCTGTTCGTATCTGATGCCGAAAAGGTAGGTGTAGCGTTCCAGCTCATCCCGCCACGGCTTCTCGCCGGAAGGCGTGTATGTCAGGGGGGCGGCATGGGCCGCGCGGGCCTCTTCCTTCGCTGCTTCGATAGCCGCCGCCTCTTCCGCCGTTACCTTCGGCGCGAGCGGGATAACCTTCGCTCTGGGGCGCGGCTCCGATTCCTCAAGCCGCAGCGCGGCAATGCGCGCTTCTGTTTCGGGCTTGATGATGCCCTCATACATGGCCCGCATTCCGGCGGAACTCTCCTTCTCCTGAAGTCGCTTCCGCCCTATTTCCTCCGCAAGAGCCTTTTGCTGTTCCGGTGTTCCGAGGACTCGCGCCATCGGGTGGATGCCGCAAGCAATGCCGTATGCCTCACGGTCTTTCGCCCAGCACAGTGGAGTTCCGTCCGGCATGCACACCAGAATATCGTAGGGCGAGAGGTAGTCGTCATAGCGTATAATGACCGGATGGCGGCGATTGGAGAAACATTCATGCCAGAACAGCCGTCCCCGGAAGCGGATGCCGTCCTTGGTAATGGTGCGGATCTCCGCTCGCATCATGAATTTGTTCAGAGATTCAATGTCGCCCTCTGACAGTCCCGGCCCACGCCCGGCATTGAAAACCTCCGCCGGAGTCTTGCCGCCAAGGTGGGTTCTGGTCTGAGGGCGGGAAGCGTATTCCTCAAACCAGCGGGCAATTTGAGCATGGGTTTCCGCCAGAGTAAGGGGGCGTCCGCCGAGTTTTTCATACAATTTGCGGTGCAACACCTCTCCGCGCTTCATCCGTGCGGGTTTGGAGGCTATGTCGCGGCCTGTGTAGCTCGGCATGCGAACCTCCATGTCGTGCATGGAGCCGAAGAAACGCTCAACGGTCTTGCTTTGTCCGTGATACGGCCACGCATGGACAATTTCGCATCCCAGTTCCCGATAGAGGCCGAGAAATCCGGCCTGCTCAAAATCTTCGCACCCCTCAAAATACCTGGCGCGGAAGGCTTTGCCGTTATCCATATAGATAACGCGCGGGAATTTGCCCAGATACATGCAGCTCCGGCGGAAGGCCGAGGAAATGCAGTCCACATTTTCTGTGGCCATGACTTCCCATCCGAGCGGCATGTTTGATCTGCCGTCGAAAAACAGCACCAGCGTCATGCGCTTGGCTTTGCCCGTCTCCGGAACCACTGTCTCAAAATTCAGGGTGTGGCCATCGGCGATGATTACGTCGCCGACCTCTACAAGATTCCAGTCACGCAGGATGGAAATGGCGCACTTGTCGTTCCACGCCTTCTTTCCTTCGCGCCAGAGTACCCATTCATCGTAGCATTCCGCTGAAAAGGCTTTTGCGAAGCGCCGGATTGTCGGCTCCGAAGGGACATAAATTCCCTCCGCCTTGCAGCGAAGCATTGCCTCCCGCGCCGCCGTGGAAATGCTGTAACCGTTGGGGTTCAGTATCTGACCGAGGATGATGGTGCGGTGCTGCTCCGTCAGCATCGACTTCCCCTTGCAGGTGATCCCCCGCTTGTCGGCCAGAGCCAGTACCGTCCCGGCTTCTTTCTGTTCGTTTTTCCACCTTTCCAGCGTCTTCCACGAAACCGTGCCAAGCTCCTTCTTCAGCTTCGCCCAGTAGCCGCTCTCATAAAGCCGCATGAACTGCTCCTTGCTCGCCCGTGTGAAACCGTGCTGGCGCTGCCAGCCTATGTACCGCGCCAGCAAATCGGACTTGGCCAGTGCGTTTCCCCGGCGCTTGTCGTCGCATATCGCCGGGCCATATTTCCGCCTGAGATCGGCAGGAGCTTCGGCGGCGGCAAGGGCGGTCTGTACCTCCGCATCATGGATGGCAAGGCGGGTGGAATCGGGCATGGTGGAGGCAAGCCACTCGTTGCCGCCCCCGCGTCCCTGACGCTTGCGGGACTGCCAGTGTTCACGGGCTCCTAAGCGATTGATAGATTGTACAGGGCGATTCAAAAGCCTTGCCAAATCTTGTGTTGTGTATGCTTCCCGGTTTGTCATTGCCACGCCTTCACCTGAAACGATTCAAAGTGTCATCGAGCTGGATTCCTCTAGGGGCCAGACTGCCCTCATGCCGCATCCTTTCTCGGTTGTTCCATGCGGCGAGGATCAAAGAGATACTTTTCTGGAACGCCCGCCGCTCGGAGTGCATCCAGTACGCGCTCGGAATGGTATTGACCACGGATCGTTTGCGCTACATTCTGCGGCGTCATACCAAGCTCATAGGCCAGAGTTACTGTACTCATGCCTTGACGTTTCAGATGTTCATAAATCCGCATGGAGAAAAAACAGCGCCTGTTCCCCAACTCCTTACGGGTTATCGAACTACCCGATGTACAGGCTTTCATATCCGCTCCCTTATCCGTTTTCTGTTCCGTGCCGCTTCTTCCGCTTCCCATACAGCCCGGCCATAATCCCTGAACTTGCGATCCTCATCCGTCATCACATCCAGCCCTACCGCCCGCAGGATGATCTGCAAGGGAGCCGGATTGTCCGTTGCCCGGCAGAAGGCCAGTATTGCCAGCAGGCTTGGAGGGTGTGAGGAGTCGGAGGGCGACAGCCATTTGTCCAGAAGGTCTTTGCTTATGGACTTTGAATTGCCTCCAGTGAGCTTGATTTCAGCTTCGGAGGCAATCTGGTTGAGCTTGTCGACCAGGGCCTTGCGCCCCTCGCTCTCCCTGCTCCCGGCGATCTGGCGCATGGCTGCCCGCACGCCAGGCATGACGTGAGCAAGAGCGGCAATGCCGGGAGCAAGGAGGGAGACCTGACGCATGGCTGGTTAGTCCCTGTAAATTTCTTCCCAGAGAATTTCGCCAGTGTCCTCAGACACATGACCGCGCCAGTTACAGTCAAGGCAGGTGTAGTAGACCACCATGTCGCCGGGTTCGAGATCGTCTTCCTCTTCGCAAGTCGGCTGACGTACCTCAAGACATGCCAACTCCGCCCCGCAGTTCGGGCAAGTCTCATCGAACAGCGTTTCTCTTGCGATTTCCATTGCCGCCTCCGTGTCCAAAATTTCCAATCCCCCGGACGTTGACCGAGGTAGCGGGCGGCTGGTATTTTCTTTCGTGTGAACTTTTCTTTGAAAGCACCCGCGATCTTGTTTTGACTCAAATATGAATCAATGTCAACTCAATATTGAGTGTTCAGGTTCATATTTTTCATGAAAATATTTTATTGTATTATTTTAGAGACTTACAATGGTAACGGGTGTTCAGCTTACTGCTCAACTTCGTGGAGATAAAACTTGAACACTTCGCTACCAGATCGTCTCAAACTTATACGAAATAGTATGCCACAGGCAGAATTTGCTGCACTGGTGGGAATTCATAAAAGTTCATGGGGGAGATTTGAACGAGGTGATTCTGAACCATCGAGTTCAGATTTGAAATCTATATGTTCTATTTTGAATATAAGTGCCGAATGGCTCCTTTTGGGGACTGGCCCCATGACGCCCAACCTCCCATCTGAAAACGATCAAGAAAAAATACCACTCCAATCAACTGCTCAATATAAAAAAATAGAAGAAGAGCTTGAAAATGAACGCCGAGAACGCCGAGAACTCGTCAATGAGAACCGCCAACTTCACCGCGACAAAGAAGCCCTGCTGCGCGAGAACGGCGAACTCCGGGAGAAGGTTGCCCGACTGGAGGAACGTAAACGCAGATACGAACTCACTCACGGCTTTCGTGCGGAAAGCAGCGAAGTCGGCTCCCGAGCATTAAAAAAATAGCCCTGGTTTTATGTCAGAATCGACATATGACATGGCTTTTTTCGTTCTCGAGTATCGTGACAACTTGCCCATAAAAGGGCCTCCCGTTCTCAACTCTTACTCGACGCCTTTTTCTTTCTCCCGATTTCCCGCAAGCCCCCACCAGTCCAACAACAGGCCATCATCCGTCCAGTTCGATCCGCTTGATCCGCCATTCTCGGCCATCATGACGGCCTACAGCCGCATAATTATCCCCAAACGGGGATATCCGCCATGGAAAAGCGCATCAGGAATATCGAACACGCCGTGGTCCTGAATCTGACGGATATGGTGACATACCAGCCAGGCCAGCTCGTCAGCAAGACGCCGACATAAACCAGACACCACAATGTAACGCTGTTTGTCTTTGACAAGAACGAGGAAATCAGCGCGCAGACTCTCCCGGCGACGCGCCGGTCACGGCTCCGGACGGCGAGGAGAGAGTCTCCATCAACGGAAAGGAGCATCTGCCGCATGCAGGGGAAAGCATTGTCATGCCCGCCGGAGTTCTCCACGCCGCATATGCGCCGGAACGCTTCAAGATGCAATGACGGTCCTGTTTCCCGGCAGACGGGACACAGCGGGCTGTTCCCTGCCTCTTGGCTGCTCATATCGACAGGACGCCTGTCCGCAGAAGAACAGGCAACTTCAGGATATGGGGTTCGCGTCTCCATGGCGGGAATGGCAGGCCCCGTGTTCAATCCGGCAGAGGATGCCTTTCCGTGAAGACGGGTTAATCAGTTCCGCGCTCCATGCGGCGCGCGCGTTCTCAGGCCAGAACCTTTCGCACCATGGCCTCCACGGGTTCCATGGCGATGCCGCGCATGTCAGGAGTATCCGTATCGGGAGTGACGCAGTCATCATATTTCCCCAGTGTTCCCCATACAGTGGCAGAGTACCGTGTGGTTACGGACAATACCGGCACATCCAGGGCGGCAGCCACATGGGTAGGCCCGCTGGACCCGGCGACCATGGCGCAGCAGGTCTGCAAAAAGGCTCCGCTTTCCTGCAGGGTGCGTCCGGTGAAATACGAAAGGCGCGGGTTGCTTACACCGGCAAATCCCTTGAGAAGAGGCTGATCCGAAGGTCCCGTTAAAATGACGATATCCAGATCCTCTTCCGTTTCCAGCAAACGCAGCGCCAGCGTCCGAAATTTTTCCACAGGCCAGCGCTTCGTCACCTTCTTGATGTTGCCCACAAACAGAGCCAGCCTCAAACGTCCCGGCATGAGGGGAAAACTCCGCCGCATGGCCTGCGTCAGTTCCCCCGGCACGACAAAATCCATATGCGGCGAGGCTGCCGGTATGCCGATGGCGTCCAGTTTTTCCAGCATGTCCAGCGTGACCTGAACGCTGCCCCCTCCCCGGGGAAGATTTGTATATGTGCTGCCATAGCCCCAGCGTATCCTGCCTCCGCGCAGGGGCGCCCCGCTGAACCCAACACGTTCGGGGACCCCTATCAGCATGCTCAGAAAACTGGCACTGCGGGAATTGCTGTTGAATACCAGCGCGGCATCATAACGCTCGGCGCGCAGGCGCGACACAAGTTTCCCCCAGCTCAGGGGATGCCTGCGGTCAAAAACATGAATGCCGTCAAGATACGGATTGCCGCATATGGCCGGGGAATTATGGGCGGAAGCCAGCATATCAAGCCGGATATCCGGCAGGGCCTGCCGTATCGCCCGTATGCATGGAGTAGTCACCAGCATGTCGCCAATCCGATCCGTACGAATCAGAATCAGTTTCCGCCACCGGGAAATCTCCGGCTTGCGGGGCAGAGGTTCCTGCGTCATGTCGACTCCTTCAGCATCAGGCGTGGCGAGTAACGAGAGACGCAGTATATGTGCCCTTTTCCCCTGTTGCAATACTCTTGCGGACATTCCGGACGAGGCGGAGAAATACGCGGGCGCAATCAGCGGAACATGCGGTTCGGATATGTCTCCGCGCCTGGAACCGACCCATGACGCAGACGTCGGTCCTTCAGGTTTGACAAGTCAGCCGCAACAGGGAAAAATTATCTTTTTTCCGGGAACAAAACACAGCCCGACATGTCCCATCGGACACAACATGCTGCGAGGCCGCCATGCGCTACTGGATATTCAAGAGTGAACCCGACTGTTTTTCCCTGGATGATCTGGCGAATTCACCGAACCAGACCACGGCATGGGACGGAGTACGCAATTATCAGGCCCGGAACTTCATGCGTGACGACATGAGAGCGGGAGACCTGGGATTCTTTTATCACAGCGGCAAGACCCCCGAGATCGCAGGACTGGTGGAAGTGGTGAGGGAAGGATACCCCGATCACACCGCGCAGGATCCGGACGCCAACCACTTCGACCCTGCCGCCACTCCGGAAAATCCCCGCTGGTACATGGTGGATGTAAAACTGATCAAACGCTTCAATCCGCCCGTTTCCCGCGCGCTGCTGCGCCGTCAGGCCGCTCTGCTGGGCATGGAACTTCTGAAACAGGGGTCCCGGCTGTCCGTGCTGCCCTGCGAAGAAGATGCCTTCACCTACATTGAACACATGGCCGAAGAACTCGCGAAAGGTTCTGCCGCCTTCTGACGGCACACATCCTTGGGCAGGTGAAGACGACATGGCCATGAGCATGCCCGGCAAAGGCTGAAGCCTGGAAAACAGGGAACGCAAAGAAGAATTTCCCCATACCGGGGGCAGAATTTCTCCCTCCTTCCCCGGAGTCTGCGGCTCTGACGCGCGCGGCCCGACGCAACCCCATTGCCGGGCCGTTTCCTTCCGGAACGCCTCAATACCCTTCCGGAAGGCTGCCGATCCCGCCGGCCATGACCAGCCTTCGCAATGGAGGGGAAAAGATGAACGGGCACTTTGCGATTTTTGCCAGCAGCCGGAAGCGGAGCGGCTGGATTTTCCGGCAATATGCCCGACCCGGCTCCGACAGCCGGGCATTAAACACGGCGGAAAGCTCTCCCGCGCTTTCAAACGCATAGCTCATGCCTTCCAGGGAACTGGGACTGACAAGACCAGCCGCCTCCCCCACAAGAAAGACCTCTTCGCCTCCGCAGCAGATATCCGCCGGGCCTGCAGGACGAAGCACGGCGCATGCCTCCGTGCGGATCGGACGTTCCAGCGGAAAGCCCCGCCCGCGCATGGCAAGCTTCAGTTCCTCGAAACGCCGCCGGGCATGCCGGGGCGTGAACGCTCCGCCGAAAACGAAGTACCCGTTCTTTGTCAGCCCCCATGCGTAACAGTCCGTAAGCCGCTCATCAAAGATGCAGGCGTAGTGCGGACGGGGATGTCTGTCTTCAAACCATTGCTGAATGGCGGTGTACGTCCGGATGCGGGCGCGGGGAAAGAACGTCCTTCTGACCAGAGACGCGGCGCCGTCAGCGCCCACAACAAATGTCGCCCCGGCTTCGTTTTCCCGTCCTCCCTCCCGCCATCTGATCTGGTATCCCGCCGCCCCCCGCGTAATGGAAGTGCAGCGCGCGGGTCTCCGGATATCGACATGGGAAGGAATCAGCGAAATCAGCCACAGATCGAAGGCATGTCTGTCCAGATTGATGTAGCAGCGCGGGTACTCGCGTACCCTTCCCGAAGGGCCGTCCAGCGTCCGTACGGAAAAAATCTGGGGATCGACCAGAAGACGTGTCGGCAGGGAAAGTGCGGAGCGCGCCAGCGCTCTTTGCGCGTCAGGCGCAAGCAGACCGCCGCAGGGCTTGCGGAACCCCTCCTCCCCTCCCTTCCTGTCCAGCGCCAGAACGCGAAACCGGGGAGAAAGAAGGCGGGCCAGTGTAGCCCCCGCCGGGCCAAGCCCGATTACAGCTATATCGTAATGCCCGGCCATGCGCTCAGGCCTGCCCGCAGCATCTTCCATCCAGGCCGCAGGCCGCGCCTTCGGCAAAACCGCCGTCTCTGCCGGAGAGCGCCGCCTCCAGTCCGGCCCGTACCGTCTCGTACGGCGCATAGCCGCGCGCCAGAAGTTCGCGTCCGCCCTCCCCTTCCAGGTACAGCGTGGGGTACAGGCGAAACTCTCCCATGATGTCCGAGGCCTCGGCGGCCTCTTTTTCCGCGCGCACGCGGACGGCAGGGTCGGCCCGTGCCGCCTCGAACACGGCTGCTTCCACACCCCAGCGCGATGCAATATCGAGCTGAACCGATATGTCAAGCACATCCCGGCCCTCGGCATAAAAGGCATGCTGGAACGCTTCCATCTGCTCAAGTTCATGCCCCGGCGCGAGAGTTTTCAGCACGGCAAGCGGAAGCCCTGTTTCCGGGGAATACATGCGCCAGTCCGCCCCGCCGCCCCCCGCACCCTCCAGAATCTTCAGAAATGCGCCTGCGGATTGTCCGGTAGTTGTTTCCAGACGGGCGAAAAACTCCCGGATGGAGGGGTGTTCCTCCTTCATTTCGGAAAGGGTCAGCGCTTCGTCCACAAGATCGCCGCCCAGCACACGAACGGAAGTTCCAGGATAGTCGGCGAGAATGCGCCGCATTACCGGCCCGAAGCCGTAGCACCACGGACAGAATACGTCGGAAAGATAAAGCAGGTTCATCTGGCATTCCTTGAACAGTTTCAACGTGAGACAGCTCTATCCGAAAGCGCGGAAAAACAAAAGCCCGCCGCCCCGAAATGCGCCGGGGCAGCGGGCCGCACACAGCCGGCAAAAAGATCAGGCCAGCCGTGCCACCGCGTCCAGCGCGGCATTGTAATCGGGTTCCCTGGTAATTTCGGGCACGATTTCACTGTATGCCAGGGTTCCGTCCGGAGCCACCACAAAAACGGCTCGGGTCAGCAGGCGCAATTCCCTGATCAGCACGCCGTATTTCAGGCCGAAATCCGTTCCCTTATGGTCGGAAAGCGTTTCCACCGCCCTGACTCCCGCCGCGCCGCACCAGCGGGCCTGAGCGAAAGGCAGATCGCAGCTCACCGCCGCGATACGCACCTTGTCGGACAAATTGGCCGCCGCAGTGTTGAAACGGCGCACTTCCATGTCACACACCGGCGTGTCCAGCGAGGGCACGCTGAGCAGAACCAGAATCCCGCCTTCATACTCTCCGAGCGTCCGGGGTTTCAGATCATTGGTCAGAACGGTGAAATCAGGGGCCTTTTCTCCCACCCGGGGACGGCTCCCTTCCAGATGCAGGGGAGCGCCTTCCATGGTAACGGTATTCATCAAACATTCCTTTATGGTTTGCGATTTCCCCCTTCCGGAGGGAATATCCCGGCAAAGCCGACAAAATCCTTTTTCGTCAGGCTCTGCCGATAGAATAGTGTTGATAGCGTTGCACGGGGCGTATCGTTTTACTCCGGCACAGGCGGCAGGGAATATTGCTGCAGCGCAGCCCGTGTCCATACTG
>ERZ779866.3819-NODE-3819-length-11783-cov-3.356241_pt1 | contig 11783 bp, 13 predicted proteins | sample MGYA00511248_ERZ779866 | MGnify/ENA primary metagenome ERZ779866 (study PRJEB29588, sample SAMEA2155758) | human gut metagenome | biome: human gut; feature: human-associated habitat; material: faeces | place: Denmark | collected 2008/2010 ... | reverse complement strand
TGGACGAAGCCGTAATTGAATCGGCTGACATCTTCTGTGTAGCCGAAAATCAGCTTGTAATTGTCGCCGTTCGGAACTACATTATTGAAGAGCACGCGCATCTTTTTTGCGTTTGCGTCGCTCTTTTCCATGTCGACCTGCGGTCCCTTGAATAATTTGCTTAAGAATCCCATAACTTCCTCCTGAAAATAAATTTAATTTAGAATCATATTAAAAACATCAGACCTTCAGGTCTTATTTACATACGGCATAATAATTTGCTCAATACAAAATAAAGATTGTTTTGATACTTTGTATTTATTTTTGGTGAAATAAAACCGTCCGATATTGCGCCGACAGTATTCGGACGGGTTTGAATATTTTAGCTGTTTTTCATCTTTTCCAGACAGTCTACCGTGGATTCGAGTAAAAAGTCTGCCGTTTGATCTGCGGCATCGGGCACAAGCAGCGGCAAAGTGTCGGGTATGGCTCTGCGGACCACCATTACGGTAAGGCAGAGATTGGTAAAAAGAGCTATTTTTTCTATGTCGGCCTTTATGCCGAAACACTCTAAAATGTTGCCGAAAAGGCGGAATTGCTTTTCGCGAAATGTCTTATATCCGTCATCAGACAGTCGGCGGAATATGAGCTGCTGTTCTTCAATGGTCAAAACGGCTATGCCGTGTTTTTCACCGTAACAGCATGTGTGAAGAAACTGTTTGACTGCCTGCCGCCAGTTGAGAGATGTGTCGGACATAAGTCTTTGAGCGTATTCGATGATTTTGGGCTGCTGAAGATACAGGGCTTCGACGATTAAATCCTCTTTTGTGGGGAAGAAGGAGTAGAAAAAAGTACGAGAAATGCCGACAGATTTATATATCTGTTCGACGGTGGTGTGCTGTATGCCCTGTTTTGCCATCAGATCAAGACCGACGGAAATAAGCGATTTTCTTATATTCTCTCTTTCCTGTTCGGAATACGCGACCTTCGGCATATAGCTCCTCCTAAAAATAAAAACTAATTTAAAATATTATCTTTATTTTATCATATCGCACTTGACAATACAATACCTGAAATTTAAAATATTTTAAAAATTGATATGCCAGAAAAGCAGAAAGCTTTTTATATTATTTCATCACTTTTTCAAAACGAAAAAAAGCATCCGCACCGGGTATTGGCTCGCCGCACTGATTTTCAGGAAGGGGCATATTGGGGTCTATATGATGTTTGTTAAAAAACTCGACAATATGGAATCCGCATTTATTGATGTAAAAGTGTATGTTGCGTTCCTCAAAATAGGGCGTCACGGTTTCCTAGACGGCTGTGTCGGGATACTTCGCCTCTATGGCTTTCCAGGCAGCAAGACCCAGACCGTGGCTGTGGTGCTCCGGTGAGATAAAAAACAGATCCAATGAGTTATGCTGTGTTTTCTCATCAATTACGAGTATGGCGCCGCCTACGCGCTTTTCATTTAAAACGATATGATAGGATGCCGACCCTTCGGCATAAAACGAAGAACTTATGTCTTTTTCGGAAGGAATTGGGTCGTTTGTTCCGAATTTTTCTTTAACCGCGACAGAAAATGCCTCCTGAAGATTTTTTGTAAATTGCGGAAGCTCTGATAAATCAACTTGTTCTAATTTGATATTTTGATTTTCCAATACAGTAAATTTCCTTTCATAAGTTTTATTTTTCAATTCTATTAAATTCAGCTTTAATCTTTTTTGCCAGCTCCTCCGTTTGTTCTACGAACATGGTATTGAGAAAAGGTGCTATTGCCGTTTCTTCCGCTGAGAAAATCGGAGTCAAAACCTCTTTTACAAAGGCTTTTCCGGTGTCGGTTAATATAATCTCTTTTTCTTTGTGTCCCGTAGATACCAGGAGGATATATCCTTTTCCGATATATTCCTGAACTATGGTATTAAGCGTCGTTCGCGGGACAGACCATTCATCACAGATTCTTTTTTGTGAGTAAGGCTGTCCGTCAGCAATAGCATAAAACAGAACAAAGGCGTTGGCTTTAATGCCAAGTGTACGCAGTGCTCTGTAATATGCTTGATCGATTTGATCGATCGCTATCATAAGCCGTCGTATTTTTTCACGGTTTGACTGCATTTTATCACCTCTCAATTTCAATCCGAATTAGGATTGATTTTATTATAATCCGAATTTGGATTTATGTCAAGAGGGCATATGTAAATGAGATACAGTATAATATAACAATCAACGGGTGACATGGCAGCAGAAGATGAGAGAATAGCTAAGTCAGACCTTTTTGATGTAAAAAGCAAGGGCAGCATAGCAATTTGCCATGCTGCCCGAACAGAACTGTATATTTATGATGTGTAAAAAAGCGTTGTAAGTTATAATTTTACCACATGACTCTTCGGGGTCTGTTGTGTATCAGCAGGGAAGAGAGCATGCCTATTGCACAGAAATTGGTGACGAGAGAAGAACCGCCGTAGCTGACAAAGGGGAGGGTAAGACCGATGACAGGGGCAACTCCCGCGCACATGCCGATATTTATAAGGGTCTGACTTAAAAACATGGCGCCGATTCCGATGCACATGCAGAAAGACATGGTGTCGTTCATCTTGAGGGCGTTGTAGAATATTTTGAGGATTATTGCTGAAAGCAGAGCCATGAGTATCGCGCAGCCGACAAGACCGAATTCCTCGGCACATACGGCAAAAATGAAGTCGGTATGCTTGGCGGGAAGAAGGGCATATTGAGTCTGCTTGCCCTGCAAAAATCCGCAGCCTGTAAGTCCGCCCGAACCTATGGCTATTTTGGCCTGTTTGGCGTGGTATGCATATTTTTCCGAAGCCTCTGGATTCCAGACCACCTCTATTCTGAGGCGCTGATAGTCCTTGAGGACATATTTCCATATAAAGGGAACAGAAGCTAAAGAAAGGCCGCCCATGGGAACGATCCATTTAAGGCTCAGGCCGCTGGCAATAAGCATAATGGCCATGATAAGAAGGTAGGTTATGGCCATACCCAAATCCTTTGAGAAAATGTAAGCGGCCAAAACAGTTGCTCCGCCGTGGGCGAGAAGTGCCAGAACCGACAGAGGGTGATTTATTTTTTCGCCTACAAGGGAGATGTGCTTGGAAAAGGTGAAAATAAACAACAGCTTGCCTATTTCGCCGGGCTGTATACCTATTCCGAGGGCGTCAAAGCGTATCCAGCTGGTGTTGCCCGAGTCTCCCGCCTCTCCGAAAAACAGCACCGACATGAGAAACAGCAGGTTGAAAAACAGAATGGGTATCCAAAAGTGACTCAGCTGTTCAAAATTGAAAGTGCCTACAACAAAGAAAATAATTATGCCCATGACGAGAGCCGCTATCTGAACATACATATACTTGTCGCTGTTGAAGCTGCGGGTGGCGCTGTATATCAGTACAAGGCCGTAAATGCTGGTGACAAGGGAAAAAATCAGCAAAAACCAGTCGGTTTTTTTGAGGTATTCCTTTAGTGATTGAATAAAAAGATTCATGCTGTCCTCTGAAAAATAGATTATAGAAAAATAAAACGGCAGCACACCGTAACCGTTATGTCCGTTTGAAGATATTGTACCATAAACGACAAATATATTCAATAAAATACTTTAAATTTATTGGTAATTATGGTATAATGTGCGTATGAACATTGTACGGAATATCTGCGCTTCTCGGTCACCGCGTTTAGACCGTATGCAAGAATAAAGGAGAAATATGCTGGAATTTATATCGGAAAGCGCCGAAAATACCGAAGAGATAGGCGCTCAAATATATAATTTGTTTAAGGATAGAAGTGTCTTTGCTTTAAGAGGAGATCTGGGAGCGGGAAAAACCGCCCTCACGAGGGGCATAGCCAAAGCCGCCAACTCATCGGACGGAGTATCGAGCCCCACATATACGATTGTCAACGAATATCGGGGCGACAGAAAAATCGCCCATTTCGATATGTACAGAATAGCGGGAAGCGACGGCCTTTATGAGATAGGCTGGGAGGATTATCTCGACAGCGGAGCTCTGTGCGTTGTGGAGTGGAGCGAAAATGTCGAGGATGCCATGCCGCCTGACGCCGTGATAATCTCGATAGAAAAAACAGATGAAAATACAAGGAAGATAGTGGTAGACCCACGGTGATAGTTTATGAAAATTTTTGCGATTGATACATCGGGAAAGATAGCTTCCGCCGCAATTTCCGACGATGGAAAACTGATTGACAGCATTGAAAAAAATACAAACCTCAGCCACAGCGAGGCGGTGCTTCCTGTGTGCACCGAGCTTTTGGAGAGAAATCGGCTGACGCTCAAGGATATAGATGCCTTTGCCGTCGTAACAGGTCCGGGCTCTTTTACAGGTCTCAGAATAGGAATAGCGGCCGCAAAGGGGTTTGCCCTCATGTTGGAAAAACCACTCATAGGAGTGACAGCTTTGGAGTGCTGTGCCTATGCCGAGGGCAGAGACGGAGTTATTTGTCCTCTCATAAGAGCCAGACAGAACGACTATTTCTACGGACTTTACAGATGTGAAAACGGAGAGATTACGCAGATAGGTGAAAACGGCTCTGACGATCTGGACAAAATAAAGGAAAAGACAGGTTCAGATGTCGTATACTCCGAAAAAGCTTTCGGAGCTGCCGAAGCCGCGGTTCTGGCGTACAGACATATGAAAAAAGGCGAAATCACCGATGCCCACAGCGTCAATCCCGTATATTTGAAGCTTTCTCAGGCAGAGCGCATGAAGCTTGAACAAAATAGGATTGAAAGTTCAGAAAATAAATAAAGGAGAGAAAATATGAAAATTGCAATAGGTTCCGATCACGGCGGATTCGCCCTCAAGGAGAGACTTTTGGAGTATCTCAAAGAGCACGGTTATGAAGTAAATGACTGCGGCACATATACAAAGGATTCCTGCCACTATCCCGAGATAGCCAAGAAGGTGGCAACCGAAGTTAAAGAGGACAGAGCCGACAAGGGAGTTCTCTGCTGCGGAACAGGCATAGGAATGTCCATGGCTGCAAATAAGGTAAAAGGCATCAGAGCTGCTTTGGTATCAGATGCATTTTCCGCTAAATACACAAGGCTTCACAACGACGCCAACATAATCTGCATGGGCGAGAGGACAATAGGACCCGGCCTTGCCGAAATGCTTTTGGAGATATTCCTCACCACCGACTTTGAGGGCGGCAGACACAAGGTGAGAGTGGATATGATAAGAGACATAGAAAGCGAGAACTGATTTGGAAAAAATCACAATACTCAATAACCCTCTGATAAACCACAAGCTGACATTTCTGAGGGACAAAAACACTTCGAGCAGGGATTTTAAAAGGACTGTCGAAGAGATAACGGCTCTTATGATGTATAAGGTTTTTGAAAATGTACAGGGGGAGCCAAAGGAGATAGAGACGCCTCTCTGTAAAATGCAGGGTGAAACTCTTAAAAAAGGAGTGACATTCATACCTGTCCTCAGAGCAGGGCTCGCCATGGCGGAGGGAGCGGTTTCCGTCGTTCCCGATGCGAAAATAGGACATGTGGGAATGGTCAGAAATGAGGAGACGCTGGAGCCTACGGAATATTATTTCAAGCTTCCCGAAGGCGTTCATAACGACACGGTGATAATCCTCGACCCGATGCTTGCAACGGGCGGCTCGGCCGCTGCGGCAGTAAGCGCCGTAAAGAAGAGGGGAATAACCGATATCAAGTTTGTATCCATCGTTTCCGCTCCGCAGGGAATAGACAAGCTATCAAAGGAGCATCCTGATATAGAGATATACTGCGGTGCCGAAGACAGCGGACTCAATGAGAGAGGATATATAGTGCCCGGTCTCGGAGATGCGGGCGACAGAATATTCGGCACAAAGTAAAGGGCGCTTTGAAACGCCCTTTGAAAAAAACTATCTTCTGTAACTGTAACGGCCGCCGCGTCTGCGTCTGCGGTTCTTCACATTGAAATATCTTATGAGAACCAACAGGATTATGAGAAGCGCTATGACCAGCACGATGATTTTGAAAATCAGACTGCTGAAAAAGCCCTTTATCAGCGACATAATATATGCGAACTGAGATCTCTCTACCGACGATGAGGCGATGAGATTTATGTTCTGTCTCACTTCTCCGTCATATATTATGCTGGCCCGGCCGAGCACCTGACCCTTTTCTATGGGGGCGGTTATGTCGGCGTCATTGACAGAGGCTATCGATATTTCCGATCTGTCGGTGCCCGAAGGTAGAATATCATAGTAATCCTTCTCCAAAAGGAGAACGAGACTTGACTGATCGTCTTTTGCCAGATCAACCTTTACCTCGCATATCGGCTCGGTCATTGGAATATATATGTCCTTTTTGAAGTTCTGGAATGCGTAGTCCAAAAGCTTGGTGGTCTCGGTAAAGCTGCCCTGGGAGCCGTCGTCACGCTTAGGGGCGCCGAGGACTACCGTCAGAAGGCTTATGCCGTTTTTCTCGGCGGTGGCTGCAAGACACATGCCTGCGGGGCCTGTCCATCCGGTTTTGAGACCTGTTACACCCTCGTATACATATCTGTTGTCCTTATAAGGGGAGAGCAGATAGTTGGTGGAGAAGAAGGTGGTTTCGCCGTGCATATTGGTGGGGGCAAGTACGAGCTTGGCAGTGCCGCATATCTCTGTCAGAGTGGGGTTTTTCAAAACCTCTTTGGCGATAAGAGATATATCTCGGGCAGTCGTATAGTGATTATCGTCATGGAGACCTGTGGGGTTTGCAAAATGAGTGCCGGTGCAGCCCAGTTCCTGAGCTTTCTCGTTCATAAGAATGGCAAAATCTTCCTTGCTGCCGGAAACAGTTCTGGCAATAAGGTTGGCGGCGTCGTTACCTGAAGCTACGAGCAGGTATTTCAAAAGCTCGCTGAATACAATCTGTTCGCCTTCTTTAAGAAAAACGCTGCTGCCCTGTTCATAGAGACCGTCTATGTCCTCGTTTGTTACGGTCAGTATTTGATCAGGCTGTATGTGATCGACTCCGATAAGAGCCGTCATCAGCTTGGTTATACTGGCGGGATACAGCTGGGTATCGGCATTAGACTCCAAAAGAACGGTGTCGGTCTCTCTCTCGATAACGATATAAGCCGAAGCTTCTATCATAGGCGGTTCGGGGGCTTGAGCCGAAATTACGGCCGATACGGTCGGCAGTATCATAATAAAACACATAAGGAAACAAAGTATCCGCTTTGTCGGTTTCATAAAATCCTCCTTTGTTGCAGAGGCATAGCCCCATTTTTAATATAGTATTAGTATACCAAATTTCAGATGGCATTTCAACTCAATTTTATATTTTAAGAGGTGAAAAATGAGAATTTTAGTAGTTGATGATGAAAAATTGCTGGTCAAGGGTCTCAAGTTCAATCTTGAGAACGACGGCTATGAAGTCGACGGAGCCTATGACGGCAAAGAAGCTCTTGAGCTTTTTGAGAACAACAAGTATGATCTCGTGCTTCTCGATCTGATGCTTCCCGAAATATCGGGTCTCGAGGTGTGCAGAGCCATAAGAGAGAAGTCCAATGTGCCTGTTATAATGGTCACGGCAAAAACCGAGGGAGTTGACAAGCTCATCGGATTTGAGTACGGCGCCGATGACTATATCACAAAACCCTATGACATACTGGAGCTCAAGGCGAGAATAAGGGTCATACTCAAAAGAGTTATGGCGACGGCTCAAAGCCAGGCAAAGCAGGCCAAAAATACAGACTTTTTTGAAAACAGTGATTTGAAGGTAAACTTTAAAAACCGCTCCGTTATAGCCCACGGCAAGGAAGTGGAGCTTACAGCCAAGGAATTTGACCTTTTGTCCACCTTCATCAAAAACCCCTCGCAGGTGTTCAGCCGCGACGAGCTCTTGGAAGTGGTTTGGGGCAAGGACTATCTGGGCGACAACAGAACTGTCGATGTTCATATAAGAAAAATACGCGAGAAGATTGAAGAGGACGACGCCAATCCCAAGATAATTCTCACAAAGTGGGGAGTAGGTTACTATTTCAAAGATAATTGATAGACTTAAAATATTCAGAAGCCTGAGATTTCAGATATCGGCTGCCTTTTTCTGCGTTGTAACGGTGACGACGATAATACTCAATGTCTATCCCGCCACCACTCTGCGAAATCTGCTGGCGGACGCCAAGAAAAACGAGATGTTTGACAGGGGAACAGCCATAAGCACCGTGCTGCAAAACATCAGCTATGACAGCATTGAAGGCATAAAGGACGCGGTGGCAAAGGTGATAAATGCCGAAACCGAGGAGATCATGGTGTGTGATGCCTTCGGAAATATTGTATATTCCACCTATACTTCCGAGGAGATGGAGGGGGAAGAACTTTCGGAGGACTTTAACTCGGCAGCTCTGGGATTTGATGTGTTCAGATGCAAATACGATGAGGAGTCCTTTCGCTCGTCTCTCACCATGCCGATAATGCAGCAGGGATATGTAAGCGGAACTTTTCACATAAGTCAGACCGATACCGACAGTTCCAAGCTGCTGGTGGATATAAGAAATAATATATTCAATATTTCTGTTTTCATAGTAATCTTCAGCGGATTTATCGTGCTGATTTTTGTCAGCATGTTTTCCAGCAAGGTGTCGGCTCTTTTAAAGGGCGTCAGCCAGGTGGGAAGCGGAAATTACAATTATAAGGTAAAAGACGACGGAGGAGACGAGCTTTCCGAGGTGGCCAAGGAATTCAACAAGCTTTCGGAAAAGCTTCAGTCCCTTGAAAAAATCAGACAGGAATTCGTCTCAAATGCCAGCCATGAGCTCAAGACACCTCTTGCGTCGATAAAGCTTCTGTCCGACAGCATAATGCAGACAGACCATATGTCAAAAGAGGATACAATGGAGTTTTTGGTGGATATAAACGCCGAAATCGACAGACTGATAAGGATAACCGAAAATCTGCTCTATATCACCAAGACGGAAAGTCGCCCCGTTGTTGTAAAGGAGACCTGCAATGTCTCAAAGATTGCCGAAAGGTGCAGAGAGCTTTTGCAGGCAAACGCCGGACACCGAATGATCGAGGTAAAGGTGCGCACGGTGGATGACTGCCGTGTAATTGGCAACAACGATATGCTGTATCAGGTTATCTTCAATATTATGGAAAACGCCATCAAGTATAATAAGGACGGCGGAACCGTGACGGCAACGGTGGAAAAAGAAGGCGATATGTGCAAGATATCCATAGCCGATACGGGAATCGGCATGCCCGAAGGCGAGGAAAACAAGATCTTTGAGCGTTTTTATCGAATAGACAAAGCCCGTTCGAGAGCCATAGGCGGCACGGGACTCGGTCTTTCCATCGTAAACGACAACATAAAACTTATGAACGGAACTATAACTGTTAAAAGCAAGCTGGGAGAGGGAAGCCTCTTTGAGATAAGGCTGCCTCTTGCCGAAAATTAAGGAGGAAAAATGAAGGCGGTCACTCCGAAGTATGAGAGAGAAAACAAGGGGCACTATTCACCCGGAATAATTTCGGGCGGAATGCTCTATGTGTCGGGGCAGCTCTCGGTGGATCCCGACACGGGAAAAGTAGCCGAGGGCGGCATAGAAGCTCAGACCTTGCAGGCTTTTAAAAACCTTGAAAGAGTGCTTAAAGAGGGCGGAAGCTCTTTTGAAAAGGTTGTACAGTGCAGGGTTTATATATCTGATATGTCCCATTGGGATACGGTAAACAGAATTTACGGGGAGATATTTAAGGCTCACAAGCCGGCCAGAATAGTTGTGCCGGTGGGAGAGCTTCATTTCGGCTGTCTGATAGAAGTAGAGGCCGTAGCGGAGGTTTGATATGAATTATGTGTGCAGAAAATGCGGCATGACCGAGAGCGTCATGACAAAGCAGGCAAAATGCAGCTGCGGAGAGGTGTGGAGCCTCGAGTTTAACAAGCCTAAGTTTTCTCTCGAGCTTGTCGACAAAAGCTGCTGGAACATCTTCAGGTACAGGGCTTTCATGCCGCTCATCGGCGACGCATGGAAAGATGTCACACTGGGAGAGGGCATGACTCCCGTGGTGCAGTTTGATGAAGATGTGTCCCTTAAAATGGACTATTTTATGCCGACTCTCTCTTTTAAGGACAGAGGAGCCGCCGTCCTGATAACCCACTGCAAAAGCATAGGAATTGACAAGGTTGTGCAGGACAGCAGCGGCAACGCAGGCAACAGCGTGGCGGCATACTGCGCCAAAGCGGGCATAGAATGTGAGATATTTGTGCCAGAAGGCACATCTCCTAAAAAGATTGCCATGATAAAGGCACACGGGGCAAAGGTGAATGTGGTGCCGGGCTCCAGAGACGAATGTGCCAGAGTGTGTCGAGAAAAGGTGGAAAAAGAGGGAGTTTATTACGCCAGCCATGTGTTTAACCCCTTCTTTTATGAGGGAACAAAGACATACATATATGAGGTATATGAGCAGCTGGGCAGAGTGCCTCAGAATATCTTTGCGCCTTTGGGCAACGGAACACTTTTTATCGGCATAGTCAAGGCTTTGGAGGAGTTTAAAGAGAGCGGAATCATAGAGAGCTTCCCAAATATCTTTGCCGTACAGAGCGAAAACTGCGACCCGTTCTTTCAGGCTGCCGAAAGGCATCAGAAAGTCACTTCCAAAATATCCGTCTCGCCTACAATGGCCGAGGGCATAGCGATAGGCGAGCCCAAAAGGGGAGAGGAGATATTGGAGTATATTTATAAGTACGGAATAAAGGTTATAACCGCTCCTGAAAACGGAATCCTCGCGGCGAGAGCACGCCTCGCCGAAAAAGGAATATACTGCGAGCACACCGCAGCCGCAACCTTTGCCGCCTATGAGAAATATGTAAAAAGACACGGCAGACTGAGCGACTGTCTCATACCAATGTGCGGAGCGGGACTGAAATCGGATAAATAGATTGATTTTTATGTATCGGGTGTGATATAATAAAATCAGCAAATCAAATTTGATTACTAAAAGGCGAGGTGCATAAAAATGTTTAAAGATTTGATGGACACAATCGGCTTTGTCACAAAATATGACAAAGATGTGCAGTCGTTTTTGATCCGGAATTTCCGCCAGCTTCTTCCGGAGGCGAATTTCCTTGCGGAGGAAGACGGGATCCGTCAGGAACTTGGCGACGGTTATTGTTTCATTATCGATCCGATCGACGGTACGACCAACTTTATCTTTGATTATAAATTCAGCTGCGTTTCCGTCGGTCTTGCATGGAAAGGACGGATGCAGTTCGGCGTTGTGTACAATCCATATACAGAAGAATTGTACACGGCGGTTAAAGGAGAGGGCGCATACAAGAACGGAAAGCGGATCCACAGCAGTGAAAAAGGGCTTGGGGAAAATCTGGCTGCATTTGGCTGTGCCAGATATAATTCGAATGATACGAGCGAGACGGACCGCATTTTCCGATATGCAAAAATACTGTATCTCCATACGCTTGCGATCCGAAGCAGCGGTTCCGCCGCGCTTGACATTTGCCGGGTCGCTTCGGGAAGCAATGGGATCTATGTAGAACTGATGCTCCATCCGTGGGATTATGCGGCGGCATCGTTGATTCTGATGGAGGCAGGCGGATTCATTTCCACATTGGAGGGCGGAATGGTTACTTTGGATCGACCGTGCTCTGTGATCGCGGCAGGACGGCAGTGCTGGAAAGAGGCAACACAGCTTTTTAAATCGGCAGATTGAAAATGACCGAATTTCTCAAACCATCCATCCTGCAAGCACGACGCTGGCGATGAGACCGGCCAGCGTGGAAAGAAGAGCGCCGGCAAGGGTGTAACGTGTTTTTGTTACTTTGGCAGTCA